>Ga0075015_100000016_pt1 | contig 34416 bp, 31 predicted proteins | sample AleBraG_ABR_2013_FD_71476 | JGI IMG/M metagenome (GOLD analysis project Ga0075015, IMG submission 71476) | Freshwater sediment microbial communities in response to fracking from Pennsylvania, USA - Alex Branch Run_MetaG_ABR_2013 | ecosystem: Environmental > Aquatic > Freshwater > Creek >...
CGCCGGCGAAGACCGACTCGGGGAGGGGGGTGACCAGGGCTCCCCAGGACGGGTCCAGGAATAGCGGGAAGCTCACCCGGTCCTGACCGGAGAGGTTGCGCACCCGGTGCGGGTCGGAGCGGTAGCGACCGCGGGTCATCCGATCGAGCATGTCGCCGAGGTTGACGACGAAGACGTACGGGTCGGCCGGCACGTCGATCCACTCGCCGTCGCTGCACACCTGCAACCCGCCGTGGTGGTCCTGGGCGAGCAGGGTGATCAGGCCGTAGTCGGTGTGCTCGCCGACGCCCCACGAGTCGGCGTCGCCCGGCGGGTAGTGGAAGGCGCGCAGCAGCACCGTGGGATCGGCGGTGAGGTGGGCAGCGAACCAGTCCTCCTCGACACCGAGCCCGAGGGCTAGGCCGCGCAGCAGCGCCTGACCGAGCGCGGCGACCTCGTCGATCCACCGCAGCACCGTGGGTCTGAGTGCGGACGGCGTCGCCGGGAACTGGTTCGCGCCGTGCAGCGGCGTGCCGTCGACGACGCGCGGGTCATCTGCCGGGAGCTCGACGCCGTAGTAGACGCCCTCCTTCATGTCGGGCACACCCGAGGTCAGCTCGGCTCCGACGGGGAACCAGCCGCGCCAGGCCGAGCCGGCCCGGTCCATCGTGATCGCGGCCTTGTGCTCCTCCGGCAAGGCGAAGAACTCGCGGTGCAGCGACTCGAGGTCGTCGCGGAGCGCGCGGTCGATTCCGTGGCCGGTGACGAGCAGGAAGCCGCTGGTGCGGCAGGCGGCGTCCATCGCCCGCCCGACGTGCGCGCGGGCCTCGAGCGAGGAGGACGCATCCACGAGGGGCGCGACGTCGAGAACAGGGACCGAGGCCACCCGCCCAGGCTACTGACACCTGGACGTGGGGTCAGCGGGTCAGAGGGTGCGGAGCCACTCGTCGGCGGCGTCGGCCTGCCGGACGAGCCCCGCGGCGTGCTTGCGCACGACGTCGCTGATTCCCTCGCCGACGGGGATGCGGAACGGCGCGTCGTCGCGCAGCACGGCGCCGACGATCGCGGCGATGCACCGGGCGGGGTCGGCGCTCGACTCCGCGTGCCAGGACAGCCAGCCGTCGATGACGGCCCACTGCTGGGCGTACACGCCGTCGGGGTCCTTCGCGGCGGCGAGCGGGCTCGCCGCGGAGATCGGCGTACGGAACGGACCAGGCTCGACGAGGTGCACCCGCACGCCGAACGGCTTGAGCTCGAGCCGCAGCGCCTCGCATGCGCCCTCGAGGCCGAACTTCGACGCGTTGTACGGACCCATGAGCGGGTCGCCCGCCTGCCCGGACACGCTGGAGATGCTGACCACCACGCCCTGAGCCGCACGCAGCGCGGGCAAGCACTCGCGCGTGACGGCCATCGCTCCGACCAGATTGACGCCGAGCGATCGGCGCAGCTCCGCGGGCGTGATCTCCTCCCACGGGCCAGCCATCGCGATGCCGGCGTTGTTCACCAACGCGTCGAGACGGCCGAAGCGCTCCCGCACCACGAGCCCGAGCGCAGAGACGGCGTCGTCGTCGGTGACGTCGAGCACGACGGTCGACCACGGCACGCGGCCCTCATCCTCGCGGACGAGCACGGTGCCGAGCACGTCCCAGCCGAGGTCGTGCAGTCGATGTGCCACGCCGTGACCAAGGCCCGACGACGTACCGGTGATGAGAGCGGAAGGCATGCCGCGAGGCTAGTCGTGCGGCGGCGTGCGTGCGATGAGGCGGCACCGGTGAACGCCGTCAACAGGCGCACCCGCACGCCGCCGACGTCCCATGAGCCGCTACGCCTCGTCCGGCCCTAGCAGGTCGAGCGTCCCGGTGCCGCAGTCGCAGACCGACGTGACGACCGTGCCTCACTCGTGCAGCGCCCGGTCGCGCTGCGCTGGCGCGGCCAGGAAGGCGTCGACCACCGATCACGACGGCCGTACTCGTTGACGCCGTCGACCGCCCGCGGCGTCAGAAGCTCAGGGCGTCGCTCACGGCGTCGAAAGCGTGGAGGGTGGAGTAGAGCTTGCCGGCGTCCTGGGGCGTCGGCCAGCTCGAGAGCTTGGCGCCGACCACGCGCGTGCGTCGGTTCACGTAGACCATCTGGCCGTGGATGCCGAGGCAGACGAGCACGTCCGGGTCCGACGACGGGATCCAGTACTGGTTGCGGTACATCCCACCGGGCATCGGTCCCGCCGACGAGCTGGACGCGAAGGCCGCGCGCGAGTCCGGTCCGCCGGCGTAGCAGTCGGCCACCCAGGCCGGCGTGAGCACCTGGGCACCGGTGAGCGACTCTCCCTCGCCGACGAGCAGCGCGCCATAGCGCACGAGGTCGCGCAACGCCGCGCTGATACCGCCGTCGAACATGCCCGTGCCCACCGTGTCGAGGCCGATGTTCGCGTCGAACTCGGCACCGATCCGGCTCCAGAGGACCTCGCTCATGAGGTCGGGCATCCGGGTACCTGATGCGGCCTCGAGGATCCAGCCGAGCACGTCGGTCTCGCAGGACTTGTAGTCGAACGCGCCGCCGTGCGGGCCTGACGCCTGCAGCGTGAGCAGGTAGTCGTACATCGTCGTGGGGAGGCCCGCGCGGCGCTGCGACGCCCAGCCGATGGCTTCCTCGAGGACCCGCACCTCGGCGTCGGGGTCGAGGTAGTCCTCGGAGAAGTCGATTCCCGTGCGCATGTCGAGCAGGTGGCGCACCGTGGCGCCGGCGTAGCCGCTCGAGGCCAGAGCCGGGACGTAGGCCGTCAGCAGCGCATCGACGTCGAGCAGGCCCGAGGCCGCGAGCACGCCCGCGACCGAGCCGACCAGGGACTTGCTCACCGACATGAGGATGTGGAGCGTCGAGGGCTCCATGCCGCCGAGGTACTCCTCGACGAGCACGGCGCCGTCGTGCCAGACGATCCAGCCGTCGGTGGCCGTCTCGGCCATCACGTCGGCGACCGTCCGCGCGTGGGTCTCGCGACGCGGCCACAACCAGTGCCGGTGGTGACCCTCGGGCGGATCGGCGACGACCACCTCGCCCAGCGTCGACGGTTCGCTGGACAGCACGGCGACCGGCCCGGAGCCGCGCGAGATCGTCGCCGTCGGCAGCAGCGCCGCGACGTTCTGGAACGACCAATGCAGGTACGGCGCCGCCTGCCAGTTGTCGAGGCTCACCCCGCCCGGAACGCGGCCGGGGTCGCTGCCTAGCACCGCTCGCCTGCTTGCACCACGGCGGGAGCGTCGCACACACGACCTCGCCGTAGCCGCACGGGGGTGGGTCGGATCGCCTTCGTGCCGGTCAGACGGTCTTGGTCCCGGACGTCAGTGCCGCGGGCTCGGTGATCGCCGTGCCGCTGTAGTGCGCCCGGACCGAGTCGATGAGGTGGCGGGCGCGAATGGTCAAGGACGTGGCCCCGGACGCCGACGAGGTCTGCAGCCGACCCTTGGTCACGAGGACGCCGAGGTCGGCGCCCTTCCACCGGTAGTCGCCGGGGCCGTAGATGCGCAGGAAGAAGGCCTCGTCCTCGTTCTGCAGCTGGTGCCAGTCGAGCGCGGCACGGCGGAACACCAGCGCGCCGGTCGCGTCGAGCGCGTACTGCCCGGTGACCGCGGTGCTGTCGAGCCGCTCGACGATGCCCGAGGTCTCCTTGATGATCATCTGGCTCCACACGTCGACCGCCGCGAGCTCCTCCCACCTCGTGTTGATCTCGTCGACGTCGAGGTCGAAGTCGACGTCCATGAACTCGAGCAGATGGAACAGGAAGAGCGGCACGTCGGCGTAGGCGCCGGCGGTGACGTTGGTGATGGCCGACGCCCCGCTGATGCGTGGGTTGAGCTCGCCGAGGTAGACCTCGTCGGTGTCGGTGTCGACGAGCACGTCGACCTCGAAGAACCCGCGGTAGCCCTCGGCCGCGAGCCTGTCGCCGAGGCGCCGCACGAGCCGCGAGGCCTTCTTGCGCAGCTTGCCCTCGAGGACCTCGGGGAACATCTCGTTGCCGCACCAGCCGCCGCGGTAGGGCGTGAGCTTGGTGTAGCCGGTGAGTTCGCTCATGAACGGGCCGACCACCGTGCCGCAGCGGGTGAGCACCGCCTCGACGGCCACCGGCCGGTTGTTGATCCGCTTCATCACCTTGACGTCCTGGCCGGCGATGTCCTTGCTGTGCTTGTTCCAGTCGGCCTCCGATGTCAAGAAGAACGTGGTCTTCCCCGAGTCTCCGTACGGCGTCTGCACGACGAGGTCCTCACCGAGCTTGGCCTTGCGCGCCGCGGCCAGCAGCCCTGCCCAGTCGTCGACCTTCGTCAAGACATTGGGCACGCTCGGGGCCTTGGCCTCGTTGCCGAGGCGCGTGGTGACGATCTTGGAGTCGAGGTGCTCGCGCAGCGCGGCCTTGGGAAGGATCAGGTCGTAGCCGAGCTCCTCGCAGATCGCCTCGGTCTCCTCGTTGAAGAAGACCATGGCGATCTTCGGGCGCACGCCGGGGCGCAGGCCGCGGCTCATGTGCGCGCGCACCTCGGGGTGCAGTAGCAGCCAGTTGTTGATGTCCTCCCCGCTGGAGAACTCGACGTAGGGCTTGTCCTTCGGGGTGAACACGCGCGGGTGCGCGCCGTCCCAGGCGTCGTAGTAGGCGACGTAGGACAGGTTGCGGACCCAGCGGTCGAGCCCGAGAAGGTTGAACGGCGTCGCGCCGATGAAGTAGATCGGGACGTCGTTGGTGCGGAAGTGGTGACGCACCTCCGACATGTTGCGCAGCGTGCGGGGCCGGGTCCGGGCCGGACCGCGCGGCGCGAAGGCGGCGTCGGTCCCGACGCTCGCCGGACTGCTCACGGGCGGGTGTCCCGCGTGGCGCTTGCGCTGGCTCATGGGTCCTCCGGTCCTCCCGGCCCGCTCGGGGACCGGCGGGGCGATCATGCCGCGCGAGCGGCACCCGCGTGACGACTTCCGGGGCAGCGGTGCGTGTCGGCCGCCTCCTCTGCGACGCTGACGCTGTGACGCCTCCTCCCGACCGCGCCCCCCACGACCCGCACCCGCCGACCGCCCGCCTCGCCACTGCGACCGCGGCCTCGCTGGCCGAGGACCTGGCCGCCGGGCGCACGACGTCGACCATCCTGGTGCGCGCGCTGCTCGACCGGATCGCCGCCGTCGACGACGCCGGACCCGGGCTGCGCGCGGTCCTCGCGGTGTCGGCCGACGCCCTCGACCAGGCGGCCGCCCTCGACGCCGAGCGCGCTGCCGGGTCGCTGCGGGGACCGCTGCACGGGGTCCCCGCACTGGTGAAGGACAACATCGAGGCCGTCGGGCTCCCCGGCACCGCAGGATCACTCGCCCTCGCCGGGCGACCGGTCGCGGCCGACGCCCCGCTCGTCGCGGCGATGCGCGCGGCCGGGCTCGTGGTCGTCGGGTCCACCAACCTCTCGGAGTGGGCCAACATGCGCTCTCCGCACTCAGCGAGCGGCTGGTCCGCGGTCGGCGGCCTCACGGGGAACCCCTGGGCGCTCGACCGAAGCGCCGGAGGGTCGTCGTCGGGTTCGGGCGCGGCGGTCGCAGCTGGGTTCGCGCCGCTGGCCGTGGGCACCGAGACCGACGGCTCGATCAGCTGCCCGAGCTCGCTCACCGGGGTGGTCGGCCTCAAGCCGACGGTCGGCCTGGTGAGCACCGGGGGCGTGGTGCCGCTGGCGGCGAGCCAAGACGCCCCCGGCCCGATGGCTCGCTCGGTCCGCGACGTCGCGCTGCTGCTCGACGCGATGACCGGCTCCTCGGCGTACGCCGCGGCTCCGGGCACCCGGACCGTCGCAGACGTCACGCTCGGGGTCGCGACGGGCTGGCTCAGCGGCCACGCCGGCACCGACGCCCTGTTCGCGGCATCCGTCGCGCGGCTCGAGGCTGCCGGTGCGTCGGTCGGGACGGTGGAGGTGCAGCCGGCCGGGGCAGCCGGGCAGGCCGAGCTGACGGTGCTCCTCTGCGAGCTCAAGGACGGCCTCGACCGCTACCTCGCCGCCCGCGCGGGCGATGGCGCGCGCAGCCTTGCCGACGTGGTCGCGTTCGACGTCGAGCACGCCGATCGCGAGCTCGCGCACTTCGGCCACGAGTTCCTCGAGGCCGCGCTCGCCACCGGTGGTCGCGACGATCCCGCCTACGCCGAGGCGCGGGCCGCCTGCCTCGCGTGGGCCGTGGACGAGATGCTCGAGCCGGCCTTCTCCGGCGACCTGGCCCCCGACGTGCTCGTCGCGCCGGCCTACGCGCCCGCGTGGAAGAGCGACCTGTCGGCCGGCGACCACTTCGTGGGCGGAGGGAACGCCAGCACCGCGCCGTCGCTGGCGGGATGGCCGGTGCTGTGCCTGCCGATGGGACTCGTCGCGGGGCTCCCCGTCGGGCTGGTCCTCATCGCGCGCCCGCACACCGAGGACGTGCTCCTGGCGGTGGGCCACGCGGTGGAGGAGACCCTGGGCGTGGTGGGCACCCTGACGCCGTCGTGGACGCCGCCCGGCAGAGGATGAGGTCGTGACCACGGCCCACTGGACCACCCTTACCGGCGGGGTCGACCTCGTGGCCACCGACCTCGACGGCACCCTGCTGCGCGAGGACGGGTCGGTGTCGGCGTTCACCGTCGACACCTTCGCGCGGGCTCGCGTGGCCGGGCTGCCGGTGGTGTTCGTCACCGGGCGGCCGCCGCGCTGGCTGCCGATGGTGGTCGAGGCCACCGGTCACGGCGGCGTGGCGATCTGCGCGAACGGTGCGGTGCTCGTCGACCTCGCCACCGGAGACGTCCTGCTCGCCCACCCGATCGAGCGGCCGGTGCTCGCCGAGGTGGTCCGCAGACTGCGTAGCGAGGTTCCCGGGATCGCCTTCGCGGTCGAGTGGGTGCCTGCGGGCGACGTCGCTTTGACGCCGGACACCCACTTCGCGCACGAGGATGCCTATGTGCCGCGGTACCCGGTCGGCCGCCCGGCCCAGGCGCCCGACGTGCGCGACCTCGCCGAGGGCCGGGCGGTCGTGAAGCTGCTCGCCCGGGTGGTGGGCAGCGGTCATGACGCCGACAGCCTGCTCGACCATGCGATCGAGCACGTGTCGCACCTCGTGACCGTCACCCACTCGAGCGCCGACGACGTGCTGCTCGAGATGAGCGCCGCCGGCGTCTCCAAGGGGACCACGCTGGCCGAGCACGCGGCGGGGCTCGGGATCTCCTCCGATGCCGTGGCCGCGGTCGGCGACATGCCCAACGACGTCCCGATGCTGCGCTGGGCCCGTGTGGGACTCGCGGTCGAGGGTGCCCACGCCCGGGCGCGCGCGGCCGCCGACGCCGTGCTGCCCGGCCCGTCCGACGACGGCGTCGCCCGGTTCGTCGAGGGAGTCCTGGAGCGGCGGGCAGCGTCGCAGGGTTGACGACGAGCGTCTGTGACCGCGGTCACACGGATGGGGTGACGAGACCCACACAACCCGGCGATTCGTCCGTAGTCCGGACGGGCGACTGGGTCGCGCCGGGGGGTGTCTGCCTACCGTTCGCCTGTCGTTCGCCACAGTACGGGACCACCGTGCACGGACGACGCGCTCAATCGCCGGGCTCTCCAGCCCGGTGAGCCGGGGACCCAGTCTCGCGGGGCGAATCACCGCACGGCCTCCACGGCGTGCGGGGTAGGGCACCTCTTAGCCCGAGCCCGTCAGCTAACCCGGTCGGCGTGGAGAGGAGTCATTCGTGCTGTCCGCACCCCGTCGTCGGGTCATCCCGGCCTCGTTGCTGGCCACCGGGGCGCTTGCCGCCGGTGTGCTCGCGACCACCGTCCCAGCCCAGGCCACGGCCACCACCCGCACCGCCTCCGTCGCGTCCACCTCGGTCGTCACGATGTCGGTCGCGAGCGCCGCGGTCACGCCCACCACCGTCTCGCCGGCTGCGGTCGCCGCGCACCGTGCCGCCGTGGCCCGGGTTGCCTATGCCGCCCGCGTCGCTCAGATCCGCGTGACCGCCGTGAGCATCGCGCGCAGCAAGGTCGGCTCCGGCTACAGTGCCGGCAGCGCCGGCCCCACCCGCTTCGACTGCTCGGGCCTGGCGCTCTACGTGGTGAAGAAGGCCACCGGCCGCACCCTGCCGCACTACTCGCGAGCACAGATGTCGGCGACCAACCGGGTCAGCAGGAGCCAGCTGCGCCCCGGCGACCTGGTCTTCTTCTTCGGCCACGGCGCGCACCACGTCGGCATCTACATCGGCGCCGGTCGCATGGTCAGCGCCACCAACCCGTGGGGCGGCGTCCACATCGACGCCGTGTTCTCGGGCTGGTACGGCCAGCGTTACAGCGGCGCAGGTCGCCTCGTCTGACCCGCGACGCAGCGCCGCTCCACGACCTCGCCCGGTCCCCCTGGGGGCCGGGTTTCGTCGTGCTCGGGGCCCGGCACCGGTGGCGAGGATCACGCCACCCACCTCGCGACAGAATACCCCAGGGGGGTACCTTTCTCCTGACGACGTGGAGGTTCCCATGGCACACGGCTACAGCGCCGACAAGGACGCGGTCCTTGCGCGCCTGAGGAAGATCGAGGGCCAGGTCCGCGGTATCGCGCGCATGGTCGACGACGACACGTACTGCATCGACGTCCTGACGCAGGTCTCGGCCGCCACTCGGGCCCTTGAGAACGTCGCCCTGCTGCTGCTCGACGACCACCTCGACCACTGCGTGCGGCACGCGGCGATGCAGGGCGGCCCCGAGGCCGACCAGAAGCTCGCCGAGGCCTCCGCCGCCATCGCCCGGCTCGTCCGTTCCTGACCCGCGCGCCCGACCCGCCCGACCCGAGGAGCCATCCGCATGAGCACCACCACCTGGAGCGTCCGGGGCATGACCTGCGGCCACTGCGTCGCTGCCGTCACCGAGGAGATCTCGGCGATCCCCGGAGTCTCCGACGTCGCGGTCGACCTCGCCAGCGGGCTGGTCACCGTGACCGCCGACGCCGACCCCTCGGCCGATGCGATCGCGGCCGCGGTCGATGAGGCCGGCTACACCCTCGGGCCCGCCTGAGGATCCGTCCGATCGTTCTGCCCCGCTCGTTCCGCACCGCCCGCACCCGGAGCCGCTGCCATGTCCACACCCACGACGACGTTCACGCAGACCGTCACCCCGATCGACCTGCAGGTCACGGGCATGACCTGCGCGTCGTGCGCGATGCGGATCGAGAAGAAGCTGAACAAGGTGCCCGGCGTCGTGGCCACCGTGAACTACGCGACGGAGACCGCCCACGTCGAGTCGCCCGCCGGGGTGTCGCTCGAGGAGCTGGTCGCGGTCGTGGAGGCCGCCGGCTACGGCGTCCGCGAGCCCGAGCAGGACGTCGACGACGACCCCGACGAGCTCGGCCGCCGTTGGCGGGTCAGTGCGGTGCTCACCGCGCCGGTGCTCCTGATGTCCATGGTCCCGGCGCTGCAGTTCTCCGGCTGGCAGTGGCTCGCCTTCCTGCTCGCGTCGATCGTGGTGCTCTGGGGCGGCAAGCCGTTCCACCGGGCCGCGTGGACCAACGCGCGCCACGGTGCGACGACGATGGACACGCTCGTGTCGATCGGCGTGCTGGCGGCGTACCTCTGGTCGGCGTTCGCGGTGCTGTTCACCAGCGCCGGCGAACTCGGCATGACGATGACCGTGTCGTGGCTGCCGCTGCACGACACCTCCGGGAGCACCCCCGACCTCTACTTCGAGTCGGCGTCGGTCGTGGTCACCTTCCTGCTGCTCGGTCGCTGGCTCGAGCACCGCGCCAAGCGGAGCTCCGGTGCCGCGCTGCGCGCCCTGCTGCACCTCGCCCCGGCCACCGCCTGGCTGCGCACCACCACAGGTGACGTCGAGGTGCCGGCGTCGCACGTCAGGGTCGGCGACCTGGTGATCGCGCGACCGGGCGAGCGGATCGCGACCGACGGCGTCGTCGTCGAGGGGACGAGCGCGATCGACGCGAGCATGCTCACCGGTGAGTCGGTCCCCATCGACGTGTCGGTCGGCGACGAGGTCGAAGGCGGCACCGTGGTGCAGGACGGGCTGCTGGTCGTCCGCGCGACGCGGGTCGGATCGGACACTGCGCTCGCCCGTATCACCGCCATGGTCACCGCCGCGCAGAGCGGCAAGGCGCCCGTGCAGCGGCTCGCCGACCGGGTCGCGTCGGTGTTCGTGCCGGTGGTGCTGGTCATCGCGCTCGTCACCCTGCTCGGCTGGGGGTGCACGACCGGGTGGCAGCAGGGCTTCACCGCGGCGGTTGCCGTCCTGGTGATCGCCTGCCCGTGCGCCTTGGGTCTCGCGACCCCGACCGCGCTGCTCGTCGGGACCGGACGCGGCGCGACGCTCGGCATCCTCGTGCGCGGCCCCGAGGTGCTCGAGTCCACCCGCCGCATCGACACCGTGGTCCTCGACAAGACCGGCACCCTGACCACCGGCGTGATGACCGTCGTGCACCAGCGCGGCGACGACGAGGCGGTCACCCTGGCCGGCGCCCTCGAGGCCGGCTCGACGCACCCGATCGCGCGCGCCGTCACCGACTACGCCGCCCGGGTGGGCTCCCGCACGGCCGCGGCACGCCAGGCGGCAACGCACGGTCACGAGCACGGCGGACTCGTTCTCGCGACCGACGCCGACACGCACCAGGCGGTGCGCGGCGACGGCGTTGCCGGACGGATTTCCGGGCACGATGTGCGCGTCGGACGCCCTGAGTGGGTCGGCGTCGACGAGCCGTGGTGGACCGAGGCCGACGCGTGGCGACGCGACGGTCTCACCGCGGTCGCGGTGTCCGTCGACGACGAGGTACGCGCGATGCTCGCGGTCGGCGACGAGGTCCGCCCCGGCGCGCACCACGCCGTCGCCGCGCTGCGCGACCTCGGACTCGAGCCGGTCATGGTGACAGGGGACGCGGAGGCCGTCGCACGATCGGTCGCCGAGGAGGTCGGGATCGACCACGTCGTCGCCGACGCCCGACCCGAGCACAAGGTGGCCGAGGTCGACCGCCTGCGCGCGTCCGGCCGGGTGGTCGCGGTGATCGGCGACGGCATCAACGACGCCGCGGCCCTCGCGGCCGCCGACCTCGGCATCGCGATGGGAGGCGGCACCGACGTCGCCATCGAGGCCGCCGACATCACCCTCCTGCGCGACGACCTGCGCACCGCCGGCGACGCCGTGCGGCTCTCGCGCGCCACCCTGCGCACCATCAAGCAGAACCTCGGCTGGGCGTTCGGCTATAACGTCGCGGCCATCCCACTGGCGGCCGCTGGTCTGCTCACCCCCATGATCGCCGGTCTCGCCATGGCGATGAGCAGCGTCTGCGTCGTCGCCAACAGCCTCCGGCTGCGACGCTTCCACTGATCCACCCCGCCCACCCCGCGCGCCGGTGGATGTGGGCCACGCGCGCGAGAGGCACGGACTGCGCCCAGGTACGTGGGATGGTCGGCGGATGAGGGCTCCGAGCATCCACCTCGGGGTGCGCGCGAGCACCGTCGGCGTGATCCGGCGCCGCGCAGTCAAGGCCGTCGTCGACGTCGACGGGTGCCTGCTGCTGCTGCGGTCCGGCTCCGGCGGCGACTATAAGTTCCCCGGCGGCGGCGTCGAGGCCGGTGAGGACGACGGTGCGGCCCTCGTGCGCGAGCTCGACGAGGAGTGCGGGTGCGACGTCCTGCGGACCGGCGCGCTGCTGCTCTGCGTGGTCGAGGAGCACCCGGCGCGCGAGGACCCCACGCAGCGATTCGAGATGCAGTCGCGGTACTACGACTGCACGGTCTCGGACCAACGCCGTGCCCCGCAGCTCAGCGGCTCCGAGCTGCGCGAGGGACTGCAGCAGGTCCTCGTACCCTGGGACGAGGCGATCGCGACGAACCGCGCGGTGCTGCTGCTCGACCGCGACCCTCTGCCCTGGGTCGACCGCGAGCTGCAGGCGCTCGAGTTCCTCGCCCGAGAGCGCGGCCTGAGTAGGCGCGACCGCCGGGAGTCCGGTACATAGCGTGGCGGTCGTGATCAGCCGACTGGTGGTCCCCGTGCTGGTTCTGCTCGCCCTGTTCGCCGTGGTGGCCGACTTCCGCATGACGCGGGACGCAGCGGGCCGCCGCTCACGACGGTGAGGCACGAGTCTGTCGCCCTCGATGCCGTCCAGCGGTCCGGCGACAACAGCTCAGGCAGGGCCTCGCACGGCGCCGAGCCAGGCCTGTGCGGCGGCGTAGTCGGTGTCGGTGACGCCGGGGCGCACGAGCGGCGCCTTGCCGTCGTGGCGCGGGTAGGAGCCGAGGAAGCGCACCTGCGCGCAGATCCGGTGCAGCCCGGCGAGCGCCTCGCCGACCCGAGCGTCGGCGACGTGGCCCTCGCAGTCGACCGAGAAGTAGTAGTCGCCCAGCGCCCTGCGCGTGGGTCGCGACTCGATGCGGGTCAGGTTCACCCCGCGCACCGAGAACTCGGTGAGGATCTCGAGCAAGGCGCCGGGGTGGTCCTCGCGCATGTAGAGGAACAGGGTGCTCTTGTCCGCGCCGGTGGGCGCAGGCACCCTGCCCGGGCAGGAGATGAGGACGAAGCGGGTCCACGCCTCGTCGTTGTCGGCGACGTCGTCGGCCAGCACCTCGAGGCCGTAGACCTCGGCCGCGATCGTGGGTGCGAGTGCGGCGTCGTAGGTGCCTGCGGCCACCGCCTGCGCGCCCGCGGCGTTCGACGAGACCGGCACGATCTCGGCGTCGGGCAGAGTGGCCTGAGCCCAGGCACGACACTGGGCCGCCGCCACCGAGTGGGTGGCGACCCGTCGCACCGATGCGATCTCCGTGCCAGGGCGCGCCAGGAGGGCGAACCGCACCCGGATCACGACCTCGTCGACAATGACGAGCGGCTCGCCCGAGGCGAGGTTGTCGAGGGTGGCGGTGACGCCGCCCTCGATCGAGTTCTCGATGGCGACGAGACCACGGTCCGCCTCGCCCGAGCGCACGACGTCGAGCACGGCCTCGGCGGTGGCGAGCGGCCGCAGCTCGGCACCCTCGCTCACCGGCATCGCGCGCAGCGCCTCCTCGGTAAAGGTCCCGCGCGGGCCGAGGTAGGCGATCGTGAGGGGGGCGGCGCTCACGACTGCCCGCCGCGCAGCGCGTAGGACACGGCCTGCTGCTCCTCGGGCGAGAGCGACGCCTCGCTCGTGCCGCCCTTCACGCCCTTGATGTAGGACCTCGTCTCGGACCGGCCATGGATGGCTGTCAGCACGAGGCCGTCGCCGCCGTCGTCGAGCATCGCCGCGGAGAACGAGAGCCTGCCCCCCATGTCGCCGAACGCGTCGTAGCGCACCACGCTCACGTGCCGCAGCGCATCGGCGAGCTCGGTCCGGGTGCGGGCCAGCAGCGCGGCGAGGTCGTCGACCTCGATCCGCAGCGCGGCCACCTCCTCGGTCTTGCGCGCCACCGCCTCGACGAACGAGGGCGCGTCGCCGTCCGCCGCGAGCAGCATGACGTCCCGGCGCATCCGGCGCACCGAGATCAGTGCAGCCGCCGCGAGCGCGAGGGCGAGCACGCCGACGACGAGGGCGGCGATGACGAGGGCGTCGCGGACGTGCGGGTCGAGGGACACGTGGCCCAGGGTATCCGCGCGTAGGGTCGCACCCGTGCACGCATTCCCGGTGGTGGCCCGATGACCACCTCGACCCCTGTGTCGGTCCTGAGCTTCGTGGTCGGCCTCGCCATCGTCCTGGCCGTCGGGTCGTCCATCCTGCGCACGCTGGTCGTGCCGCGTGGCGTCCGCAGCAAGCTCTCGGCCCTGGTCCTCACCGCGACCCTCGGCGCGTTCCGGCTCGTGGCCCGCCGGACGTCGACCTACGAGTCGCGCGACGCCGTCCTGGCCTACGCCGCCCCCGTGTCGCTGATCATCACGCTGATGACCTGGCTTGGGCTGCTCTTCGTCGGGTTCGCCTGCCTGCTGTTCTCGTTCTCGCCCTTGGACTGGGCGCAGTCGTTCCGCGAGGCCGGGTCCAGCCTGTTCACCCTCGGCTTCGCGAGCACGGACCGCTCCCAGCTCACCGCGGTCGACTTCCTCGCCGCCGCCACCGGCCCGGTCGTCGTCGGCCTCCTCGTCGGTTACCTGCCCAGCCTCTACGCGTCCTACAACCGGCGCGAGGTGGAGGTGGCGCTGCTGCACTCACGCGCCGGCGAGCCCAACTGGGGACCGGAGATCCTCTCCCGCCACGCGATCGTCAACTCCTCCGATGAGCTCATCACGCTCTTCCGCGGCTGGGAGCGTTGGGCGGCCGACATCGCCGAGAGCCACGTGAACTACCCCGTGCTGATCCACGTGCGGTCCGCGCAGCCGCTGCGCAACTGGCTCGTCGCTCTCGTCTCGGTGATGGACGCCGCCGCGTTCCAGATGGCCGTGAACCCGCAGATCCCGCAGGCCGCACCCCGCGTGGCGATCCGCCAGGGCTTCGTGGCGGTGCGCGACATCGCGCGCGCCGAGGGCATCACCGTCGACGACGACCCGGACCCCGATCACCCGATCGCGCTGACCTTCGAGGACTTCTCCGACGCCTACGACGACGTCGCGGCCGCGGGCTACGCGATGCAGCGCAGCGCCGCCGACGCCTGGCCGCACTTCCGCGGCTGGCGGGTCAACTACGAGGCCGCGGCCTACGCGCTCGCCGAGTCGATCGACGCACCTCCCGGCGCGTGGATGGGAGTGCGTCGTCCACCTCTCCCGCTGATCATGCCGCAGCGGCCCACCAACAGGATGCCGGGCGGTCGCACGGGCCGGCCGACGCCCGGGGAATGAGCGCGTGAGCCTCACGCTCGACCTCGCGGTGCTGCTCGCGACGTTCGCGATCATCTTCCCGGCCGAGCTGCCGGACAAGTCGTTCATCGCGACGCTCGTGCTGGCCACGCGCTACCCGCGCCGGTGGGTCTGGCTGGGGGCGTCGGTCGCGTTCGGCGTCCAGGTGCTCATCGCCGTGGCGGCCGGCCAGCTGCTGTCCCTGCTTCCGCGCACCCTCGTCCTCGGGGTGACGGCCGTCCTGTTCGCCGGCGGCGCCGTCGTCCTGATCCGCGGCGGCCTGCGCGAGCGCGCGGAGGAGCAGGCAGAGGAGGAGCAGGAGCTCGAGGAGTTCGCGGCGAAGGCCGCTCCGGGCAGGCACGGTCTGGCGGTGTTCGCCACGACGTTCGCGGTCATCTTCACCGCTGAGTGGGGCGACCTGACCCAGCTGGTCACGGCCGGTCAGGCGGCGCGAACCGACGCACCGCTGTCGGTCTTCCTCGGATCATGGCTCGCGCTCTGCGCGGTCGCAGGCCTGGGCGTGCTCGTCGGCGGGTGGCTGCAGCGGCACGTGCCACTCTGGCGCGTCCGCGTCATCTCGGGCGCGCTGCTCGCGGTCCTCGCCGTCATCACCTTCGTGGAGCTGGTCCGGGGCTGAGGAGTACGGAGCAGACGGGCCCACCGGATGCTCCGTGGTGGGCCCGTCCTCCTGGGCTGGTCGTCGCCGGTGCTGGTGCAGCGGGACGCTGTCGAACGGGAGACACCCCCGCGGACTCCCGACCGTCGCCGGAACGGTTGTTCCCACGTCAGCACGTGATCACACGGTCGCCGGCGTACGGGTCGGTGTGACGGCGGCCACGGCGGGCGCGGACGGCGGCGCGGGAGGCGAGGTCGACAGGCCGATCTTCCCGGACACAGGCGATCGGACGCCGCCGACGGGGGATGCAGCAGCGTCCGATCGAGACAGACCGTAGGCGTTCCTCCGCCGCGGCTCAACCTCGGCGCGGCCATCCGCAGAAGTTCTTGAGGGAACTTTGACCAACGGCGCGGCGATTCTGCCGGATGGAAACGATCCTGCGGTTTCGGTCTAGACCGAAACCGCGACGGGCGAGCTGGATCCGCGCCGCGAATTCACGTGAAAGTGACGAGATCCTCACGGTCCGTATGGCGATGGAGCACTCCATCACGCAGGCGGAGCACGCATCAACGCAGCGTGACCTGACGGTTCGAGAGTCCCGCTCGCGCCCGACGCTCGGGATCGGTGAGGTCAGCGGTCTCGGTCAGGGCGTCGGCGAGCCGGGCGGCGAACGCGGCAGCCGGCCCCTCGACGTCGTCGGCCTCGGCACCGGGCACGAGGTCCCACACCGGCGCCAGCAGGCCGTCGGCGCGGAACGTGCCGATCAACCGCGTCTCCTCGCCGAGGGTGTCCGCACCACGGGCGTGCAACCGGGCCAACGCGTCGAGCAACGGCTCCTCGTCGTGCGGGAGCACCCAGCGCAGGTGCTCCTTGGTGCCGATGCGGCACCAGTAGGCCGCGTCGACGCCGGAGAGCCGCACGGTCGGTACGACGGACGCGTTGGCCCGCTCCAGCGACGCCGAGACCTCGTCGGTGACTTCGGCGCCGCTGCCGTCGATCCAGAAGTCGAATCCTGCGTGCACGGTGACGTCGAGCGGCGCCGTGAGGTCGAGGAGGTCCTGCAGGCGCGGGCCATCGCCGGGCCGCTGCGGCGGCACGGGCGTACCGGGCTCGGAGTCGAGCGCGCGGAGCAGGGCGTCGGCGACGTCGCGGCTCGTGTCGCCCGTGCTGGTCGCCGTCTGAAGGCCGAGGAAGATCGCGCCGTCGGTGCGCACCAGGGCCGGCCACGCGAGCGGCAGCACGGTGGCGAGGGTGAGGCGGCGCTCGCCGAGTCGGTCGGCGTGGTCGCCGGCCAGCGTCAGCGGCGCGGTCGCCGAGGGGACGATCTCGCGCAGCGCGATCCAGTCAGCCTCGCCGGGGATGCCGGCGAACGGGCGTCGGACCAGCTCCTGACCCCAGTTCGCCGCGGCCCGACCGTGGCAGGCCTTGTAGCGTCGACCGCTGCCGCACGGGCACGGTTCACGCATGCCGACGACGGGGATCTCGTCGTGCGAAGCGACGAGGGCGGGGGCGGGACGCGAGGACTTCCTCTTCTGGGCCACGGTCGGCGAGCGTACGCGACACAAGCGCCGGGTCACGCCGGGCGCCGGGTCAGCGGTGCGCGCGGACGGGTCCACCGGACCCGGTGCGGCCGAGCTGCGCCAGAACGGGACCGGGACGGTTGGTGATGATCGCCTCGACCCCCAACCGTTCGCACAGCGCCACGTCCGAGGGGTTGTCGACGGTCCATACGTGCAGACGGCCACCGGCCTCGTGCACCCGCTGGACGTAGCGCGGGTGCTCGCGCACGATGTCGATCGACGGGCCGGCGATGGCGGAGCCGAAGGGCAGCGACCCGTCGCGGAACCGCAGCGGGACTCGATCCATGAGGAACACGGTCGGCAGCCCCGGGGCGAGCTGGCGCACCCGGCGCATCGACAGCTGCGAGAAGCTCATGATGCGGATCCGCGAGTCGCGCTCGCTGCGCGGACGGGCCAGGCCGAATCGGCGCAGCAGCTCCACCGTGCGCTCCTCGACGAGCGCGCCGTAGCGCGTCGGGTGCTTGGTCTCGATCGCGAGCCCGATCTCGCGCTCGGAGTCGACCACGAGCTCGAGCAGCCGTTCGAGGGTCAGGACGCGACGCAGGTCCTCGTCGATGACGACCGGGTCCGACAGGTCCGGGCCGCCCGACGTGGGGCGCGAGGTGCCGGCGTCGCGCCACCGGCCGAAGTCGTGGCGGTGCAGGTCCTCGAGGGTCATCACAGAGACGACGCCGGACCCGTCGCTCGTGCGGTCGATGCGTCGGTCGTGGACGCAGACCAGGTGACCGTCGGCGGTAAGGCGCACGTCGCACTCGAGGGCGTCGGCGCCGTCGTCGATGGCCCGCAGGTACGCCGCGAGGGTGTGCTCGGGGACGTCGGCGCTCGAGCCCCGGTGCGCCACGACCTCGGTCACGCGGGACATCGTGGCACCCGGACCCGGCCAGCAGGCGACGACACCGCGACCAGGACCCGAATCAGGGGAGAAGAGCTCCGGGGTTGAACAACCCGTGCGGGTCGAGAGCGGCCTTCACGGCGCGCATGGCGGCGATCTCCGCGGGCGACCGCGTCAGGTGCAGGTACGCCGCCTTCGCACGCCCGACCCCGTGCTCGGCGGAGATGGAGCCGTGGTGGTCGGCGACGGTCGTGAGCACGACGACGTCGGCGCGCTCGTCGTCCGGGTCGGGCCCGAGGACCTCCACGTGCAGGTTGCCGTCGGCCAGGTGGCCGAAGACGAGCACCTCGGTGACGTCCGCCAGGCCGTCCAGCCGCGCGGTCATGTCCGTGACGAACGCGTCCCAGCCGCCCATCGGCACCGACACGTCGAACCGGTGCGGCACGCCGAGGACCGACGTGGCCTCGGCCGCCCGCTCGCGGTAGGACCAGAACCGGGCCCGGTCGGCTGCGTCGAGGGCGACCACGACGTCGCGGTCGTCGGGCAGGTCCATCGCGACCTCGCCGTCGCGCGGCGACTCCGTCTCGAGCAGCAGCACGTGCGGCGCGGGACCCGCGAGCGGCCAGGGGAGGGCTGCCACCTCGCACACGCGGCGGAGCATCGCGGCGTCGAGGATCTCGGCGGCGAGCAGGCGGACGCCGCGCGGCACGGCGCTGCGCACCAGGTTGAGGGCGTCGGCGGCGTCACGGACACCGACGAGCGCGACCGCCGACGCTGTCGGGGGGCGCACGAGCCGCAGCCGCGCAGCGGTCACGACGCCGAGGGTGCCCTCGCTCCCGACCAGCAGGCCGGTCAGGTCGTAGCCGGTGTTGTCCTTGGGGAGTCCGCCGAGGTGCGCGACGACGGAACCGTCCGGCAGCACCGCCTCCACCCCGACGACCTGCGCGCGTGTCATCCCGTGGCAGCACACCCGGATGCCGCCGGCGTTCGTGCCGATCGTGCCGCCGACGGTGGCGCTGTCGCGGGCAGCGAGGTCGACGCCGTACTCCCACCCGGCGGCCCGCACGTGGTGGTGGAGATCCGCCAGCACGACCCCGGCGCCCACGCTGACCTGGCCCGCGAGCTCGTCGACGCCGTCGAGCCGGGTGAGCCGACGCGTCGAGAGGACCACCGGAGCGGGACCGTCGCGACCGGGCACGGAACCGCCGACGAGCCCGGTGTTGCCGCCCTGCGGCAGCACTGGCACGCGCACCCCGACGCAGGCGCGGACGACCGCTGCCACCTCGGCGGTGTCGGCCGGGCGCACCACGGCGCGGACCGGCCCGGAGAAGCGCCGCGACCAGTCCACGGCGTACGGCGCGACGACGTCGTCGTCGGTGAGCACGTGAGCTGCCCCGACGATCCCGCGCAGCGACTCGACCAGGCCATCGGCGCCGACGGCGATCACCTCGCGCTCCCGTGGATCACTTGAGGAACTTGCTGTAGCGACGGTCGGCGAGCGGCTTGCCGTCGGTCTGGCAGGTGGCGCAGTACTGGAGCGACGAGTCGGCGAAGCTCACCTCGCGGACGACGTCGCCGCAGACCGGGCACGGCTGCCCGGTGCGCCCGTGCACGCGCATCCCGAGCTTCTTCTCCGCCTTGAGGTCGGCGGCGCCGAGTCCTTCGGAACGGGTGACGGCGTCCGTGAGCACGTCGTGGATCGCGGCGTACAGGGTCGCGATCTCGTCGGGGGCGAGCTTGCCCGCGGCCTTGAAGGGACTGAGGCGGGCCGCGTGCAGGATCTCGTCGCTGTAGGCGTTGCCGATGCCGGCGATCGTCGACTGGTCGCGCAGGACGCCCTTGAGCTGCTTGCCGCCCGCCTCGGCCAGGATCTGCGTGAACACCTCGAGGGTGAAGTCGGCGGCGAGCGGCTCGGGCCCGAGGCGTGCGACCCAGTCGATCGACTGCGGATCCCGCACGACGTAGACGGACAGTCCCTTGCGGGTCGCCGCCTCGGTGAGGTCGAACCCGCCCGCGGCCACGCCGTCGTCGTCGACGAGCACCACCCGGAAGGCGAGCGGCCCCTTGCCGGGCTTCGGGGGCGAGGCGCTCATCTCCTTTCGCCAGTGCAGCCAGCCCGAGCGCGACAGGTGCGTCACGAGGTGCAGCACCTCGCCGTCCTCGTCGGCCAGCACGACGTCGAGGTACTTGCCGCGGCGGGTGGCGTCGACGATGCGCGCGCCCACGAGGTCGGTGACCGGCGGGTCGAAGGTCTTGAGCGCGCTGATCGCGGCGAGCTCGACCCGCGCCACGCGCAGCCCGGTCGCCGTCGCGCGCAGGTACGCGGCGAGGGACTCCACCTCGGGCAGCTCGGGCACGGCACGAGCCTGCCATCCGCGGGGCGTCATGGGGGACGCCGTCTCGCGTTTCGCCGGGTCGACCTGCCGTCACCGGCGGTGATGGGTGACACTTTCCCCGTGACCGAGCATGCAGGACCGGGCGTCGATGCCGTGCTGCCCGGGCGGATCGGGCTCCTGGTGCGCGTGCCCATCAACCCCGGGATGCGCGCCGCGGCGCTCGACGTCCTCAACCGCTACGTCGACGACCTCGACTCCGAGCCGGGCACCGAGGCGTTCTTCCTGTGCGTCGAGCCCGACGACTCCGACGTCGTCTGGCTCTACGAGTGGTTCCGGGACGAGGAGTCCCTCGAGGCGCACCGCACCGCGCCGCTGTTCCACCGGTTGATGAACGAGCTCCCGGACCTCGTCGCCGACGGTCCCGGCATCATGCGCCTCGACCCGTTGCGCCTGCGCATGTCCAGCGCCGTCACGGCCCAGACGCTCTGACCCGCCCGCTCCAGCACCTACGCCGGAGACGTCGTGACCTCGGCGGTGTCGAGCTGGGCGAGGACGTACTCGATCCCGCGGTGCATCGTCGGATAGGCCCACACCATGCGGCGCAGCTCGGCGACCGGCACCCGTCCCTGCACCGCGACCGACAGCGCGCCAAGCACCTCGCCGCCGGTCGGTCCCGCGCTCGTCGCACCGACCAGCACGCCGCCGCTCTCGACCACCGAGATGAATCCGTCGCTGCCGGGGCCGTGGATCCACCCGCGCGTCGCGGCCGCGGCGAGCGACAGCGAGACCGTCCGGACGGCGAGCCCCTGGGCTCGCGCCTGCGCGGCCGTGAGACCGACGGCGCCGACCTCGGGGTCGGTGAACGTGACCCGCGGCAGGGCGCTGATTGGGTTCGACGCAAGGGGCACACCCACGGTGCGCAGGGACTCGACGACGATCCGGGCGTGGTGCACGGCCACGTGCGTGAACGCGCCCTGGCCGGCACAGTCACCGATCGCGAAGAGGCCGTCGACAGGCCCGTCCGCGCCCACCACCCGCAGGGTGTCGTCGACGGTGAAGGACCGCGCCGAGACGTCGACGCCGACCGTTGCGACCCCGAGCGTGTCGAGGTCGACCCGTCGCCCGGTGGCCACGAGCAGCCGCTCGCCGTGAACCATCGAGCCGTCGGACAGTGTGACGGCGAACCCGTCGTCGGAGTGCTCCACCCGCTGCGCGCCGACGCCCGTGCGCACCGAGATCCCCTCGCGCGCGAAGACCTCGGCGAGGAGCGCGCCGGCCTCGGGCTCCTCGAGCGCCAGCAGCTGCGCGGCGTACTCGACCACCGTCACGTCGACCCCGAAGCGCGCGGCCGCCTGCGCGAGCTCGCACCCGATCGCGCCGCCGCCGAGAACCACCATCGACGGCGGCAGGGTCGGGCTCTGCACGAACTCGCGGTTGGTCCAGTACGGCGTGCCCGCGAGGCCCTCGATCGGCGGCACCGCGGCCGTCGACCCGGTCGCCACCACCAGCGCGCGGGTCGCGGTCACGGTGGCCTGCGAGCCGTCGGGGGCGGTCACCAGCACGGTGCGCGGCCCGTCGAGCCGGCCACGACCCCGCACGAAGGTGGCGCCCCTGCCCTCGAGCCGCTCCACAGCCGCACGGTCGTCCCAGTCGTCGGTCGCGGAGTCGCGGATCCAGGCGTGCACCGGGGTCCAGTCCGGCGTCACGTCCGCGAGACCGGCGAGCCCGTCGACCCGCTCGGCCTCGGCCAGCGCCCCGGCTGCCCGCGCCATCCGCTTCGACGGGACGCAGCCCCAGTACGGGCACTCGCCGCCCACGAGTTCGGCGTCGATCCCGACGACGGAGACACCTGCCGCGGCGAGGTCCTCGGCCACCTGCTGCCCACCGGGGCCGAGACCGAGGACGACGACGTCGGCGCTGTACGTGGTTTCCATGCCGACAGCCTGTGCCCCTTGCGGGCCGCGCACCAGCCCGACAGGGCGGACGTCAGGGAACCGTCAGATCCCGTCGGAGCGCCCGCGGGTGCGGCGCAGGAAGTTCAGCCCGAGCACGGGGAGCACGAGCGGCACGAACAGGTAGTCGAGCCCGAACCAGAACCAGACGCTGTGCACGCCCTTGCCGGTGACGGTGTTCTGGAACGTCTCCGGGTGCACGAGGCTCCACGTGCCGACGACGAGGACGCCCACGAGCTCGACGACCATGCCCACGAACGCGACGCGACGCCAACCGGGGGTGTCCTTCACCAGCGCGACGGTGATGACGCAGTAGACGACCGCGGCGAACGTCGAGAGCAGGTACGGGACGGGCGCCTGGGAGAACTTCGTCGCGAGCTCGAACAGCGAGCGCGACGTCGCCGCGATCGCGAGGATCGCGTAGACCGTGATGAGGGCACGGCCGGGGCCGTGCTTGGTCGAGCCGGGCGCCGTCGGCGCTGCGCCGTCAGCCACCGGTGGTCACCGACGCTCCGGTCCAGACCTGCTGGAGACGCACGACGAGGACAGGGATGAGCAGTCCCGCGATGCACACGACACCGGTCCCCCACCGGCCCGGTTCCGCGGCACCCCACCAGACGGTTCCCGGTGCCGCGACGAGCACGACGACCAGGTACGCGAGGAACACGACGGGGTCGGCCGGCCCGTTGCCGCCGACCCAGGCGACCACGCACTGCACGAGCATCACCAGCAGCGCCAGCTCGAGCAGCGCCACGAGCACCAGCACCCAGCGGGGGAGCTTGCGGTCGAGCAGTGCGAGCACGCCGGTGACGACCGCCAGCGCGAGCGCGAGGACCGTGACGACGGTCTGCACGGACGCCACCGGCCAGGCCGAGGCGAGGAGAGGAGCGGTGGTCACAGGGTGATCCTCTCAGCCCACGGCGAGGAGAGCCGCGGCGAGGATCGCCGTGACCATCCCGACCTTCTGCATGACGTGCAGCCGCTCGGCGAGCACGAAGCGCGCGAGCAGCACGGTCGCGGCGGGGTAGAGGGACCCGAGCACCGAGACGACCGACAGCAGCCCGATCTGCAACGCCAGGACGTAGATCGCGTTGGCACCGACGTCGAGCACACCGGCGGACAGCGCCTGCACCCGCACGGAGCGACCCACCGCGGCGTACGGCGTCCGTGAGCGCAGTGCCACCACACCGCCGAGCACCGCGATGATCAATGCGGAGGTGCCGCGCGCCCAGACGACGCTCCAGAGGCCCGAGTCGTGCGGCGCCTGCGAGATGACGGCCATGAACCCGCCGATGCCGATGCCGGACAGGATCGCGAGCACCAGCGCCTTCGTCGACAGCTTCTGGTGCCGGGCGTCGTCGGTCGGAGCCCTCGGCTCGAGGCCCACCGTGACGATCGCGACGACCGCCAGCGCCATGCCGACGTAGGCCGCGGGGCCGGGCCGGTCGCCCTGCAGCAGTCCGACGACCACCGGGATCGCCGCAGTGATCGGGGCGGCGATCGGCGAGACGATGCCCATCGGACCGATCGTGAGCGCCGCGTAGAGCAGCAGGATGCCCATCGAGCCGAACAGCGCCGAGCCGATGCCCGGCAGCGCGGTGCCGGCCGGGTCGCCGCCGACGAGCAGGGCGAGCGGCACGATGAGGACGAGCCCCGCGGGGGTGGTGAGCACGAGCGTCTGCAACGGCGTCGAGCGCCGCGACGCGAGTCCCCCGACGAAGTCGGCGACGCCCCACACCAGCGCCGAGACGAGGGCGAGGAGCGCGGGCACAGGCCACAGTCCAGCACACCCGGACCGGCTTCCTGGCCTGCCCACCGGGCGGTAGCGTCCGCGCATGGCCCCGGAGCACCTCGACGTTCTCGTCGTCGGTGCCGGCCTGTCCGGCATCGGCGCGGCCTGCCGGCTCGAGATCGAACGGCCGGGGACCAACTACGCGGTGCTCGAGTCGCGCGACACCGTCGGCGGCACCTGGGACCTGTTCCGCTACCCCGGCATCCGCTCGGACTCCGACATGCACACCCTCGGCTACCCGTTCCGGCCGTGGCTCGACGGCAAGGCGCTGGCGGACGGGCCGGCGATCCTGCAGTACGTCCGCGACACGGCCGACGACCTCGGCGTCACCCCGCACGTGCGCCTGCAGCACCGGGTCGTCGCGGCCGACTGGTCGAGCACCGATGCCCGCTGGACCGTCGAGGTGCTGCGCACCGACACCGGCGAACGCAGCACCCTCAGTTGCGGCTTCCTGTTCAGCTGCACCGGCTACTACCGCTACGACCACGGTCACGATCCCGACATCGCCGGTCGCGAGGACTTCGCCGGCGACGTCGTGCACCCGCAGCACTGGCCCGAGGACCTCGACGTCGCGGGCAGGCGGGTCGTGGTGATCGGCAGCGGCGCCACCGCCATCACGCTGGTTCCCGCGCTCGCCGGCACCGCGCGGCACGTGGTGATGCTGCAGCGCTCACCGACCTACGTCGTGTCGCTGCCCTCGCGCGACGCCGTGGCCGACCTGGTTCGCCGAGTGCTGCCGCCGACGATGGCCTACAAGATCGTCCGGGGCAAGAACATCGCGACGTCGGGTCTGAGCTACCGGCTCTCGCGACGGTGGCCCGGTGCCATGAAGAAGGTCTTCGTCAACGGCGTCCGCCGCCAGCTGCCCGAGGGCTACGACGTCGCGACGCACTTCACGCCGCGCTACGACCCATGGACGCAGCGGCTGTGCGTCGCCCCGGACGGCGACCTGTTCCGGGCCATCAGCGCGGGCGCGGCGTCGGTCGTCACCGACCGTGTCGTGCGGTTCACCGCGACCGGTCTGCTCCTCGAGTCCGGGCAGGAGCTCGACGCCGACGTCGTCGTCACCGCCACCGGCCTCGACCTGCTGCTGATCGGCGGCATCGTGCTCGCGGTGGACGGCACGCCGGTCGACCCGCCGTCGGCCGTGGCCTACAAGGGAATGATGCTCACCGGCGTCCCCAACTTCGCGTTCGCGGTCGGTTACACGAACGCCTCGTGGACCCTCAAGTGCGACCTCGTGAGCCGCTACGTGTGCCGCCTGCTCGACCATCTCGACACCCACGGCTACGCCGTCGTCACGCCCGTGCCCCCGCCCGACGACGCCCGGCTCCCACTGCTCGACCTGTCCGCCGGCTACGTGCAGCGCGCTGCGGCCATGCTCCCGAAGCAGGGCACCGCTCCGCCATGGCGGCTGCTGCAGAGCTACCGCCGGGACGTCCGGCTGCTCATCAAAGCCCCCGTCACCGACCCCGGAGTCACCTTCACCCGCATCCGATGAAGGTGGCCCGGGTTCCTTCGAGCCCAACACACGACGCCGTCAGCACCCGACAGGAGACACCGTGCAGCGATTCGTCGTCGACGGCGCTACCGCCGTCGTCACCGGTGCGGCCGGTGGCATCGGCCGTGCCATCGCTCGCGAGCTGTCCGCCCGCGGCGCCCACCTCGTGCTCCTCGACCGGGACGAGCCGGGTCTCGCGGCCCTGGCCGGCGAGCTGCGCACCGAGCGTGCGGACCGCAGCGCCACGACCTACGTCGTCGACCTCGGCGACCGTGCCGCTGCGCTGGCCACGGCGACGACGATCCGTGACGCGCACCCACACGTGCACCTGCTCGTGAACAACGCCGGTGTCGCGCTCGGCGGCCGCTTCGCGGAGGTCCGTCTCGAGGACGTCGAGTGGCTTCTCTCGATCAACCTGCACGCCGTGGTCCTCATGACGCACACGCTGCTGCCCAGCCTGATCGCGACCCGCGGCTCGCACATCGTGAACATCTCCAGCCTCTTCGGTCTGATCGCCCCACCCGGCCAGGTCGCCTACAGCACGAGCAAGTTCGCGGTCCGCGGCTTCGGCGACGCGCTGCGCGAGGAGCTCGCCCAGCACGAGGTCGGCGTCACGACAGTGCACCCGGGCGGCATCGCGACGGGGATCGCCGCGAGCGCGCGCATCGGCGCCGGTGTCGACCCCGCCGAGTACGAGCAGGGTCGTCGGGCGTGGACCAAGCTGCTCTCGATCGACCCCGCGATCGCTGCGCGCCTGATCGTCGTCGGCGCCGAGCGGCGCAGGCCCCGCGTGCTGATCGGAGGCTCGACGTACGTGCTCGACGCGCTCGCCCGGATCTCCCCGGGGCACTACGGCCGGATCGTGGCCGCCGGCAACGAGCGTCTCACCCGCCGCCTCGCGCGCTGACCGGCGGTCCACGAAGCGCTACGAGGCCGTGAGCGCAGCCGCCGTAGCCGCGAACATGACGCTCTTGATGGTGCCGAGGGTGGCAGCGTCCTTGCCCACGAGCGGCGCGACGACCTGGGCCGCCGACTCGAGCAGGGCGTCCTCGGCTACGGCGCCGTCGACCAGACCTGCGGCCGCAGCATCGGCTCCGCCGTAGCGCCGGCCCGTCGTCATGACCTCGATCGCGGTCCTCGGTGTCGTCTTGGCCTGGATCAGCGCGGACATCCCCGGTGTGAACGGGATCCGGATGTCGACCTCGGGGAAGCACAGGAAGCCGCGGTCGGCCCGCATCACCCGAAAGTCGTGCGCCATCGCGAGCATCGCCCCCGCACCGAACGCGTGCCCGTTGACGGCGGCGACGGTGGGCACCGGCAGGGTGAGCAGACGAGCGAGCAGGACCTGCACGCGCGCGGCGTAGGGACCCCACTCGCCCGGATTCGCGGCGAGCCAGTCGAGGTCCAGCCCGTTGGAGAAGAACTTCCCGGATGCAGTCGTCAGGAGCGCGGTCGGCTCGCCGCTGACGACCCGGTCCAGGGCGGCGTCCACGTCGTCGAGCCACCCGGGGGAGAACCGGTTCTCGTCGTCGCCGAGGGTGAGGACCGCGATCGAGTCGCGGTGGGTGAGCGAGACGGTCATGGCGCGTCCTCCGGGGCTGGGACTGGGCGACTCATCTGTAGCACGGACGGGGCGGCGGACGACGAAGGCTCCCGCCCCGGGGGGGCGAGAGCCTGTCGTGTGGTGCGCGAGGGGGGAGTTGAACCCCCACACCCTTTCGGGTACACGGACCTGAACCGTGCGCGTCTGCCTATTCCGCCACTCGCGCGCGCCGGAGAAGGCTAACACGCACGCGGGACCCGCCCGGAATCCTCCGGTGACCCAAACCGGGACCCGCCACCGCGCCTGCGGCGCAGGTCAGCGCTGCCCGCACGGTTACGATCAAGGCCGACGGCGTTCGCCCAGGGGTGCGCCGAGCTCACGCCACGGGAGGCACGGTGGGTCTGCTCGACCGCTTCGAGCAGCGGCTCGACCGGATGGTCAACGGTGCCTTCGCGCGCGCCTTCAAGGCCGAGGTCCAGCCCGTCGAGATCGCCGCGGCCCTCCAGCGCGAGATGGACGATCGCGCCGCCGTCGTGAGCCGCGGTCGCACGGTCGTGCCGAACGTCTTCGCCGTCGACCTCAGCCCGCACGACCACGACCGCCTCGCCGTCTACGCCGACACCCTCACCGACGAGCTGGCCGGGATGGCCCGCGAGTACGCCGAGGAGCAGCGCTACACCTTCCTCGGGGGCACCACGGTCGAGCTGACCCGCGACGAGACGCTCGACACCGGCCTGTTCCGCGTCACCAGCGAGGCGCGGGCCGAGGTGGCCTCCAGCCCGCAGGGCGTGCGCCCGCCGCCGATCCCGCCCGACGCCGGCCACCCGCGGCTCGTCGCCGACGACATCGCGCACCCGCTCACCCGCGCCGTGACGCGCCTCGGTCGCGGCACCGACGTCGACATCCGGGTCGATGACCCCGGTGTCTCTCGCCACCACGCCGAGATCCTGCTCGGCCGCGAGGTCGTCCTGCGCGACCTGGGATCCACCAACGGCACCTACGTCGACGGCGTCCAGGTCGGCGAGACGGTGCTGCACGACGGCGCGGTCGTCCAGCTCGGAGCCACCCGGCTGACGTTCCGAGCGGGGTGACGCCGCGGTGTCCGAGCTCCTCCTCACGCTGCTTCGACTGGGGTTCCTGGCACTGATCTGGCTGCTCGTCATCGTGACGATCCTCGTGCTTCGTCGCGACCTTCGCGCCCCTCGAGACGCCCGCCCGCTCGTCGCGGCGCCGGTCCCCCGCTCGACCGCGAAGCCCGCCAAGAGCCCGAAGCCGGAGAAGGCGCCGAAGGTGAAGATGGGCGCCCGGCAGCTCGTCGTCATCGAGGGACCGCTCACCGGCACTGTGATCCCGCTCGGCTCGGCGGACGTCACGATCGGCCGTGCCCCGCACTCCACGCTCGTCCTCGACGACGACTACGCGTCGAACAACCACTCACGGCTGACCCTCACCAACGGCACATGGGTGGTGAGCGACCTCGGCTCGACCAACGGCACCTGGGTCGACCGCAGCCGCATCACCTCGCCGACCCCCCTCGCAATCGGCCACACGATCAAGGTCGGCCGCACCGTGCTCGAGCTCCGGAAGTAGCCGCGGTGCTCACGCTGCGCTCGGCAGCGCGCTCCGACATCGGCCTCGTGCGCACCGGCAACGAGGACTCCGGCTATGCCGGCGACCAGCTCGTCGTCGTCGCGGACGGCATGGGCGGGCACGCCGCGGGCGAGCTCGCGTCGGCCGCGGCTATCGCGACGATGTCGGAGATGGAGACCGCAGGCCTCGGCGACGTCGAGGCGCTCGAGCGCCTGTCCGAGGCCGTGCTCACCACGAGCGAGCGCATCGCCGACGTCGTCGCCGCCAACTCGGAGTTCGCCGGGATGGGCACGACGCTCACCGCGCTGGCGTGGCTCGGCGGCGACCCGGCCCGCGTCGCCGTGCTGCACGTCGGCGACTCGCGCGCCTACCTGCTCCGCGACGGCGTGCTCAGCCAGGTCACCCGCGACCACACCTACGTCCAGACCCTCATCGACGCCGGACGCATCACCGCCGACGAGGCACTCACCCACCCGCGGCGCAACCTGCTCATGCGGGCGATCGACGGAGTCCACCCGGCCGAGCCCGACGTCTCGGTCCGCGAGGCGCACCCCGGCGACCGGTTCCTCGTCTGCTCGGACGGACTGTGCGGCTACGTCTCTGAGGACCGCATCCACGAGCTGCTCGGCATCGCCGACCCCACCGCGGTGGTCACCGCGCTCGTCGAGGCGGCGCTCGAGGTCGGTGCGCCGGACAACGTCACCTGCGTCGTCGCCGACGTCGTCGAGACCGACGAGGCCCTCGGGGCGGACATACCCGTGGTCGTGGGCGCGGCCGGCGAGCCGCGCAACCGTGAGCGCCTCCCCGGCTTCGCCTTCCCGGCCGACGCCCAGCTCGACCCGCGCGCCGCCACCGTGGTGCGGGTGTCCACCAGCTCCGGCAAGGGCACAGGAGGCGACGTCGGAGCGCTCGCCGGTGTCTACGCCGAGGAGCAGTCCTCCACGCGCCCACGGGTCCGCTGGCCGTGGGTGGCGGCTCTCGTCGCGCTGGCGGTCGCGGTCGCGGCGGTGGTCGGACTCACCTGGACCTGGGCCCGGCATCAGTACTTCGTGGGCAACGAGGGCGGCTACGTCGCCATCTACCGCGGCCTCCCCGGCGCGCTCGGGCCGGTGGGCCTGCACGCCGTCGAGCAGGTCACGACGCTGACGGTCGACTCGCTCCCGGACTTCGAGGCGATGCAGGTCGAGAACAACATCACCGTGGACTCGCTGAGCGCCGCGCAGCAGGTGGTCGACCACCTCAGCACCAGCGCCGCGCAGTGCACTTCGGCACCGACCACTCCCGGCTGCCCAGACGTCTCGACCGGCCCCACACCGTCCGCGACCGCCACGCCGTCGAGCACCTGATGAGCGTCACGCTTGCTCCGGGCGGCGCCGTCCCGCGCTATCGCCAACCGACGCGCCGAGGCGCCGAGGCGGGGTTGTTCGTGCTCGCCTTCGTCGTCGGTGCCGCCGCCTACGTGCAGGTCGACCTCGCCATCCTCGGACATCTCACGAACGACACCGTGCTCGTGCTGTCCGCGGTCGCCGCGCTGCTGCTCGTGGCGCACCTCGCGGTGCGGTTCCTCGCCACCTACGCCGACCCGATCATCGTCCCCGTCGTCGCGACCCTCAACATGCTCGGCCTGTCGATGATCCACCGACTCGACCTCGCCGAGGTGCAGCGTGCCTCCCGCAACGGCGGCGTGGCGCCGCCGCCCGACGTCCACAGCCAGCTGACCTGGACGGCGCTCGGGGTCGTGCTGTTCGTTGTCGTGCTCGTCGTCGTACGCGACCACCGCTCGCTGCAGCGCTACACCTACACCGCGATGCTCGCCGGTCTGGTGCTGCTCCTGCTGCCGCTGGCACCGGTGGTCGGCGCGACCGTGAACGGCGCCACGCTCTGGGTGCGCTTCGCGGGCCTGTCCTTCCAGCCGGGCGAGCTGGCGAAGATCCTGCTCACGATCTTCTTCGCCGGCTACCTCACCGTCACCCGCGACTCTCTCGCCCTGGTCCGCACCAAGGTCATGGGCATCGAGTTCCCCCGCGGGCGCGACATGGGCCCGCTGTTCGTCGCCTGGTTCGTGTCCCTCGCCGTCCTCGTCTTCGAGCGCGACCTCGGCACGTCGCTGCTGTTCTTCGGGCTGTTCGTGTCCCTGCTCTACATCGCGACCCAGCGACGCAGCTGGCTCGTGCTGGGCGCGGTCCTGTTCATTACCGGCGCCGTCCTCGCCTACCTCGCGTTCGGCCACGTCCGGCTGCGGTTCGACGTGTGGTTGAACCCCTTCGCCGACGAGGCCGACACCAGCTACCAGATCGCGCAGTCCCTCTACGGCTTCGCGAGCGGCGGCATGTTCGGCTCCGGCCTCGGGCAGGGCTTCCCGATGCTCGTGCCCTACGCGAAGAGCGACTTCATCCTCGCCGCGTTCGGCGAGGAGCTCGGCCTCATCGGCCTCATGGCGATGCTGCTGATGTACGGCATCGTCGTCGAACGCGGGCTGCGCGCCGCGGTCGCGTGCCGCGACGTCTTCGGCACCCTCCTCGCCGCCGGCCTGTCGATCTCGCTCGGCCTGCAGGTGTTCGTCGTCGTCGGGGGCGTCAGCCGACTCATCCCGCTCACCGGTCTCACCACGCCGTTCCTGGCCCAGGGCGGATCGTCTCTGGTCGCCAACTGGATCGCGATCGGCCTGCTCATCCGCGTGAGCGACAGCGCACGTCGCCCCGACACCGAGAGCGTGCGCCTCGAGGACGCCCCGACCCAGGTGGTGTCGCTGTGACCCGATCCGTGCGGCGCGTCTCGGTCGTCCTGGTGATCCTGCTGCTCGCCGTGCTGGCGAACCTCACCTATCTGCAGTACTTCGCGGCCGCAGACCTGCGCGCCCGCGGCGCCAACAGCAGGGTGCTGCTCGAGGAGTACTCGCGCCAGCGCGGGCCGATCCTGCTGGGCTCCACAGCAATCGCGTCGTCGATCCCGACGGCCGACCAGCTCAAGTACCTGCGGCAGTACTCCAACGGTCCGCTCTATGCCCCTGCCACCGGCTTCTACTCCGTCGTCTACGGCGCCACCGGCATCGAGCGCACCGAGAACTCCGTGCTGTCCGGGTCCGACGACCGCTTCTTCGTCGACCGGGTCGCGCAGCTCTTCGCCGGACGAGGCGTGCAGGGCGGCGCCGTGCGCCTGACGCTGGATCCGAAGGCGCAGCAGGCCGCCTACGACGGCCTCGCCGGCCGTACCGGCGCGGTCGCCGCGATCGACCCTCGCACCGGCGCGATCCTCGCGCTGGTCTCCTCGCCGTCGTTCGACCCGAACCTGCTCTCCAGCCACGACCCGGCGGGTATCCGCAAGGCCTACGACCGCTACTCCGCCGACCCGACCCAGCCGCTGCTCAACCGTCCGCTCGCCATGACGCTGCCGCCGGGGTCCACCTTCAAGCTCGTCACTGCGGCAGCCGCGCTCGAGACCGGTCGCTACACCCCCACCACCGTGGTTCCGGGCCCGGCCGCGCTGAAGCTCCCGAACACCTCCAAGGAGCTGAACAACTGGTCGGGCACTGCGTGCGGCCCCGGGGGCAAGACCACCTTCGAGAACGCGCTCGCGGTCTCGTGCAACACGGCCTTCGCGTCGATCGGCCTTGACGTCGGCGCCGACGCCCTCAGGGCCGAGGCCGAGAAGTTCGGCTTCAACAACTCCTTTGAGGTCCCGCTGCGCGCGGCGACGAGCCGGTTCCCCCCGAACCCCGACCTGCCGCAGACCGCCATGAGCGCCATCGGCCAGTTCGACGTCACGGCCACGGCGCTGCAGATGGCCATGGTGGGCGCGGGCATCGCCAACAACGGCCAGGTCATGTACCCCTACCTCGTGTCCCAAACGCTCACGCCCGAGCTCGAGGTGCTGCAGAACGCCGAGTCGAAGGCGTTCTCCCAGGCTATGTCGCCCGCAAACGCGGCCACCCTGCTCGGCATGATGGTCACCGTCGTCGAGCGGGGCACCGGGTCCAACGCCCGGATCCCTGGCGTGACGGTCGGAGGCAAGACCGGCACGGCGCAGACCGCCCCCGGGCAGCCACCGCACGCCTGGTTCGTCGGCGTGGCGCCCGCCGACCAGGCCGGTGGGGCGCAGGTGGCGGTGGCGGTCGTGCTGCAGAACGGCGGCGGGGCGGCCGAGATCAGCGGCAACAAGCTCGCGGCACCGATCGCGAAGGCAGTGATGGAAGCGGTGGTGGGCCGATGATGGTCCAGTACACCTCGGCGGGCGCAGGCCCGGCGGCAGAGGAGGAACGGTGACCGACGACATCCGCCGGCTGGGCCAGCGCTACGAGCTCGGCGACGTGATCGGGCGCGGAGGCATGGCCGAGGTGCACGAAGGCACCGACCTGCGTCTCGGACGGCGCATCGCGGTGAAGATCCTGCGTCCCGACCTCGCTCGAGACCCGAGCTTCCAGGCCCGCTTCCGCCGCGAGGCGCAGAGCGCCGCATCGCTGAACCACCCGAACGTCGTGGCCGTCTACGACACCGGCGAGGACGTCCTCGGCGACAGCGAGGGGGCTACCGGCGAGATCGTGCCCTACATCGTCATGGAGTACGTCGACGGCATGACGCTGCGCCAGCTGATGGCGACGGGTCGACGTCTCCTGCCCGAGCGTGCCCTCGAGATCACCTCCGGCGTGCTCGCCGCCCTCGACTACAGCCACCGCCACGGCATCGTCCACCGCGACATCAAGCCCGCGAACGTGATGCTCACCCGCGGTGGCGATGTCAAGGTGATGGACTTTGGCATCGCCCGCGCCCTCGCAGACTCGGGCCAGACCCAGACCCAGGCGTCGGCCGTCCTCGGCACGGCGCACTACCTCTCGCCCGAGCAGGCCCGCGGCGAGATCGTCGACAGCCGCAGCGACCTCTACTCCACCGGGTGCCTGCTCTACGAGCTGCTCACCGGCCGACCGCCGTTCACCGGCGAGTCGCCGGTCTCGATCGCCTACCAGCACGTGAGCGAGCAGCCGGTTCCGCCGTCGCAGCTCGACCCCTCGGTCACTGCGCAGATCGACACGATCGTGCTGACGGCTCTCGCCAAGAACCCGGCCGACCGCTACCAGACGGCGGCCGAGATGCGTGCCGACGTGGAGCGGGCGATAGCCGGTCTCCCCGTCACCGCCCCCGTGCCCATCCTCGGGATCGGCACGGAGACCGCGGTGATGGCGCCGGTCGGCGCTGCAGCGGTCGCGCCGGGAGCCGCTGCGGCGCAGGAGAAGTCGGGGCAGCGCAGCCCGGCCTTCTGGGTGCTCCTCACCCTCGGGGTGCTCGCGGTCGGTGTCGCGACGGTGCTCGTCGGGAAGGCCATCTTCGGCACCCCGGCGGTCGAGCGGGTGGCCGTGCCGAACCTGTCCGGCCTCACCGTTCCACAGGCCACCGCGATCCTCAGCCAGCAGGGCCTCGTCCTCGGCACCCAGACGCCGCAGACCTCGCCGGACCGTCCCAAGGACACGATCATCGCCCAGACACCGCCGTCGGGCGACCAGATCGACAAGGGCACCCGGGTCGACGTCACGGTGTCCACCGGCAAGGACCAGTCGACCGTGCCGAACCTGGTGGGCCTCACGACGACCGACGCCGCCCAGTCCGCGCTCACCACGGCCGGACTCACGCTGGGCAAGGTGACGCCCGTGCAGTCCGACCAGCCGGCCGGCGTCGTCGTCGCGCAGAGCAAGCCGGCGCAGACCCAGGTCGACGCCGGCACGCCGATCGACATCTCGGTGTCCGACGGCAAGACGGCCGTCCCGAACACCGTCGGGTCCAGCACCGCGCAGGCCAAGAGCGACCTGGCCAACGCCGGCTTCACCGTCAACGTCGTCGAGCAGGAGGACGGCACCGTGCCCCCAGGTCAGGTCCTCGCCCAGTCGCCCAAGGCCGGCACCACCGCCGTCAAGGGCACACTCGTGACCATCACGGTCGCGAAGGCTCCGGCGACGCCCACCCCGACCCCAACGC
>Ga0075015_100000017_pt1 | contig 33934 bp, 44 predicted proteins | sample AleBraG_ABR_2013_FD_71476 | JGI IMG/M metagenome (GOLD analysis project Ga0075015, IMG submission 71476) | Freshwater sediment microbial communities in response to fracking from Pennsylvania, USA - Alex Branch Run_MetaG_ABR_2013 | ecosystem: Environmental > Aquatic > Freshwater > Creek >...
GTTGGCAGTGTAGTAGGCGCGATAGCTGGCATCGTTAGCGCCATCGAGACGGCCCACACGAACACGCTTCTTTCGCGCATTGAAGAGAGCACCCGGTACGTCAAAATTTGGACTGGCGAGCAAAGTCAGAGCATTTTGTGGTCGGTTCAGACGACGGCCGCCCAACTGCTTTATGTCAACGCCTCGCTCGACGACATAAAGTCAACGGTCTGGGCAATGCTCGGGATCATGCAAAATCCGCAATCGGTGGCCACCAGCGATATCGAAAGCGGGATGCTGACGGAGTTGCGGTACACGGTAGACGACCTCGACGACATCAAAACCCACACCTGGGCGGTGCTCGGCGCGCTGAAAGACGGAATCCATATTGGAGGGGTCAGCGGTGGAAGCAGCGATGTCGAGAACGCGATACTCACTGAACTGCAGTACACGGTTGGGGACCTTGACGACATCAAAACTCACATCTGGTCGATAGATGGCACGTTGCAAAAAGGGATTCAGCTAACGGGCGGGGCACCGAGCAACGGAGCAGCTTCTGGCGATCTCACTCCCCTGGCAACCTACATCGGCGCGCAATTCACCACTCTCTACACTTGGCTCGCGAGGGCATTCTTTCCGCTTGAAACGCCAACGGGGAGTCAGGGTAATCTCGTTCTCCCGACTGCGCCAATCTTTGCTCCCAGCACAACCGTCAAATCCGCCGCGGCCGCACCGGTCGCCGCGGGCGGCGGTGGTCTCAATATCAGCATCAACATGAGCGGCCCAGTGGTCGGGCAAAACGGAATGACGCAGTTCGCAAAGACGATTGCGGACATCACGACACAACGGCTCCAGCAGGCCGGGATCAAGTACTAAATGGCCGGGGTGATCCAACTCGTTTTTGAAAACGTCGGCAGCCCGCCAGTCTCCCAGGACATGAGTGCGTATCTTGCTCGGGATGGCTCCCTGCAATGGATCAAGAGCGTCAACCAAAGCTGGACGGCGGCATTCACTCTCAACGACAAAGCGGGCTACTTGGCGGCGCACCGGCCCGTCGTCGGTCAGCCATTTCATATTTCCCAAGATGGGGTGGTTCAATTCTCCGGGCTTATCTCTCAGGTTACAGAGATCGCGTATCCGTCCACCAACACTCTGATGTTTCAGTGTCAGTGCTCAAGCTGGGCAACCATCCTCGATCACCGGGTAGCGACCGCAAGCTACCCGCAAGGATCAATTGGCACGACAGTGATAGACGACATCATCACGCGCTTTTGTGCGGGCGACGGGATCACGTTGGGCCACGTCGCTGGTTTTTACACGCTGCCACAGGACACCGTTTTCAGTCCAACTACGGTGACGGATGCGCTAAATCAGTTGCGCACGTTCAGCGCGGAGCAATGGTGGATCGACGAGAGCAAGGACCTGCACACGCAACTGATCGGGCTGGGCGCGGACTCGGGGATCACGATCTCGGACAACGACGGCAAATGGATCAGCGGTTCGATGAAGGTCACGACGACCACGCAGAACTTCCGCAACGTGCAGTACGAGATGACGGCGGGACCGGTCGGAACACAAAACACTACCGAGATCTCCACGGCGGACGGAATTAAATTTTTCTTCGTGACTCGTTTTCCTGTGACGGCTGTGCCAGTCGTCAAGGTCAACGGCGTCACGCAGACGATGTACCAACTTGGAATCGACCCCTACGGTCAAGCGGGCTGGTACTGGGCGCCGCAGTCCTACGGCGTGCAGCAGGGACAGCAAATCCCGCCTGGCGCCGGGTCGATCATCACGATCATCTACGATTCTTTTTCGCTGAATTACGTGGTCGAGACCAACCCAACCTCGATTGCGGCGCGGGCACTGATCGAGGGAACCAGTGGCCGCTGGGAGCAAATCGACAACACAGCGAATCTTGGCAGCGATGCTATCGCGCGCTATTATGCGGACGGCCAACTCTCCAACTACGCCGCAATACCTCAACAGGTGACGTTCGACTCGTACCTGAACGGATTTGTGATCGGCGACTTTATCACTTTTGCGGTGACACTGCATGGGCTCAGTGGACGCTACACGATCACGGACGTGCAGGCGGTCGAGGTGCCGGGCCTCACGCCACCAGCAGTTGGCAAACTACACAGCCAGGTACAAGGGACAGTTCTGTACACGGTGACTGTGACAAACCAGCCGGGCATTCCAACGGTGGTGACGTTTTACCAGAATATGCAGGCCGCGATCCTCAACGCCACGAACCTTGCCGGCCAGGCGCTCGTGACCGCACAAAGCACCAGCACTGGCGCGCCTATCACAGGCGCTCCGCTCACGATCCTCGATCTCGCCATCAGTGCGCCGACGACTGTATCCACCGCCGTTGCCAACGGCGCGACTCTCATTGTGAGATTGACGCAAGACGGGACGGGCAGCCATGCAATCACCTGGGCAAGCATGTTCCTGTATCCTCCGTCCGCGTCATTGGCGCCCAACACCACGACGATTGCCTACTTCGTCGGAGTCGCTGGACAATGGCTATTGTCGGGGATGCCGATTATCGGGAGGCACGCATGAGGAAACTGTTTCCGTTTGTTCTTTTATTTTGTCCGCTCTTCGGGCAAACCAATCAGATGCAGTTCTGCGATCAGCAGGTTTCGCCGCATTGCATCACGTGGGCGTGGCCCGCGACGATGTCCAGCAATCCGACGCAAAACATGCCGCCAACCGTTTGGATCGACCAGAACGGTTTTACCGCCTGGGGCAACGCCACAATCAACGACAGCACGGGCGCGGGCTACGTCGTCTCGAACATCGACCAGACCTTCACAAACCAGGACAATGAGACGCGAGGGATCTCTTCAACGGTGCGCGCAGTGCGGACAACCGTAGACGAACCCACGCAAGGTTGGGACCAGTTCGGGGTTGCCGGTGTCGTCGTGCTCGGGGCAATGAATCTGCCGAGCGATCCAGGCTTCGGGAGTCCGTACATCCGGGGCCAGCAGAAGCCGTTCCAGAGTGAGTTGTACTACCAATCTCCGGTCACGCCCTACACTGCGCGGATCGGGCTCAACTATCTCGCCGCGCTTGAGCAGGTCGCGGCAAACGTCACGATTCAAACATGGGCTGGGCTGGTGGTTGCTCAGCCTGGCGCGCTCGGTGGTGGTGGCCACGTGACGACAGGCTATGGCGTCTGGATTCAAAATTTGCAGGACTCGAACAATATTCTGACTTCCACCAATGCGGCGGCGATCAAGATCGATGGGCTGAATAATTTCGGCCGAATCTTGTGGCCAGGCGTATCGCTTTATGCGCCGTCGAGCGGCAACCTGACGCTCAATGGTAATTTGACCGTCACCGGAACCTGCACCGGATGCGGAGGCTCTTCTCCGATCGGATCAAATGGACAGTTCGCGTACAACAACGCTGGGACCGAAGCGGGCACATCGGGGATGACCTGGGACGGAACAACAGCGCACATTGTAACCCAGGTTAAGCCAGGGTTGTCTCTCGAAAGCGGTTCCGTTTCTCCTGTTCTCCAGTGGAAAGATAGCGCCGGGTCTCCTCACATATTCTGGATCACCGAAGGATTTTCATCGGCAAACGACGGTATTTTCGGCATCTACGATGCGCAGAACTTCGCAACTAGGCTGACAATCAACCAAAGCGGAAATGTGATGGTCAACACGTTCACCGACGACGGAAGCGGAGCAAAGTTGCAGATCTCCGGGCTGGTGAGTGCAACGACGGGGTTCTACTCTACGAACTCAGCGTTCAACACGATCAATCTTCCGAACGGCGGTGTAGCGGCAACCACGTTCAATGCGTCGGCATCCGGCTCGCTGGTGATTCAGGCGCTCAATGGGTCCATCGAGAGCAAGGATATGGTCGCGCACGATACGCAGTACAACAGCATCCAGGCAGCATCCGGTGGGGTGTACGCGAGCAACCTCAGCGCAAACAGTTTCATCTATACGCCAGGCTTTTTAGAGTTTGGAACTGCGGCGGCGAGCAATTCTCCAGCATTCCAGTTCTCGATATCCAATCGTACAGCCAACCTGCTTGACACACGAGATGGGAGCGGCAACCTGCTGTGGAGAACCGACACTAGCCTATATCCGGCCACTTACTTCGAGGGATCGGGCGGCATGATCATGACCGGGATGGCGAGTTCCCAGATTCTCTACGCGGGGTCAGCGTCTTCCGGCGCGACAGCCGATTTGATCAGCGTCTCTAACTTTTCCGGCAGCGCCATCTTTCGAGTCACAAACACAGGTGGAGTGATCGTTCCGGGAAGCACAACACTGAACAGCACCCTGGGCGTGTCCGGGGTCGCCACGTTCGGATCGGCGGGCGTTTTTAATGGTGGGCTGTCCACCAGTAGCAGCACAAATTCAACCGTCTATATCGGAAGCGGCGGCAATCTGTTTCTCCGCACTCTCTCCGGTGCTCCTTCCTGCACTGCCGGCGCTCCACCGACAGGCAACGACGGATTCATCAGTTCCGACCCGGCGACTCACCTGATCTGGACCTGTGACGGCGGGACCGCCCATTCGCACTAATAAGTGTTCCACGTGGAACTACACTTGCGCTAGTATTGGTACATGCACAAAGTGTTGCTGTTTTGCTCATTAGGATTGCCGTTATTTGCAGCCCCAAAGCCTGTACCGATCCAGAAGCGGGAAGAGGTATCCAAGGCGATGCTGAAGCTCCAGGCGGCCCAGAATGTCTTACTCAAAGCCCAGATGGACCTGGAGCGCGCTGGCCGTGAATACGAGGCCATGATGCAGCAGGTACGCAAGGACGCCGGCGCCGGGCCGGAGTGCAACCTCACCATCGACAAGGACTGGCAGTGCCAGGCCGCGCCAAATAAAAAGTAGGCTTGCACTACTTGCGCGATTGGGATAGTATACATACAGATGCGTGAGAAAAAAGTCTGTGGACAGATCACCTTCCAAGCCCACCAAAAACTGGAAGCGATCGCCAAAACGTACTCGACCAGCATCGCCGAGATCGTGACGCTTGCGGTCACCCGTTTTGTCACCGACGTTGGGCGACAGCCGGAACTCGGTTGGCAACTCCCGGCCGATCCCCGCACCAAGCGCGCCCAGACAGCGGATTCCCCGTCCGCAGCCTAAGTTTTTTCGTACTTCCGCAACTATTTTTGGCCCTTCGCCCTCTCTTTGCTTGCATACTTGCGCGAGTAGCGCTAAGCTGTAATTGTTAGAGGGATCAAGGAGGTCTCAAAATGAACATAAATGGAGAGCACGGAAAGCTGGAGCGCGGCTACGGGAGCAACTGGTCTCTCACGACACGGTGCAGCGCCGCATGGCCACTATGCTGCGAGTATCACCCGGCCCAAGAAATCCTACTCACCCCGGACAGCGGCAAAATTGGCGCGAACCAACCCTACTGCCCAGAGTGCGTTCTTGAGATGGCTATCGATTTCGCCAAGGTGCGGGCATCCCAAGGCTACCCTCACTGGATGCGCGAGATCCAAGAACTGCTAGACAAAGAATATTCGGCGCTGCAAGTTCTGGAAGCATTGGGGATATAGGAGAAACACGATGAGTTGGCCTATGAGTAAAGAGCAGATGTGGCAGCAGTCTGAGAATCGCGAAAACTTGCGTGTCAACCGACGCGACTACCAAGCGCAGCGCGCAATCAATATCCAAGCCCGCGTGCTGGCGCGGTTGCACCAGATTGCCGAGCGGCGTGGTGACAGCGCGATGTGGTATTACATCGGGAAGTTGCAGGCCGCTTATCTGGGATATTCCGAGCCCAATTTACTGGAAGAGTGAAGCCTTGAGGGATGCGCGCACGCATCTGGTCGGCCCGGTGAGAACTTCGCGGTCGGCGTTCACGCGCGCATCCCTGAGGGCTTCATGGTTCACTTTCTGTGAATCTCCTTCCGGTGTGGTCCCGAGCCGGGAAGGATTCGGGGCGATTTGATTACAAAGGAGAAATCAAAATGCAAGACGACCTGCTGTTGCTTCCCAAACGGGTGCAACTCCACGGATCGGTTGAAATCTGCCGATCTTTCTCGTACAAGCTGAACACCGGCCAGTACGAATCACGGGACTTTTTCTGTTCTCAGAAAGCGACATGCGGGGCTGAAGACGCGGAGGCGACCAGCAATCTGGTCTACGAATTTTGCAAACGCGAGGTGCTCCGATCAGTCCGCGAGTACCTTGCGGAGCTAAACGATCAACGCAGCAAGCCAGCCGCGGTAGCGGCATCGGGGAGGCGGTAACAATGCCAATCATCGCAAAAGCGGGTGGAGGAAGTTTTGCGCCGGCGCCGGCCGGGACGCATTCGGCGGTCTGCTGTGATGTTGTTGACCTCGGGGTACTGGAAGTCAATTACGCCGGCAAGACCAAGCGCCAGCACAAAATCACCGTGATCTGGCAGATTGGCGAGCGGAGGGACGACGACAAACTGTTCCTGCTCCGCAAGCGCTACACACTCAGTCTGCACGAAAAAGCGTCTTTGCGTAAAGACTTGGAATCCTGGCGCGGCCGATCCTTCACGCCAGCCGAACTCGAAGGATTTGACATCGAGACATTGCTCGGCGTTCCGTGCCTACTATCGGTGATCCACCAAGCGAAGGATGGGGACATCTTCGCCAACATCAGCGCGATCATGCGACTACCGAAGGGGATGGAAGCACTGAAAGTGGTGGACTACGTGAGGGTGTGCGATCGCGAGCCAACGCAGGCCGAGCCGACACAGCCCCAGTGGGGCGGAATGGAGATAACCGATGATGACGTCCCATTCTGACGTACACGATTGTCAGGAGTGGGTGCGCACAGCGCCACTCGATGAAGTGCGCGACTTTCTGTCGTGGGCGCGCGGTGTACTTGATATGCGCCTGGTCGCGATCGTGGGACGGAAGAAGCGTAAGGATGCCTGGTTCAAGCGCGGCACGCTGGCGCCGCAAGAAGCCCTGGCATTGCGGGAGGCGACAGTGGAAGACGAACTGGAAAGAGCCAGGAGGTTAAGATGACGGAAGCGCAATTCATTTGCTGGGGTGCCTTCACGCTCTACGCGCTCTTACTGCTGTTTGTACCGGCCGCTGGGCTTGCGGCTTCCGACGCACTGCGCCGTCACGCCGAGGCGGTCGCGGCCGCGTATCAGGCTTATCGACGGGTCTGGAACCAACGGAGAGAATCAACATGACGAAGCAAAGCCTGACGCTCTATAACATCGAGACGGAACTGTTGGACCTTGTGCGCCTGCGCGAGGACACCACGGAACCAGAAGAACTCGCCGCTATCGACACTCAGATAGCGGAGTACGTTGGCCGCGAGGTCCGAAAGGTGGACGGGATCGCAAGTCTCCTGCGGGAGTTCGAGCGGCGCGCGGAGATCGACCGGGCCGAGGCGAAGCGTATCAGCAAGCGGGCGCAACAGTGGGCCAGACGGGAGGCGAGGCTGCGTGAAATGGTTACGTCAGTGATGGAGGCAACCGGACAAAAACGGATCGAAGGGCAGCACAGCAGTTTCGTGCTGGTCAAAAAATCCGGCATCGGTCGAGGTGGCTCAGCCGCCAGTTACCGGCTAAAGGTTGACTGAATGCTCAAGCGCTCAGTGGTTCGAAAAAAGCGAACAACTGCCCGGCGCGGCCGCATCGTTGACCGCGCTTACCTCAGCGCAAGAGTTATTATAAAGTCGTGGTAGTCGAGACTTGGCCAATTGATCGCATTAAACCCTACAAGCAGTGTGTCAGCTTTGAAACATCGGTAGAAGCGGCTGGTTCCGCTTTGCAACGATTTTCTGATGCTGGACTGGAACCAAAGTTGGCGCGACCAAGTGTCCAGGGTATTGGTGCCACTCCCAGCAAGATCCGTCTTCCTCGACCAGCCAAGGCCGCGTCTCGGTCCGAAAGGCAGAGTCTTGCTTAAAGAAAAATGCCGTCCCGGTCGAAGCGCTCACATCGCGCAATTCGCGCGCCCAGCGCATATCCATGGAGCGGAAGCCACGTCCGCTCTCACCACCGACAATCAACCAATCAATACCGCGCAGGTCCAAACTTGGGAGCGATCCCAGAAGCGGCTCGGCGCTGATAAACTTAACCTTCGCTCCGCATGCGCGAATGGCGTCGGCACGCGACGTCCAGCGATCCTCCTCGATGCTGGCGCCCATCCAGATATTTGGCGTCCACGGGCCCGGCCAGTGCGCGGCGCGTTCTGGTCGCTTCGTGAGAATCTGGTAGGTGATCGCTGGCGTTTCGTTCATGACGCGGAAAATATCGGCGATAAATTCGTCAGGCACGAGCTCGTGCCACATGTCGCTCATCGAGTTGGTAAAAACGCGAGTCCCAGGCTTGAATTTACGCGGGCGGTCGAGCCGCTCGGGGTGAAGGATAATGTTGGCTTCCGCGTTGCTTGCTGTCCATGGCTGTTTGCTCCAGCCATATCGCAGACTCAACGCTTCGGCGTAGCAGTGCCGGCAGCCTTCGCTCACGCGAGAACAGCCGGTTACGGGATTCCAGGTTTCGTTCGTCCAGCTTATCAAAGTACTCATAATAGGCAGTTTATCATAAATCTGATACTAGCGCAAGTAGGAAAAAATGGCAGGCCGACCGCCTAAAAAATTCGATTTGGCTGAGCTCGAAAAGCTCTGCATCCTGCAATGCACCATCGAGGAAGTGGCCGCGTTCTTTGAGGTCTCTCACGACACGGTGCAGCGCCGCATGGCCAAGGAAAAACAGTTTCGCGAAGTGATGGAGCGCGGCTACCAGAAGGGCAAGATCAGCGTGCGCCGTAAGCAAATGCAACTCCTTGAGGCGGGAAACGCTACGATGGCCGTATGGCTTGGCAAACAACTCCTGGGGCAACGCGATGGCATCGACTTCTCCGGTCCTGGCGGCGGACCAATCCAGCATGAGCACTCAGCCACAACTGAGCTCCTTAGCCGACTCGCTGGCCTCGCTTCCCGCGCCCGAGCGACAGAAGATCCTGAATAGCCTGCCGGACGCGGTCAATAGGGACCTACTCTACACTTGGCGCTTCTGGGCACGCGCAAACCAAATCCTCCCTGGAACCGCTGGCGCAGCCGATCCGCGCGAAGACTGGCGTTTCTGGTGCGTGCTCGCTGGCCGAGGCTTCGGCAAGACCAGGACGGGCGCAGAGACGGTGCGCGAGTGGGCGCGGAACCCGAAGGAACGTATTCTTCTCATTGCGCCGACCGCCTCTGACGTTCGCGAGATCCAATTGGAAGGGCCGTCCGGCCTGCTGAACTGCTACCCGCCAGGTCAGCGGCCGGATTACAATCCATCCCGCCACCTGCTCACATTTCCAAGCGGCGCGATCGGTTTCACTCGATCAGCCGAGGAACCTGAAAGACTCCGCGGTCCACAGTTCACGAAGTTTTGGGCGGATGAAATAGGGGCTTGGTCGTCGTTGGAGGCAGCCTGGGATCAGATCATGTTTGGGTTCCGATTACCGGACAGCAAAATTCAAGGCGTGATAACCACCACCCCGAAGCCACTGAAGATCATTCGTGAGTTGCTGGCCAACCCGTCCACTGTGATCACTCGCGGAAGTAGCTACGATAACCGCGGCTGGCTGTCCAGTGCTTTTTTTGAGTCCGTCATCAAACGCTACGAGGGAACGCGGCTCGGCCGGCAGGAGATCAACGCCGAGTTGCTCGACGACACCCCTGGCGCACTATGGACACTGCGTATGATCGACGCGCACCGCATCCGTTTCGCCGATATTCAGTCGGATAAAATCGTCCGAATCGTGATTGCAATCGATCCAGCGGTATCGGCGGAAGAAGGAAGCGACGAAACCGGGATCATCGTGGCGGCACTGGTGAAGTCCGGCCACGTGCTGATCATAGAGGATTTGTCATGCAAGGAGTCGCCGCTAGGGTGGGCGCGCATCATTGCCGAGGCGTACTTCCGCCACAAGGCTGATCGGGTGGTTGCAGAGGTGAACAACGGCGGTGATCTGGTTGAGGCCAACCTGCGCGCGGCGGCGCCCAACGTAGCGTTTCGGAAGATTTGGGCCAGCAGGGGTAAGCTGGTGCGCGCTGAGCCCGTGGCCACCCTGTACGAGCGCGGGATGGTGCATCACGTCGGCCCTTTCCAAAAGCTGGAGGACCAACTTTGCAGTTACGTTCCCGGCGTGAAGAAATCGCCAGATCGGATGGACGCGCTGGTATTCGCCGTGACCGAACTGGCCATCGACGAAGAGCAAAAGCCGTACCGGATCCAGATGGGTGAGATGGTCCAGATTTCACCGATTTAGTACTTGCGCAAATGCACTACTTGCGCTAGAATAAATCTGCGATGAAAATCAGCGAATGCAGTAACGCCCCGCAGTGGCTCATTGATGCAACAACGATAGATGCCAACATCACCGTGTTGTCGGATGGCTGGGTATATTGGCATGGCGGCTCCTTCGAGGGCGGCTCCTTCAAGGGCGGCTCCTTCGAGGGCGGCTCCTTCAAGGGCGGCTTCTTCCTGGACGGCTACTTCGAGGGCGGCTCCTTCGAGGGCGGCTCCTTCCTGGGCGGCTCCTTCAAGGGCGGCTCCTTCCTGGGCGGCTCCTTCCTGGGCGGCTACTTCCTGGGCGGCTCCTTCCTGGGGGGCTCCTTCCTGGGGGGCTCCTTCAAGGGCGGCTCGGTTTGTGGGGACAACAAATCACTAAATCCGACGTGGATACTCACCGTGATTCCGCAGATCGAAGGCTACCCCAAAACACTGTGCGCCGTCGATGGCGTGGCTTGGATAAAAGCCGGATGCCACCTGTTCACGCTATCCGATGCCCGCAAGCACTGGTCAAAACGATCGGATCGAACTATGACTCGGGTGCTGCTTGAGGGTGTGGCGGCGCTAGCGAAAGAGAAGGGATTGACAGAAAAATGATTAGCGTCACCGCCATCTGCTTGACTGCCGACCGCCAGGTGTACACCGAGAGAGCCATCCGCTGCTTTCTTGCGCAAGACTACACCCAAAAATCGCTCGTGATCCTGGATAGCGGGAAAACGGCATTTGAGTTGCATCAGGTGGGCGCAAATCTAATTCTGGCGCGAGTCGAGCACCAGCCCACAGACACGATTGGCCGTCTCCGCAACTTGGCCAACAGCCTTGCGGTCAACACTGACTTGATCTGCCACTGGGACTCCGACGACTGGAGTGCGCCGAATCGCATCAGTGAACAAGTGAAGCTGATCCAAACTGAGCAGCGATCCGGCATTGCCGAGTACCCCGATTTGGTCGGATGCAACGAGATGCTCTTTTGGAACTCAGTCAAGCGCGAGACCTGGCGCTACAAGCATCCGCACCCCTCATACTGTGTCGGGACGTCAATGATGTACCGCCGCGAGGCGTGGGAAGCTGTGCGGTTCGACGAGGCAATCACCCAGGGCGAGGACCACAAGTTTTGGATGCAGGGCGTCCCGTGGTACAAGCGCGCTGCGATGAGTTCGGTTCCAAAATCAACAGAAATACCGATGGTAGGCGTTTTGAGTCTCTACGCTTCGGAGACGGAGCCTCTCATCATCGCGGAACTTCACGGAGGCAACACATGCGCAAAAACAGACAAAGACAAGCGCGAGTGGACACGGGAGGAACAGTGGGACAAGAGAGTCAGCCAAATCATGGCGATGCCCAGTTAGCCACAGGAGATGAAATAGAACTGGCCGGAGAACGGCTCGCGCGGTATTGCGCAGTGCTGAGTCATGCAAGCTACATGCATCCCTCCGATCGCGCGTTACTCGCGCGGGCGGTAGACGAGTGGAAGCAGGCGACCAAATGAGCGTCTGGCTTTGCATTCCCTCAAAGCGCTCCGAGGCGGAAGGCACCTTGCCGGCATGGCGTGAGCGTGGCTACAGGATCGCCGTGGTGCGCGAAAACGGAGACGGTCCAACGTGCTCGGACTATTCTGTCGTTGTACCGGAGTACCTGGGCTGGGCCAGAAGTACAAATCTACTGATTCGGGCGTTGATCATTGAGGAGCCTGATGCGCAGTGGTTCGTCATCGGCGGCGACGACATCTTGCCGGACGAGAACAAAACCGCCGATGAGATCGAAGAGCAATGCACAACGCATTTTCGCGGCACCATAGGCGTGATGCAGCCAACCGGCGACCGATGGGGCGATCGCGGCGACATGCACGGCGCCGTCATCGACCGCATCTGCGGCTCGGCCTGGCTTGGGTACGGATTCTGCCGGCGCGCCAATCTTGGCACGGGCCCGCTGCATGAGGGCTACTACCACAACTTCGCGGACGAGGAGTTACAGCACGTTGCCCAGCGGCTCGGCATTCTCTGGCAGCGGCGGGATCTGGTCCAGTATCATCGCCACTGGGCGCGCATGAGCGGCGGTCAGCGTAGTGCGATGCCAGCCTGGGCGGCAAAGATCAACGATCCAAAGCGGAGCGATTGGTACAAAAGCCAAGCGCTTTTCCAGGAGCGCAAGAAGGCGGGATTTCCGGGAAGCGAACTACTGCCGTGAAGTGCGTGATGTGCAAAAAGAATATCAATACGCGACACGGATGGACCAGAGACTCCCCGTGCAAGCTTTGTCAGCCGTGTTTTGACGCTCTACGTAGCCCGCGCACCATGTACGAAGCAATCCAAATGGCGTTGCATTACCCCGAAGTCGTCGAAGAAAGGTTTGTGGATCGATAAAATGGGACTACGATTTCAGCGGCGTTTCAGAATTGTCCGTGGGCTGAACCTGAATCTCTCAAAGTCGGGAATCGGCGTATCGGCCGGAGTGCGCGGCGCCCACATCGGGATCACCTCGCGCGGGCAACGCTACACCAGCGTAGGACTGCCGGGCACCGGGATATCCTGGCGCGAGTATCACAAGGCACGGACCGTTGGCTTTCGCGTGTGGCCGCTCTTGGTTGTGCTCCTTGGTGTGCTGGCGCTGATCGTTTTGCGCTAAGGCATACGGATTTCTGGTCCTGGCGGCTTACGCTCGACGAATACCCACAGCCTAGTCCCAAGCCAAACGATAAGATTTCCCGCCAAAACAAACAACGTGATGGCAATTTTCTCCAGCCACCCATTTGTTTCCTGAAGCCCGTGTTTAATGTCCGAAATGGCTTGCTCGGCAAGAGCGAGCCGATTATCCAAATTTTGCCGCGCTAGTTCGTTGAGTCGATATTCAACGTTATCGAGGCGGTCTGTGTTGGTGACAACCTGTTGATCCAGATCGATTTCGGAGCGACGATGTTGGTTTTGTGCGCAGAGAATAGCGACGGCCAAGACAGCGCCGAAAATCAGTTTTGTCATGCCGATTGGTCTTCCCAGAATACAGCACACGCCATCTCTTTTCTACTTGCGCAATTAACTAAACTCACGCTACAATGTATCCGACGAGATGACCATGACATTGAGCCGCGGAGAGCTCCTACATCTCGCACGCATTGCTGAGCACGACGAAGCGCTACCGGCGCCGGAACTCGTACGCGAAGGCGCGGAAGAATTACAGCGGCTCCTGGAAGAAGTGGAATTAGAGGAACTATATGCAAAAGATTGATTTCACTGGTGCAGTACTGACCAAAATTGAGCGCACTTCAAAAGAAGGCCGCGCACACTTTTCCGCCTCACTGACTGATAGCCTGAGCAAAGCCATGGAGTGGGGCGAACTACCGGACGGCGCAATCTCAGTCAAGATGGACGGAGACATTCCAGCGCAGACGGCAACCCTTGTGCCAACTGACAAGGAACTGCGGGAGAAGGGTATCGAGTTCGGAATCACTAAAGTCGATGGCTTCCAGGTCGTTCGGCTGGAAGTAGAGCGCACCAAAGGGGTCGCGACCCGGCGTGAAGTAAGATTCGTGGTCGGGTTCGCCGGTGTTGGAATCTGCGCGCGGCTCGAATCGTACATGACCCGGTTGGGCGACACAAAAGCAAAACTCACGGTCAGCTACATTGAGCAGCAAAAACTCGTGGAGCAGCCGGCTGAATGAGGAAGTACGGACGGGTCGATGCCAACCACACTGCCATCATCGCCGCGTTGCGAAAGGTCGGCATCACGGCTTTCTCCATCGCCAGCATCGGCAACGGCAAGGGCGACATCGTAGCGGGCTGGAACGGCCGCAATGTACTTCTCGAAGTAAAGAACCCTAAACAGAAACCATCGAAACAGCGGCTCACGAAAGATGAGATCAAGCACCACCGGGAGTGGAATGGGCAGATTGCGGTGGTCAAGACAGCGGAAGAGGCGATAGCGGCGGTGCTGGGCCGCTTGAGGGAAGCGTGTTCGGCTCCCGACTCTCTCGACAAACTCAGAGGCGTTGTAAAACGCCACAGCCTTGACCGGCTGGCTTCGTTTGTGGATGCCATCGTAGGCAAGCGCCTCACATATGAGCGGCTGATTGCGGAGGTGTCCGCATGAAGATGTACTACTGGGAAGATCCCGCTGGACTCGGTTGGGACATCGTGGCACAGGCCGATAGCGAGATTGCCGCTAAGTCCATCGCTAAAGACAAAATCGCGCTGGAAACTTTGCCTGATGATTTTACCAAGATTGCTGAGGCTATCGAACTCGGGAGACCGACCGGAATATTCCATTATTCGGCGGCGCTTTGCATCTTCACTGAAATCGATCCAGTGGATAGCAGGATCAGTAGGCAGGCGCTTTCCGAACTCTCCAAGCAAATGAGAGAGCGGGCGTCCTTTCACGACAGCGCAAGCTTGACGCGGCTGCTGGAAACCTGGGCGGATGTTTTGGACGCGAAGCCTGATGCTGGATGGGCAGATCGGAATCGTGGCGATCTGAAAAACGAGCAAGAGAGAGTCGCGATGCTTGCCGTAAACAGGGCTTGCAAAGGTAAGCCCCTCCAGGATGCGGATATTGACGAGGATTGCCGATGAGCCCGGAATGTCAGCACGATTGGAAAGAAGAGTACTACGGAACCCGCTGCATGAAATGTGATCTGTTCTATCCGTATGGTTGTGCTCCGTGGGACGATGAAGATCCTTGGTCGAGTGAAAACGATTATGTTGCAGCTTGCGGAGAACAGTCATGATCGGCAAAGTGAAAATAATGCAAAGAAAGGCTAAAGGGAGTCATGTATATAATTCCCCAAATTTGATTAGACACACCCTCGGCAGAGGGTGTATTCTGTAGTCCAAAAGGTGGTCTGGAGAAGACCGACCAAGGTGAGCACCAACAACCTCATCTTAGCGCAACTCCAGATCCAGGTCAATCCGAAAAGGAGCATTTGCGTGAGTATAAGGTTAATGTCTCAGGTCTGGTCGATGGACCTGCATCACACGAGTAAGATGGTTTTGTTGGCACTCGCCGACAGTGCCAACGACGAGGGGCTGTGTTGGCCTTCAATTTCAACAGTATCCAAGAAAACAAGCCTAAGCGAGAGGTCCGTCCAGCGGTGTATTGTAAGACTGGAGACATTGACACTCTTACGGCGCGACCAACGCGACCAGCAATCCTCGCATTTTTGGATCACTCTCGCAAGTAATTCCCCGGTGACACACAGTCACCCCCCGGTGACAGCCTGTCACCGGGGGGGTGACTGGCTGTCACCCAGAATCATAAGGGGAACCGTAAGTGAACCAGAAGAACACACCACACTACCTACTCAAGTAGTAACGCCAGTTGAGAAATTTTCTCCGATTGTGGTGTGCGCCGAATTCAACCGAAAGTATCCAGGGCAGAAAAGCGAACTTGCTACTCAGCTTTTCCTGAGCATCGTAAACTCCCCTGGCGATGCCAAACTACTTCTTGCGAACCTGGAAAGCTACATTGCTTGCGACCAGTGGCGGCGAGGGATTGTGCCATCTGCGGAGAATTGGCTCTCGAAGGGAATGTGGAAGTACTCGCCTCCGAATGGTCCACAGTCGGCAAAATCCTCACTGAATCGATGGATCGAACAAAACGAGCAAAGAGCTACACGGGGCAAGCGCGAGGAAACAATCGACACGCCGGAAAAGTGGGCCGCGCTAGAGAGGGAGTTTGGGTGATTTTGCGTGGCTCTTCAAAAAGCGAACAAACTTGCGGATGTACCACCCTGGGAGCCCGGCGTCCCGTTGCGAGACTGGATTTGGCTACAGCACGCGCGGTCGATGCGCTCGGCCGAGGTCGCCCGGCCGGCGCCACCTGAACCTATGAGCCCAAAGCACAAACAGTTACCGCTGCGCGGCGAGACTAACTATGATTGAGCCGCATCGGCGAGAGCAGGAATACGCTGCCATGCGGGAGCGCCTGAAGGTGGCAAAGGTTATCAACCCCGAGCTGGCTCACCAGGTGGCCGTGTTACAGCGCGAGAATCGCCGGCTGAAGCGTATGATCGAAAAACGCGACAAGGCGATCGAGCGGATCAGAAAAGCGCTTGCATATTCGCGCGAGTAGCGATAAGATGGCTCCGAGGTAACCAATGCCAGACGAACAAGTCCGAGTAGTCGCCGATCCGGCTCCCTGCAAGTTTTTACCGGCCACCACTTCACGCGCGGAAGCCGGTAGTCCGGAATTCGCGGAAGACCGAACCCAGGTAAACTCGCTCAACAATAAATTCCTTTTCGACGCTTCGCTGCTGAAGTTCATGGACGGGCTCATGCGCGGTGGCGATCACTTGGCCGACCTGCAAGCGCGCGGGCTTCAGTCGCTCGATGAGTCGATCAATCTTTCGAAGCAGGTTCACGCGAAGTTCTTTGAGGGACTCGACGACCGCGCGAAACTCGACACTACCACGCGTGCCCAGGCGCTTCGGCACGAGGGCGACAATGCCTATGTGACCCGCTACGATCTCTCCAATCCCGTAACGACCGGCACCGGCGATGCTGTCCGCGCCGCCGCTTACACACCGAACCGCGCGACCGATGTTGCCGCTTCAGGCGTTTCGGTCTCGGCCGAGGCCGTTGCGGCCAACGTCGCCAACTTAATGACGGCCACTCTTGTGCCGTTCACTGCGGCTCTCCAGCAGTTGATCGAGAGTCTCGCAACCACCAACGCCTCGATCGCTAATGTGCTAGCGCAAGCGCAGCCCAAAAGCGGCACGGGGACGGGAGCATAATATGAGCTTTTGGTCTTCTCTTTTTCACGGGATCGAAGTCGGTGTTGGGATCGCCACTTCGCCCGGCATCGCGCCGATTATCAGCGTACTTCCGGGCGGCTCGATCATCTCGTCCATCCTAAAAGCGATCCTTGCCGCCGAAAAGCTAGTGCCCGCATCCGGCAACGGGCCAGCAAAGAAAGTCGCGGTGACGGCGCTGGTGACAGCGCAGCACCCGACGGTCGAGCCAGCGAAACTGAGCACAGCGATTGACACCATCGTGGCAGCGCTGAATCAACTTGAGGTCGCTGCGGCCGCTGTCGCGCCGGTAAAGTAGAAAGGAAAAAATGTCTTACGACGCAAAACTATTCATTCCACCGAATCCCGCTGAGGGCGCAACCCCGGCGCAAGCCGCTCACGTGTTGGCGATCTGTGGCAAGATCGGGCTACTCTCCACCCAGGCGCAGACGGACATCTACGCCCTGGCCACGCCGACTACTGGGCCTATCGGCGCGCCTTACGTGCCATTCGATCAACTGACCGATGTCAACCCGGACACCGGCTACAATCTGTGTATCGGGCAAAAGTTCCAGGATCAGATGGACCCGCAGTTCACTCAGTGTTCCGTGCTGGTGACACTGATCAATGCAAGCAATTTCACGGAGTTAGTGGCGACAATGGCCAACGGGTTGTACACCCCGGACAAATTCAATGCGTTGTACGCCGTCCCTGGCGTGTCTGACGCGGTGGCTGCGTTCTTTGCGCCACCGGTTCCGGTGGTAATCCCTCAAAGCGCGGCAAAGAAAGCCTAGAAGGGTTTAGGACCCGCTTCACTCGGGGGGGGGCTGCGGGTCCCTATTTTTGTGCAATATGATTCTGCCAGTCCGTTATCCCGCCGCAATCTGGAAACCGCTTCTCAACCATTCCTCTCTGGGGCAACTCTCGTTTCGTAAAATGATCGTCTTACACTCGACTGAGGGCACCACAGCCCAGAGCGCCATCAACACCTTCGCCCAGAGCGTCTTTCCAAATCGCGTCTCGGCTCATTTTGTGATTGATCGGGACGGTACAGTCTACCAACTCGTGGACTGCAACGACACTGCTTGGCACGCCAGCGCGGTCAACAGCATCTCGATCGGCATCGAGCACGTCGCGCTCTCGCAGGCGGGTGCCGACTGGTATAACCAAGCAAACGCCACGAAGCCGGGCTGGGTAAGGATGGTGCCACTGCTGGCGACCAACGAGCAGTACACCGCGAGTTCCAAATTGGTAACGTGGTTGTGCGCTCAAATGCACATTCCATGCGACAGCAACCACGTCAAGCCGCACTCAGTCGCTAGTCCCCGGGATCAGCACACCGGCTGTTGCACGGCGACACTGGACCCAGCCAAGGTGATTTCATTGGCGCAGGGCTGGCAATCTTTACCCGCGAATGGCGACTGAAGAAGAAAAAACGGCGATTCGCCAAGCGCTTACCGATGTGCGGAATCCCTGCATTGTTGAGTTGGGCGCTCACTGCGGCGAGGATGAACCTTGGCTACGCGACGCATGCCAAGTGGTGCCGAAGTACGTCCTGGTCGAGCCGGACCCGCGAAACGTGCAAATGATCATCCGCGAGGGCATCAATTACGCCCGGCGTGGCATTACCTGCGAAAGCAGACGCGTCATCGTCGGTGCTGTTGCAGAAACCAACGCAACCCGCGAATTTTGGATGAGCGACAACGCGCGCACCGGCGACCACGGTTCTGGATCGCTGCGCCGGCCGACTGGGCATATCGAGGGAATGCCCTGGATCACTTTCGACCGCAAGACGATGGTTGAATGCTACTCGCTGGACTTCATCTTTGACAGTCAGTGGCTGCACAAGATCGACCTATTGTGGGTGGACATCCAGGGAGCCGAGCGGGACATGATCGCGGGTGGCCAGATGGCGCTGAAGTATACCCGGTACCTGTTCATGGAAGCCGAAGAGGTCGAGCTCTATGAAGGGGAAGCGCTCAAACACGAACTTATCGCGATGCTCTCGGGGTGGACGCTACTAAAGGACTTTGGGTACAACATCTTCCTGAGAAACGAAAACTTCAGCGACCGAGGACCGCGATGAAACTGATCGCGCTGATGCCGGTGCGCAATGAGGATTGGGGTCTTGGCCTCACGTTGCGTGCCGCGCTGATGTGGGTGGACGAAGTGATCGTGCTGCTGCACGCTTGCACAGACGAGAGCTCAAGTATCGCGCGGCGGGTCTCTGTTGAGAGCGGCGGTCGGGTGGTGGTCTGTAGCCAGTTCGATCCAATTTGGGCCGAGATGAGCCATCGCCAGCAATTACTGCACATTGCCCGCACTCGCGGAGCAACCCACATTGCGCTGATCGACGCGGATGAAATTCTGAGTGGCAATCTACTGACAAGAAATCTGATGCCTCATGCTGGCGTTGGCACCATTTTGCAGCTTCCCATGGCTTGTCTTGCGCGCGGAATTGGCCGCTACTATACCTCGGGTATCTGGTACAACAACTGGGTCACGACAATGTTTCAAGACACCCCGGAAGCGCACTGGCAGAGCGAGACCAGGGGCGGCTACGACTTTCACCATCGCCACCCGTTTGGTGTTCCTCTGAGCTTCTACCGCCCAATCGCGCAATCGGAGGGCGGCCTGATGCACCTTCAGTTTCTTGATGAGCGCCGGCTGCGCGCCAAGCAGGCGCTCTACAAAATGACGGAGCGGTTGCGCTGGCCCGACAAGCACAGTCCCGAGCAGGTCAATAATCTCTACAACCCCGCCGTCTACCAGAGCGATCCAACACGTGTTGGCACGGCAGAGGTGCCGGAGTCCTGGTGGGCACCGTACAAAGACCTGCTCCAGCACCTTCATGCCGACTCCGAGCCCTGGCAGGAAGCCGAGTGTAAGCGGCTCTGGGCTGAGCACGACACACAGACATTCGCGGGATTGGACCTTTTCGGTGTAGTCTAGGATCAATGGATTTCCGAGCGACTCTCCGAAACGCGAAAGAGTTCCTCTTTCCGCCGATCCCAGAACCGCCACGCGACAACAGCCCGTTGATGCGCGTGTTGTCCGAAGAAGCTCTTCGCGCCCGTGAGTACGACTCCAAGCTCCGACGCGACTATATGGAGCGCGCCGCGGAACTCATCGAGGCAAAACAGATGGGAGGCTCGGGGCCGTGGCTGACTCACGAGAACCGCCAGCAACTCGCCGAGCATCCCGAACTGGCGATCCGCGAGTCCAACCCACTGATCTCGCAGGGCGCCTACGGGGACATCGAGCTAGCGCTGCAAAACGTGGAGTGGCGTAGAGAAATAAATCTATCCTGGCTTGAGTTCTCCAGGTGGGGGATTCAGCAGATCATTCTCATCTCCAGGCTCTACTACATCAAAAACCCCATCGTGCGCCGGCTTGTGGACATCTGCGCGGCTTACGTGTTCGCGCGAGGCGTCGAGGTGTCCAGCGACAACGACGCAGCCAATGACGTACTCAAAGAATTTTTCGAGCGCAACAAAAAGACCTTCGGCCAGATTGCGCTGGTGGAGGCCGAGCGGCGCAAGAGCACCGATGGCAATCTGTTCTGGGCCTTCTTCGCGGACACGACGGACAAGGGCTTGGTGTCGATTCGCACTATTGACGCAACAGAAATCCAGGACATCATCAGCGATCCCGAGGACACGGATAGTCCGTGGTACTACCGACGCACCTGGACCTCGCGCAACTTTGACCCGGCGACTGGACAGGTAACTACGCAATCGCAAGAGGCTTACTATCCGGCGCTGTACTACTCGCCCGCCACCAAGCCGCAGACGATCAACGCGCACCCCGTCCACTGGGATACGCCGATTCTGCACCGCAAGTGCGGGCATGTGAGCAAGTGGTCTTTTGGCTGCCCGCGTGTCTACCCGATGCTCGATTGGGCAAAGGAGGCGAGGAAGTTTCTGGAGGCGTGCGCCACGGTAAAGCAGGCGCTGGCTCAGTTCTCGATGACGCTCACGACCAAGGGTGGGCAGCAGGCAATGATGGGGGCAAAGCAGCAACTCGAAACTACGGTTGGTCCGGCAAACTCACTGTGGGACTCGAATCCGCCGCCGGTCAATGCATCGATCTTCGCCAGCGGACCGGGAACGCAACTGGAGCCAGTCATGACACGCCAGGCCGGTGCCGACCCGGAGGAGGTGCGCCAGTACAAATTGATGTGCTGCATGTGCGAGGGTGTGCCTGAGACGTTCCTTGCCGATGTCTCAACCGGCAATCTCGCGACGGCGACAACGCTGGATCGGCCGACAGAGATAGTCTTTTTGGAAAAGCAAGAGGCATGGGTTGAGGACTTAGTGATTATTGCCAAGTACGTGCTCAGTGTGAGCAGCGGGGCGCCCAGCGGCAAACTGCGCGAATCGTTGGGGCCGGCCAAGGTCACTATTGTTGAGATGCGGCGCGTCATGCAGCCGAACGGCCGCTATATCTACGAGGCGGCGAAAAAGAAGAAGCCTAACACCATCGAAGTGAAGGCGACATTTCCCGCGATTCGCGAAGGCGACATCCCAGAACTAGCAAAGGCGCTCTCGATTGGCATGACGCTCGGCAACACCAGTGGCCAAGTGGTTGGTATCGACGAAAAGGCCGGCGTGCTGAAGATGTGCGAGTACTTCGGAATCGAGGATGCGCAAGAACTGGTTGAGGCGATGTACCCGGACAAGGAGTATGACCCGGATCGCACGGCGGAGCCCGAACCGCCGCCAGTGCCGCCTTTACCGCCAAACCCTGGCGAGGCTCAGGCGCCAGGCGGTGATCCCACTGTACCAAAGCCAGCGGCCGCGCCAGCGGCAAAGGAATCGTTACTCCCGCTGCTCGGGGACCTAAAACAGATCAGCGAGCAAATGCTCGAAAAGAAGCGCAAGCGAAAACTCAAGACTTAAGATATGATTACCTTGAAAGGGAGACGTCAATGAAATATTTGCTCGCAGCGCTATTGTTTGCCGGAGCGCTCTTCGCCCAGAGCGATGGGTCCCGCGCCATGGACTCGGCCACAACGGTAGTGCATCGCGCCATGGCCGCCACCGCTACCCCGGTCATGGATGGCTGGCCCGGAGGAACTCAGCCCCATCCAGTCCATTACATCGCGCGTCATCCCGATGGGACGATCTTTGCCGAGGGCGATACCCACAACCTGCGCACGTCGGCGGGCACCACGTGGCAAGCCGAACTTATGGGCAAGACCACTGCCCCAGCCGACAATAACCAATGCAATTATATGGCATTGACCAATACGGCGATCACTCCGGCTGAGTCCGACACGACGCTGTCGGGAGAAATTGTGTCCAATGGTCTCACTAGAATCAAAGGCGCATACACGAATCTGAGCGGCACGCTTACAGTCCCAGCCGCTCCGGTTGCGGCGGTAGTGGGAACGACCGGCGCAGTCTCGTACTGGTATTGGGTGGCAGCCTGCAACCAGGGAATCTGCACCACGCCCAGCACGGCATCGAACAACATCACCACTGCCAATGCGACATTGAGCACCACTAACTACAACACGGTCACGTTCACTGGTCAAAATGGTGCGGCTACTTATCAGGTCTATCGCACTACCTCTTCCAGCGCACCGAGCGGCACCGGCAGCTTTCTCGTCGGCGGCACTCCGTTTTGCTCGGCGGCGCTTGCCTGCCAGGTGAACGATATCAGCAACACACTGACATCGCTGACGATTCCGGGCTCGAATCTGACGAACTTCGGGAAGCTTACGCTGGTCAATACGTGGACTGCGACAGCCTCGCAGAGCGCTCAGGCATTTGGCATCTTCACTAGTTCCGGCGCGACCACGATGTGTTTTGAGGGTACGTTTACGGCGGTGGCGCTGAACACGAATGACACCTTCCAATTGACGGAAACGGTGTACTTCTAACGTAGGGGATCGCGATAAGAGGGGATCAAGCCCTATATGAAGTGGCTGAAGGTCCTGCTTTTGGCTGTTTCGTGCGGTGGCGCATTTGGCGCGATCACGCTGGTAAAGGACCACGGTGGCACCGGCAGCGCCAGCGCCACCTCGATTCCTTATACTCTTCCACAGACGCCGGCTTCGGGCGACGTGATGATCTTGTTCTTCACGAGCAGCGCGCTGGCGACCGCTGATACCATCACGTCGATCTCTGAGACCAATGTGGTTTGGTCGCGAGTCAAGTCTTTCGCCAATGTCGAGCTTGGGGTGGAGATTTGGGCTGGCGTGGTGTCGGCTTCGGCCAGCACAAGCGTCACGGTCAACATCTCCGGTTCATCGTTCAACGGTGACGTGTTCGAGATTCTCGAATATGCGGGCGTGAGCACTACTGTGGATGCGGCGGCGGTGACGAACACCGCCACCAGCACATCTCCGTCAATCAGCGCATACAGCACCGGCGCGTCTGGCGAACTAATGCTCGTATGCGTGGGAAAGACCGCATCTGGCGCTCCAAGCGTGCAGCCGACAGGATATACCTCCGCAACGTTCCAGGCGTTCTCAGCGGCGGGAATTCAGGGAAATTATGTATTAAGCAGCACATCCGGCGCGCAAACCGCAACATGGACGATCGGGTCAACCCATTGGGGAACCATCGCCGTTGCGCTCAAGCCATCTGGCGTAGCGAACACGAGAACAACATCGGATGCGGCGCTGGTGATGGATGCTCGCTCTGGCCTGGGCGCGCACTTCGGAAAGCCAAATGACGTGGTCCGCGTATTGGACACCAAAGCGCAATTGGCTGCGCACTTCGGTAAACCGAACGATGTAGTCCGCGTGCTCGACGTAAGAGTCGGGATTGCCGCTCATTTTGGCAAGCCCAACGAAGTCGTTGTGGTAGGGGATAAGTCGGCTGGCTTTGCGGCTCATGTTGGGGCAACAACCGAAATCGTCAGAACGCTCGATTTGGTATCGGGCAAAGGCGTTCACGCCGCACTGAATTCGGAAACGATATACGCGGCAGACCAACAGGCGAGTATTGGAAGGCACTTTGCGTCCCTGGCCGAAACCGTTTCCGTACTGGATACTAGAACACAATTCAGCGCTCACGTAATGAGCACGACTGAGGCGGTCTCGACGATGGATATCGCGGGGCGCGGCACCTTCGCGTTAACGAGGGAAGTGCTTTATACGACGAACGGAACTGGTAAAGGATTTGCGGCTCACTTCGGCACGCCGGCGGAACTGCTACTGGCACGTGATGCGGCCGGCGGAAGCGCGGCGCACTTTGGCAATGCTGCTGATCTGCTGAGCTTAATGGAACTGGTTCTGCGCGGACGTACTGTGCAGACATCGGAACAGTTGGCTGTGTTTGATAGCCCATCTCTAACCTCTGGGCGCAAGGCGTCGGTGTCTGATGTGCTTTCAATCCTGGACGCAATGTCTGGCTTGGCTGGTCGTGTCCGGGGCGGCAGAGATAATTTGATCCCGTTGGACAGTGGCACTGGATCGGCTGCTCGCTTTGGAGCATATTCGGACGTGACTCGATCCACCGATACAGGTGTTGGGCTGGGCGCGCACTTCGGAGGGTCTTTGGATCGAGCGGGAACGTTCGATCAGTCATCGCGAACTGCGGCGCATTTTTGGTCGAGCTCAGAAGTTCTCTCGCTCTTGGACGCGGCGTCTCGCTTTGTGGCTCGCGCGGCATTTGTCCAAGAACTATTGAACCTCATGGATACATCGGCTGGACTGGGAACGCATTTCGGAAGCTCCACTGATCGCGGTTTAGCGATGGACCAACGGGCTGTTCTCGCGGCGCACTTCGGAACGTTCCGCGAATACGCGGGGACATTCGACACGCTCGCTGCACAGGCCGCTCATTTTGGCTCCTTTGTGGATCGATCCTTGGCCTTCGACGCTCAGTCCAGGGTTGGCGCGCATTTCCAGTCGACCGCAGACATATTGGCAGCCATGGACTTGGGCGCCAAGACCAGCATGCGGATCATCTCGGTAAGCGAGCAACTGTCACTGTTCGATTCGGTCCAAGGGCGATCCGCACATTTCGGGGGCTTTGCCGACCGGCTTGCTCTCTTCGATAACGGAGCGGGCCAGGCGGCGCATGTAACCGGCACTGTTGAGCGCCTCTTTCTGATAGATATCCCTGCTTCGCACGCGGCACACTTCGAGACGTTCTCCGATATCGCGCCTACCGGAGATGCTCCCAGTAGAGTAAGCGCGCATCTAGCGGCATCGTTTGAATCGCTGAAACCGATGGATTTGGCGGGGCGTATTCGCGGTGCCACGGCTTACACCTTGGAACTACTGAGAATGCTGGATTGCTATGTTTGTCCGGGCACCAGCCGGAACTTAACTGCGATTTTCTTTGAATCGCTGAAACCGATGGATTTGGCGGGGGGTACAATGATGCCGTGGAGTCCAGTTGTGCGATATCCAGGATTTTACAGCCGGGCTCTCACTGTGGGGATTTACACAGCACCATCAGGGAGCGGAATGTACTTGAAGCTAGGGACCGTGGCGAACTACATCTATCAGTTGCCAAACGGATTGTACGTTAGACCGAACACGAGGCTTGTATGGTGAAACTTCTTTGCGCTCTTGTCCTTTTGGCCGGTTTCGTTTCCGCGGAAACCGTGCTGACGATTACCAAAACGCCCTACGAAGTATTCTCTTGCTCTGTGGACTTCTCCCAGGCTGTTGGGAGTTCCAATATCGCGCTGGCCGGGGTCACGGCGAAGGATGCGAGCGGGAACGATGCCAGCGTGACAATCATTGCCGCCAACCCGATTCCTGCTGTGGTTCCGAGCACCAGTAAGGTCGCCTTCTCAATTCAGGGCGGAACTCCTGGTATCAGTTATACTGCTTCGGTCAAGGTCACGAATTCGGCAACCGGGGAACAATTTGAGGGAACGATTGTCATCCGAATCGCCCAACAATAGCGACCTACTAAACACCTTCGCCGCAGATCCGTGTTGCCGGATCGGTAAAGCTCTAAAGCAGGGCATCGAAGGGGACACCTGGACCTGTCCGAAGTGCGGAACCGAGTGGAAGCCGCGTGAACTAGGCGCGATTCGACACTGGGAGCCTCACCCTGTCATCATGGTCCTTCGGACCAGCCGATGAAAATCTACCTGATGCGGCACTGCCTCGCGGAAGAGGGCGATGAGATGGACGCCGAGCGCGGGCTTACCGATGTCGGTGAGAAGCAGACCAAGGTGATGCGCAAGTTCCTCAAGCGCGCCAACGTCCGCCCGGATATCATCATCAGTTCCGATTTTGTGCGCGCTGTAGCGACCGCTGAGGGTGTGCTCCGCAAAAAGACGGAGTATGTCCAGTCGCCGGCGCTCAGACCAGACGGGACACCGCCGAGCGCCTGGAAAGCGGTGCGCAAACTGGCGGGCGATGCCAAGGCTGTACTCGTCGTCACCCACGGTCCGCTCGTGCAGCAGATGCTGGCCAGTGTGGCCTTTTGCTTTCTCGATGAGGATTGGGAATACCCGCACGGCTCAGTTGCGTACATCAACACTCACCAAGGGAAATTTCGTTGGTTCGTCGATCCAAAATTGGCCGCCCATCTAGTGGGGAAGAAACCGAAATCGGTCGAGAATCCACTCGATGCTGAATTTGCAGGCGCGACCAAGAAGCTGGCAGAGCACTTACTCAAGAGCGAAAAAGCCACAATCGTCGATCCGCTGATTGCGAAGCTGACCACGGCGGTTGCGCTGCGCTTTCGGCGTCAGTACGCGAAACTTAAAGCCGCGGTACAGAGTGGGTCGCCGATTCAGGCGACGATGCTGCACTTGCGCGATCCACAGTTTGCCAAGGTCTACCTGAAGGTCACAGCCGCGGCGTACCAGGGCGGCGCGCAGCACACTGCGGTACAACTCGGAGTGAGGCTGAGCGAGGCGGCAAAGACTCCTATTGCCAGACTGCCGGGTCCGACGCGAACGGCGGCCGACCTAGAGGATGACTTAGACGAGACCACGCAAGACCGAATCGCCAACGTTACGAAGTCTGCATTCGCGCAAGGCATGACCATCGCCGGAGTGCTCGGTGTGGTCGGTGCCGCGTTCGCGGATATGGAGGATTCTCGCGCGGCGACTATTGCGGTTGGCGAGGTATCTGACGCGTTTCACGCTGGCGGTCTCGATGTGGCGGAAGAGGCTGGTGACATCGAGAAAAGGTGGGAGGCTCAGCCCGATGCCTGCGAGATCTGCGAGGACAACGAAATGCAAGGGTGGATTGATTCCGATGAAGAGTTTGACTCCGGTGACGACGCGCCGCCAGCCCACCCAAATTGCCGATGTTCCATCGCGTTTCGAAAAGCGGCCGAAGAGGAGTAGAATACCAGCATGGTAATTCAAACGCCGGCCGATTACACCGGAACGGGAGCGACCGTCAGCCTCGCTACGATCGCGGGCTTTGACGCATGGTGCAAGATCGTGCAAGTGATGGTCGATGGAGCGGGCGCCCAGTGCCGCATCGGGGATGCGCTGACAACGAATGTGCGCGGCACGCCGATCCTGCCGGGGGGTGGACAATTTCTGCCGCCAATTGGTGTCCCGACCGAACAACTTGCGCTCAGCCAAGTTTTTGTGAACGTACCGAATGGGACCAAAATTTATGTGCTCTACGTGGCGTAGTGTTGCTATCGGGATCGCGCTCGCGGCTGTTGCGTTCGCGCAGCCAATTCCACCGCCCAGCGGCGGCGGCTTTACGCTGACTACAAACGGATCGAGCGGAGCAGCCACGAAAGTTGGTAGCGTGCTCAACATTCCTATCTACACGGGTGGTGGTGGCGGATTGCTCCCGACTATGACAACCACGTCTAACACGGTGCTCACGCTGAATGCGGCCGCAAGCAGGTATGTGATCGATGGAGACAACAATGCGGCCTATGCGTTTACCGCCGCTTCTCCGATCACTCTGACGGCAGGATCTCCAGCGGCCACGGGGACGGTATATATCTGTTTTAACGCGGGCACCGGGCAACTAAAGCTCTACGCCCCATCCGCCTTTTCTACAAACGGGAATTCGTTAGCGGTGGGTGGAGACCTTGCTTCTCACCTGTCAACCGGAACAAGCTGCGGGACAAACGAATTGCAGTTGTATGCCAATACGATGACTTCTCCTGGCGTGTGGGATGCACAGGCCTCCTCAATGAGTTTTTTGCCTTCGGCGAACGCGAAGACTCCCGTTAGCGGAGACGGCACGACGCTTTCATGCTCTGGTGGAGTGTGCTCAGTGGTTCTCGGCGGAACAGTAGGCGGTCCGGCGCAAACGATTGCCAGCGGAACGAGTGCCCTTGGAACTTCGGCGATTGCTTCAGGGGCTTGCGCAACCGTTGTGACTACGGCGGCTACGAATGTTCTCTCTACTGACGCGATCTCTTGGAATCCCAACGCCAGCATCAAGGCCGTCACTGGCTACGTCCCAGCATCGACGGGCGGCTTATCCATCGCTGGCTATCCGACCAGCGGTAATGTGAATTGGGATGTCTGCAATTGGAGCAATGCTTCTATCACTCCTGGCGCGGTTACCCTCAATTGGCGGGTCATTCGATGAGGTTCTTGGCCGCAGCGTTCTTGAGCTTTGTTGCCGTCGCGCAATATGTTCCTTCGGGCAGCCACAATGCCGTGGCTGGCGGTTGTGCGGCCGGAATTGTATTCAAGACGAGTGGCACAGCTGCGGATGCGACAGGTTCTGGTCTCACCCCACCCACAATCACAGTGGCAGGATGCAACATCGGCATGGTCGCGATCATCGGCACGGCGCCTGGCAAAACTACAACTTCAATTTCAGACACATTGGCCAATACCTGGACGGCTTGTGCCTCACAGTACAGCCGCGGTGATGGCTACAGTCTGCAAGCATGGTATGCGTTCGGAAGCCAAGCAACCGGATCGGATACGATCACGCCGACATTTTCGGGAAACGCGCAGTTCCAGTTCATAACTGTGGTTCAGTATCAGGGAGTGAAAACTACCAGCGCTCTTGACTTCTGTAACGGCACGGCGGCTGGGACTCCAGTGTTTGTTCCGCCCTTCCAATATTCATCTCCGAGTCTTACAACCGCTCAAGCAAGCGAGTTGCTCGTGGTGGCGGCTCCCTTCGGGACCGCGGTTACCTATGTGGCTGGCGTCTTTGGATCAGGCGGGTGTACTTATCGCCTCACAGATTCATTCTCGTTTGCTGGCGTGGAAGACTGCGTCACCGGTTCGATCCAGACTGCGCAGACCGCTACGATCTTCAATTCGGCGAGTCAAAGCCCATACGCTCTAGCTGTCGTCGCTCTCAAGGCCCAATAACTATGAGGAAGCTACTCTTTTGGCTGGCAGTCTCGGCCAGCGCGACCAACATCCCGATTTCGGTGCAGGCCACTTCCCAGCAGGCAGTAGCGACCTACGTATCCACAATTGCCGGTGCCTGTACGCTTGCTCTGACGGACGATTCCGGCTTAGGCGTGACGGTGTGGGACGTAGCGGCATCGAAGTTTGCAAACTCGAATCTGGACACGAGCAGAGCAGACACCAAGTATCCCATCGGAGGGGTGCTCTATCGCTCGGTGGTCCTCGGGCACCGTTCGTATGAGGTAGGAAGCGACGGCAAAATCTACAGCCGCTCCTTGCAGGCAGATGCGCACCACACGCTCACTGTGACGTGCGGCTCCGACTCCGGGACAGCGCAATTCGCCACCCGCACCATAGCTCTCGGAACCGCCTATCCCGAATTGCCGCAATACTGCTCCGGCTCGAAGACCTGGGGATACTGCCAGCCGTCCATCGATTGGACGGTCTCGGGCAAACAGATAGGCTACGTGGACCGCGTGAACGGAGCGCTCGTGAAGCGCGTATCTGGCTTCGGCGAAGACGCTAACTATCCAGGAATGCGGCCTTACCCGGACCTAAACACTGCGGGCGTGCCATTCGCCGGGGCGAAGGACCTAAGCGCGGGTTGGACCAACATCAACAACGCTCTCAGCTACCAGGGTGGCACATACGCCACCACCACGACCAACAACGCGAAACTATTTCTCGCATTTGGGAACTACGGTTCGTTTGGTGTCATTGGCGGGATGTATGGTAACGGGCCTGGAGTGGTCGATGACTTGGTCCTACAGGCGTTCACTTCAACGTCCAATGGCACCGATACCGTTTCGGCTTGCCTCACGATAGATGGGCAGACGTGCTGGGCTGGGACAGCGACCATCACCCACACTCCATCGACCACGCCGGCGATGGTCACGTGGGGCGATGTCAGCGGAGTGTTTCCGGCCAACCCGCGCACCTCTCCGTATCAGGCGTGGTCGATGACGTATCCGATTCCCGCGCATCTCGTAGCGGCCGCGCCGATGTCGGCAACCGTGAACGGGACAGCAGTGACCCTTGTGGGGCAAACGTTCTCCACTGGGATCACGTTCGACGATGAGTGGGTCGCTGGCGCTCCCATCAAGATTCCAACATCAAACTGCACCAACACCATCTGCACCATCGCGTCGGTGACGGATACCTCGCATCTGGTCATCAACGAATCTCAAGCGAATCTGGGAACCGTGACAGTACAACCGCTCAATGCTGGAATCCTGGTGTGGAAGGCCAGCGGGATCGGCACTCTGTCGATTAATGCCGCGTTCGGGTTTGCGTATTCGAACGGGGCAGGTGGACTCTACGGCTCCAACGGTGTCGTGGACCAGTGCAGCCGAGTCCCGACGACCACAAACGTCGACTCCAACAACGTCGCCGTCTCGCCCGCACACAACGGGTTCCTCTGCTGGTACAACCTGGAAAGCATTTTCTTCTGGGACTCAACGGCGGGCAACGCGCGCTGGATTTCCAACAACTCCTACAATGGAGTTTACTCCTCGAATGTCACCAACGCGCTTGCGGCAAATCCGTTTGACGTCACGGACGCGAAGACTTGGTTCACCTTTTTTGACGGGACACAGTGCTGCTCGGGTAATAGTTTCTTCGGGAAAAGCACATACAACCAATCTGATTGGGTCGCTTCTCCGATCACGTATCCCGCGCAAACTCCTGTGTCCGATGTCACGTTTACGTTTCCGTTTGGCCCGCTCCTGCAAACCTCATTCAACACCTACGTTTCGGGGAGCCAATACGCCACTGGTGTATCTGCCGGTCTATGGCCGTCGTTTCCCAGTTACTTCGGGAACATTGCGGGCGGCTATGCGTTTTTCAGTGCAAAGGTGACCCAGGACACCGTTGCGTGGATTTTCCCGTACAACATCATCGGCGGCAATTGGGTTTCTCCGGCTGTCAATACCTACACAGGAAATGTTGGCTGTGTGGCTGGGCCTATTGGTTGCTCACGGTGGGCGGCATGGCACACTGGCCAGCCCGCAGTAAACAATTTGGGCTGGATGACCGCGAACCGGCTCGCCGTCAATTCCCCTGGCTCGACTTCCGGCCCCTACCTGATCCCCATCTCGCAGGTGTGGCGGTCGACCGATGGCGTGACGGGAAGCGGCTCCAACGGAGGCTGGGACACCAATACCTGCGTCCCGGACCAGACCAATTCCAAGAGTTGCGCATCGGGCAATGGTGGTGTCGTGAACTACGCCTATACCTGTCCAGGGGGAACGTCGGCCTATCAAATCTTGACGCAGCCTCAAGCGAACCTGATTCTCACTGCTGGAGGCGGGACCCCGCCCTCCGTGTTCTACGGCTCAAACAATTGCATCCAAATCAGAGCGTCCGGGGAACCGTGTGAAGCGTCTCCAGCGACTGGAGAGCAGACCACCTTTGGGACTTGTTCCTGGGACGGGACGAAGGCAAAACTAGTGGACATCGCGGTCGGCGATTACATCACCGATCCGGTGGATAGCTCCGCATCCCCTACCAACCCGTGCCGCAACTGCGAAATGATGCAGGTGATCTCGATCAGCGGAAGCTACCCGAATAAACTCATTTGGCTTTATAGGATGAATCTGCCGCCCGATACCACGGGGAACGCTGTGCCGGGGAAACTGGCGCACCTGAACGCCTGGAGTCCACGGACTTCTCCCGCCGATGGAGATGGCGCTACGTGGTGGCTGGATTTCTCCAATCCAACTGGCGGCTGGCATCCCGATGCCTCTTTCGGCAATGCCCCCCATGGCTCCTTGACAATCCAAACTCCGCTGGCCAACGCGCTGTTCTCCTCGGGCGGGGCAGGCGGCGGACAATCCAGCCTGCGCTCAGTTGTCACCGTCGCCGACATCGGTACCACCAACAATCTGGTAACAATCGGGTACGGCCAAAACTTCAACGGTTACAATTACAACCTTCCTTTCCTCGAGGACTACAACGGTGGCACCGCATGGAACGCGAATGAATCACGTCGACGGCTCGTGACGGGTTACCGCACACCGCAGACAGGCGGAGCCGGACCTGGGCAGTTATACTCCGTCACTGCCACACTGGTGGGCGGGGCTGGGCACACTCATGTCTATCTGATCGGAGCGCCTCCGGGCACCACATTCAATTTCAAGTCTTCTCCATGGCACGGCGTAAGCGGTCGCTGGCTCTTGCAGGACATCAGCGGTCCGAGTTCGTCCATCACGGATTCGACACCACAGAGCTTCTGCTACGCCTATGCCGCCAATCAGTGTGTCTCGGGAAGTTCCCAAAACGCGCTCTACGTCAACGCTCCCTACATTGAGCCATCCAACACCTGCTGGGGCCAAGCTTGGGACCCGAGCTATCCGTGCGTCGTGCCGACCACTGGCGTCTTCGGGCAAGCCATGGTATACAACGGATATGACGCAGACCCGGCTGGAATGAATTTCCTGCGACTCACCGGATTGTTCAACCCGCCCTATCTGAGTGCGGGCTTCGAGGCGATAAAGCTCACGCCGGATGGCCGCTGGGGGTTCTACAAGGGATGGAACCCAGAGGGATTCCGAAGCGAGATTTTCGCCGTGAAGATTCCGAACATCCAACAGGATACGCTCAACCGAACGACGTTTCAACTTACGCCGGTGACCCTCGCGGCGGGCGCAAACGCACTTATCCAATTCGGCTACGATTCCAGTTTCCGCTGCCATGGAGTTAGCGACAGCGCGGGGAACTTCATCTCTGGCTACAACGACTCGTGCTACACGGATGGGACCGGTGCTCAGCCATTCACGTTCTCGCAGGAAGCGACGAACTATACTTCGTGCGGGTCAGGTTGCACTATTCAAATTCCGGCGATCAGCGGCCGGCTGCTCTACTACCGTGTGCGGCGCTCGAATGGATACGTCGGGCCGACCATCGGACCCGTGCCGATACCCTGAACACTCAAGGCAAAAGGCGTAGCATGGACATGACCTCTACCGCGGTGTAGCCGCTTAATTCAGCCGGACCGATCTTCCGAAACGCCATAATCCCAGCCTCTCTCATCGCGGCGGCACCGCGCTCAAAAGCAGCTCGTTCACCGACTGACGCCCGCCGCTTCTTCAGTGCGCGCCAGTTGCGCATGTATTCAGCGCGACCAGGCGCTTCCAGTTTGTCACGTGACACCTCTTTGATATAACACATTCACGGGTTTATGTTTGAAAGCAAAGCATGGCGAAACTCAGCAAGGGGTTTGAAGTTGTTGCGCTGAAACTCCAGGAAGCCGACGAACTCTCCCACAGCGACCTTGCGCGCTGGCTCTCCGATGCGGCTCGCGACATGGACGCCTACATCTGCGATATCTACGGCGACTCGGAATCGGGCGAAGTCATTCTTTCGGTTGGCGGAGATTTGAAGCGCGTTCCCTACGAAATCAAGCAGGTGAACGGGGCGTCTACCGCAAGCCTCGACATGGAGAATGCGGAAGACGTGCTGCCGGTGACCAGCTACGTCCCCGAGGCTGATGAGGAAGATCACTACGCGGGCATGAGTGAATCGTTCAAGCGCAAGAACCTCTACACAGTGCTTCCGCTGTACGAGCGGTTCATCAGCAAGGACGAACGCAACGCGGCCGACGCCAGCGACTTCGCCGGCAAGGGGAAGTCGTTTCCGATTCTCAAGCCAGCCGACGTGATGGCGGCGGTTCGTTCGATGGGGCGA
>Ga0075015_100000020_pt1 | contig 31958 bp, 23 predicted proteins | sample AleBraG_ABR_2013_FD_71476 | JGI IMG/M metagenome (GOLD analysis project Ga0075015, IMG submission 71476) | Freshwater sediment microbial communities in response to fracking from Pennsylvania, USA - Alex Branch Run_MetaG_ABR_2013 | ecosystem: Environmental > Aquatic > Freshwater > Creek >...
CCGTAAAATCGTTCAGAAACATCAGCCGCTCCAGTCCAATGGCCTTGCGCGTTTCGGTAGCACTGAAGTCCCAGCCATTGTTCGTGAGCGCCACCCGATCGGTCAGCAAGGGACCGGCCACGGCAAAAGCCGCCCGGCGTGGCAGCGGCACCGGCCCCGCGTCCGCCCGGCGCTGCGCGATTGCGGCTGGCGCGCTGGCGCGAAAATCCGCCAGGTACTTCCCCGCCGCCGCCGCTGGGCCCGCGTAGCTCGCACATTTAAGCACCTGCTCGAACAGCAGATCGCCCTGATACCAAATGCCGAAGCGCGCATTCGTGCCGCCGATGTCCGCCACCAGCAGCGATTCACTCGCCGATACACTCATGTAATCACCCGCAAGAACTAGAACATCGTATTGTCGTTGGCGGACTTCTCGGGAATCTCCTCGACCACATCCCAGTGCTCTACGATGTGCCCGTGCTCAAGCCGGAAGATATCGATGAGCGCCTGCCCCCGGCCGCTGTCCCGATCGGCTGCATTGCGGATGTGGCGCGTGTGCACCGTGACCAGATCGCCCTGCGCCACGGTACGTTTCACTTCCTGGCGAATTTCGGGGTAGGTCTCATGCGTCAGACGCGTGAGCCCGGCAATGGCCCCCTCGCGCCCATCCGGCACCAACGGGTTATGTTGCCGGTACTCAGGGCCCACATACAGCTTGAATGCCAAATCCACGTCGTGCTTGTTGAACACCGTGTCCAGGAACGCCAGCACTACGGCCGTGTTCTGCTGCGCCCGGGCGGCGCGCGCCACGGGGCCGGTGGTCGTACAGGCCGTGAGCATCACCGTGACTAGCAGCAGCGCTCGTATTCGCATTGCCCTCAAACCCCCGTCCGATCAATCGCCCACGCGCCGGAGAGAATTACCCATTTAGCGCTGTCTCGCAAGACATTTGCGTTCCGCGCCGCCGGTTCTTGGCCGGTTGGACACGGTACACTACGCATTGTGGGGACGCAGGCTACGAAAAAGGGGCAACTTGCTTCGATCTTGAAAGCTGGGCTTGGCACCAAGCTTGTGGGCGTTATTAGTGCATTCGCGTTCGGGTATTTGTACTCGACAACGCCAACGTACGGCGAATCGCTTCGCAAAGTGGATCGTGATATCGCCCTGGTTATGTTGCGCGATGTGCGTGCACAGCTGGAGAAGTATTACTACGACCCCACTTTTAAGGGTCTCGATTTCGGCGCGTTGGGCGACCTGGCCAAGTCACGCGTGACAAACGCCTCGTCTATCGGCGAAGCGTTCTCTGCGATCGCTCAGTTCGTACTGGAACTGGATGACTCACACACTTTTTTTGTCGCGCCTCGTCAGACCGTCAAACCCGACTATGGGTGGACCATGGGAATGGTCGGCAATGACTGCTTTGTATTGACTGTGGAACCTGCGAGTGATGCCGCTCGCCAGAGTGTCAACGCTGGCGATAGAATTTTGTCCGTCAATGGGTTTGTGCCCACACGCCAGACCCTCTGGCGCCTGAACTACAACTTCAATATTTTGAGACCCCAACCCGGATTGCACGTAGAGTTGGTGACGCCGAGCGGCACTGCTCGAGAATTAGATCTTGCTGCACAGGTGAATAGGAAGAAGAGGATCATCGATCTAACCGGCGGGGATGGCGGCGCAGATTTTGCCCAACTGGTTATGGACGATGAAAGACTCGAGAAAAGCCGGCAGCAGGCGACAGTAAACCTGGATGAACAGATAACTGTTTTGCGAGTGCCAACCTTTTCAGTAGATCCCGCCGAATTACACAGACAGTTTATCCGCGCGCATAAGAGTTCAGTGTTGATACTCGACCTGCGCGGCAATTCCGGCGGCCGGGAAGATACCTTACTGACGGCTATCGGGGACTTGGAATCCACCGATGTGGCGGTTGGTTCGCATTCGGAACGCGGACACAAATCTCCAATGATCGCCCAGGGAACGGGCGTCAACGCGTTCGAGGGACGCTTGTTTGTACTGGTGGATGGTCAGTCGGCATCAGCTGCGGAAATTCTGGCGCGCACGATCCAGTTGACCAATCGCGGGACGATCATCGGAGATCGGACAATGGGTGCCGTAATGACCAGCCGAATTCACCTGCTGACCGCCAGTCATGGTGAGAATGCGGTTCTCTATGCCGTCAGCGTGACTGCCTTCGACGTTATCATGGCTGATGGCGGCAGACTGGAGAAGGTCGGCGTCACGCCGGACTTTGTAGTACTGCCGAGTGCAGCAGATCTCGCCGCCGGACGGGACCCGGCCTTGGCGCTGGCGCTCCGCTTTGCGGGCCACCCGCTTGACTCAGCCGCGGCTGGTAAAATCCTGGCCAATCCCTGACAACCCGGATACCGGGTTGCGTATTGCTCCCGCCGACGTAGGCGGCGCAACCCAAGCCTTTACTTCCGTCGCCAAGAGAATTAGTGTTGTCGTACATATAGTGCTCATCAGGATGAGCCGGGTTTGAAGTTTCTTTTTGGGGGAATCATGACTAAGCGCTATTCGGTGCATAAGAGTCTTGTTGCGTCGACGATCGCTGCGGCGGTTTCGAGCATTCTCGCCCAGCATGCTTACGCGCAGAGCGCCGACGCCACACTGCGCGGCAAGGCGCCGGCCAACGCCGAGGTCACCGCCAAGAATACCGAGACGGGCCTGGTGCGTCACGTCAAGGTGGCAGCGGACGGCAGCTACACGGTAGTCGGATTGCCTCCGGGCACGTATCAAGTCGATGCGGGCCCGGGCACCGAGAAGATTGTTGCCTTGAGCGTGGCCTCCATTGCCACGCTGAATCTCGAAGCCGAAGCGCTGGAAACTGTCACGGTCACTGCAAGGCGACTGGTCGAGGTAAAGACCTCCGAAGTCGGCGAAGGCATATCGCTGCATCAGATCGAAACGCTGCCGCAGATTTCTCGCAATTTTCTTGAATTTGCCGACACCGTTCCGGGCATGGCCTTCGAGGTCGACGCCAACGGACAAACCTCTCTTCACAGCGGTACCCAGTCCACCAGTTCGACCAACGTCTACATCGACGGCGTCGGCCAAAAGAACTATGTGCGCTCGGGCGGCATTGGCGGGCAGGCAGGCTCGAACAATGGTGGCTCGCGAAACCCGGGCGACTCAGGCAATCCGTTCCCCCAGTTGGCGATCGGCGAATACAAGGTCATCACTTCGAACTACAAGGCCGAGTACGATCAGATTTCCGGCGCGGCCATTACGGCCGAGACCAAATCCGGCACCAACGCCTTTCACGGCGAAGTGTTCGGCGATTACACCACCGCCGGCTGGCGAGCGGCCACGCCGGCCGAACTGGCGCAGGGGGGGACCAAGGTTGGTGGACCCAGCAAGGAGTATGGTTTTGCGGTTGGCGGCCCGATCATTCAGGACCAATTGCATTACTTCTTCACCTACGAGGGCAAGCGCTTCACCACGCCCAATGTGGTGGAGCCGCCGTCGATTTCCGACGGCAACGGCAACCTAATCAACGCCGCCGCCGCTTTACCAGCAAGTCTGCGGGCCAACTACGGACCGGTTTCGAATCCTTTCAACGAAGATTTGTATTTCGGCAAGCTCGACTGGGAGCTCTCCGATCGAGATCGCTTCGAATTAAGCTCGAAGGTTCGCCGGGAAAGCCAGGTGAATGGCGCGGGGGGAACGGTAGCCGTTTCGGCCGCGTACAACTACCTGAATCAGGACACGCGCGCGCAGCTGCATTGGGAGCACAGCGGGGATCACTGGCTCAACGATGCGCTGGTGACCTACGAGGATACTCTGGACGCGCCGACGCCCATCGGTGCCGGTCCCGGTCTCCAATATGTGTATATCGACCCCAGAGATGGCTACGACCCACTGCTACAGATTAACGGCCAGGGCCCAAATACCTTCTTCCGAGCCACCCAAAAGGGGCAGGGAATACAGGACGATTTCACCCTGAGCGACCTGTCTTGGGCGGGCGACCATACGGTCAAATTCGGCATCAAATTCAAGGATGTGAAGCTAGCCGCACAAAACGCCTCTACAGCGGCAATTTATTCCTACTACGTCAGCCCGAATGGCTTTGACGCCGCGGCCCCGACTGGCGTTGACGCCAATCCGTTTCAAGTCCAATTCGGCAACAAATCCGGCATTGGCGCCCCCATTTTAGCGACCTCATCGAACCAGCAGTTCGGCGTCTACTTCCAGGACGACTGGGTGGTCGACACCCACCTGACTTGGAACCTCGGCGTGCGCTACGACCTTGAGAAGACACCCAGCTACACCGGCTACGTCACGCCAGCTGACTCGGTGGCTGCGATTTTCGGTCAAGACACTCAGGCCGGAGCGCCCGTCGGTCAAACCTATGCGCAAACCCTGGCCCTTGGCGGCGTCAACATCAACAACTACATCAGCAACGGCCACAATCGGAAGGATCCGGGCAACGAGATCCAACCCCGTCTGGGCTTTTCGTACGATATCGAGGGTGACCAGCGGCATGTGATATTCGGCGGTGCCGGTCGCGCCTATGATCGCAACCTGTTTGACGTCCTGCAGAAGGAGGTCAACGTAGCGGCCTTGTCCGAACCCACCATCCAATTTCGGACCGCGACCTCGCCGCCGGGCGCAGGGTGCGGAGGCACATCGAATCTGACGCCGACCTGTCTGGACTGGAATCCGATTTACCTGACCGCCGCAGGCCTGCAGGGCATTGGCGGAGCGACGGGCGAGCGCGACTTGATCAACAACCATCTCAAGGCGCCGTACTCGGATCAATTCAGTCTCGGTATTCGCAACAAACTGGGCGATTGGAATACCAGCGCGACGCTCGCACAAATCAACAGTTACGACGGCCTGGTCGGCCAATGGGGCAATCGCTACCCCAACGGCAACTGGTATGACCCCAGCTGCGGCCTGTGGTGTTCCGGAGGCGTACCGGGTCTGGGCACCCTGATCCTGTGGGACAACGGACGAGAGACGCGCAACACCGAAGTGCTGCTGTCGGCAGAAAAGCCGTACACGAAAGAGTCCGGCTGGGCAGCTACAATCGCTTACACGTATTCGAATGCCAAGGAGAACGTGTTCTTCTCGGACAACTACGAATTCGACTATCCGTCGGTCAAGAATATCGGCTTGGTTCCGTCTCCTGCGGTCCCCAAGCATCGCATAGTGCTGAGTGGTTCCGTGGATGGCGCCTGGGGCATAACCTACGCCGGCAAGTTGACTTTGGAGACGGTCAAACCCTATGTCACCAACGACGGGCTGTGCACTGATTCCAGCGGTAATGCCCAAATCTGCGTGCCCAATGGCAGCCCATATTTCTACATCGCGCAGTACCTTACTCAGGCTTGGGGGTATCACGCCCTCGATTTACAGGCCACCAAAAATGTCGAACTCCCTCACGACATGACCTTCCAGGTGCGTCTGGATGTGCTCAACGTCACCAACGCCGTCAACTACGATTCACAGTATCCGAACGATCCCTGGCCCAACCCGGCTTACTACAATACCGCCGGCCCCATTCAGGGCGTGCCGCGCACACTTAAGCTGACGATGGACCTAAAGTGGTAGTGGCTTTGCAGTGTCGGTCAATGAACGCCTGATGCATGGGCATGGCGTTCACGCAGGAGGCGATGACCTGCTCAACATGCCCGACAAACTCCACCAGTTCCTGTTCGCTTAAATTGTCGGCGAAAGGGTGGTAGCCAGCCGGTGCGATGCGCTGGCCCAGCATGACCTGCACCCAACTGACCAGACCGAACATTTCCTCGGCATTGCGCACAAATCGACCGCTGTCCTTGAACAAGGCGATGGCGCGCTGCAGGGGCTCTGGAATATCCATGGTGCCACAGTAGGTCCAGAACGGCGTGTCCCGCCGCTCAGTGGCGCAATAGTGCAATATCAGAAAATCGCGGATACGTTCAAATTCAAAGGTCGCTTGTTCGTTGAAGCGATCGATCAGCGCCGGACTGAAGTCGCGCGTCGGGAACAGCACTCCAAGCTTTGCCAAAGCCGATTGAATCAGGTAAATGCTGGTCGACTCGAGCGGCTCCATGAACCCGCCAGCCAGCCCAATCGCAACCACATTCTTGTTCCAGAAGCGCTTGCGCCGGCCGGTAGTGAAAGCGAGCCTCCGCGGCTCCGCCAGCGGCCGGCCATCAAGATTTTTAAGCAGTACTGTCGCCGCTTCATCATCGCTTATGAAGCGACTGGAGTACACATGTCCGTTACCGGTGCGATGCTGAAGCGGAATCCGCCATTGCCACCCCGCGCCTCGCGCCGTTGAACGCGTGTAGGGCGTCGGCAGCCCGACCCTCTCGCACGGCACCGCCCAGGCACGATCACAAGGCAACCAATGGGTCCAATCCTCGTAACCGGTCTTCAAGGCCCCCTCAATCAACAGCCCGCGGAAACCCGAACAATCCAGAAACAGGTCACCGGCAATCTTCTCGCCATTTTCCAGCACCACGGCATCGACAAATCCATTTGCTCTCAGGTGCACCTCCCGGATCTTACCCTCGGTGCGTACCACGCCCTTTGCCTCCGCGTAGCCGCGCAAGTAGCGCGCGTACAATCCTGCGTCAAAATGGTAAGCGTAGGCGATATCGCTCAACGGTGTATTTTTGGGCGCGTCGATGGGCGAGACCATGAAGCGGCCCTGCGGTGCGGCCAGTGTATTTAAGGAGTAGGCGCCTAGCGCTTGGGCCTTGCCGGCTGTGCGCGCTCTACACCAGTAGTGGTGGAATGGTATGCCGGCTAAATCGTGGCCGAGGGTACCAAATCCGTGGATGTAAGAATCCCCTAACCGCGCCCAGTCGTTGAACTGGATACCGAGCTTGAAGGTACCTTGGGTATGCTTGACGAACTCCGCTTCGTCGATCTCGAGCAATTTGTTGAAATACGAAAGATGCGGCACCGTCGCTTCACCCACGCCAACGATGCCAATTTCATCTGATTCGATCAGTTGAATTTTGCACTCATGGCCCTGAATCTTGCTCATCGCCGCGGCGCTCATCCACCCGGCGGTTCCGCCCCCCACGACGACAATCTTTTTGATTCGGTTATCGCTCATGTCTGCTCAGTGCCCGTTCAGCGCATCAAGCTTGGCTTGCATGATGGCCACTTCAGGATTGGCCATAAAAGCTTTCCAAATCAAACCCGTGCGGAAGTTCTCAATCATGGCCACGGTGGGCGCCTGGTTCAATCCCATGTAAATGGGCGACACCCACCCGACGGTGGGATTGTACGCATCGCGCGGCCCATAAATGCCCCACAGATCACTGCCCAGGTCTCGGTAATAGTGCTTAAGGGCCGCCATGGAGGCCTCAGGCGTATATGGGAATGAGGCCAACGCGCCGGTTAACGTGATCGTGCCGGTGTCGTTGTCTTTATCCGGCGCCGGCGTTGCGTAGCCGGTGGGCCCATCGCTGGCTGTCAGGCCCCAAGCATCTGGGCCATAGCCGGCATAGTGTTTTGGATTGGCGATGCAGTAGGCGCGGTTGATCAACGCGATATTCCGGTTATTCTCAAAATACGAATTCGTGTATTTATCGTGCAAACTGTGGGGATCAAATCCGCTGAAAGTGTAATGGGTGAAGAATAGCGGACCTCCGGTACCCACCCCCACGTCAAGCTTGATGCCAAAGTAGGTGTGCCCGTTGGCGTAGTGGTTGCCATCGGCACTGCCCGACCAGCCTTGGCGGTACTCGAGGGCGCGCGGGTTCTGACTGGCCCAACCTGAGTAGTACATCTCGGCCGGGACACTGTGGGTGGGCGAGGCAATGGCCAGCAAATACACCACCATGGTTTCGTTGAAGCCGATCAGCGGGTGATGAATCTCGAAACCCCACTCAGGCGACCAGTGCCAATACAAAAAGTCGCTGTGGGCATTGTCGCGATACCAATCCCACTCCACCGTCTCCCACAGCCGCGTAATACGTTGGAATAAGTCCGCGCCCAGCGCCCCATCATTCTTAAAGTACTGGCGGGCGGTAAGGAGCCCCTGCACCATATAAGCCGTCTCGAGCACGTCACCACCATTGTCGAGCATGCCAAACAGCGGCAAAGTTTGCCCAGTCGCGCCGTTCATATAGTGGGACCAGACGCCGTGGTAGCGCGGCGCGTGCTCGAGAAACGTGACGATCTTGTTGAGTCGCCCCAAGCCCTCTTCGCGGCTGATGAAATGACGGTCCACACCCACCAGCAAGGCCTCCACGCCAAACCCGCTGGCCGCCGTGGCCACGATCCGATCATCCCCCGGCAAATTCTCTTGCGCCATGCCCGAATGGGGCTCGGCACCTTCCCAGTAGTACTGAAAGGCTTCTTCCTGAACCATGGTGAGCAATTCCTCATCGTTCATAGTGTGTGTCGAAGCGCCTGCGGCACCGGACAAGTCGGAGGTGTGATTCTGCCAGTCCACAGTCGCGACTTTGTAATCGGCCTTCGTGTCGCTTCGCCCCAGGAAGTCCACGAAGCGGTGAATGCCGGGTAACTGAATGCCAATGGGTATAAATGGGCTCCCGCCCTGTGACCGGTAAATCTGGTAGTACCCCAATGCCGCGCTGTCGCCCCCCTCCCAATGCAGGGCGATGTGGCGCTCGTACCCTTTAGCGTTGAGCCCACTCGGAACCGCAAGAGCAGGGGCAACCGAACCGCCTGCAGCGTCATCGTCCACCCGAACACTGTCCACCAGCAAAGTGTGTTGGGCCCCATCGGCCACACCCTGGTGGAAGATGACGCTTTGCAGTCGCTGGGGATGAAACTCGTAAACCGAAGCACTGTGCAATGCGTCCAAGGGAATGGTTACCTGGAGCCATCGCCCTGCGGGCACGTCACCGCTGTACTTACCCAACGGCTCAGGGTTGGTGAAGCTGCCTGGGAACTGCGCCACCTGCAGGCCCTCCCGCGCGTCCGATAGCACTATTTCCGGCAGCTGCTCGGCCTTGATGGCCTGCGGCGCAAACACCCAAAAATGCAGGATGTGGCCGCTGAGCTCCGGAAACCGGTTGGGAAAATTGACCAGGTGAATTTCAGCATCCCACCCCCCGCCCGGTTGGGATTGCCATTGCAAACGCAGTGCATTCGGGGGCGACAGGTAGTTCTTGGTATCCACCGGCAATCTGAAATTCTTGGATTCGAGCGTACTGGGAGCCGTGGCCTCGGCCGAGCTGTTCCAGTAAGAATCTGCCTGCTGGCTGTTGTCGAACACGACGTGGCGATAGTAGGACGACTGGGCGAGTGCGGGCGAGGCGACGAGCCCCGTCAGCATCGTGAGCACGAGAGCTAGATTGAAACGCACGCCAGCACCCCCTAAATTTGCAAAAAATAGCGCCATGCCTGAATTGACATCATAGCGCCAGTCTCCATAAACTTTCGAAAGCGTTTACAATAGCGCTGGTAAACGTTTCCCGTATTTTGTGCCAGGGGGCCTCGAGACTGTATGTCGGCCACCATCAAGGATGTTGCGCAGCGCGCCCGTGTCTCGATCGCCTCGGTGTCGCGAGCGTTGAACGGCACCGGTGTCGTCGCGGACAAGACACGCCAGCGCATTCTGCGTGCCGCACAGCATCTGCGCTACACGCCCCACGAAGCGGCCCGCAGCCTCATCACGCGCCGCACCCACACTGTTGGCGTGCTCCTGCCGGATATGTTTGGAGAGTATTTCTCTGAACTGCTGCGCGGTATCGATAGAGCGGGTCAGGCGCGCGGCCTGCACCTGCTGGTATCGAGCACGCATGGTGATGCCCAAGAAGCCGCGCTAGCCCTGCGCTCCATGCATGGCCGTGTCGACGGTGTGCTGATCATGTCGCCTTATGTAGACGCTCAGACCCTTGAGAATGCATTGCCGGAGACTCTGCCGTCGGTCCTCTTGAATACTCCTTCGGGATCGGGACGAGCGTCAGCGTTTATGACGGACAATTTCGGCGGCGCGCGCGCAATGGTTGAGCACCTGAAATCATTAGGCTACAAACGGATCGCGCACATCACGGGTCCGAGCAACAACTTCGAGTCGTGCGAACGTCTGCGCGGCTATCGCGCGGCCATCGGTCGCGAGTCATCCGCCGGCAACTTGGTGCTATCCGGCAACTTTACCGAAGAATCCGGTTACGTGGCCGGACGCCAGCTGGCCATCGCAAGGCCCCGCCCCGATGCGATTTTTGCCGCCAACGACATGATGGCGATCGGCAGCATGTTTGCGCTGACTGAAGCGGGGCTGCGAATCCCTGATGACATTGCGGTCACCGGCTTTGACGATATCCCCATCGCCCGCTACGTCACACCGCCATTGACCACGGTGCGGGCGCAGACTACGGAACTCGGCCGTCAGGCACTAGAGGCCCTTGCGCTGGCTATCGAGACGCCCGAAGCAAGTCCTCGCACGCGTAAGACGCTAGCTACTCAGCTCGTGATTCGCTCGTCCTGCTTAGCCCGAAAATTCGAGCTTCCCGGCAAAACCTAAATTCAGTGGGAGTGGCCGTGGGTCACCAACCAAGTGCTGCGGTCGCCGTCGAACCCCCTCCTGCAGCACACAACGTTGCCGTAAAACAACATTACAATCGATTGTAAAGAGTGCCCCGTGGCCGGTGCCGATCCCCATCTCCGTCGCGAGGCCCGCATTTTTGCAATGATTGAGTCCTCGCGGCAAGAAGGTCTGTACGCCCCTTATCCTCACTGGCGATTGACACCGTCAGCAGCACGTCTATAGAATCAGGGGAAGCGTTTACAATATCGACAGAAAACGTTTACTTCGAAGCGCCGCTGGTGGGGGGAACTTGATCGTAACTTTGGCGATGACTGGTGCAACTGGGCAGCCAAGATTTTCGCGTGTTGGGTGCAGGCCCGCGCTAGGCACTGCAGAATCTGCTGCCAGTGGCGTCATATCACGCGGGTCGCACATCTCTCCATCCACTGATCGGTTTGTAACACGCCACAAACACGTCTTCGGTCGGGCGGGTGTTACCCGACTAGCCTGGCGTACAGTTTTCTTGGTGGTTCAACAATATGTTATGTCGGTGAGGCGAGGGGGGCCGGGCAGCGGCGGAGCTGTCAACTGGAACCCCCTAATGGCGATGCAGATTTTTGGCAGCAATGGTCTCAAGCGTGACTTCTTCGCGGCAATCGCGGCCTGCTCGGAGGCGGAGCCTTGTGGGGTCTGGACAGAATCGTTCGCGCTGACTGCGCGGTAGTGCAACGGTACAAACAGGAAGATTAGATTTATGAAAACGTGTAATCGAAGCAAATCCTTCACTTATGGCTCACTACTAGCGGGCGGCATCGCCTCTACACTCGCGTTGCCAACCGCAGGCTGGGCGCAAACGGCGGACGCCACCGTACGCGGAGCGGCGCCGGCCGATAGCACTGTGACCGCCAAGAATTTGGCAACCGGCGCCGTCAGGCACACCAAGGTAGGCGCGGACGGAACCTATACGCTGGTTGGCTTGCCCCCTGGCACCTACCGCATTGACGCTGGCACCGGCACCGAGCAAACCATCACCCTCACGGTGGCATCGGTCGCGACCCTCGACCTCATCGCTGGGGCCGGTGCGGAGGCGTCGGGAACGCTGGAAGAAATCATCGTCAAGGCAACGCGTTTGGTAGAAGTCAAGACTTCAGAAGTCGGCAAGACTGTATCGCTGCAGCAGATTCAAACCGTACCGCAACTTACCCGCAATTTCCTGGAGTTTGCGGATTCGGTGCCTGGACTTGCTTTTAGCGTCGACGAAAAAGGTAACGCGTCGCTGCGCGGCGGCGTGGCGGACAAAAGCGCAGTCAACACTTACATTGACGGCGTGGGCCAAAAGAACTACGTCTTTGGCGGCGTCAATGGTAATGGTTTTACGCAGGGTAACCCGTTTCCGCAGCTGGCCATTGGCGAGTACAAGGTCATCACTTCGAACTATAAGGCGGAATTTGATCAAGTCAGCAGCGCGGCGATTACCGCGGAGACTAAATCCGGTACCAATGAATTTCACGGTGAAGTCTTTGACACTTACACCAACGATGGCCTCCGCGCATATACGCCGGCAGAACTCAACTCTCAGACAAAGGTGCAGTCATCGGACAAAGAATATGGCGTCGCATTCGGCGGCCCGATTATTGTCGATAAACTGCATTTTTTCGTCACCTACGAGGGCAAGAGATTTAATACGCCGGTTACCGTGACGCCCAATTCCGTTAATTTTCCGGGCGGCACGCCAGTTCCCACTTCTCTGTTACCAGCTAGCGCCCAGGCGGAGTTGGGGCCGAACAGCTTGCCCTTTACGGAAGCCCTCTACTTTGGCAAATTGGACTGGGAATTGTCTGACGTTGACCGATTCGAAGCCAGCGCGAAGGTTCGCGACGAAAAACAGGTGGATGGCATCGGCCCAGGAATAGCGCCTTCGTCTAGCCAAGATATTAAGAACACTGACACTCGGATTGCCATACGCTGGCAGCATAGTGCAGACCGATGGTTTAACGATGCGCTGCTTACCTATGAGGATGCCTTCTACAAGAAGATTGGGCGCAACACCGGTAATGGAATCGTGTACGCGGTCCGCGACCCCAATGATCAGACAATACTAAGCACCGGCGCCCCCGACCCACGAGCCAGCCAGGACAAAGGTCAACGCGGTCCCGGCATTCAGGATGATTTGACTTTCCACGACCTGCATTGGCACGGTGATCACACCCTAAAGACCGGATTCAAGTACAAGGACATCAGTTTGACAGCGGCTGATGCGCTGAACATCGATCCCCAATTTACCTACAACGTTACTCCGGCTGGCGTGGATGCAACGCCATATCGCGCGTTGTTTACCAACCCGGTGGCGGGCTTGGATCCATCCGCCAGATCAACTGACAAGCAATTCGGCGCCTACTTTCAGGACGACTGGGTAGTTAACAATCGGCTAACCTTGAATCTTGGGTTGCGCTGGGATGTGGAGCAGAATTCGGCATATTTGGATTTCGTTACGCCGTCAAATGTGGTGTCCGCACTTCACAGCCTCGACCCCTCCGCTCAAGCACAATTCCCCGGTCAAACTTACGCCCAGACTGTTGCAAAAGGGGGCGTGAACCTTAACGATTACATCAGCAACGGACACAATCGCAGTGCCTATTTGGGCGAGTTTCAGCCGCGGCTTGGCTTCTCGTTTGATCTGGATGCTGACCAAAAGCACGTGATTTTTGGAGGATTCGGACGATCCTTCGACCGCGATCTATACCAGAACCTGCAGGTTGAACAGACTAAGACTGCGTTACCCCAAATCACGGTTTATTTCGACCCACCCGCGGCATGTACAGACGCCGCTGGAAAGAATGGTTCACCGTGCTTTGCGTGGGATCAAAAGTACTTGAACGGTATTACCAACCTCCAGGGACTGGTCGCCGGAAGCAACGTGGGTCAAGAGGCCGATTTGGCGAACAATCACCTAAAGCCGCCGCACTCCGATCAATTCAGCATAGGCATGCGCAATAAGGTAGGTGACTGGAACACCAGCGCCGCCATTTCGCGCGTGCTGAGCTACGACGGCTTTGCCGAAACCCTTGGCAACCGCTATCCCGACGGTTCGTTCTGGGCGAACGGTAGTCAGCCGTGGGGACATGCCATCCCTGGGTTTGGTGCACTGATTTTGCTGGGCAGCGGCTTCGAGCGAAAATCTACTGAAGTATTGCTGTCAGCGGAAAAACCCTACACAGAAGATTCTGGCTGGGGTGCGACGTTTGCCTACACCTACACAGATGCTCAGCAGAATCACATCCATATTGACGATTGCTGTGCCTTTGATGAACGTACGGTCGCGCAGTACCCCTTCATAACTTCAAGCGCAGCTTCCAAGCACCGGCTGGTCGCAACTGGATCACTGCGTGGCCCATGGGGCATGGTATTCGGAGGCAAACTGACGGTGGCGACACCACTTCCATTCACTGACCTGGCTTGCGGTATTCTGCCGAACGGAACCTACTACCCAACAGGGAGCGGGTGCACTCCCATATCCACGATGGTTCTGAACTCCATAGGTTTCAGCTCTTTGGATTTCCAAGCGACGAAGAATTTTAAGGTCTACCACGATCAAACGGCGTACCTTCGAATTGACTTGCTGAATGCACTCAATGCTGCAAACTATAAGGATGTCAGCACCAATTACGTTTTGAATGGGGCCGCAAATCCAAAGCCCATACGCTATAACACGACCGGCAACATCAACGGGGTGCCGCAGACCCTTCGCATTTCCGTGGGTTACAGATTTTAAACTAGAACCCCGCGTGTCGTCCGGCGCGCGGGGCTTTTGGTATTGCGGCTGGTACGAGGTCGCGATCGTTCCGTGGCGTCTATGACTGAAAAAGCTGTCCGCACGGTTGTTGTTGTCGGCGGTGGCACGGCCGGATGGATGGCGGCAGCAGCCCTGGCCAAGGTACTGGGCAGGCATGCCACAATTCGCCTGATTGAATCCGATGAGATCGGTACGATCGGTGTCGGCGAAGCCACGGTCCCGCACCTAAAGCTCTTCAATCAAATTCTCGAGATTGATGAAATCGAGTTCATAAAGGCAGTCCAGGGCACATTTAAGCTTGGTATCCAGTTCGTCGACTGGTGCCGTCCCGGGGACCGGTATATTCACGGCTTTGGCACCATTGGTCATGAGTTCGGTTTCCTTCCCTTTCATCAATACTGGCTAAAGTTGTTCCTAGCGGGTCAGGCAGCCGATATTGGTGAGTATTCGCTCAACACGAAGGCCGCCCCGCTGGGTAAATTCATGGCCTCTGCTACAGACGTCCCTGCGCACTCGCCATTGGCGAATATTGCGTATGCCTATCATTTTGATGCTGGGCGCTATGCTCAATATCTGCGCAAATACGCGGAAAGTCGTGGCGTGCGTCGCACCGAAGGGCAAGTTGTAGGTACCGTGCTACGAGCCGAGGATGGCTTTATTGAGGCGGTTGTGTTGGCGAGCGGCGAGAGGATCAGCGGTGACCTATTTATCGACTGCTCGGGATTTCGTGGATTGCTGATAGAGCAGGCGCTGCATACAGGTTACGAGGACTGGACGCACTGGCTGCCCTGTGATCGGGCCGTGGCAATTCCGAGTGCGAAAGCTGGTCCGCCCACCCCCTATACCCGCTCGACAGCGCGCGCAGCCGGCTGGCAGTGGCGAATACCGCTGCAAAACCGCACCGGCAACGGCTATGTCTACTCCAGCGCCCACATCAGTGACGATGACGCGGCTGCGACGCTCCTGGCCAATCTTGACGGGCAGGCTTTGGCCGACCCGCGCATTCTAAAGTTCACTACCGGCAGGCGCCGCAAGTTCTGGAACCGCAACTGCATAGCTATCGGACTCGCGAGCGGCTTCATGGAACCCTTGGAATCGACCAGCATCTATCTGATCCAATCTGGCATCGCCCGCCTAGTAAATCTCATGCCTGATCGCGAGTTTAGCGTCGAGATCGTCGATCGCTATAATTCGCAGGCCAGCTTCGAATTCGATCGCATCCGCGACTTCTTGATATTGCACTACCATGCCACAGAGCGTGTTGATACGGCGTTTTGGGATTATTGTCGCACCATGAGCATACCATCCGCTCTTGCAGAGACCATTGCATTGTTTCGTAACAGCGGGCGATTCTATCGCAATGCCGAGGAGATGTTTGCTGCGACAAGTTGGGTTCAGGTCATGCTTGGTCAGCGTATTGTGCCGAGAAAATACCACCCCGTTGTTGACGAGATTTCCGATCAGGAGCTCGACGGGCTGGTAAGTGGTGTAAGAACCGTCGTAGCTTCTTGCGTGCAGGCCATGCCCACCCACCAGCAGTTCATTGACCGCTACTGCGCTGCACCTCCGGCCTGACGTCAGTGGCTTCGCGTTCCTTGCACCTGCAATGGTTGGCTTCTCTCGCCATGGCTTTGAGCTTGGGCAGCTGCAGTGGCGGCCGCGTGACACAAATTGCACCGGCAAATCGCGCTGCTGTTGCGCTCACAACCGAATCCGACGGCCAAGCCCTGCTCGAAGACCTCGAACACCGCACCTTCAACTACTTCTGGCTCACCGCCAATCCCACCAACGGACTGATCCCCGACCGCTACCCGACGCCCTCCTTCTCTAGCATCGCCGCGGTGGGTTTCGCCCTCACCGCCTACCCCATCGGCGTCGAGCGCGGCTACATCTCGCGCACACAAGCCGCGGCGAGGGTGCTCACCACACTGCGGTTTTTGCGCGACGCACCCCAGGGACCCGAAGCTCACGGGCGCGCCGGCTTTCACGGTCTCTACTATCACTTCCTGGATATGAGCAGTGGACTGCGCTACCACAGCGTCGAACTATCCACCGTCGACACGGCTCTCTTGATGGCCGGCGTGTTGACCAGTGCCGCGTACTTCGACTCACAGCACCCCACTGAGGTCGAGCTTCGCCAGCTGGCCGACGATCTCTACCGCAACGTGGACTGGGCGTGGGCCTCCCATGCGAACGGCGGGGAGGCCATGGGGTGGAAGCCAGAACAGGGACTGTCTTCCGAAAATTGGACCGGGTTCAATGAAGCCATGCTGGTCTACCTGCTGGCCATGGGCTCGCCCACTCATCCGCTGCCCGCCTCGGCCTGGAATGTTTGGACTTCAACTTACCCTGAGAGTTGGAAAACCGAGTACGGGCAGACTTACCTGGCTTATCCGACGCTTTTCGTCCATCAATTCACGCCTTTGTGGGTGGATCTACGGGGCATTCGTGACGCCTTTGGTCGCGAGAAAAACCTCGACTACTTCGAAAACAGCCGTCGCGCCACTTACGCGGATCGCGCTTATGCCATGGCCAATCCGGACGGTTGGACGGATTACGGCGAGCAGCTGTGGGGGCTGACGGCCAGCGACGGGCCCGGGGACGTGAAGCGCCCATTCCATGGTCAAACACGCCAGTTCCGTGGCTACGCCGCACGCGGCATCGCCCTGTACGATGACGGCACGTTGGCGCCCAATGGCCCCATTGGTTCACTGCCCTTCGCCCCTGAAATTGTGCTCCCGGCCATTGCACAGATGCGCCAGCGTTATGGCGAGCATTTGTATTCCACCTTTGGCTTCTTTGACGCATACAATCCCAGCTTCGACGGGCACCCGCTAACAGGCACCGTGGTGCCGGGGCTGGGATGGTTCGACGTCGATTATCTGGGCATCGACGAAGGGCTGATCCTGGGGATGATCGAGAACTACCGCAGCGGACTGGTTTGGAAACTCATGCGCACGAGCCCGTATTTGCGCCAGGGCTTGGCGCGTGCCGGTTTCACGGGTGGATGGCTGAATCCTTGACACACACGGAGCACACCATTTTATACAAAAGATCAAGCTCCGGCGGCCAACGTGCCGGTACGCATCGACCTTTGTCGCACCTTGCATCTCTGGCGGTCCTGGCTACCTTGGCTTCGCTGGTTTACGTGCCAACCCTAGCTACCGCGGCCGCTAGCGCGAGTCCCGCCACGCGGATCGCCGCGCCCACGCCGCTTTGGACGCCTTTGACATTGCAACCCAGCGATGTGCTGGCGACTGGAAATGAATGGATCTCACTTCCGGAGATTCGCGCGGCGGATGGAGCTTTGACCACTTTCAATGCCCTCTCGATGCGCGATCGCGGACTCCTGCAGGCCAGCGGTGACGGCGCGCGTCCGGTGCTGGAACCCTACTTCCAGGCCAACGGAAAGGTCCTGCCCTTGCATGATTTGACCTGGCGGCTGCTGGAGTATTGGATTCCGCAGGCACATCAGAACAGCGATGGGCTGGAAGTGACCCTCACCTACTGCGCTCCCAACGGTTATCGCGCCGCATTCATTCGGCTCACCATGATCAATCACCGCACGGAAGCGGTGCCGGTGACGCTCGGCATGCGCTCCTCATTTGGGCGCTTGAGCCGCGTGACCTACATCCCTGTCACGCTCCGCGGGGAGCGCACCATCGCCCCCACACCGTGGGTGGATCCGGGCGAGGTGTACAGCTACATCACCACCGACACCCAGTTTGCCTGGGCGCTGGTGCACCCGGGCTCCAAGGCCACTTTCGGCACGCCTCCCGTCGCCCTTTCGCCCGAGGCGGATGCCGTACATTCGGCCACGCTCCAGCCGGGCGAATCCACCGAAGCGCTGTTCGTACTGGCAGTGGGCATCGAAGAATTCAGTGCCGCCCACAATGCGCGCTCCTTAAGGGAGATGCTGGACCGCTCCGGCTCCGATGCCATTCTGGAACAGGCCGCCGCCTGGTGCCACGCGCGCACCCGCACCACGGGAAAGGCCGATCTCGACCTGTTGATGAATCGCAATTTCCTGTTCACCGAGCTCTACGCCTGGGGCCGGACCATCGATACCGAGCAACTCGTGGGCGTGACCTCACGCAGCCCCCGCTACTATGTGTCAGCGGGCTACTGGGATCGAGATGCCATGATCTGGAGTTTCCCAGGGCTCTTGGACGTCGATATCCCCATGGCACGCGACGCGCTGGACTATGCCCTGACCACGCAGCTGCGCAATACCGGCACCCACAGCCGCTTCATCGATGGCGTGGTGCTCGAGGACGGCTTTCAACTCGATGAGGCCACGGCGCCGATACTGGCGCTCGCCGCCTACCTGCACAAGACCAATGATCAGGTTTTCCTCGCCGCGCACCGCGACGCCGTCTACTTCCTGCGCGACCGCCTGCTCGGGCGCTTTGATGCAAAGCTCGGTCTGTACTCCTCCCTGCAAGACTCGCAGGATGAATTCCAGAAATTGCCTTTCCTGACCTATGACAATGCCTTGGTGTGGCGAGCGTTCACGGACCTCAGCGGCATGTTCAATTCGCTCAAGGATCCGACCAGCGCAGCCGAGATGCAGCGTCGCGCGCAAGCCCTGCACGCCGCCATTCTGGCCCACAGCGTTATAGCCACCGCGCCCGGCGCCGCCGGCCCCATCTTCGCCTCGGCCACGGACGGTACGAACTTCGTCGAAACCGACATCCCGCCCGGATCTCTCCTGAAGCTGCCCGCCTTAGGATTCATCGCGGAGGAGGACCCGCTGTTCGCCCGCACCTTCGACTGGCTGCATTCGCCGAACTACAAATACTCCTACTCGGACAAGCGCTATGGCGTGCCTGGCAGCTACCGACTACCCATCACCACCTCCTGGGTGGTGGCCGACGAGCTGCTGCTCAAGCGCTCGCATGAACGGGCGCTGTCTATCCTGCTGGCCAGCTCTTGGGACAGCGGCATCATTTCCGAGGGGATCGATCCCGACACCGCGCGCCTGGACAATCCAGGCCGCGCCTTCGCCACAGCCGCCGGATATGTGGCGCATGCCATCTGCGTTTCCGCCTGCCTCCCGCAGCCACACTGACAGGATCTTGTGAGCCCATGAAAATACTCAATCCTCGAATGATCGCCACCGCTTTGATCGCCCTCGCCCCGTGTGCCGCACCGGTACTGATCGCGGCACCCGCCGCTCCCACACCGATTACTATTTCCATTCAGGCCAAAGACACTGGCACGCCGTTCCCCCATTTTTGGGAGACCATGTTCGGCTCGGGCCGCGCCGTGCTGGCACTGCGCGACAACTACCGCAAGGACGTTCAGCTGGTCAAAAGCGTCACGCAATTCAAGTACGTGCGCTTCCACGCCATCTTTCACGATGAGATCGGCCTCTATGAGGTCGATGCGGCTGGCAATCCCGTCTACAACTTCTCCTACATCGACCAGATCTACGATGGCCTCCTGGCCGAAGGCGTGCGGCCGTTCGTAGAGCTGAGCTTCATGCCCGAGAAGATGACCAGCGATCCAAAGAATATCTTCGGCTTTTGGTACAAACCCAATATTGCGCCCCCTAAGTCTTACGCGCAGTGGGATGCCATGCTCGACGCTTTCGCTCGCCATCTCATCGAACGCTACGGACTCGATGAAGTGGCGCAGTGGTACTTTGAGGTCTGGAATGAACCCAACATTGGATTTTGGGGCGGCGAGCCACACCAATCCACCTACTATGAGCTGTACGATCACTCGGCCCGCACCCTCAAAGGCGTCAGCGCGCGACTGCGCGTGGGTGGGCCGGCCACGGCCCAAGCCGCCTGGTCGGGTGATTTCATCGAGCACTGCCAAAAGAATGGCGTGCCGGTGGATTTCGTGTCCACGCACGTGTACGCCAACGACACCTCGCAGGATGTGTTTCACAATGACACGCCCGTGCCGCGCGATCAGATGGTGTGCCGCGCTGTGGCCAAGGTAAGCGATGAGATCAAAGCCTCCAGCATGCCCAAACTCCCGCTCATCTGGTCTGAGTTCAATGCCAGCTACGCCAATGAGCCCAACATCACCGATTCGATCTATATGGGTCCCTGGCTGGCCACGACCATCAGCCAGTGCGACGGCATGACCGAGGCGATGAGCTATTGGTCGTTCTCCGACGTCTTCGAGGAACAAGGCGTCGTGAAGACCCCCTTCTACGGCGGCTTTGGGCTCGTGGCCGAGGATGACATCCCGAAGCCCGCCTACAACGCCTTTGCTCTGTTGCACCATTTGGGCGAGACGCGCCTGGCCGCTGACAGCGATTCCGCCCTGGTGACCAGGCGTCAGGACGGCACCTTGGTGATTGCACTCTGGAACTATGCGCCGCCCGACGGCACGGGCGAGCACTACGTCAAACCCGGCGTTCAGGCGGCACCTAAGGTTTTTAAGTTGAACCTGCGCGGATTGACCGGGCCGGCCCACGCCAAACTGTGGCGGGTGGACCAGGACCATGGCAACGTCGTCCAAACCTTTGATGCCATGGGGCGCCCGCCTTATCCCAGTCGCGCGCAGATCGCAAAGCTCCGTGCCGCCGCCAAACTTGCGGCTCCGGAGACACTGGCTCTCCACAATGGACGGCTCCGGCTCAGCGTGCCGGCACACGGACTTGCGGTGTTCGAAGTGCACTGATGCCAGTGTGCGCGCTGGTGCGAGGAGGGCTGTGCAGTGTGGCCCTCCTGCTCACCGCCTGCGGCGAGCGGACCGCACCGAAGGAGGTGCTGCACTTCTGGGCCATGGGGAGTGAGGCCGAGTTTGTGGCGCAGCTGATGCCTGAGTTCGAGCGCACCCACCCGGCCGTGCATGTCGAGATCCAGCAAATGGCGTGGACCGCGGCGCACGAGAAGCTGCTCACCGCCGTGGCCGGCGATGCCACGCCGGACCTGTGCCAGCTCGGCAACTCCTGGTTACCCGAGTTCGTGGCACTGCGAGCGCTTGAACCTTTGGATTCGCGTCTGGCTCATTCGAGCGAGATCGCGGCAGCCGACTACTTCCCCGGCGTGTGGCAAACCAATACCCTGGACGGGACGCTCTATGGCATACCGTGGTATGTCGATACTCGCTTGATGTATTACCGCTCCGACCTGCTCAAAGCCGCCGGTTACGATGCACCGGCGGACACCTGGGCCGGCTGGCTCCAGCAGCTCAAGGCCATCAAGCGCCTGGTGGGACCCAGTCGCTACGCCGTGCTGCTGCCACTCAATGAGTTCGAGCCGCTGCAGATTTTCGCGCTCCAACAAAGCGAACCCATGCTGCGCGAGGGTGGTCGTTACGGCAATTTTCGAAGCCGTGACTTTCGCCAGGCTCTGGAGTTCTATCGGGAAATGTTTGCCCAGTCGCTTGCACCCACCATGACCGCCACGCAGATCTCCAATGTCTGGAATGAGCTGGGCAATGGCTTTTTCTCGTTCTATATCTCGGGCCCGTGGAATATTCATGAGTTTCGGAACCGACTGCCTCCCGACCAGCAAGGCACCTGGATGACGGCTCCCATGCCCGGCCCCAACGGGCCCGGGGTCTCGAACCCCGGCGGTTCAAGCCTTGTTCTCTTCAAGCGCTCCACGCACCAGGCCAGCGCCTGGGCATTGGTCGAGTACCTCTCACGCCCCGCGATTCAGAAGCGTATTCATGAACTGACCGGCGACTTGCCCCCACGCCGTTCCAGCTGGGAAGGCGGCAGCATTGCCGTCGATCCGTACGCTCGCGCCTTTCGTACCCAACTGGAACGGCTACGCGCCTTCCCCCAAGTGCCCGAATGGGAGCAGATCATGCAGGCCATGCGCGTCATGGCCGAACGGGTGGCGCAAGGCACGCAGGACGTGGACGCCGCGGTCACCGATTTCGACGCTGAGGTGGATGGCATGCTGTCCAAGCGTCGTTGGATGCTCGACCGACACGCGCGGGCGCAAGCGCTTGCGCCTGCGCAAACTCCCACGCAATCTAGCGCCACCCCATGAGCGTAACGCACCACAGTATCGGCGTGGCAAGAACCAATATCGCCGGCTGGAGTTTTGCCCTGCCAGCCCTGCTCCTCATCGCCGTATTCTTCTTTTTACCCGTGCTGGCAGCCTTAGCCCTGAGCTTTACCGATTTTGACCTCTACGCCCTGGCCGATCCCACCAACCTTCGCTTGGTCGGATTTCATAATTACCACACCCTGCTGACCACACCCACGTTCTGGCAGGCGCTGGGTAACACCGTTATCTTCGTCGTCCTGGGCGTCCCCCTCTCGCTCGCGGCCTCGCTCGCCGCCGCCCTTCTGGTTGACTCCCGACTGGCACGCGCGCCCGCCTTTTTTCGCACCGCGCTTTTTGCGCCGGTGGTCACTACGCTGGTGGCCGTAGCGCTGATCTGGCGTTACCTGCTGCACACGCGCTATGGCTTGATCAACTACGCATTGACGCATTTAGGGCTGCCCGCCATTGATTGGTTGGGCGATCCGCACTGGTCCATGCCCTCCATTGTCATCCTGGCGGTGTGGAAGAATTTTGGCTACAACATGATCATTCTCATTGCCGCACTCCAGAGCATCCCGGAGGATCTGTATGAGGCGGCTCGACTGGATGGCGCGGATGCGTGGGCACGGCTCCGACATATCACGCTGCCGCTCCTGATCCCCACGCTGACGCTGGTGGGCATTCTGACCGTCAGCGGATACTTTCAGCTCTTTGCCGAGCCCTACGTCATGACGCAAGGTGGACCGCTGCAGAGCACCGTCAGCGTGCTGTACTTCATGTTCGAACAGGGCTTCAAGTGGTGGAATCTGGGCTTCGCCTCGGCCGTCGCCTTCTTGCTATTTGGGCTGATCCTGATCCTCACCATAGTGCCCATGCGCCTGGCGCGGCGCCTGGGGGCGTCATGAGCGCGAGGCTGGCGACGCCCCGTGCCGCCACCTGGCTGGTCAATGGCTGCCTCGTTCTTCTGGCCGTACTCACGCTATTTCCGTTGCTGTGGATGCTCTCGGTGTCCTTCATGAGCACGGGTGCATCGTCCACCTACCCGCCTCCGCTCTTGCCCGCACACTTCACCCTGGATCGCTATCGGGAACTGTTCAACCAACAACACATGGGCCGGTATTTCCTGAACAGCGTTATTGTGGCCACCTGTGCCACACTCCTGGCGCTCCTGTTCAACGCTCTGGCGGGCTACGCCTTTGCAAAGCTGCGGTTTCGCGGGCGCGAATCCATTTATCAACTGATGCTGGCGGGCCTGCTGATACCGGCCCAGGTCACCATGATCCCGCTGTTCGGCTTGCTCAAGATGCTCGGGTTGGTGAACAGCTATGCGGGCGTCATCCTGCCCGGAGTGGCCAGCATTTTTGGCATCTTCCTGGTTCGCCAATACGCGCTATCCATCCCCGATGAGCTGCTGGATGCCGCGCGCATCGACGGCGCCAGTGAGTGGCGCCTATTCCGTTCGGTGGTAGCACCGCTCCTGGTGCCCATCCTGGTCACCGTGGGTATCTTTGTGTTCCTGGGGACGTGGAACGATTTCATGTGGCCGCTGATTGTGCTCACCGATCGGGATATGCAGACACTCCCGGTGGCGTTGGCTGGATTGTCGCGCGAGCATGTCCAGGACAATGAACTGATGATGGCCGGCGCCGTCGTTACGCTGCTGCCCGTGCTGGCGCTGTTTTTAGGTCTGCAGCGCTTTTACCTGCGGGGCATTATGCTCGGCAGCGTCAAGGGTTAACGGGAGATCCACCATGCCTCAAGCTACGCCGTTCTCGCGCCGCCGGTTCGTGAAATCAGCCTCGATGCTGGCCGCAGGTTCCGTCCTGCCAGCGTGGCTCCCTGCGCAGCAGACTGGCGCCCTGGCCCAGGCACCCACCCTCGCCACTCCGTTAACACAATTCACGTATGCCGACGTGGACCTGCACAGTCCCCTGCACGAGCAGCAGCTCAATGACCATCTCGATCTGCTCATGTCCTTGAGCGAGGACAACCTGCTCAAGCCCATTCGCCAGATGGCGGGTCGTCCAGCACCGGGCGACGATCTGGGGGGGTGGTACACCTACGATCCGCACAACATCGATATCGAGGGCGCCTACGCTCCCGCCTGTACCTTCGGGCAGTGGGTGTCGGCGCTGGCGCGCATGTACGCCATCAAGCGCACCCCTGCAATCCGCGATCGCCTCAGACGCCTCAATCGCCTGTATGCGCAGGCCCTGAACAGTACCTACTTCGAAGTCAACCGTTTCCGCACCTATAGCTACGATAAGCTGGTGTGCGGCTTGATGGATTCGCACCAATTCGCTCAGGATCCCGATGCCTTCAGCATCCTTGAACACACCACCGATACCGCCCTGCCCCTCCTGCCCGGCCACGCCCTTGAGAACAGCAGCGACGAGTCGTACACCCTTTCAGAGAACCTGTTCCTGGCCTACCAGCGCGGCGCGGGCGCTCGTTACAAGGTACTCGGCACGGCCTATCTTGACGACGCCTACTACGATCCGCTCAGCGCGGGTCACAGCAACTTTGCTGGCCGCCATGCCTACAGTCACGTCAATTCCTTGAGTTCTGCCATGCAGGCCTATCTGACACTGGGGAGCCGCAAGCACTTGCGCGCGGCCCAGAACGGCTTCGAGTTCTTGACCCAGCAAAGCTTCGCCACGGGCGGTTGGGGGCCGAATGAAACGCTGCAGGCACCGGGCAGCACCGATTTATATGACAGTCTCACTCACACGCACAATAGTTTTGAGACGCCCTGCGGCTCTTATGCTCACTTCAAGCTCACCCGCTACCTGCTGTGCGCCACTGGCGATTCGCGCTACGGGGACAGTATGGAGCGGGTGATGTACAACACCATTCTTGGCGCGAAACCCATCCGCGCGGATGGCCGCACGTTCTATTATGCCGACTACAATCAGCAGGCCCAAAAGGTGTATTCGAAGCGACGGTGGCCGTGCTGTTCGGGCACCTTGCCGCAGGTGGCGGCCGATTATCGTATCAGCACGTACTTTCGCGACGCACGCAGCGTCTATGCCAACCTGTATGTGCCCTCCGTCGTGCGCTGGCAGCAGGGTGGTGCACACATCGAACTGACGCAGACCGGCAACTATCCGTTTGAAAGCGCCGTCGCATTTCAATTCAGCCTTTCGAAGGCCGCCGACTTTGCGCTTAACTTGCGAATACCCGCCTGGGCATTGGGCGCTGCCGTGGCGGTGAACGGTAGGCGAGTCGGGAACGCGGTGATTCCCGGGACCTTTGCCAGCATCCGTCGAACCTGGAGCTCGGGCGATCGCGTGCAGCTGGAATTGCCGCTTACTGCGCGCCTCGAGGCCATCGACGCGGCTCACTTCGACACGGCGGCGCTGATGAGCGGTCCGCTGGTGCTATTTGCGATAGGCAAAGCTCCACCCACAGCCACGCGCTCACAGTGGCTGGCCATGCGAAAGACCGGCGCGCAGAGCTGGGAAGTCAACGGCGCCGCCGGTCCCATTCGGCTGCTGCCCTTTACAGCCATTGCCGATGAGCCTTATTCGACCTATTTCAGGGTCTCCTAGTGCCGCGCCTGACGGCCGATATCCTCGGTCAGCCGGCCTCACTGAACCGGGTGCTACTGCACCAGTGCGGCGTGGGTCGAGCCGCCTTGCTGGCCGCTGCGGCGCGCGTGAGGGCGTCCCGCAAGATCGTCATCGTGGGAATGGGCGCCTCCTTAAATGCCGCCATTCCGCTCGAATACCTGTTGTGCGCGCATGGGCTGGATGCCTTGAGTATCGAGGCCGGCGAACTGCTGCACTATCGGCTGGAGGCTTACGAGGGCGCCACTTTTCTCGTGGTCTCACGCTCCGGCGAGTCGATCGAAATCGTCAAGTTGCTGTCGGCGCTGCGGGGCCGCGGTACCACCATTGGCCTGACCAATGATCCGGACAGCACCTTGGCTCGCGGGGCCGATATCGCGCTTGAACTGCAGAGTCTCGCCGACGAGATGGTTGCGATTCAGACCCATACCGGCACACTGCTCACGCTTTACCTGCTCGGCATGGCGGCCATCAACGAGCTGAGCCGTGCGCAAGAGGAGCTGGAGGCGTTGCTGGTGTTGCTGCCCAATTGGATTGCCCACCAGCTCGATGCGCTGACATCGTGGGACCCGTTCTTGGAGTGCGATGCCCCGGTGTACACGTTGGGACGCGGCCCATCCTACGGCTCGGCCCTGCAAGGCGCTTTGCTCTTCAGTGAGATCGCCAAGGCACCGGCCGTGGGAATGGCGGTGGCATCGTTTCGGCACGGCCCGGTCGAGGTGGTGGACTCGCGCTTCCGGGGACTGATATTTGCACCGCAGGGCCGAACGCGTGAGCTGAATGTGGCGATGGCGCACGAACTCGTGCGCTTTGGCGGCTCGGTACGCTTGATTGGCCCGGAGGCGCGGGACAATGCCACGACGCCTTGGGTGCTCACCCCGTCGTGTTCGGAGTTCCTGGCGCCCATGGTTGAGATCGTGCCCCTGCAAATGGCGGCGCTGCGACTGGCGCAGTTGCGAGGATTGGCTGTGGGAAGTTTTCGTTTTGCCCCTCAAGTGTCCCGCGATGAGTCCTGCATTGCGGTGGGGCGGCTGTGACCCCGAACTCCACCACTGGGGGTAGCCGCCTCATCGTTGGGGTGGTACTGCTGATCTTCTTCGTGATTTCCTTCCTGACCAACATTTTGGGACCACTGGTGCCGGACATCATCAGCAGCTTCCATGTGTCGCTGACGATGGCGGCAGTGCTGCCTTTCAGCTTCTTTATCGCCTACGGCGTGATGTCCATTCCCTCCGGTTTCCTGGTGGAGCGCTGGGGCGAGAAGCGCCTGATGGTAGTCGCTTTCTTGGCGGGTACGGTCGGTGCCGTGAGCTTCGGGCTGCGACCGACCTTCACTGTGGCGGCGGTGTCGCTGTTTGCCATCGGTTCGGCCATGGCCGCGCTTCAAGTGGCCATCAATCCCTTGCTTCGGGTGGCCGGGGGCGCCGCGCACTTCGCTTTCAATTCTGCGTTCGCACAGTTCGTGTTCGGTGCCGCCTCATTCATCAGCCCCCTGGTGTACACCTACCTGATAAGTCACGTCGGCAGCGGCGCCGCCGGACATCGAGGCCTGCTGGGAGTATTGGCTAGCCTCACGCCGCCGGCCATGCCGTGGGTCTCCATTTACTGGCTATTCGGACTTGGCACTCTGCTCATGGCGGTGTTTCTGGCGTGGCTGCGCCTGCCCAAAGTCGAACGCGCGGCGGATGAGTCGGCCGGGACGCTGGCCATGTACGCCACGTTGGCCAAGAATCCAACCACCTGGCTGTACTTCCTGAGCATTTTTGCATACGTGGGGTGTGAGCAGGGTACGGCGGACTGGATGTCCGAGTATCTGTCGCACTACCACGGCTTCGATCCCCACACCGTGGGGGCTTCCGCCGTCTCGTACTTCTGGGGCCTGCTGACGGCCGGATGTCTCGTTGGGATGCTGCTGCTGAAATTCTACGACAGTCGCCGTGTGTTGATGGGCTTCGCCACGGGGGCTCTGATCGCCTTGACTTTGGCGCTGTTCGGTCCCGCGAATGTCGCGCTCATCGCCTTTCCCTGCGTGGGACTATTTGCCTCCATCATGTGGCCCACCATCGCCTCGCTGGCCCTGAATTCCGTGCCCGCGTATCACGGCTCCTTCGCCGGCATACTCTGCACCGGCATCATGGGTGGTGCTGGGGTGCCGTTGCTGATCGGCCATCTGGGTGATCGCTACGGGTTGCGTATCGGCATGCTGGTGCTGTATGCGACTTACGGGTGGATCTGGTGCATAGGCCTGTGGGCTCGGCCGCTGGTCAGCAATGCTCTGGTGGGATCGAAATCATCCGCTCACTAGCGCAACAATTCTGGCCCGCACGCTGGCTAATTCGGCGGACGTCGCCTTACCCTTGTACTTGGCCTTGCGCTCCATCCAGTCGAGACTCTTGACTTGATCCGCCAGCACGACGCTGGTCCGCCTGCCCGTCACTTTGACCTCGAACGGGTAACCTTTGGTCTGCGAGGTCATCGGACAGCACAGCATGAGCCTTGTTTTGCCGTTGTACGCCGCAGGGCTGACCACCAGAGCCGGACGGTGACCCGCCTGCTCGTGGCCCACTTGCGGCGAGAAGTGCAGCCACACAATGTCGCCGGCTTCAGGTACGTACCGACCCGCCATTAAAGCGCTTCTCTCCCGACCGGCGGCCCGAAGTCCACGCCTACATGCAAGTTTTCGAGGGTAATGCCCGCCAGCAGCTGCGCCAATTCCACCTTGGTGCCGCGCACGGGCTGAATGACAATGTCACCCTCATCCTCACGCACGTCGACGACCTCATCCAAATTGATTCGGGCCGCTTTCATAATACCGCTCGGGATGCGCACCGCGGCGCTGTTGCCCCATTTCTTGATAGTCGCACGCATTACTCTCGTCCCAGAGGTTCGGAATCCGTACCGTAGCACGAGACTACCATCGTGTCTACAATGTAGATACATCGAGGTGCCGTTGCGGGCGCTAGCCCGAGACTCACGCGCCTATTTCCGGGGTTCCAACCAATCCTCAATGCGCAGTCCCTTCACCCGTTCGAATTCACGCGTGTTGTGCGTTACCAGAATGACATCAAGGGCCAGCGCATGGGCGCCAATCAATGTATCCAGGGGCCCAATCGGTTCTCCGCCATGCTCCAGCAAGTGGCGCACGTTCCCATATTCCAGCGCTGCCCGATAGTCGTAGGGCGCGATTTCCAGTGCCAGGATGAATTCCTCCAGTGCACCAAAGTTCTGTGTCGGCCTGGCGCTCCGCGCCGCGCCAAATGTCAGCTCACTGAGTACAATGCTTGACAGTCCGACCTGCCCCATGGACTTGCCGCGTAGTTTCCGCACCGCCACCTCTGGCGCCTTCTTGATGAGCGCAATGCAAGTATTGGTGTCAAGCATCCACTTCATTCGAAAGGCTCACGGGTGTCAGCCACCACCGGCTGATTACGTTCGCCCATGAAGTCCGGGGAGAACTTCTTAAAGCTGCCGATCAGAGCGTCCCAGGATTTCGCCTTCGGCAGCAATACGACGGCGTCGCCCACCCTCTGAATGAGCACTTCCGTGCCCTTGAACCGAAACTCCTTAGGCAAGCGCACCGCCTGACTTTCACCGTTCTTAAACAGTTTTGCAGTCTTCAATTTGCCGCCTCCACGAATAATATATATTATCAGTATATATTATGAACATGAGCAACACAATAACGGCCATTGGTCGCTAAGCTACCAATCGCTGCAAAGACCTTACGCCCAATTGAGGATGATCTCATGACACGTTTATGCCGGCTTTTTGCTTTTTGTGCTGCGGTTAGCCTAACCCTCGTAAGCATGGCCCTTGCCGACGCGCCCGCAGACAGCGTGGTCGCCGCACCGCAAGTAGGCGTAACGGCCGACCCGTGCAAGGACGTACCCAGCGAACCCACAGCCGCCCACAAGGCCGCCGCCAACCCTTGGGCTGCGTGGATGCAAGATTGGCTCAAACTGGACTGGGCGCAGCGCTGCCGCTACCACGCCGAAAACAGCGCTCTGCCTGCCGCCGCAAGCACGCGGGTGATCTTCCTGGGCGATTCGATCACCGAGGCCTGGAAGAACTTGGATCCGGACTTCTTCGTTCACGACACTCTGGATCGAGGGATCAGCGGCCAGACCACCGAGCAGATGTTACTGCGTCTACGCCCCGACGTGCTCGAGCTGCATCCGGCCGTGCTGCATATCATGGCCGGAACCAACGATATCGCCGGCAATGTGGGACCGACGACGTTGGCCCTCATTCAAGGCAATATCCAATCGATGGTGGAACTGGCGCGCGTCCAAGGCATTGCGGTGATCCTGGCGTCGGTACCGCCGGCGGCGCGCTTCGGATGGCGACCGGAATTGCAGCCGGCCGCGACCATCGCTGCCCTGAACACGTGGCTGCGCGAATTTGCCGCCCGCGAACACCTTATCTACGCTGATTATTATGCGGTGCTTGCTGACGGCCAGGGTGGCCTGCTGGCCGCACTGTCCGATGACGGCGTACACCCCAACGCAGCGGGCTATGCGGCGATGAAACCCATTGCCCAGGCTGCAGTGGCCAGGGCCCTGGCTGGGCACCGACACGGCGCGCGCGGCCTGCGGTGAACAGAGCCACCCGTCGAAATTCACCTCATGTCGATCAGTATCGGCATGCGTTCATCGGGCCTGTCGTGATGCATCGCGCCACCTTGGTCCACTCGGCGTTACGGTACTTTACGTCGGTATTGTGTATTTACGGTGCTTCTCGTAATATGCCGTAATGAACAATTTAATTTACGAGCAATGGCATTTCGCGCGGCCAGCGCTAGCCAAAGCATACCTGGCGCTGCTACGAGACGGTCCGGGAGATCCGATCGCGCTGCAGTCGCCACGTCGATGGGGGAAAACGACGTTTCTCTTGACGGAGATGGCCCCCATGGCCAGCGCCGCAGGTTTGTTACCAGTCTACATCGATATCTGGCAGAGCCGAGCCGACGTGCTCGCCGCCATCAACTACGGCCTGCAGGAAGCGATTGACGATCTTGACGTGCCGGCAACCACCGTCGGGAGACGATTACAGACGAAGATCAACAAGGTCGGCATGGCCGCGATCAGTCTCGAGCTTGGGGCCGAGCCGACTCGCAAGCGGCCGGAATCGGCATTTCTGTTGGTCGACTGGCTTCTGAGAACTCTGGTGCGTAAGGCGAGAAAACCAGTACTTCTGATGTTCGACGAAATCCAGGAACTCGCGGTTTCGAAGAACAACGAAGCTATTGTGTCGGCGCTGCGCGCTGCGATCACTAAGAGCCGGAGTTCGGTGAGGGTCATTTTTACGGGTTCGAATCAGACCCGGCTCACCGAGCTCTTTTCCAGATCCCGAGCGGCGCTCTATGAAGGTGCCAGCATGCTGGCGTTTCCAGCTCTTGATTCCGATTTTCTTCATGCCGTTGCGGCCCATGCGCACAGGAGTTTTCGAAAGCGCCTATCGGTTGCTGATCTGTCAGTAGCCTTTGAGCGATTTCAATATCAACCCCGGGCACTCATCGACTTGGTATTCCTGTATGTCTCTGGCGATAAACCTTCGTTCAGAGATGTCCTTGATTCACGAATAGAGAGCCTGCTCGCCTCCGATCAGTACCAGCCGCTCTTGGATCAGATGACCCCATTGCAGAGGCTAATCTGCCGGCGGCTCGCCGCAGGAGGGGATGTCTCTTCAATGGACGCACGGGACAACTACTCCAAGGCACTCAGCAAGCATGGCGTTTCACCGGGCTCCATAAGCGACGCCCTGCGCGTGCTTGTGGACTTGAATGTCCTGACGAAACCCGCCGGATCGCATGGCCGGTACTCGTTCGATGATCCGATGCTGCGAGAATGGATCAGCCGCGTGGTGTGGCCCTAATCGCCAGCTAAGCATTACCTTGATTCAACCAGCACCAGTCCATTCGCCGGAATGGTCAAAGTTATTGACCCGTCCTGCGCTAGCTGCATCGATTGCGCCTGCGGCAACTCAGCACTCCGATTGAGCGCCCTGAGCTGCGCCGCCGTCGGGTAACGCGGACTCCCCATGGCACGATACGCCGCCAGCGAACTGCCCCGCTGCTCGTCCAGGCTTGTCACCTTGACGGCACTGCTCGCCCCTAGGCCCCGGAACTGCAGCACCACGTACCGCTCGCTGGCCGCGCTGCCCGGATCGACCAAATTCCACAC
>Ga0075015_100000021_pt1 | contig 31786 bp, 37 predicted proteins | sample AleBraG_ABR_2013_FD_71476 | JGI IMG/M metagenome (GOLD analysis project Ga0075015, IMG submission 71476) | Freshwater sediment microbial communities in response to fracking from Pennsylvania, USA - Alex Branch Run_MetaG_ABR_2013 | ecosystem: Environmental > Aquatic > Freshwater > Creek >...
CGTTGGCCGCGCGCAGTGCGACCAATTCGCGGGCGAGAGCTGCGTTCACCTTGCGCATTTCCTCCAACTCCTTCGCACCGCCACGCATCACCAGATCGAGCATCAAATGCGCCCGATGCGGATTCTGCAATTCGCGCCGCCGCGCCTTGTCCGAGCGGATGTCCGCGATCAGCCCGTCGATCCGCTGCACCAACGTCGGCGCCGTGGCGGTGTCTCCGCTCATTTCGCGATCTCCTGCACGGTGCGCGCGGTCTGGAGTTCGAGCTTCGGTTCCACGAAGAACGCCTCGTCCTGGACGACGGCGACCCCGAACTGGCGCTCCTCGCCCACGAGCATGTTCCCGGCGGTCACGGCGGCGATGATGGCCTCCTTGTTCACTTCCTCCTTCGTGCGGATGAAGCCGGCGACGGGAGCGCCGAGCCCGCGCAACTTTTCCAGCACGCGATCCCACGTCCATTTGGCGAGCGTCTTCAGCTTCGGCGTGCCGGTGCGATAGCCGATCGTGCCATGCAGCAGGTCGATGCTCTTGCGCTGCTTTGGAAATTCGGCGGGATTCGCAGAGGCCCACGATTCCAGCAGCGCGGTCTTCTCCTCGATCTGCTTGCCGAGCGCCGTCAGCGGAGCCTCGTATTTTTCGCGCGCCGCCGTCAGCTCGCGGTCGAGTTCGTTCTTCTGTGCGCGCTGCTCGATCGTCAGCGTCGCGATCTCGCCCAGGATTTCCTCCGCGCGGGCGCGGGTGATGATGGTCGTCGGGAGTTTGATTCGGTTGGTGCTCATTGGGTGTTGGTTTGGGTTTGGTTGGAAAAAACGCGCGCTCATTTCGACGGCACCAGGTCGAGCTGCTTCTGCACGAATTGGATCGCCGCCTTCACGTCCTCGATGGTCGGGTGGCGCGAGTCGCCGGCGGTGGCGTCGATGCGGGCGATGACCCGCGCGACGAAATCCATCGCGCCGAAACTATTCGCCGCCTTCGCGAGCAGCAGCGCGGATTCCTTCGCGTCGCCGTTCAGCCCGGCGTCCGCGAGCACGCGCTGGCACTCCGCGCTTGTTAGCGGGCTCCAGCGATAGACGGTGTGGATGCGACGCTGGAGCTGGCTCCATTCGGTGTAATACCGCTTCATCTTGTCGAAGTCCGCGGGCGTGAGCCCCACGACGACCGTCCACTCCGTCTCGTTCAGCACGTCCTTCACGAGATTGATGCTGCGCGGGCCGAAATAATTCCCCTCGTCAATCGCGAGCACCTTCACGCGGCCCTTCATCGCGTTGATCATCTCGCTGCGCGCCTCGCCCGCGCTGGCGAATTTGCCGGTTACGCCGAGCGCGCCCAGGATGTCGCGCGCCGCGTAGAAATACGAGCCGTGCCACGCCTCGTTCGCGTTCACCGCGGTCACATCCTCGCGCGCCTCCAGCTCCGTGAAAAAGCGCGTCTTGCCCGCGCCGGTCGGCGCCGCGAAAAAGATCAGCCGGTTCTGCCCCTTCTTCGTGAGGCATTCCCTCACCGAGGCAAAGAGCGCCGCGAAAAGGTCGAACTCGTAAAACTTCCCGCCATCGGAAAGCGTGGCCAGCCGCGCGATGCGGCGGCGGATGGAGATGAGCGCCTCGCTCAATTCCGCGAAGGTCTTCTTCACATCCTTCGCCTCGTAAAACCCGCGCGTCACCTTGCTATACGTCGCTTCGCTGTAGGTCTTGATCCACTGGTCGCAAAACTCCTTGTTCGAGAGCGGCACGCCTTCGCGGCCAAGGTGTCGCTGGCATTCCAGCAGGCCGTCCACGATCGCCTGCTGTTCGTGCGTGTAGGTGGTCCGGGTGCGTTCGGTTTTGAGGTCGGGTTTCGTGGGGGCTTCGATGGTGTGTGTGCTCATGGTTTCTTGGGTTTGGGTTTGGGTTTGGGTTTGGGTTTGGGTTTGGGTTTGGGTTTTGTCCTGGGGAAAAATCAGAGCCATGCGGCGGCGGGGTCGGCCTTCGGTTTGCGCGTGGCGGCGTCTTTCAGCGTCTCCTTCACGAGATCCACCTTGCGCGTCTCCTGCACGGCGCGTTCAACCTCCGTGCGCGCGGCCTGCACGGCCTCCACCGCCTCCAGCGCGGGCGTCGTGCCGCGGCGCGCGTTCGGCGCGAGCAGGCCGTTCTCCTCGGCGACCTGCACGTTGTTCGCGTGCGCGGCGCGCACGGCCTCGCGCTGCTCCTCCGTCGCCTTCGTCGCGAGTTCGTAGCGGTGATTGAAGTGCGCCTCCTTGCGCGCGAAGAACGCGCTCCGCGTGCCGGCATCCGCGTCGCGCCGCAGCTTGCCCTCGCTCGCCCAGGTCAGCAGGTATCGACGGTTTTTTCCATCGGCGCCGGAGAAAAGATGGATCACTTCGCCATCGGGCCGGTAAAAGCCGCACACCTGCTCGCCGGGCTTCAGGTCGCCGGGCTCGCCGAGGAAGCGGAATTTCTTCCCGCCCTTGTTGAATTCAAACGCGCCATCCTTCCCGATGCGGTCGATCACCATGCAGTCCTCATAAAAGATGCTCATCGCTCCCGAGGGCGGCACCAGGAAACGCCCCTGCGCGGAGAGCCGCGCCTTGCGCTCCTCGCGCGTCTCGGGCCGGTCGAAAAATTCCACATACTCCGCGAGGTTGTCCTCCGTCACATGCGGCATCGCGGCGAGGAAAGCCTTCAGCTCGTGCCACGGCGCGGGTTCCGCCCGCGTGAAGCCGCGCGGCCTCCACTCCGTCACCCGCTCAAATCCCTCGCACGTATGATTCGGATTGCGATGGATGCGCTTGAGCGCGTCGAACGTCTCGCGCCACACCTCGTTCTCCCGCAGATACCCGGTGATGATCCGCTGCTGCTCGTGCGGCGGGAGCTGCACGATCAGATCATCGAGCCGCTTCGCCTCCTGCTCGCGCCCGTAGTCCAGAGCCGGCGCGTGGTCGCGATCCTTCCCGCTCTGCCCGATGAGATGCGACATCTCATTTTTCAAAATCGAATGGCATCCTTCGTGTCCCGCCTTCGCCTTCGAGTTCCCGCGCATCCGCTCGCGCCAGCCCTGCATGGATTCGCCTTCCATCCGGTTGAAATGCACCACGACCTGACCCTCGGTGATCGTCTCCAGCATCCGCGCCTGCGCCGCCGTCAGCGTCGCCGTGCCGTTTTCGCAAAGGAGGTGCATCTGCCAGTCGAGCGGCCATCCATGCTTCTCGAAAAACATCCCGATGAACCATAGGAAATCCCGGCTCGTGAGCTGCTCCCAGGTGCCGTCATTCCGAGGCGTCCGCGCCCGCTGGATAAATGTCCGCTCGTCGTAGTAGCTCGCCGAAAATTCCCACGCGCCGAATTGAAGCACGCGGCACGGGCCGCACCCCGGCACATGCGTCCGCACGTCGAGCCATACATCGTCCACGCTCACATGCTCCATCCACCGCGCACCCTCGCGCGTGCCGGGGATGCCCGGCAGCAGCGCGCGGCCCGCCTGCGTGCCGTGGCGCACCATTTCCACCACGACGGGATCGATCTTCACGCGGCGGAGATTGTGCTCCTGCAAGCAGCGCGGCAGATACCCCGCATCCGGCGGCGGGCACTGCGGATTCCCGTCCGCGTCCGTCATGCCAGGGATCGCAAATTTCGGATCGCCCGTGCGCCACCACGAGCGCCATTGCGCATGGATCGCCTGGATGCCGCGCATCAGCGTCCGCTGCGGCTTCAGCAGCTCCTTGCGCACCCAGTCCTCCGTGAGCGGATGCAGCTTCGGCTTGCGCGCCTCGGGAAATTTCCGCTTGTCCAGCAGCCAGCGCCAGTCGCGCCCCGCCGACTCCCATTCCGCATGAAGCCGCTGGAGATACTGCCAGCTCCATCCGTCCCGTCCCTTTTGCGCCACCGCCCGCGCTCCCGCGTGGCGGTTCGGTGCCGCGGAGATCCGCAGCATCGCGTCGTGCAAATCCCGCACTTCCTCCGCCGCCTCCGGGTTCGCGGAAAAGTAATGGAAGAACTCCGCGCGATCCGCGTCGTCGGTAAAGGTCAGCGGTTTGCGCTTCGGATCTGTGGGTGGCAAGAGCGATAGAATCTTCATGGCAAAAAACGGTTCAGCGTTTCAGCGACTTCGGCGCGTGCTCCGCCCGCTCCTTTGCCAGTGCGTCGAGATGCCCGGCGAGATCCGCCACCGCCGCACGCATCGCCGTGAGTTCGTCCGCCGTCGCACTCACGAAATACTTGCGATCGATTCCGAGATGAAGTGCCGGCGTGATCTGCTCGCACCAGGATCGCGCATCCTCCTCAAACTGCATCGCGTCGCGTTCCTTCTGCGTGAGCCGCAGCTCGTATCGCGGCACCTCCGCCTTCGCGCGCTTCAGCACCTCGGGTGGCAACGATTGCAGCGAGCCACCCACGACGCACGCAATGAGTTCTTCTGCCTGCTCAGGGTATTCCTGACGTAGCCAGCGCGACAGCACCGCCATGCTCGGGCGGAACCCGCCGGGATTGTTCCGCCGTCCGTCGCCCTCTTCCTTCAGTTCCAGTTCGAGCTGATAGGCGGAGCGGTTGCCCACCCAGGCCGCGACGCGCGCCACGAGCGGGTTTGCAAGGTCGAGCTGATGATTCGCCGCCGCCTCCAGCGTCGCGGCAAGATCGTGCGTGAGCGCATCAAAAGTAACCCTAGGGTTACTTTTGGCAAAGACATCCGCCAGCCGCATGTATTTGGCGGAGGTTTTCTTCGTCTTCGGGAAGTGCTCCTTCAGCCACGCGCCGAACTTTCCGTGCCCGAGTTTCAGCTTCACCTCCGTGAGCACCAGCCCCTTCATCGTCGCGCAAATGCCGCTCAGCTTCGAGTAATTCTCCTGCGCCGCATCCAGCCCGCGGAACGCCTCGCCGAGCTGCGGCACCGTGAGATCTTTCAGTGCGACGGAATGCGCCGCGACCGGAGGCATCGCGTCCAGCCGGGCCAGCGTGAGCGGTTCGCGTTTCGATTGCGCGGGCCGGTTGCGGGCGCAGTGCGCCGATTTCCGGTGCGCGGCGAGTCCGCGTGGCATGATATTGTTCTGCCCGCAGTCCGGGCACGTCGCGAGTTCTTCCGTGGTGGTTTGGGTGTCCATAAAATTCAATGCCTCTCCTCCGCGTCTCCGCGTCTCTGCGTTTCACCTTCCGTGCGGGTCAGCACATCCGCCGCGCGCCGCAGCCCCGCCAGCCGCCGACGCTCGATCCCGCGGGCTATCAGCTTCTTCCCCGCGTCGATGAACGCATCCCCGCTCCGATAGATTTCCTCCGCGCTCGCGAACCGCTCCAGCACATACCCCTCGCTGCCGGGATGACTCAGCACCGCCGGCGTCATCGAGGCGAGCTTCCGCACATACCGTTTGTTGTCCTCGCAGTCCTGCCAGCCGAGCACCGCGCAGAGCTGCGCCGCCGTCCGGTGCGCGCCATCCGCGAGCGCCCTCACGAGCGCATCGCAATCCTCCGCCTTGCGCTCCGGCGAGCGCCGCATCTTCGATCCCAGCGGCAGTTCAATTTGGAATGCGGACAATCCTGTCCGCGGCGCACCCTGGAAATGTTCCGCCGCCAGCGTGACGTGCGCCGGTTCATCGTAGGCCAGCGGGCTGGCCGGGGCATTCATCGGCGCGCTCATTTCCGTCCTCCCTTGAGCCGTGAAAGTTCCGTCTCGATTTCCGCGATCTGCGCGCGGCTCAGATTCGCGAGCAGCGACTTCAGCCGCTCCATGAAAAGCGGCGCCTGCGGCCGTCCGTTCCGCAGCGCCACCATCCCGCCCTCCAGCGCCTCGCGCGCCATCTGCAATTCGACGCTCCGGGCCGTCAGCCGGATCTCCGCGCGATCCACTCCCACGCGCCGCTCGGCCTCCAGCCAGGTCGTCGGGCGTTCGAGTTCGGCATAGATGCTGTCGACGCCCTTATACCCGAGCGCCTTCGCGGCCTCGTCGGGCCGCACGGTGATCTTCGCCGGTCCCCACGGGAGCAGGAAATTCAGCCAGCCCTGCTGGCGGATCTCCTCGCACATCGCGCGGAGCTGCTGATCGATCGTGGCGGGTTGCGCGTGCATGTTCACAGCGGGCTTCCGTGCGTCAGCCCGGCCATCGCGCACACGGCCCACACCAGCGCGGCGAGGGCGCCGGAAAAAAGGGCGAGGATCACGATGGCGAGCAGCCACGAGACGATCTCCGTGGCCACGTCCGCGGCGACATCGCGGATGCGATGCAGGGTCGAGGGCACGTCCGAGAAATGGCGTTTCATGGCGCGTTCAGCGGCGGGAGGTCAGGCAGGCCGCGAAGACCGCCGCGAGGAACACCGGGCCGGTCACGACGCCGAGCACGCACACCACGAGGAACGTCTCGTCCAGGTTGCACCACACATGCACCGCCAGCGCGCCGGCCAGGGCCAGCACGAGCGCGCCGGTGAGCGCGATCAGCGTGTCCGCGCGGCGCTCGCGACGCCGCTTCTCGCGCGCCTCCGCCATCTCGCGTTCGCTGTGGTAACGGCGCAGCAGCGCCGCGCCGGAGCGCGTGTCGCGCCGCCGGGCTTCCTTCGTCATCTCAGTCGTTGATTTCATCGGTTTCGGGTTTTGGGTTTGGTTTTGGGTTTGGGTTGCTGAAATTCTCGTGCGCGAAATACGCCGCCTCCGCGCGGAGCACGCGCTCGCGCATCGCATTGCCCGCATCGCCGACCGCCATCCCCGCGCGCACCACCGCATCCCACACCTCGCGCGGCAGCGCCTCGCGAGCGCTGTCGCCGCAGTCCGCGAGATAATTCTCCCACCACGCCTCGATCAAATCCTCCGCCGGGGCGATCCGTGCCTCCGCGGGCGAAGCCTCGGGCTCGGGCTCGGGCGGGATCACCGGCAGCATCGCGAGAATGTCCTGCACTCCATCCGCGCCGAGTTCGCGCGAGAGCCACGCGGCGAGGGTGCCGACCGCGCGGGTGAGCTTGCGGATGTCTGCTTTCACGGCGTTCATCGTGCCGCTCCTTCCATGCGGGCGAGATATTGCCCGATTCCGCCCGTGCCCGTCGCCGCCTCCGCCGCCTCGCGGTGGAGCTGCGCCTGGCAGGAGTGTTGCATCGCGAGGTCGAGGTCGCCGGAATCCATCGCCCGCCGCGCCGCCGCCGCCTCGCGCGCCTCGCACCTGCGCAGTTCCGAGATCCGCACCTCATCCCCCTTCAGCGAAAGCCCGAGGGCAATCGCATCGCCAGTGGTCTTTAGCGCGGTCATCGTGCTGCCCTCCGTTTCAACGGGCCACCTGGCTTTTGAATTGTGCGCCCGGCTTGCGCATCGAACCACCCGCGCAGTTCCGACATGAAGCGCATAATTTTCGTGAGGTGGTAACGCACTTCCGAGGGAAGCTCATCCTCCGCCTGAAGCATCGCCATTTGCCCGGCGGCATCGCGGCAGCGCCGGGCGCATTCCTTGATCTTGTCCTGGGTCATAGCGCGGGGATGTTGATCTGGCCGCGCTCGATGCGGGGCAGTTCGTTGAGCAGTGCGAAGCGGAACACTGCGGAATTATTCGAGCCCATCGCCTTCGCGGCGCGCCGCAGGCGGCGGTGCAAATCCGCGTCGATGCGGACCGGGATGGGCGTCGTCTTCGGGCGTTTTTCTTTCATCGTTCGCAATGTATAGCTGAGATATACAAAAGCTGTCAAAGAAAACTTTTGGATTTTTTCAAGGGTGCTATACGATACCACCGATGGCAGACACCACGCCGATCCCGATTCGCCTCACACGGACATTCATTTCGCGGATGGACGTTGCGGCGAAGCGCATGGGCACGAACCGCTCGGCGATGATGAAATTTCTCCTCAAGACGTTTCTCGACAAGTTCGAGCGCGGCGGCTTTTCGGCGCTTCCCCACGATTGGGAAAACATCATGCACGATCTCGACGGGCGCACCTTCGGCCAGCAGGCATCGCTTCGCGCCGCCGAAACCCCCGGCGAGTCGCCGCTCGCAAACCTCCCGCGCAAGCCCGTGAAATACAGTTCGCCTCCGAAAAAGAAAAAATGAAAGCAGCATTCATCGCCTTGCTCGCGTTTGCCACTTCCGCGCTGGCGCTCGACATCAGCATCCCCGGAGATCGCACATACAGGGATTGCACGAACCTCCGAGCGGATAAAGACATCCTTGCATTCACCCACGCAGATGGCGCCGCGCGGGTTCCCTATGAAAAACTGCCTTCCGCAATGCAGTCAAAGTTTTTTGATGGAACGAAGATCGCGGGATGGCAGGCAGAGCGCCGAGCCATGGAGGGGCGAGCAGCCGTGGCGGCGGCAGAGGCCGCGCGCCAGCGTGAGGCTGCGGAAGCGGCAAGACGCGAGCTAATCGCGACTGCTGCTGCGGAGGCGACAAGGGCGAAGGCGGACGCCGCAGCAGCGGATGCCAAAAAACGCGCGAAGGCCGCGGCGGCAGAAGCAGAGAACCGGCGTCGTCTCGACAATTATCGCAGCGGCAAATGGGAGCGATTCATTGCAACGATGGTCGGGCCTGCTGAGGGCGGGCAGATCATGCGCAAGCCGGACGGAACCACAATTTACGTCGCGAATGACGCTGGCATCGCCCAAGGCGAGCATTTACGAGGGTATTTCGAGCGGGACGGGAACTACGAATACACGGCAGCGGGCGGTGGCGCTGCACGAGTGAAAAAGTATGTTTACCGCCAGAATGCCAGTCACGACATGGGAGAAGATTTGATTGAGCTGATGAAATTAAAGAACGCGATGATGGCGAGAAAAATCACCAGAGAAGAGATTGAAAAAATTGCCGATCTGGAGGTGCGCCTGCGCAATGAAGGCGAATCGCCGATTTTGTTGCAATAGCTGCGGACTTGCTGCCGTAGGCCCTGCCGCTCCCCTTCCGCGTCTCCGCGTTTCACCCCAAAAATCCCTCCCCGAAAAAAGGTCCAATCTTTCCGGCGTTTCCGGTCTTTCCGATGCGGCATCCCGCGGGAAATGAGACGAAAGGCGCACTCGCAAGAGTGCCATGCCTTTCCAAACCTCTAAAAATAAATCCGGGCGGTCAAGCTTTCCGTTTGCGCGCACCGCGGCATCCGCGGCGCTCTCGGCGCTTGCGGCGCTGACGCTCGGCGGCTGCGCGGCGCACAAGGCGCAGCACTTCGACGCGCCGGACGCGGCCACGCTGCGCGGCAAGCGCGACGAGGCGGCGAACCTCGTGACCTCCGCGCGCACGAAGGCATCCGATGCGGCGGAACAATTCACCGCGGCATCCCCGAAACTGCGCGAGGCGACGGACAGCCGGGCGAAGGAGACGGAGATCGTCGCACAGCTCGCGCCGAAGCTGGCGGACCTGCGGATGCGCGTGACCGTGGAATTGCGGCCCGAGGTGGACGCGGCCATCGCGCAGCTCGACGATTTGAAATCGCAAAGTGCGATCACCGGCGCCGCGCTCGATGAAGGCTGGAAGCGGATCGAGGCCGGGCGCACGGAACTCGCATCCAGCGTGACCGACCTCCAGGGCGCGCACACGGTGCTCGACGAAATCTCCGGCAAATACGGCCCGGAATACGAGAAAGCCGTCGCCGCTCTCACGGAAAAGGCAAACCTCGCGGAGCAGGGCTGGCACGACGCGAGCGCGCAGGTCGTCGCGCTGCGCAGCGAATCGCTCATGCACCGCATCCTCGGCATCGCGGGCGCGCTCGGCGTGCTGGCCATCGCGATTCTTTATTTCACCGGGCGCATCGGCAAAGCCGCCGCGACCGTCGCCACGGAGGTCGCCAAATTATGAAGCGCTTCCTCACATGGTTCGCGGAATTCTTCCAGGAGGACAACGGCGGGCTCTCCTCGATGCGGCTCGTGGTGATCTTCGCCTGCCTCGTGGTCGTGCCCGGCTTCCTCATCGCCTGCCTGTTTTTTCCGGAGGTCCGCAGCCTCGCGAATGGCGTGCTCATGTGGGCCGGCGGGCTCGTCGGCATCAAGTGCGGGCAGAAATTCGGCGAGAAGCCCTACGTCGCCGGCCCCAACCCTGACACGGATTCCAAATGAGCGGCTTCCTTTTCAACGCCACCAAACGCAGGGTCCGCGACCGCGGGGCACCGCCGGATGCCTTCCTCGCCGAGCTGCTCGCGTGGGCGAAGGACGCGCCGGAGGAAATCTTCGCGCCGAACACGGACCCGGAGGACGTGATGGATCGCCTCGCGCCGATCCTCGGCCCGTGGACTTCCCCGCTGCACCGCCGTGCGGCGATGTGCGAGCTGCTCCGCGTGCTCGCGGGATTCGAGTCCTCGTGGAACTGGAAGGAAGGCGTGGACAAAACGAACGCCACGAGCCAGCGCCTCATCACCGCGCAGGAGACGGGCATCTTTCAGGTGAGCTACGATTCGCTGGGGCTCGACCTCGCGGGCAACGACCATTCCGACGATCTCCACCGCTGCGTGCTGCGCCATTGCGACAGCCTGCAGGTGCAAATCTTCATCGACCGCATGAAGACGGATCACGTGTTCGCGCTCGAATACGCGGCCCGGCTGCTGCGGAACTCCTTCTATTGGGACGGCCCCATCAAACGGCACGAGATCGATTCCAGCCTGAGCCGCGACGCGGTGCAGGAATTCCAGCGGCTCCTCACTACCGGCCAGCAGGTCGGCGCGGCATGACCATGAAAAAAACACCCCGCACATCCAGCGGCGCGAAGACGCGGGCAGGCAAGAGTTGCGGCGGGACGAAAATGATCCCCGCGCAGGCGCGCACCGGCCAAAAGGCAACGCCCCAGGCCCGCGTGCCATCCACCGCGCCGGCCCGCGTCTCCGCGCTGATGCGCGCACTGTGCCGCGCATCCGCGGCGCGCGCCCGCTTTTACCGGCTCGGCGGTGCGCTCTGCGCCATCCTTTCCGCAATCCGGTATCCGCTATCCGCCATCGTTTTTTTCGCAGGGGTCACGGCTGCGGCGGAGCTGGGAACTCCACAGGGGCCGCAGCCGTGCGCTCCCGCTTTGGCTACCGCCGGGATTCGGAAAGTGGATGCGCCCACCGCTATAGAACAGCTCGGAGGCACGTTCGCCCTGCCGCTGCCCTGGCAGCCGATGCTTGCCGACCTCGACGTGAAGGGGATGACGCTCGGCGGATTCGGACTGCTCGCGGCGCTCATCGGGTATCACTTCGTATTCCGGAGTTACATCCGGGAGCAGGCGGGCATCACGGAAACTCAGACGACCGAGATCTCCGGTCAGCCCATCCAGGTGCAGAAGGCGGTGAAATTCATCGCGGAGGCGGAGCTGGATGAACGGCTCGCCGGCTACGTGCGAACGGAGGACCTGCAACAAATGGAGCGCCGGATCTGCACGAAGATGGAGGAGGACTTCCGCGAACTGGACAACAAGCGGGGCCACAGCATCGGCAACCTCCACGAACATCTCACCGGCACCACGAAGTCACTCACCGAGAAGATCGAGCACGCCAGCGCCCGGCAGCACGATCGCACGGATGCGCTCGCTCAACAGGTCGGCGTGCTCATCGGCGAAGTGCGCGGGCTCACCGCCAACGTCACCGAGGCCACGCGCACAGCCCAGGCCGCGGCCGTCGCCGCCGCGCAGGCGGGGAGGAAATCATGAAGCTCGAAAAATTCATCCTCAAGGTGCTCGCGAATGCGGAAGACCGCCGCATGTGCTCCCCCGAGGCGATCCTCGTCATGCTGCCCGCCGGCATCGTCGCCTCGCTCGGCGACGTGGAGGCCGCGCTGCGCTCGCTGGAGGAAAAGCGCCAGGCATTCGGCACCGCCACGGATGACGGGATGCTCTGGAAAATCACCCCGAACGGAAAGGCCCGGCTGGCATGAGTTCCATTGTTTTCATCACGAAGGGCGCGAAGCCATTTACAGGCATACCCACAAAGAAAGGGGTGCCAGAGCAACGAACGGCCGTGCGGCCAAGTGACACGCGACGACACCGGTATTCAGCGTCTTCGGACGCGCGGAAATGTTCCTGCCGAGATTGGAGCTTGGTCGCGCCCAGCAACCGCACCGCCGCGTCGCCGAGTCTGGCACCCCGCGTTTTTTACCCCGAAACCAAAACCGCGCCAGCGCCCCAAGGTCGTGCCGGAAGCCGTCCGGCCATGACTCCACAGCCGACGCGGGGGGTGAGGGCCTTGAATACCCCTTGCACGGCCTTGAATGACGGCAATCCGCGCACGCGCGCCGAACTCGACACCCCTTTTTTTCCGTGAATGGAAACCCCAACCCCAAAAGCCGGCCGCAAACCGCACCCGCGTTCATGGATCATGAACCTGCCCTTCAACGCGGCGGATGCGGAGGAGAAGGGCCTTACGCCGGAATGCACTCAGGAGATCGTCTACCGCATGCTCTGCGAGCCGGGCGCGACGCTCGAATCCACCGCCGCGCGCTGCAAATCGGAGTTCTCGGACTTTGGCTGCACGCAGTCGCCGCATGGGCTGGCCAATGCGCTCAGCCTCTGGCGGTTCGAATACGAGATGAAGCGCATGTTCCGCAGCCTGGACACGCGGGCCAAAGCCTACGAGGCCCAGCGCAAGGCGGAGAATCCCGACCTCACGCCGGAACAGATCGCCGCGGACGGACAGCGATTTTTCACCGCGGTGGCCAGCGCTGCGGGCGACGCGAAGACCTTTCAGGATCTGGAGTATCTGCGGCTGGCCAAGGAAACCGCAAAGGTCAAGGGCGAGCTGGAAACCGCGAAGCTGGAACTGAAGAAAAAGCAGGTATCCCTCAAGGGCACGGAGGTGCAGCTCGCGATCGACAAATTCCAATGGGACGGCGCGAAGGAGGCGCTCGCGAAACTCAAGGAGCTGAAGTCCATCGCGGCGGACCGTTCGCTGAACGACGATCAGAAAATCGAGCAGGTGCGGCTGCGGCTGTGGGGCGCGCCGCCGAAGGAAATGGAGGGCAAGGCGTGAGCAAGCTCACCCGCAAAGTCCGCGCCGGCATCGTGCGTGCGAAAGGCACTGCCGCCGCCGTCGTCGCCGCGGTGGCCATGACGGCCGTGCAGGAGGCTCCGCCGGCCTTTCCTGTCGCGAAGGAGGCCGCACCCGGCGCGATCCACTTCCGCAAATACCAGGAGCCGGTCTTTTGGGATCACACCACGAAGACGCAGATCATCCACTGGTCGCGGCAAATCGGAAAGAGCTACACGCTCGCGGCGTGGGCCGTGGAACGGCTGCTGCGCTTCCCCGGCCGGCTTGTCACCGTGCTTTCCAATTCTCGCGACAACGGCGCGGAGTTTGTGCTGAAGGTCGAGGACATCTGCCGATCGATGGGTGCCGTCATCGAGGGCATCGAGGCGGAGAGCAACCAGGACGAACTGAACGCGAACCAGACCCTGAGCGAGGATCTCAAGTTCGACGCCATGCGCTTCGAGGTGAAGATCACCGTGCGCGGCAAGACCGGGCGCATCAAGGTGCTCGCGGCGAATCCCCGCACGGCGCGCGGCTTCTCCGGTGATCTCATCCTGGACGAATTCGCCTTCCACGAAAACAGCGCCGCCATCTGGGAGGCCGCGGAACCGATCATCTCCAGCAACCCGGATTACCTCTGCCGCATTTCCAGCACGGGCAACGGGAAGCGGAACATGTTCTACCAGCTCATCAGCGCCGGCGAGATTCCCTACTACCGCGTGCGCCGCAGCGACGCCTGGGCGATGGGCGAGATCAAGATTCACAGCATCGTCAGCGGCAAGGAAATCACGCCCGACGAAGCGCGCCGGCAGGCCGCGGACAAGCGGGCCTACGATCAGAACTACGAGTGCGCGTTCAACGACGAGAACGCCGTGCTGCTCACGCAGGAACTCATCAGCGCCGCCGAACGCGCCAACATCCCGATTGATGCCCAGGCGTGGAGTGCGGGCAGCGTGCAGCGGATGTATCGCGCCGAGGGCGAGCTGTTCGCCGGGCAGGACTTTGCCCGCATCGGCGATCTCAGCGTGTGCGCCGTCTTTGAAAAGATCGGGCGCATCAAGCGCATCATCGGCCTGCTCATCATGGAAAACATGCGCATCAGCGCGCAGTTTGCCGAGTTTGAAAAAGTGGGGATGCTGCCGAAATTCCGGCGCGCGTGCTTTGACATGACGGGCAACGGCCTCGGCCTTTTCGAGATGGCGGAGGAGAAATTCGGAACCGCGCGGATCGAAGGCGTGAACTTCTCCAGCACGGAGCCCGTGACGGATCGCATCCGCAGCGAAGGCCGCAAGGCCCCGACCGCGAAGGTCACGGAGATCATGGCGACGAATCTCGTCGCCGAGTTTGAGGACCGGACGATCGAGATCATGCCCGACGCCGCGCTGCGCGACGACCTGCGCAAGCCCGAGAAAATCACCAGCCCTGGCGGACGCGTGAGCATCGCCGCCGCGCGCGACGTGAAGGATCACGCCGATCGCTTCTGGGCCATCGCGCTGGCGATCCGTGCATCGCTCAAACAGGCGGCACCTTTCGGATTCGATGCGGTCTCCGCCGGCGCGCGGCTCGGGGATGAGGACGGCTTGGATCGCACCGCCGCGCGCGACCGGAACCTCGGCAGAAAGGCGGTGTCCGCATGAGCATCGCGAAGTTCAACGGCGCCGGCGGGCGCAATGGAGCGCCTGTGCTCAAGACCGAGACGGAAATCTGCGCCGACGTGGTGCAGCTCGCGTTGCGCACGCGGTTCAACCCGCTGCGCAACCTCACGCCTTCCGCGCTGTCCTCGCAGCTCGACAATTTCCAGCTCGGGCTCATCGCGTATGCGGCGCTGACGTGGGAAGCCATCGAGCGGCGCGACGACGTGCTCAAGGGCGTCGCCGCGAAACGGAAAAAGAACGTCGCGAAGCTCAAGCGCGAATCGCTCCGGCGCGAGGAATCGCCCGAGGCCGAGGCGCACGCGGAAGCGCTCGATGAGTTCTACGACAATCTCTCCTGCATCAATGCCCTCGACGAAAACGAGGCGGGCGGTTTCTCGCTCCTCGTGCGGCAGATGATGGATGCCGTGGGCAAATACTACGCCGTCCACGAGATCGTCTGGCAGCCCGGCGAGGATGGCACGCTCACGGCGCAGCTCCGCTTCGTTCCGCTCTGGTTTTTTGAAAACCGCGACGGGCGGCTGAAGTTCCTGCGCATCCCTCTCGGCGGTGCGATGGGCACGCCACTGGAGGAGGGCGGATGGATGATCACCAAGGGCGACGGCCTCATGGAGGCGTGCAGCGTCGCCTACATGTTCAAGAATCTCCCGCTGAAGGACTGGCTTTCCTACTCGGACAAATTCGGCACGCCCGGCGTGCTGGGGCAGACGAATGCCGCCAAGGGCAGCGACTCCGGCAACGCGATGCAGGCCGCGGTCGCGAGCTTCGGACAGAACTGGAGCGGCGTCGTGTATGGCGCGGACGGCGCGATCAAAGAGCCGCTCTCCCTCATCACCGCGAAGGGCGAGGGCACTCTCCCTTTTCCCCCGCTCATCGAGCGCATGGATCGCGCGATGGTCGCGCTCTGGCGGGGCTCCGATCTTTCCACGATGAGTGCCGACACGAAAGGCGCGAGCGTGCAGGACGGCGAGAGCGACATTCTTTTGCAGGACGACGCCGAGATGATCAGCGACACGCTGAACCTCTACCTCGACAAATTCATCATCGCGCAAAAGTTCGGCCAGGGCACAAAGCCGCTCGCATATTCCAAGCTCATCGTCCCGCAGAAGGAAAACGTGGAGCTGGATCTGAAGATTGACGAGCTGTTGCTCAAGGCCGGCGCACGCCTCGGCGAAAACGAGCGCCTCGAGCACTACGGTCGCCCGCAAATGAATGCGAAGGATACGCCCCTGCGCAACCCGGCGACGATCACAGAAAAAGTCGCGGACACCTCCACGGCGCCGATTCCCACCGGTGAACTGGCGAACGAGCGCGGCACCGCGACAGCGAAAGGCGCGGACTCGCCTTCGCTCGGCAAGCTGCTCGCGAAGTCTCGCGCCCTTTTTGGCGAAAGCCTTGCGGGCGACCTGAAACCGCTGCGCACCGCGCTTGCGCGCGTGCTGCACGGCGAGGACGACGGCCTGCTCGCCCGCGCACAGGCGCTCTCCGCGAAGCTGAACGATCCCGACTTCGCCGGGCAGCTCATCGCCGCGAAGGGCAGCAGCGACGCGCTTTTCAAAATCCTTTCCGCCGCTGCGGCCTCCGGCCTCGCGACACAATCACGCGACGAATCATTGGCGAACGGCGACGTGACAGGGCATGAGTTCCACGGGAACCAGCACACCGGCGGTCACGGTTCGGCGATCAATGACAGCGACTTTCAGCCATCACCGAAACCTATCCCGACGCATGAGGCGGTGAAACGGCTGACGGCGGGGTTTGAGCATGTCGGCCACGATGGACGGCGATACAAGTTTGGCAAAAACCTGCTGGATAAATTCGCCGGGAAGGAAGACGGCGATTTCCGACTGCGCCATCTCCCGCACGCACAGGCCACGCTCTCCACGCCGTTCCGCGTGGATCACCAGGCGAATCAGGACATGCACATCGGCCTGTTCCGGCATGGCGACAAAGAGCTGCACACTTTCGTGTTCACCGGCAAGGAGGGGAACGTGACCGGCGTCTCCGGTTACTACCTGCCTCGGCGCGCCCAGGTCGAACGCGAGGTCCGCGCAATGGACGGAGGGAGGAAGAAATGAGGTCGAGATCGTCGGGTAGCCGCGAACTCAGCGCCTTGGTGGCTATGGCCGCTACCGGCAGCCACCAAGCTCACGCGCAGCATCTCTCTGCCCGCCAAAAAAGCAATCAGCAAATCAACCTATGAAAAACACACTCCGCAAACTCCGCGCCGCGTTCCGCCGCGCATTCACCCGCGCGATTTACCTCGCGAACGAAACCAAGGCAGCGCTCGAATCGCTCTTCCTGCCGAACGCCTTCACGCCAGGCAAGGACAACTGGGTGCAGCTCTCGCCCTTCGGCGACTTCGGCAACAAGGATGCCAAGGGCAACCGCGTTATCCAGCGCTTCCGCAAGGAGGATGCCGAGCACATCTGCAATGAGTTCAACGGCCTCGGACGCAAGATCACGCAGCCGCTCGGGATGCCGTTTTACGTCGGCCACCCGGATCATGCGCGCTTCAAGGGCCAGCCGGGCCACACCGACACCGCTGCGAAGGGCCGCGGCAAGGAGATGGCCGTGCGCCACGACGCCGGATGCGCCGCGTGCCAGGCGTTTGCCAACAGCAAGGACGGCAAGGCCAGCGTCGCGCCGTGCGCGGAGCACGGGCTTTTTGTGAAGATGCACTGGAACCCGGACGGCGAGGAGTTGATCACCAACGAGGCATTCCACGGCCACAGCGTGAACTGGGCGGCGGTGCCGGACGGCAAGGAGGCCGGCGCGGTCATCATGCGCCCGATCCGCGTCAAGAGCACCGGCTTCACCAACGAGCCGAACATCCCCGTGACGCCCGCTCAGCTCGCGAACGAAGAGGAAGGCGAGGAAGTGGCCAATGCGGACGGCGCGATCATCCCGCCGAAGCTGAAGCTCATCGCCGGATTCAAGGAGAACGAGGACGTAACGATGGAACAGATCATCGCCGCGCTCGAAAAGGCGAAGCCCGCGCAGGTGGCGAATGAAGGCGACGGCGATCTGCTGTGCGCTGCCATGTTGCTCGCGAACGATGCGGACGGCGACAACGACGCGCCGCTGCCGCCCTGGGTGCATGAAGCGGCCGGGACCGACCCGAAGACGGCGAAGAAGGAGGACGTGAAGGCCGCGCTCACCGACAAGGCGACGAAGGCGGGCCACATGGACCGCGTGAAGCGCACGGGCGACGAAATGCGCAAGGCGCAGGACAAACACTACAAGGCGCGCGCCGAAATGGAGCAGGCGCTCGCGAATGAAAAGGCGGCACGCACTGCGGCTGAAACGAATCTCGCGAATGAGCGCAAGGCCCGCGCAACGCTCATCGTCGAGCCGCTGGTGAAGGCGGGCAAGGTCGTCCTCGCGGACAAGGACAAGCGCATCGAGGAGCTTTGCAACGCGGGCGACGAGTTCGACGCCAAGGTCGCGCAACTCGCGAACAGCAAGCCCGTCGTGAAGACGCAGGCAGTGAGCGCCGGGCTCGGCGGCAAAAACACCGTGCTTGTGGCGCACGTGCGCGAGCGCACGCAGAAATTCGAGGCGCTGATGCAGAAGCGCGAGCAGGAGCTGCCGAACGAAGCTTACCAGGACCGCTACGAGGCCGTGGCGAACTCCGCCGAGGGCGTCGCGCTCTTCGCCTCCATGCAGCGGGCCAACGCGCCCCAGGACAAGAAGGACTGACGCCGATTTCACCACTGAAAAACCAACACCACACCAACCACACCACGATCATGGCAGCCAAGAAAAAGAAAGTCCCCGCACCCGTTGCGGAAATCACCGACGCCGAAGTGCAGGCGAAGCGCGCGCAATGCGGCTTCCAGCTCTCCGCGCACCAATGCCGGCAGGTGCTCGAAGCGCAGGCCGCGCACGACGCGACCGACCCGCACGATGAAGCGCCCGCCGTGCCTGCGGCGGATGAAACAGGCGAAGCCTGACCACTCTCGCCAGCGGGCAATCACGCACGCGGGCAAGCAACAAAACCAACACCAACAAAAACACACACGAACATGAAACACATGCTCATCCTCACCGCCGTGGCGTTGCTGCTCGCAGCTCTGCCGTGGCTCATCACTCGCGCGAAGGCCGCAGGCGAATTCCTCACCAACGCCATCAGCGCGATCAACATCACGCACAAGGGCAGCGGCACGCGGCTCGCGGACGCCTCGTTCACCGCGCGCTACCTGCTCGCCAAGCAGGGCAGCGACGCGACCCACATCGCCATCTGCACCGCGAGCGACAAGCCGTTCGCCGTGGTGCCGGACATGACGCCCACCACGGATCAGGCGAACAGCGACCTGAGCTATCCGCTCCCGATCAACATGCTCGGCCTCAATGAGGACACTGAGCGCATGGTCGCCAGCGGCGCAATCGCCGTGGACGACATGCTTGTGCCCGATGCCGGCGGCAAGGTGAAGACGCTGCCCACCAGCGGCGGCGGCACCACTTACGTCGTCGGCAAGGCTGTGACCGCCGCGGCTGCAAACAACGACCTGATCGAGGCCATCCCCTGCTTCCCGTATCTCGTCACGATTCCCAGCTAACCGCTGAACGCACCGCACACCACTGAACGAAAACACGAATCAGAATCACACCCATGAAAATCACCAAAGCTGAAATCCGCGAGATGGTCGCCCGCAATGCGGAGGCCCTCGCCAACATCGCCCATGTCGAACGCGAACCCATGTTCGCGAACGCACAGGGGAACGACATCAAGCCGGGGGAAATCTACCTGGCGAACGAAAGCGTGTTCACGCAGCAGTTCTTCGATGAGCCGCTGACGAACTACGCGGTCGGCTGGCGCGACCCGAACAAGATCGAGGACGCGCTGGAGTTCTTCGCGCCCGAAGTCTCCGTGCCTCGCCGCTTCACCTACAAGGAGTTCACGAACATCGAGGAATTCCTCGCGGAAGGAACGAATGCGGACCTGCGCGCCATCGGTGCCGAGTTCCCGACCGTGAAATACACGGGCGTCGAGACTCACGCCCGCACGGACAATCGCGGTCTGCGCATCCGCGTGGACCTCGATGAAGTCGCCGATCCCACCAGCGTGCTCGCAGGCGGACTGCCCGCCTACCAGGCGCGCGCCGTGGAGAAGATCAAGCGCCGCCTCGCCCGCAACTCGCTGTTGCGCGTCGTCGCGCTGCTGAGCGCGGCTGCAACGAACACCGCGAAGACGTGGGACACCACGGCCGGGAAAGACCCCGACATGGACGTGCTCACGGACCTAGTCACGGGGACGACGGCCCGTGGCATCCGCAGCAACCGCATCGGCTTTGGTGAAACCGCGTGGACCAAGCGCAGCCTCTCGCTGCGCGCGCAGAACACCGCGGGCGGCTACGCCAGCGCCGGGCTCACGCCTGAAGCGCTCGCGATGCTCCTCGCCGTGGATCAGATCCACATTGATCGCTCCCGCTCCAGCGCCAACGGCGCAGCGATGGCGGAAGTGGTGAACAACCTCGTGCTCATGTTCCTCGCCTTCAGTGGCGCCGACACGGAGGACGCCAGCAACATCAAGCGCTTCACCTCGCCGACCGATGGCGGTGGCCCGTTGCGCGTGTATGTCCAGCAGGTCACGAGCAAGCTCGTGGATATCACCGTGGAGAAATACGAGCTGCTCAAGGTCACGAGCACGCTCGGCATCCGCAAGTTCACCGTCTCCTAAACCGCGGCGCAATCCGCGCATCAACGAACCGTTTAGCGACCGTTCACACCCCGCGCATCGTCCGTGAAAGGGCGGTGCGCGGCAGTGAGCGAAAGCAAAATGAGCAACTGGACGAACATCACCGAAACCGCCGTGCGCACCGGCAAGAACACCGCGATCCTCGATGCGGTGCAGTCGCTGGCGTCCTCGCGCGGCGAGGCGGACCCGCTGCCGGAGATGATCGCGGACACCGTTGCCACATTGCGCGCCGCGTGCAGCACAGGCAACGCGCTGGACACGGACACAACGAAGATCCCGAACAGCCTGAAGGGACTCGCGCTGCGGATGCTCACGCGCCGGCTGAAGGATTATCTGGAGATCGAGCTTTCGCCCGGCGAGACGGCGCAAGCCAATGACGATCGCAGCTATGTGAACCGCATCACCGATCAGAAGCTGCGCTTCGAGACACCGGACAACAGCGCGGGCGGCGCGGAGATGCAGCAGGCGGGCGGGATTGATACCATCAGCAGCACGAACCGGGACGACTACACGCGGAAGGGGATGAACGGGCTATGATCTTTGACGAGCCAATGACGTGGGAGGAGGCGCTGGCGGAACTCGCGGCGAAGAAGCTGCTGCCCTCGTCGCTTTCCTCCCGCGAGCTGCGCGAGGAGTGGGGCACGGACATCCTGCACCGCTCGATCTTTTCCGCGCGCACGACCAAGGCGCAACTGCTCCAGGACTACCGCGAGCGGATCGCGGAGCTGCTGGACGGCACCACGAACCTCGCGACGGCGCGGGCGCGGATTCAGGATTTGCTCGACGCGCTCGGCTACGATTCCGAGCGGGGCGGGTTTCCGGATGACACGGACATTCCGCCAGCGGAGCGCGGTTCACTGCGCGATCTCGCGAGCAATGAGCGCGTGGACCTCGTGCTGCGCACGAACATGCAGCAGGTTGGCAACTTCGCGGCGCGCGAGGCCGGGCAGACGGCCGCGGCGCTCTACGCATTCCCCGCCTACGAATTACTGCGGGTGGCACCGCGCTCGGTCCCGCGGGGAGAAAAGCGCGCAAGGGGCGGTGCGATCGTGCCCGATGCTGGCAACGACTGGCCTTCGCGCTGGGAAACGGTCGGCGGGCAGTTTTACGACGGTCGGATGATTGCCAGGAAGGATGATCCAATATGGGAGAGAATCGGGAGCAGCGGGGAATTCAGCGACGGGCTGGATGCGCCATTCCCCCCCTTCGCGTTCAACAGCGGATTCGGCTGGCGATCCATCGGGCGCGACGAGGCGATTGCGCTCGGCGTCATTGATGAGGACACTCAGGTGCAAGCGCGTGATGCGCGGATGAACGAAGGCGTGAAGGCTGCTGCGGATCTCGATCCCGATTTGCGCGACTCAATGCTCGCCGGGCTGCATGTGAAGATCGCGCAAGGCGTCGCAACATTGGAGGCGGCGGGTGACAAGTCCGCGCGCTACCTCAGAAAGGCGGCGGGGCTATGAGCTACGGCATTGCCATTGATGTGCGGGATGCGATCTCGCCATACCTCGACGCGATCCAAGACGGTTTTGGAAATCCGAAGGGGCTGCACGAATTCATCGCGAACGAGGAGCTGGAGCTGATCCGCGATTATTTACTGACGGAAGTCGCAACGCGCCACAAGACAGCGTCGGCGCTCGGTGCCACGCCGAGCGGGCACTGGGGCGATCCACAATCCTACACCTCCGCGAGCTGGGATGATGAGGCGGCGACGGTTGCGATCCGCAAGGCCGGCATCGGCCGTGCGGTTCACGACGTGGATATTGAGCCGGGTGCCGGGAAGCAATGGCTCACGATCCCGCTCATCGCGGAAGCCTACAATCAGCGGGCCTGCCGCATGGCGGGACTCTTTTTCACGCAGCCCAAGGGCAAGGGCTACGCGCTGCTTGGGCGCAGGACGGAAAAGGGAGTGCCGCCGACGTGGGTTTATCTGCTCGTGAAGAGCGTTCACCAGGCGCAAGACCGCACGCTGCTTCCGACGCAGCAGGCAATGGTGGTCGCGGCGGACATCGGCGCGCGGAAATATCTCAAAACCCTGAAGCTGCAAGCGGCGGGAGGGCCGAACTGATGAGCACGACCACGGGCACTCTCATCGCACTTCAGGAGGCCGCGGCGGCATTTCTCCGCACGGGCGATTCCGCGGCGAAGACGTATTTCACGGACACGACGCCGGTCATCGGCATCTTCACGGAGCAGCTCGCGGCGCTTCAGCAGAAGATCGACGAAGGGCTGCGGCGCACGGGCGTCAGCGTCCTGGTGCGGACCGTCACGGCGTCGAAGGCGAACAACGCCATCCCCGGCAAAAAGGGCTTTGGCCGCGTGGTGCTGGCCTTCATGGTCGGCTGCACGCCGAACGTGAACCCGAGCGGGCTGCACCCGGCGACGGTGGCGGAGAAAATCGTGTGGGTGATGGGGCGCTTCAAATTTCTCGGCGTCACGCCGGAGCACGAGAGCACCGAGCTGCTGCCCGTGCAGATCGCGGATCAAGTCCACTACGCCGTCCTCTTTTCGCTCGGCGACCTTTTCACCAACGTCGAGCCGACTCGCTAACCCTTTCCGCACCGGAAAAACCAACAACCAATAACCAACACACATCATGTTAAATCTGAAGCAAACAGTTCTGGGCGGTCATCTCGGCCTTGCCCTCGACGGAGCAAAAACCTACACCACGCTGGCGGGCACCGTCGGCGTCACCAATGGCGGCACGGGCCTTGTCGGCACGGGCACCACGTTCACCGCCGGAATGGCCGGCAAGACGTTCGCGATCGTCACGAACACGGACCCGATCAACCCGGTCGTCGTGATCGTCACGATCTCGGCATTCGTGGATACCACGCACATGACGCTCTCCACGGCATGGACGGGCAACACGCTCACCGGCCTGAAGGGCTACAGCGAGGCGGCGAATGCCGCGAGTTCCACCGTCCTCCCCGCGGCGACGGTGCCGGCGAACTGGACGAATATCGGCACGCTGCTGAAGCTCAAGTATTCCCGCAACGCATCCTTCGACGACGTGATGGCGCCGGCGCCGGGCGCGATGGCGCGCACCGGGAAGCTGCTGAAGGAAATGAAGCCGTCTTTCGCGCTCACGCTGAACGAAGTGAGCGAGGCGGTGCTCGGCAGCGTCTTCGGCGTCGCCCTGCCGACCGACAGCACGCCCTTCACGCCGGAGAGCGACCCCGGCCTGATCGTCGGCTGGTGGATGATGAGCTGGTATGACCAGTCCTCGAATGAGGGAGTTTTTATCCAGCAATACGGCGCGGGCATGGTGAAGGACTTCGAGACGGACGGCGGGCAGATCAAGCCCGTGATCGAAGTGGACATCTTCCGCAACCCGCTCGCGACGGGCACGACCACGCTCGCGTCGCTCAGCTAGTTTTTTCTCAAACTGAGAATAAACCCACACGCAAAGAAAATGAAACGCGGAGACGCAGAGACGCAGAGGGGGGAAACGGTCCGGCAGATGCCGGCGCCGGCCCGCCTGCTTCCTCTGCGTCTCTGCGTCTCTGCGTTTTAATCAATGTCCGACCTTCTCGCATCGCAATTCCGCGTGACCCACCTCGGCGTGGTGCGCGTGGATTTCGGCGACGCGGGCAGGCAGGAGATCAAGATGCCCTGGCAGGCGTCCGGCGAGACGGCGCCCGTGGCGCGTGCGCCGTTCGCCGTGCAAATGACGTATGCAAACGCCGTGAACGAAATCACCTTCGACCGGGTGCTGGCGTTCGATAATTCATTCGAGGCCCGCAACGCGATGCTCGCGCACAATGCGGGGCTCTCCAGCGACGTGGGCGACGCGGTGATCGAGACGCTCGACGGCGACACCTACACGCTGCGCGGGGCAAGGCTCACCTCCGTCAGCCCGCGCATCGAGGACGGCTGCCGTTTTGTGTGCGATTACACGCTGACGGGCGGCCAGCTCGACGGCGGCACCACTTCCACCACGGACCTCGGCGATAGGATGCCGCTCGACGTTCGTTCCGCCCTCGCGGGCGACACCTCTTCGCTCTGACCCTTTTCATTCCCATTTTATGTCCGATTTATACCTCCTGAAAACCGATTCGCGGGCCGCGATCCTTGCCGCCATTGACGCAGGCACGCTCGACGCGCGCAGGCCCACCATCGAGGCCGATGGCGGACGGCTGCGCATCGGCAACCACGTCGTGACTGAGACGGATGTGCAGACCGCCGCCATCAGCGCCGCGGGCACCACGACGCTCGCGCTGAAGGCGCAATGCGCGAAGCATATCGCCGCCGTCACGGTCGCCGCCGGGAGCGGAGCCTACATCGCAGAGATTGTGGCGCCACCGATCGCCACCGCGCTGGACGCCACGACGCTCGCGCCGGTCGCCGGAGACACGATCGAGATCGGCATCGCGATGCCGGCCTCGGCAAACCCGACGATCCAGATCTACGATAACAACGCGGGCGGAACGCTGCTGCTCACCATCGCGGGCACCGGCGCCGCCTTCACGCAGACCGTGCGGCTCTACTACACCGGGGCGTGGGCGGTGCTGGAATCCGCCCTCGGCGCAGCGGGTCAGGCGGCCGACGTGAACCCCGCGGGCACAAGCATCGCGGCGGCGCTAGATGCGGCGACCAATCACAGCCGCGCCGTCACGAACCGCTTCAACGCCGACCACACCGGCTGGAAGCTCGGCGACATCATCGCGCAGAGCGGCGGAGGTCTGCCGCGCATTGCCACCATTACGATCCCGGCCGACCTGCCTGGGACCCATGATTACGCCCTGACCTTTTACGACGAAACTTCGTCGGCATTTGAAGATTTCAACTGCTTTGGAACAGGCATGGCCAAGGAGGACGCTGCCGCAGCGCTCGCGGCACAGATCAACGCGTCGGGCCTGAATTGCAGCGCGACGGCCTCTGGCAATGTGGTCACGATTACCAGCTACACGGCGGGTACCCTCACGAGCGGCGGATATTATGGAGACGGACGCTGGGCGGTGGTGGAATACTCTCCCGGAAGCGACGTGCCGCCGTCGTGGATCGTCTTTACCATCACCCAGGCGGATGCCGCGGCGCTGCCGCCCGGCACCTTCCTAGTCACCGACCTCGCCAATCTCGGCAATGCAGCGGGCTACAAGGGCATCGGGGACACCGTGGACTTCCTCAGTGGCTACGGTGCGCCAGACAACAGCATCGGCGAGGAGGGCAACGGCTATGTGGACTTGAACAATGGCGACTTCTACCACCGCAGCGAGAGCGGATGGAGCTTCGTCCTCAACATCAAAGGCCCGCAGGGTGACACCGGCCCAACGGGGCCAACGGGAGCAACGGGAGCAACGGGAGCAACGGGAGCAACGGGAGCAACGGGAGCAACGGGAGCAACGGGAGCAACGGGAGCAACCGATGCACTTTCATCGGCCGCAGCAACAAAGGCAGTTACAACGTGGAAATCGGTGACCCTGCCGTTTGCCTACACATGGAACGACGTGGCTTGGTCGCCGGATCTGCCGTTGTTCTGCGCTGTTGCTTCAAGCGGTTCTGGGACCAATCGGGTGATGACTTCGCCCGATAGCATCACGTGGACGATCAGGACCGCTGCCGCATCCAATTCGTGGAACAGCGTGGCATGGTCGCGTGAACTGAGCCTGTTCTGCGCCGTTTCATCCGACGGCACGAATCGGGTGATGACCTCGCCGGACGGGGTGACATGGACGGCACGCACAGCGGCGAGCGCCAACACCTGGTCCAAGGTGGTGTGGTCGCCAGCATTGGCTCTTTTCTGCGCGGTCTCTTGGAATGGGAATGTGATGACATCGCCGGACGGGGTGACTTGGACGGCACGCACAGCAGCGGCGGCGAATACGTGGAACGGCTTGGTGTGGTCGCCAGAATTGGCTCTTTTCTGCGCCGTGTCTTATGACGGCACTAACAGGGCAATGACATCCCCGGACGGAATCACCTGGACAAGCCGGGCATTGTCATCGGCCAGCAACTGGCAGCGAGCGGCATGGTCGCCAAGGCTAGGGTTGTTCGCTGCCGTTGCCCCGAACGCGGTGCAGACTTCGCCGGACGGGATCACCTGGACCTCGCGGACTATCCCGGCGGCGAATTACCAGGACGTGCAGTGGTCGCAGGAACTGGGGCTGTTTCTGGCCGTGAGTAACGCGGGGGCGGCGACGTCGCCGGATGGGATCACGTGGACAAGCAGGACGCTGCCCGGCTCCCCGCAATGGCTGTCGGCCGCATGGAGTCCGCAGCTCGGAGTCTTTGTAGCGCTCGCTCAAAACACCACGGCTGGAATGTCCACCTGCATCCGCAAGTGGAAGTGGTCCAACTTTCCCTAGTTCTAACCAATGAAATTCCAGATCACACCCGACGCCAAAGGCAACTACTTCACCGAACGCGGAAACACCCTCACGGTGGCACCCGCGACCGCGGGCAAAGACTTCGCGGACGAGGCCACATTCGCTGCCGCATTCAAACTGACCCCGCGCGCACTCTACATCGCCCGGCAGACGAAGCTCGGCGCATTGCAGCGTGGCCTGGATCAGACGCTGGCCGCCGGCGCGGAAGTCACGCGCGCGGACGGCACGACGAAGGTCAAGCTCGCCATCACGCCGGAGGCGCAGGCGCAATGGCAGCGCGCCATCGCCGGCGCCCAGCTCGCCGAGAAGGCCGGCGCGACGGATGCGATGCTCTACGCGCAGGCCATCGGCAGACCCGTGACGGACTTCGACGGCAAGCCGATCGAGGGCTGCACCCTCGGGGAGTTTTTCTCGCTCATGGTGCAAGCCATGAAAGCCATCGCGACCGCCGAGGGCGTGCTCCTCGCGAAGCAGGCGGCCGTCGCGGCGGCGCAGACTGTGGAGGCGGTTAATGCGATCTGAGCCATGAACACCTGCGCCGCGGCGAAGATTACGGTGTGAAGCGCCGCCACCGACTGAACGCAACCGCGACATGGCTGACGGCACCGACAACATTCTGAACATCAAGATCCGCACGCAGGCGGAGCTGGCTGCGTTGAAGGAGACGAAGGCCGTCGTCGCGGAGACGACGGAGGCGGTGAAGGAATCCACCGAGGCGCTGGAGGCGAACGCGGCGGCGGGAGGAAGAGTGGGAACGAAGGCGAGCGTCGCGCTCGCGGGACAAAGCAACGGCGGGAGCGATGCGGAACTCGCGGCGCTGGAAATGAAGCGCAAGATCCGCGTGGATCTTGCGGCGGCGATCGAGCTGGAGGCCAGGGGCGAAACTGCGGCGGCGGAGGCCATCCGCGAGGAAGTCGCGGAATTGATGCTGGCGGCGAAGCTGAAGAAAGAAATGCTGCTGACCGATGAGGCGGCGGCGGCATTTGCAAAAAAGATTCGCACTGACGCGGCGGCAGCGGCGGAGCTAAAAGTCGCACAGGCGGCGGCGGCGAAAGCCGCGGCGCGGGCCGAGGAGGAGCAGGCTGCGGCGGCGCGGCGGGCGGCTATTGCAGAGGAGGAACAGTTGGCCGCAGGCGAGAAAGAGGCGTCCTTGCTGGCTCGCGCGGCGGGTGTTCGTGGGGCGCGCGGCGGAATCGGCCTGATGGCGGCGTTCGGAATCTTCGAGCTGATCAAGGGCATCGGCAGTGTGATGGCGGAATTCCGCAAGCTGGATGAGGAGGGGCAGAAGACGATGGCGGAACTTGGCGAGGCCATCCGAAATGACGCGGGGAAGGGATTTGAGGCTGCCGGACACGCGGCGAAGAAGCTGACCGAACAAATCCGCGAGCTTCATGACGCGCCGCACACCAACATTTTTTCGGAAATGTATGATGATGCGAAGGCGGAAAAGCTGCGCGCGATCCTGCATGAGGTGCGGAAGGAGGAGATGGTCGCCGCTGAGGGGGTTCACAAATCCGCACAGGAAGATCAGGCAGTTTCAGCGCTCCGGCTTCAGGGGTATGATGAGGCGGCGAAAAAGCTGGCGGCGCTCAATGAGCTGATGCGGGAGGAGGCGCGCATCAATGAGCGGTTCAAAACGCCGCTGCTACCGGAAACCACGCAGGAACTCCTCGACCGCCGGGCAGCGAAGGAAAATGCGCTCAACGACGCGCGGACGAAGTGGAGTGACGAGCAGGACGAAAAAGCGCGCAAGCTGGCCGAAACTCAGGGCGCGATCACCGAGAGCGTCCAGGAGCGCGCGGCGGAAGAGGATCTGATCGCCAAGGGAATGACGGACGAGGCGGCGGCGATGAAGGATGTCAACGAACTTGGCAAGGCGCTGCTGGAAATCCAGAAGCAGGAGCGGGCGGGCGTCATTGATACGGTGGCGGCGGAGCAGCGGCGGGCGGCGCTGATCGATATTTTCAACAGCAAGGCACAAATCCGCGCCGACAAGGCGATGGAACTCTACAAGACCGAGCAGGCGCGTGTGAAGGGCGAGGAGGAAAAGGCGGCGGAGGAAGCGGCGCGCGATGCAGAGAAAAAGCGGAAGCTGGACGAGCAATTTCAGAAAGAGAAAGACGATGGCGAGGCGCTGATCGCCATCGCGCAGGCGAAGGCCCGCGGCGAGGATGACGTGGCGAAGCAGCTCCAGATCCAGAAGACGCTGAAGGACCGGCTGGCGCAGATCGAAAAGACGGACCTGGAACCCGCGCAAAAGGCGCGGCTGGCAGACCTCGCGAGGGAAAAGGCGGCGCTCGATGAAATCGCGAACGCGCGGGACAAATTCAACAAGCACACTGATGCTGCAATCGCGGAGCGAAACAAGACGCCGCGGCAAAAGCAGCAGGAGCGGGAAGGGAAGATCAAAGGAAGGCAGCAGGAGAGAATCCAGATCCAGAAGCAGCTCGACGCGGAGGATCAGGAGGCGCTGAAAAATCACACACATCGGCGCACAAACGCCGAGCAGGATGCTCGACGGAAGGAGCTTGAACGCATCCGCGGAAAGGCCCTCTCAGCGGAAGAGGAAAGAAAGAACAGCGACCCAGTCGCGGATGCGAAAAAACTGGCCGAGGCGGAGGGCAAAAAGGCCAATGTTCAAAAGCCGCCGGCGAATGCAGCTGCGGCGGCGGGTGGCGATGCCGCTGGAGCGGTGCAGACGGCGGTGCAGGCTGGTGTGCAGGTGGCGCTTGCGGCCGTGCCGGGCGCCATCACGCAGGGATTGCAAGGCCTGAAGGAGCTGCCCCAACAAATCGCGGACGGGCTGCAAACGGCGCTCGACGCGTTCGCGGCGGACGTGAATAGCCGGATCGACAGCCTGCGGGCGGAGGGCTGAGCGCATGGCCATCATCAACTACGTGGAGGAAATCTCGGTCGAGTGGACGGCTGGCGGCACGGCCTACGCGAAGACCTTTGCGCAGCTCAACGTGGAAGCCGCCGAGCTGATCGAGGCGGTGCGCGGCGGGGACTGGCTCTCGCTGACGGTGATCCGGGCAGTGGACGCGGCGCCGCTCTGGATGCGCGGGCAGCGGATTCGCTTGCGCAACGAGAGCGGGAAAATCTTCTTTCATGGCTGGTGCAAGGAGCCTGGCGCGTCGCTGAAAGCGGCATCCGAACGGCACACCTACGAATTCGAGCCGGCGTCGCGCTTCCTCGCGAGCACCTACACGCAATACATCCCGCACCACTGGGACAAGCTCTCGCCGGAGGTGATCCTGAACCGTCTGGCAACGCAGGATGGCAGCAACGTGAGCGTGGCCCAGGTGCGGGTGCTCACGCAGACGACAGACATTCTCGATAAGGCGAAGGCGACGGGGAATGCCGGCGGCGCGGCGCCTTTCACGTATGATCTGACGGGGCTGACGGATTTCGATGTGCCGATGAACAAGAAGTCGAGCATCAGCTTCGAGGAGGCGCTGAAGTATGAGCTGATGTGGGACCCGGCGATTGACTGGCACTGGGATTGCCGGGGCGCCGACCCGGTGCTGCGGCTCGTGCGCTATGACATGAGCACGACGCCGCCGACCGTGACCGGGGCCGCATACGCGGACGTGAGGACGCTGCCGAATGACGGCACGGTGATTTCCGAGGCGGCGCCGAAGGCCGTGGATGGCAAGCTGTGCTCGAGCATCGTGATCACCTACCAATACGAGCAGCTCAACGTGGGGACGGGGAATTACGACATCCTGTATGCCCAGGAATCCGCGACGGCGGCCAATGGATCGCCGACCAGCCTGGCGATGCAGGTGACACTTTCCCAGCCGACCTACGTGAACGGGGTATTCGGCAACCCGGAGGCGAAGCCATCCGAAGGGCTGGCGGTGCGGATGATGAACGCGTGCCGCGCGGTGCTCTGGCAGCTCAATTTTTCCTCGGCGACGACCGGCCTGCGCTGGGAATGGCGGCTCGGGCAGCTCTGGAATGTGAGCGGGATGCAGAGCAACCAGGCGGCAGCGTATTCCACGGCGACGCGGATCACGCGCGACCTGGTGAAAGGCGTGGTGCGGGTGGAGACCGGGCCGCCGAGCTTCCTGAGCATGGACGACCTGCTGGCGATCCTCCGCGTGACGCGGACGAATGCGCAGACGCCGAGCCAGGACCAGACCTCCACGATGCCGCACAAAACGCCGCCTATTGCGCCGCCAAACGGGCCGCAGCACACTACGACGGGCGCGCCGGGCACTGACGCCAGTGTGACTGCGTCAATCGCGGATGAACAATGGTCGTTTGATTTCGTGATCCCCGTCGGGCCGCGGCTGCCGTTCGACTGCCGGGCGACGGCCGCGATGTCCGGCTGGAATGTGGACGTCGTGCCTGGGTATTTCGCCGGCCATGCGCCGACGATCGGCGGTGTGGCGATCAATGCCGGGACGCCTTTGCTCCTCATCGGGACCGGGACGCAGGTCGTCTATCTCAAAGTTCAGCTCACGCTCCAGACGGCGAACGGGTATGTATATGGAAGCTCGTTCGCGAGCGCGCTGATCGACGTGGACTACACGCTGCCCGCTTCCGACAAGGCAGCCGGCACCTATTATTTCGAGCTGGCCACATTTGTGGACGGCGTGAAGGGCACGCCTCAGGCGACGCTCACAAACCTGAGCTATTACGTCGAGGACACCGGCGACGCGACCAGCTCGGCAACGTGCTACCCCATCGCCGCCTGAGCCGTGGGATTTGCGCCGCCAATCAAATTTCTGCAATTCCTCGGCACGCTCGGGGCGGACACCTCTGGCCTCGTGGTCGATGCATGGTGCGGGGCGAACGCGTGCATCAATGCCTTCACGATTCTTTACCCATATTCCGATTTTCGCGGGGCAAACGTCGGCACCGGCGATGCTGACAACGCGAGTCCGGCTGGAGGTGGGGCGGATTTTCGATTCACGCGCAACCGTGGCTTCGGCGTGCCGGCCCGGTTCACCGTGGAGGTCTATCGGCAGACATTCACCGATGGTCCTCTGACGGCCACTGACACCGTTGGCAGCGGCCAGCTCACGATGGGCTCGACTGATTTAGTCAGCACCGCCATTGCCGTGCCCGCCGACACTGAGACATTCGGCCCCCCGCATGTGCTGAAGAAATACAACGTGCGGCTCACCAAGGCCGAGGTGCCTTGGATTCTTGCGTGAACGGTCAATTCATGGCCGGTTCACGCAGCGTTCAGCGCCCCGGATTTCTCCGATATTTGTCAAAACTTCTCCGACCGATTGCGCGGCTACTGCTG
>Ga0075015_100000022_pt1 | contig 31713 bp, 35 predicted proteins | sample AleBraG_ABR_2013_FD_71476 | JGI IMG/M metagenome (GOLD analysis project Ga0075015, IMG submission 71476) | Freshwater sediment microbial communities in response to fracking from Pennsylvania, USA - Alex Branch Run_MetaG_ABR_2013 | ecosystem: Environmental > Aquatic > Freshwater > Creek >...
CCGAAGTTGGCAATCAGGAAATCCCCATTGCGCGCGAAGGCCAGCCCGTTGGGCAGCGTGCCTTGCAGGATGTAGCGCTCGGCCCCACTCGAACCGCCGCCGCCGGCGCCCCCGCCGGCGCTGGCCGCCTGGGCAAAGCGCTCGTCGGCCATTTGGCCGATGAACTGTTGCGTGCCGTCAGGATTGATGCGCATGACCCCACCGCGCGCGTCCGCGCTCCACAGCGTGCCATCGCGCTCGGCCAGGATGCACTCGGGGCGCTGCAGATCGTGGCCGATGGAGCGGAGGGTACTGCGCTCAAGCCGCCATTCGCGCAGGGGATTGGAGAGCATGGAAGTTCCTGGATTATCCGTGCAAATTGTACCCCAGCCAACTAGACCCGCGCACCTATTTTGTATATACTTCATGTATCTACTATATGGAGGCACCCATGAAGACCGCCAAAATATTCAAACACGGCAATAGCCAGGCGGTGCGCCTGCCCAAGGAATTTCGATTCGCCGGTAAGGAGGTGCAAATCAAACATTCTGGCGGCGGGGTTTTGCTGCTTCCCAGCAAGCTGACCTATGAGCAGATTATGACTGCGGTCGGTGGATTCAAGGGCGTCATAGAGCGATCTCAGCCAAAGGATCAGGAGCGGGAGTGGCAATGATCTGGATGTTCGACACGGACACTCTGATTTATTTCGTTAATCGTAAGCCGGGTTTCGAACACATCGCACGACGCATGTCCGGACGTTCTCCTGGGGAGCTACGCCTGTCGGCCGTCACACTTGCCGAACTCAAATCCGGCATCGAAAATGGAGAATTCCGTGCTGAGAACCGGCGAGCGCTCACCGACGTGCTGCAGTTGCTCCAGACGGATGATTTGCCGAGTGGTGCCGCCCAGGATTTCGGTGAAATAAAGTCGGCGTTGGTACGCAAGGGCAAGATGATCGGACCCTACGATATGTTGATCGCCGCGCACGCTCGGCATGTTGGCGCCACCGTGGTAACCAACAATGAGAGGGAATTTCGGCGCGTGCCGGGACTCGCCGTGCAGAGTTGGCTGAAGCCTGGCTGAAACCTGGATGTGGGAAGTGCTTGCTGTAACCTTGCACAAAAATGATAGCGATACCGCAATTTGACGCACTTAAGCTATGCTTCACCCATGAGTCACGCCGACGACCAGCAACCCATCAGGGCCGTGATCGGCCACCGCACCCACCGCGCCGGATTGCCGCCCGATAGCGCGACCCGCGCGGCCCAGGCAAAGATGGCTCAGTACCGCACCCAAGCGCCTAAGGGTGTCTTCAAATATGACTCGCATGAACAAATGGCTGCCGACCGGCTGCGCTGGACCGTAGCCGCTGTGGTTGCGCGGGCGCGCGCACGCTGATTCGACGTGACGGAGCATACCCGGCCGGCGACTTGGGACGATTTGAAAACCATCGCCGCGTACCTTCTGGATCGCGGCTCTGGCCAGGCTCCCAGACGGTGCCGCAAAGGCCCTGCTCACAGAGCCGGATGTATTTGCCACCGACAAGCGTTACGCCATCCGAATCAATGATGAAATCACGGTTGACGTGCTGCCCACTGTGGCGGGTTTGACTTGGGAACAGCTGCGTCCGCACATCACTTCCACTGAGATCGACGGACAGATAGTACGCATACTTGATTTGGAGGGGCTGCTGAAGACCAAACAAGGGGCGCGACCCAAAGACCAACTCGATGCGGCGGTATTGAGTGCCGCGATTCAGGTACTGCAGCAGCGGTAACCATTGTGCAGCGCCGATTGGCGGTAGCAAATACCAGCTGTCCAAAGCCTTTGGGAGTTCGCGCGCAATTCTGGTCGGCCCGGAGCTATAGCTCCATCGGCGAATGCAATCATTTCGACCAAGTTTGCGTCTTTACGGAGGTTCACCGCTACGCCTACGATCGATCCGCCCCACTGACTGTCGACGGATGGGGTCAATAGTGGATAAAACTAGCACGTTTTGGCTTGTTGACCATTTCGTGCTACTTTTAACATCCTGAACGATCTAGCCCGTTTTAGCCTTTTGGCTCTGTAGTGACATGAAACCCTTTATCGGACGTGCGCGAGAACTGGCCGAGCTTGACGCCACGGCGCGCCTGCCCGGCGCAAAACTAATCGTGATCAAGGGGCGTCGCCGGGTGGGGAAAAGCCGCTTGGCACGGGAATTCGGCAAGCGCCATGCCGCCATGAGTCTCTATTACCTTACCGGATTGCCGCCCTCAACTCCGGCTGCCGCACAATCCGAGCGCGAACATTTCGCCAAGCAGCTCGCGCGGGTCTTCGAGGTACCCATGCCCAAGGCCAGCCACTGGGATGAGTTGCTTTGGCACCTAGCCGACCGTGTCAAGGACGGCCATGCCATCGTGATACTCGATGAAATCAACTGGATCGGTCGGAGCGATCCACAGTTTAGCAGCAAGCTTTGGGCCCTGTGGGAGACCGAGCTGTGCAAACTGAATGAGTTCATCCTGATCCTAAGCGGATCACTGGCCGGCTGGATCGACGATCAGTTCTCAAGTCATACCGGCTACTTGGGCAGAATCTCATGGAACATGACCCTGGAGGAGCTGCCGATCCAAGACGCCCTACGCTTCTTCGGCGCCCGGCGCGAGCGCATCAGCATCCATGAGCAGTTGATGATCCTTCTGGTCACCGGCGGCATCCCACGATACCTGGAGGAGATCGATGCGAAGCGAACCGCCGAGGACAATCTCAAGCGCTTGTGCTTCTCCCCACCCGGCCTTCTGTTCAGCGAATATGACCAGCTGATGAACGACCTGTTCCAGCGAAACAACCGGGTGTACCGCGACATCGTCGAGGCCCTTATCGAGCGCCCGCTGACTCTCACTGAGCTGCATGCCGCCATCAGTCGACACAAATCCGGAGTGATTTCAAACTACGTGGAGGATCTCGAGAAATCCGGATTCTTGATGCGCCATCACACCTGGAATCCACGCACCGGCCGACCGTCTAATCGCTACAAAATTCGAGTCATCGACAACTACCTGCGGTTCTACCTAAAGGCCATTCGTCCGGCCGCGACACGCGTGAAAGCTGGTCTCGACGCGCTTCCCGCGAACCTGTACGGCTTGCTGGGACTGCAGTTTGAAAACTTGGTGCTTAAGAACAAGCGACTTCTACTTTCGGCACTTTCCATACCACCGGAGGACATCGTCCGGGAAGGCCCTTATTTTCAAAATCAAACTCGCAAGCACGCGGGCTGTCAGATCGACTACCTGGTTCAAACCCGTCATTCGCTCTATATTGTGGAGATTAAATTCTCTAGATCACCGCTCCCTTCGGCAATCATCGAGGAGGTCCGAAGTAAGGTGCTGGCCTTGATCACGCCAAAACACCTGTCCATTCGCCCCGTTCTGGTGCACGTCAATGGCGTCGTGGACGCCGTGGAGAACGCTGATTATTTTGATCACGTGGTCAACTTTGGTGAGCTGGCAACCTCATCAGAACCCTATGCCCACGCCTAAACCACCTCGTCCACACAAACATTCCGCTGCGTACCCAACCCTGCCAGCGGCCCCGTGATGGTCCCCTCCATGACATCCCCCGCCTTGAGCAGCACCCCATGGTGAATGCCATTTCCAGAAGGCGAGCCCGTGCAAATCAAATCGCCCGGCTGCAGGATCATGAACTTCGACAGTGACTCGATGAGCCGCGCGCAATCGAAGATCATGTCATCCGTGCCCTCCTCCTGCATGGTCTTCCCGTTGTGCACGAGCTTGATGAGTAAATTCTGCGGATCCCCCACAAACTTCGCCGGCACCAGGTACGGCCCTGTAGGGAGCGCTGTGGGCGCGCATTTGGAGCCCACCCAGTCCATGCCCATCTCCTGGGAGTCCCGGCGGTTCACGCGCTCGCGTACGGTCAGGTCATTGACCACCAGGTAGCCCGCGACGTACTCGAGCGCTTGCTCGCGCTTGACGAAGCGCGCCCGCTTGCCGATGACCACGCCCAGCTCCAGCTCCCAGTCCATGGTCTTGACGTCTGGTGGGAGCGAGACCTCATCAAAGGGCCCAATTATCGTGGAGTTGGCCTTGACGAAGAAATACGGCGTCCCGTTTGCCTTCCGCTCCGTCATCTTCGCCACGCCAAAGGCCCGTCGCTGCGCAGCATCCATGCCCTCGGTCTCGGGGCGCGTCTGTGCCACGATGATGTCCACGACATGCTTGAAGTAGTTGGCGCCCGAGCAGATCACGTTGCGCGAGGCCACCGGGGCGTGAATCTTGAGTGCGCTCACCGGCATCGCTGTCGCGGCCAGGTCAGCGCCCGGCAAAGCATCGGCCGCGCGCTGCAGTACGGGCTCATTGCGCGTCCATTCCTCAAGAATGGAGAGCGTCGAGCCATCACAATGCAGATCGAGTCCCTCGCGGCCCAGAAACCCGCCCAGTGCCTTAAACGCAATCGCCCGCTCGCCCACCACCAGGGCACCAAACGGCGGGCAGCCGGCGGCGGAGAAGGTACCGAGCTTGTAGGGGACGCCCATCAGACGTGCCCCTCGCCTCCATCCACCAGCAGGGTCTGTCCGCTCATGAATCCCGCATCCTCAGAGGCCAGGAACGAGCACGCCGCCGCCTGGTCCTCCGGCTCACCGTTCCGCTTCACCGATTGGCGACTCTTGACGAAGTCGAAGTGCGCCTGCGGCACCCCGGCAATGGCCGCCTTGGTGCGCGTAAGACCCGGCGCCAGCGCATTGACCGTGATCCCCCACTCCCCCAGCTCCGCTGCCAGACCGCGCACGAAGCCAATCAACGCCCCCTTGGTGGTAATGTAGTGCGTCATCCGCGGCGGCGGGGCGAAGAAGCTGGAGGAAGCCACCAGGATAATCCGGCCCCACCGCGCCGCCTGCAGCGCGGGGAGGTATGCCTTCACCAGATGGAACCCCCCATCCACATTGACCTGCTGCGTGGCCCGCCACTCTTGGGGAGTGAGCTCGCTGAACGCCTTCATGAACTGCATGGCGGCACAGTGAATAACAATCCCAGGATCCCCCACCAAACTTCGAACCTGGGCGGCCTGCGCCGAGACCTCCTCCCAGCGACTGATGTCGCACTTAAAGCCCACCGCAAGCCCCCCTGCCGCCTTGGCCAGGGCCACCGTCTCAGCCGCATCCGCGACATCGAGAATGGCGACTTTGGCGCCCTCCTGGACCAGTCGCAGGACTATGGCCTGGCCGATGCCGGAGCTGCCACCGGTGATGACCGCGGTGCGGCCGGAGTGTTTTGGGGTCATTCGCGGATTATGGGCTACCGCGGGCCGAGGCGAAACTCGGCCTGCCTAAGGTCAACAAATCTTTGCGGACCGCCGATCGAGGCGGAGTCGTACTAGGACGCCGACTTGGCCATCCGACTGGGCACGCGTCTGGTGCCAGGCAAAAGACGCACAATCCAGCTCGCGTTGTACAAGAAGCGCACCGACAGCACGCCAACACCGATCAGCAGCGCAAAGGAAAAGGCGTCGGGCACTTGCATGGCATGCAGCGTCAGTCCCATGGCCACCAGTGCCAACTCCAGCGTCGCAATCACCACAAATGCCGCGGTGACCGAAAGGCCCGCGCGCATGAGCAGGTGGTGGCAATGCTCAGCGTCCGCCCGCATGGGCGAGCGCCCCCGAACAGCCCGACGAATGACGGTCCAGAACAGCTCGTACAGCGGCATGGCCACCATCCACAGTATGGTCGCCGGGTGAACCCCGGTACGCGGCGCATACTGGCTGACGCGAATACACAACCAAGCGATGGCCGCCCCCAACAGCGTGCTGCCCGCATCGCCCATGAAGCAGCGAACGCGGCGGTTGGCCTTGACCGGCAGATTGAACAGCAAAAACCCACACACCGACGCGCCAATCACCACGGTCAGCAGAAGTTCTCCGCCCGTGGCGCCGTCGAGCCGCGCCAACGCGCCGAGCCCTACCAACGCCACCAGCGCCGAAACGCCGGCCAGCCCATCCATGCCATCCAGCATGTTGAACGCATTGATGGCTGCAGTGATCAGCGCCAGCGTGAAGGCCATATCCACGCCCGGGCTCAGCACGATGGACTGACCCCCGAAAGGATTGCCCAGTTCCCGCACTAACGCGCCGGTACCGGTAACCAGCGCAAGTGCCGCAGCCATATGCACCAGCAAACGCATCCAATGCGACAACGCAAATCGATCATCAAGCAGTCCGATCACCGCCAGCAGCGCAAGTGCGCCAATCAGCGGCCCAGTCTCAAAGCCATGTGCGGGTAGCAGTCCAATGGTCGCGGAAATCCCCAGGAACATGGCCAATCCACCCACAAGCGGAACGATGCCGTGATGAGTCTTTCGACCGCCAGGGCGATCAACGAGATCCAGGGAAAGAGCCAAAGGGCGAAGCGAGAATATCGCGATGACCGTAATAGTGAATCCTGCCAAACCAGCAGAGACCAATTCCATCGAATTTCCCCAAATATCGACCTGTTGTATGCGCTACTCACGGATCTTACCGGATATTATGCTCGACGTAATAGATAATCGGAGTGTTGCGTAAAAGCGACATCGAGTCGGATGCCGAAGAGCGAGCGCACTGGACAGTTTTGTGAAGGAATTCCCAAATCGTGCCAGGCAGGCCCTGCAGGGAACTACCGGCTGATTGGTGCAGGCGGCGCCGGCGCAACCCCAAGGCGTGACATACGGATTGAGCACCACTCCCGTATCCATAGGGTTAAGCGTGTGGGATCTACGGCCCACTCGCGATGACAGTGGCGCAGACTACGCCCTACCCTCACAGACGTTTACGTTCGACTGATTATCTCGGCGATTGTGTCCAGATATTTCCGGATAACAATTTGCTCGTCAAATTCCCGTTCCATTTTCTCGCGGCCGCGCAATCCCATTTCACGACGTTGTTCATCAGTAAGCAATAGCATGAGCTCCATCTTTGCTGCCAGATCGCCAGCATCGCGTGGCTTGCAGAGAAACCCATTCCGTCCATCATCAAGCACTTCCCGGCAACCCACTGCATCCGTTGTAACGATTGGCCGGGCCATGGCTGCCGCTTCTAGCAAAGTACGCGGTGTGCCCTCCCGATATGAGGGAAGAACGATGCAATCCGCCGCTGCCAAGTGAGGTCGTACATCGTCGGTTTCTCCCAGGTAATTCACTACGCCCTCCGCCACCCAAAGATCCATTTGTGCTCGCGAAATTGCCGTAGGATTCTGAACATCAAGGAACCCGAGCAGAAAAAACTCTGCATATGGGAAATGCTCACGCAGTCGTCGCGCGGCTTCCACATACTCACCAATGCCCTTGTCCCAAACCATACGGGCAATCAACAAGAAGCGAAACTTACCCCCGTCATTGCTAGGCGGTGCAAGCGACGAACCAATCCAAAATCTACCAGTAACCGGGGCAAACTGCAGCAAATCGATCCCCGACCCCGGCACCAGATCTATAGTCTCCCGCCTTACCAAGCCTCCCTCGACAAACAGCCTCCGGTCGCTTTCGTTCTGGAAGAACACCTTGACTGAGCGCGACAAAGCCAAGCGATACAATCGCCTTACCAGTTCGGTCAACCAAGTTTGCTTGATAAATGCCGTCCCCAAACCGGCGATGTTGTTCACCACAGGGATACCAAGCGTGTGAGCCATCAGCGACCCATACACGTTTGGTTTGACGGTGTAGCCTAGATAGACATCCGGCCGCTCGCGCATGAACAAGCAAAAAAACCGCAGAGCTAACAATAAATCTCTGGCTGGGTTGGTACCCATATTGTCCATAGGGAACGGCACAAAACGGCAACCCAACTCCAAAAGACGATGAGCATATTCGTCAGGTGGCGCTACTGCCACGACGTCATAACCTGCTTCAACTAATGATCGGATCAAACCGGCTCGGAAGTTATATAGATTCCATGCAGTGTTAAGAGCAATGAGAATCTTCCTTCTTCTCAGCAATTTGCCTCCAACCACGCCTGGAACATCAACACATTCCACAGGTGGTATTGCCAATTACGCCGACCAGACAAGTGCTCGGCCCATTTCTGACGTATGGGCACCGAATTAAGAAAACCCTCCCGTTGCAGGCGCTGCTCGCTCAGCAAATCCTCCGCCCAGTCCTTCAGAGGTCCGCGTAGCCAAGCATCAATCGGTACACCAAACCCCATCTTAGGGCGCTCGATCAGAACTTTCGGTACATGCCGATACAGCACCTCACGTAGCACCCATTTGCCTACACCATCCCGCAACTTCATCGATAGCGGTAAGTGCCAAGTAAATTCAACCACCCTATGATCTAAAAACGGCACACGGCTCTCCAGAGAGACACCCATCGCAGCGCGATCTACCTTCACCAAAATATCGTCCGGCAGGTAAGTTAGCGTATCGAGTGCCATCATTCGTTGAATATAGTCTAGCCCGGAAAGCTGTGGTGCATGTCCAGTGAGCAGAGTGAGTGGTTCTTGTGTATTAATAACCAAGCTCGCAGGATCATCCCAATGCGATACCAAACCTAGGTAAAGCCCATCCATGTCGCCGGAAGCCAATACTCCGGCCCCTTTGTGCAATTTGTCACCCCAATTGGCTTGCTGCAACGAAGTAGGCAGCAAGCCTTGAACTGGCCCGAGCAAGGAGTTCCACCTCATGGGTGAAAGTGCCATCAAACCACGAGCAGCTAAGCGACGGCTACCCATGGGCAAACGGGACAACTTCTTCCACAAACGATCAGCCACCACATACCGGTTATAACCACAAAACAACTCATCCCCGGCATCACCTGAAAGTGACACCGTGACATGCTGTCGGGCCAACTGCGACACTAAAAAAGTAGGTATCTGCGAAGAGTCTGAAAAGGGTTCGGAATACAATGCTGGCAAACGCGGAATTACATCCAGAGCCTGTTGTGGCGTTACATACAGCTCCGTGTGCTCAGTGCCCAAATGTGCAGCTACCGCCTTGGCGTGCACTGCTTCGTTATAATCAGCCTCATGAAAGCCGATGGTGAAAGTCTTGACGGGTCGATCCGACAGCGACTGCATTAGCGCCACGACGGTAGACGAATCAATCCCTCCCGACAAAAAAGCCCCCAGCGACACATCCGCCACCATCTGCTGGCGCACCGCAGATTTAAGCAACACCTCCAGTTCGTCCACCGCCTGCTCGGCGGTACCGGCAAACGGCGAGGCACACCCCGCAGCAGCCACCTCAGCCGCAGACCAATAAGGTACGATTTTTGGCTCCCGATCCGCTCTTGTTATGGTCAACAAGGTACCGGGTAGCAATTTGCGAATACTCTGATAAATAGAATAGGGTGCCGGAATATAGTTGTGACGCATCAGCAAGCAGAGCGCATTCCGGTCAATTTCCGCAGCAAACATCGGATGAGCCTTTAGCGCGGTCAACTCAGAGCCAAACAAGAAGGCTGCTTGCTCCCCCTGCCCCTGCCAACCGTAATAAAGCGGCTTCTCACCCAAGCGATCACGTCCTAAAGTTAGTGAGCGTGACTCCCTGTCCCACACCGCAAACGCAAACATGCCGACGCATCGTTCGACCGTTCCCCGGATACCCCAAGCCTCAAATCCCGCGAGCAAAGTTTCGGTGTCTGAGTGTCCGCGCCAAACTGGTGCAATGCCAGACCTCCCGAACTCTGCCCGCAACAACAAATGGTTGTAAATTTCACCGTTGAACGCAATCACATATCGGCCATTGGCAGACACCATCGGCTGATGTCCGGCAGGAGATAAGTCCACGATTGACAGGCGCCGATGACCCATGCCAATCCGGCAATCAATATCCGACCAATATCCAGCATTATCCGGGCCACGATGAGCAATCGTATCGGCAATGCGCTGGAGCATGGACTCATCCCCAAGCCGCCCGTGCTCAGCAAGCCCACCCAAAAAACCAACAAAACCACACATTAGGTCCGCTCTTTTCTTGCTATTCTTTGATAGATAGACTCAAACCGTTCACGTGTCCGATCCATGGAGAACTCCGCATAAACTCGCGCCCTTGCTCTTAGACCCAGCATTTGCCGCTCATCTGCTGTCATTGCCAACAGACGCCCAAGCCCAAACGCCAAGGCTACCGAATTTTCCCTGGGCACCACCACGCCAGTATCTGCCACCAGCATGGCTACATCGCCCACGTCGGTAACCACACAGGGGATACCCATACCCATGGCTTCTCCGACCACGTTTGGAAACGCTTCTGATCGCGAGGACAAACAAAACACGTCCATTGCCGCCAAGCAAATGAGGACATCGCTACGTTCGCCCAGCAATACAAAACGATCTGACAAGCCGGCGGCACCAATCCAAGCCATTAGCTCCATGTTGTTGGAATCGCAATTACGACCTACCATCAAGAATCGAACCTGCGGAAACTGCAGCCCTACCAGACTTGCCGCGCGTACAAAATTATGTTGATCTTTGTCGTGGTTAAAGCGGCCAAGGCTACCCACAACCACGTCATCTACCGAAAATCCACAGGCCGAGCGAAAAACTGCCGCATCGATGTTAGTAGCATGTAATTGCGCCAAATCGAATCCGTTCTGTATCACCACCATGCGGTCTGCGCGGTATCCTAGGGCTACATGTATCCGCCGCGAAGCCTCAGCCACGCAAACAATGAACCGCGGAATCCTATGTGACAATGCAGCGCACAGGGCTCGAACCCACTCCGTAGAGCGAGCACCGCTACCAGCGAGATCACTCGAGCGAATGCCCCAAATTACGGAATTGCAACCAGCTAGACGCGCAGCAAGACCACCCAAAAGATCACCGTGATACATCCAAGTTTGAACCACTCCCGGTCGTAGAGCACGAATCAAGCGTACCAGCCGCCACATAATATATGGAACCTCAACGGCCGATCGCATCCCCATAGCATAGACTTCAATGCCAAGGGCTCGCATTTGCGCGCCAACTGCGCCAGGCTCCGTGAGCGAAATGACGGCATGCTGGTAATTAGCGTTGCCATAATGCGACTTTACCAATCGCATGAGCGCCAATTCCGCACCACCGATGTTCAATCCGATTATCACATGGACGATCTTCAGATTCTGACCCCCACCAATGCGAATTTCTCGTCCCAAACCTTGAGAACTGACTCCAGCGCATAGCGAGCCACCACAGCAGCCCGGGCTTTATGGCCAAGTTCTTGACGCAAGATTGGATCCGACATAAGCCGGGTCAGCGCATTGCACAAGTCCTCGCGGTCCTCCATGCGAATCAGCAATGCATCGTTCCCATCGCAACTAATCTCACGCGGCCCACTCGGACAATCTGTGGTTACGCAAGGCAAACCCACACCCATCGCTTCAAGCAAAGCATTGGGGAACCCCTCGTAGCGCGAGGCCATCACAAAAACATCTGCCTCAGCCATGACGCGCCACGGCTCGATGGTGGATCCCAGCAAAAAAACCCTTTCCTCCAAGTCGAGGTCGACAATTCTGACATGGAGCTCCGAGCGCTGAGGACCATCACCATAGATATGCAAATCCCAATCAGGATACTTTGGCGCCAATTGTGCAAAGGTTTCGATGATCAAATCGATCCGTTTTTCACTAGAAAGCCGCCCCAGACTCAAGAGTGTTTTGCGGCCAGAACCAGATCCGGAAGCTTGCCAGTGCAGCAAATCGCCTGGTAAAGGATTCGGCGCTGACGAGACCCTTTTTAGACCGCCATAAACTTGATGAATGCTAGTCGCCACTGCCTTGGTTTGCACCAGCACCAAATCGGCATATCGATACAGCAGGCCACAAGCCGTACGCCAGGTCCAGCCAATGGGTGTAACTGACGGATCACTCCGTTCGCAAACAATGCAAGGTACACCGCTAAACGCGGTAGCCGCCAATGCGGCGATATTTACGTTGGGTAAGAAAGAAATCACGACATCCGGTTTTGTCTTTCGAATGAGTCGCCGCAGCTGTCGAAACCGACTGATGTATTGTTTACCCTTGCTCTTCGTGTTACCAATCATTTCTGACAAATAGAGCAAGTCGACCCCTTTATGAAGCGCATAAAACGAATCGCCCCCACCTGAGAACGTCGATATCAACGTCACCGAGTCACCACGCGCTGCCCATGCATTGCAAAGCGTCGAAGCAACGCGCTCAGCTCCCCCGCAATCAAGCGAGCTTACTAGCAGAATAACCTTCATTGCGGACTAATTACAGACCTCGGATAAACACAAATTCGTTACATCCCAGTCCTCCAGCACAAGTTTTGAGGTGTATCATTGAAAAATCCTTTTTACGAAAAAAATCAAAAATCTCTTCAGGCTTAGCGACTTCAAAAGGATACCCGCCAATCCAATCCACGACATCATGCCAAACTGACATTCCCCTATCATTTTTGTATTCCCTATATCTAGTCACCGGATTACGCAGCAAACTTATATCGAGCATAGCTCGGCCTAATCCGAAATACGGATAAAATACGAGTTTCATCGATATTCGCCCTAGCATACCGGAACAGTAAATCCTCTTGACCGCCTTCCACCAATGAGATGCGCGACCTTGATCGTTATAAATTGCAATAAATAAGCGTCCACATGGCTTAACCAACGGGCCTACATTTCCCAATGCCTTCCACATTTGCCCGGTGTGATGCAATACACCCCAACTGTAAACAATATCGAATTTGCCTAATTGATTAATATAATCCTGATCCAGCACGGAGCCTTCTTCAACCGTCCACTCCGGGTCGTCGGGATAATAGCGCTGCCTTAATTCCCGAACACAAGCCACAGACAAGGGATCGAAATCAAACGAATGCACGATTGCGCCTAGTCGACGTGCGGCCAAGCTGAACAATCCAGACCCACTCCCCGCGTCTAGAAATGTTTTGCCCTTAAGATCATTCAATCGCAAGTTATCACAAAGCGATCTTTCAGCTTCGCGAATACGGTCATCGTCCAACAAACAAAGGAATCCAGCCCAGTTTGCTCCAAATTCAAATCGTTCTCCTTTTAATATTTCCTCTTTATGCATACTAAATACCAAGTCATCTCTCATAAAAGACATTTCGGGACTTCCGGTAAGAGTGTGGGTAAGAACGATGGTTTTATCACGCCGTTGGACTTGGATTCATAGGGTTTGAGGCGGATTTTAGATGGCGAGAAGTCTGGAATAATTTGCGGATGCCCAAGTCACCCTCTCGTCGCTATCTGGCGGACGCATATGCATTTCCTGGATTCCGCCCGGGAGCATGCAGGCGCGGGCGCTTTGGTAATCCGCAGACACGGATTGTCATCTTGGCACGGCGCGTAGAGAAACGCGCTGCGGGACACCTGCGGAACGATGCATCGGAGCTTCTACGATCGCGCGCGTAGGCGGGTATGCGATCTGCCGAGCGGACCGTTCCGGGTGTAGCTCGATCTGGAGGTGCGCCGGGTTCGTTGCCGCCAGTGCCGAGCGGTGATGCGCGAGCGACTGGCGCTTCTGGTCGACAATTCCTTCTGCACCCAACGCTTCGCCCACTACGTGGGCCGCCAGGGGTGGCTCCGCTTGTTGAGACAGATTTCTTCTTGAGATAAGTGAATCGGGCTGAGCGGTTGGTGATGCTGCTCTGGTCTTCCTCATCGATTGTTATCGTTCGTACCTCAGTCACCAAGTCTAACGCCGCAGGCGGCGGAAGCTCCGGGGTGCGCTGATGGTTGATCATGGCTCAGGCCGCCATCGGCAGTGCGGCCACCAGGGATTCAAAGTACACCTCGTCCGGGGTCCGGTACTCGAGGGCCTGATGCGAGCGGCGCACATTGAAAAAGCCGGAGTAGCGGTTCAGAGCCGTGCGCGCCCCGGTGCCGTTTTGATTCCCGTGCAGATAGACCTCTTCGCACTTGACGCTGCGCCAGAGTCGCTCGACAAACACGTTGTCAATCCATCGGCCCTTGCCGTCCATGCTGATGGCGACGCCGGCGTTGTCGAGTTCGCTGATCCACTCGTCGCTGATGAATTGCGAGCCCTGGTCGGCGCTGAACCTCTCCGGGGGACCAAACTTCGCCAGTGGTTCCTGGAGCGCCTCGACACAAAAGTCAGCCGTCAGGGTGTTGGAGAGTCGAAACGCCAGGACCTTGCGGCTGGCCACGTCCAGAATGGCCACCAGGTACAAGAAGCCGTGTGCAATCGGCGGGTACGTGATGTTGCTCGCCCACACCTGGTTGGGTCGATTGATGGTCAGGTTACCCAGCAAATACGGTTGGACGGCCGCCTCTCGGGCCGGCATGCTGGTGCGGGGCTTGCGGCAAATCGCCTCAATCCAAATCCGGTACATGAGCGTGGTGACGTGGCGGCGCCCCACGTCGTGTCCCTCTTTGCGCAGTTCCCGGGTGAGTTTGGGGGCACTATAGAACGGGATCTGCAGACGCAGCTCGTCAAGGCGCCGCATCAGCACCAGGTCCCGCTCGGAAATCGGCCCTGGCGTGTAGCACACGCTGGAACGACTCAGATCCAGCAGCTCGGCCTGGCGCGTCACCGACACCTCCGCCCCATGCTCAATCATTGCTTGCCGCCCAGGACGGGGAACTTCCCGAGCGCGTTGTCTAAAAAATCACGTTCCACGGTCAGCTCGCCAATCTTCTCTTGCAGTTCGCGAATCCGCTCCTTGCCATCGGCTGCCAAGGTCTCGCCGCCGACGATCGAGGCGGCGTTCTCCAGCAACTGGCTCTTCCACGCTGTAATCTGCGTTGGATGCACGGCCTGGTGCGCCGAGAGCTCGGCCACGGTCCTCTCTCCGCGAATCGCCTCCAGCGCAATGCGCACCTTAGACACTGCCGAATGGTTCCGTCTGGGCTTCTTCATGGACTTCCTTCTCTCGGTTAAACCCGGCCAGAAATCCACTTATACCCCTGCCCGAAAAACCAGCGCCACCTCTGCCGTCGCTCGGCGACCATCAAGGACAATGCTGACGAACTGCACTTGGACTTGGCCGTGGTCAAAGAGTTGGACAAGCAGCACATCCGCGCCCCACTCAAGGGTGCCAGAACGCTAGGACCCCAGGCCATCGGGTTCGACGAGATCTCGATCCGAAGGCGACCAACCTACCGCCTTGTCGTCAGCGATCTCATCCGTCTGCGACCGAACTGGCTTAGTGGCCAGAGCCGGACCGAGACCAGTATGGACGCGTTCTATACCAACCGCCAACTCAGACCCACTTCCCCTAAGAAGAAATCTGCCTTAAAAAGCGGAACCGCCCCTGTGATCACCTTTCACCCACACTAAGTCCGGACGACCCGACATCTCGAAGGTCCAAATCTGAATGGATGCGATATTCTAATGAGGTTCGCGAAACTCGAAACAACCCAAAGTATTACTAGCGCCTGAATTGTTGATATGTACGGCCCAAACCAACCATTCATGGCAAAAATAATGAATGATAAAAATGTGCATGCGACGGCATAATCTCGACCACCCAACTTTCTAACCAGAAATATGCTTAATGCACAAAGCAGAATACAATAAACAACCAATAAAGGAAATTCAAAAGGATTAACCCAAAGCCACCCAACAAGACTTGGATGAATAAACCAAGAGCCAAATGGGGTAGGAAGTAATGCTGTAGTTATATATTCCGACAATGGTGGAGAATTGGTGAGCGATTTTCCAAATATTGTTGCTTGCGGCTGTCCTTCAAAGAAAAAACTCAAAAATCTACCCTTTGCATCTCCTAACCAAAAATCATCCAGATGATCAAAAATCATCACTGGACTAGATAAGTGCTGCAAACGCATAAAAACTATATTGGTCATGTCAAACAAAGCATCTAATATATTAATATGCATATATGCATTATTAAAGATGTAGATCAGATGCTCACTTATTGATGTCTTCAGAAAATAGTCTGGCGGTGCTGCACGAATCAATTTCCTTGTCTCATATATGAAAGGAGAACAAATGACTAGCGACCAAATAAGAATTTTAAAAAAAAGCCATTTGGATCGTTTAAAAGACAATAGCAATTCAAAAAATATTAAAAATATAAACCCACCAGCCAGTCCCCTTAATAAAGTGCTAATTAAATACAGTACCAAATTAGGATAAAATAATCTTGACTCTCTACCAAGAGCATAATATGCGAGAAAGATATAGTCGGGGACGAACAGAGTTTGGAAGTATGTCGCGAAAGATGGCTCATTTTTTAATTGCTGCAGACTCACTCCACCAGTCGTTAAGCACAGCATGTAAATAAACTGTACGATGAATGCAATCCAGCCCAGAACAACCACATCCCGGTTACTAGGTAAAGCAGAATCAGATTTTCTTTGAAGGCTACGATACAAAAGAAGCGCCAATAAATAGAAGATAACAACTAGATACAAATTAAGCAGCAAAGATGAAGTCTCAAATCCGAACTCTTCAAAATCACTTCCTGTAAATTTTCCACTATTTAACAGCGCACTAACTGCGGAAAAAATATTGGACGCGATGTAGATAAATACAATCGCGACTACACCGCTTCTGGATGATTGTCTCCCGTAATTAGACATCAACGTACGTCCCGCATAAGGCTTGGCTTAGACTCGCATTCCACTGCGCTTAACTTGATCGATGTGACTTAAAATACTGATCGCCGTATCTTTAGCATCGAAATGTCGCAGCATGAACTCCCTGGATTTCATTCCGATCTGCTTTCGCAGATTCGCGTCATTCACGAGAGCCTCCAACCAGTCTGCTATTTGTTGTTCGTCCGCAGCATCACACATAGGCATTGGCGCACCAAGAACCTTAGAAAATACTTCGTTTCTTGCTTTGCCAATAACAGGTCTGCCCATCAGCATTGAATCCAAAGCCCCACCTCCAAGAAAATGATTGCCGAATTGGTCAAGAATAATATCCGATTTGGCGTACCAACTCTGAATTTCCGTAAGCGTCATTTCTTTATGCCAAGTAATGATGCGATCTATGCCCAGACATTTTGACAATGTCTTTGTCTCCTCGACATGAACACCCTTTTCGACCAAGTGGATATGGATTGGGATATTGGTTTTCTTAAAAAACACTGATATGCCTTTAAGCATTATATCATTCCTCTTATTTTCTTCTTCCGTGTAACCTGGTGGTAGCGGGGATTTCCAGATAAATCTTTGAGCACAAAAAGCAATTACCGATTCGCCAGTTCGCGTAGATGGTTCTATGTAAGGAATGCGTTCAGTATTAGTTCCGCGATTTTGCAGGCGCTCATATCTGGAAGTTCCCATAATTTCCTTTAGCAGCAAATCTCCAATTGGATTTATGCCTTCTGGGTAGTAATTGACCATGGTGGATTTGCCTATCCCTCGACGCTGCAAGTAAGCACCAATAATCTGTGACACTTTTATCAATGCATTGGAAAGAATATTGTTGGAGTAGTTGTAATTAATAATTTGTCTATAGCTCGCCATAACGTCCAGGTCGGAACCTGCAAGTAGAGCAATCCGTGCATGTCGAGCTTTTAAGTAGTTAGCGAGTTTTAACCATTGTCCGCACAATACGATTGCATCCCAATCGGTTGAATTTAGTTGGTCAATTAGTTTCAACAGTCGATTAGTCGGGAAAATATAATCGCGCCCTTGTGGTTTCCAACCTAAATCAATAATCCACTCTGGATATTGAGTGGCAAACTCAGGTAATAGGCATTCCGGCCTGTGAAGTATCTCTGCTGGTTCCGCATCAACATAAAACTGAACCATATGACCCATGTTATTCAAATGCATTGCATATCTGAAAGGCATGCAATTCGTATTTCCCAAAAAAACTATTTTTTGCATTTCCCCTCAATACCTCTATCTGCTCATTTACTTGATGTTGCTAAATAATGACGAGAGCTAAATGGCATTCTCCGGTAAGAGTGTGGGTAGGAACGATGGTTTTATCACGCCGTTGGGCCTGGATTCATAGGGTTTGAGGCGGATTTTAGATGGCAAGAAGTCTGGCATAATTTGCAGATGCCCAAGTCCCCTCTCGCCGCTATCTGGCGGACGCATATGCATCTCCTGGATTCCGCTCGGGAGCATGCTTGCGTGGGCGCTTAGGTGATCTGCAGACACGGATTGTCATCTTGGCACGGCGCGTAGAGAAACGCGCTGCGGGACACCTGCGGGACGATGCATCGGAGCTTCTACGATTGCGCGCATAGGCGGGTAGGCGATCTGCCGAGCGGACCGTTCCGCGTGTAGCTCAATCTGGAGGTGCGCCGGGTTCGTTGCCGCCAGTGCGGTGCGGTGATGCGCGAGCGACCGGCGCTTCCGCCCGACAATTCCTTCTGCACCCAACGCTTCGCCCACTACGTGGGCCGCCGTCGCTCGGCGACCATCGAGGACAAAGCTGACGAACTGCACTTGGACTGGGTCGCGGTCAAAGAGTTGGACAAGTAGCACATCCGCGCCCCACTCAAGCGTGCCGGAACGCCAGGACCCCAGGCCATCGCGTTCGACGAGATCTCGATCCGCAAGCGACCGCCTACCGCCTTGTTGTCAGCGAATTCATCCGTCTGCGCCCGAACTGGCTTAGTGGCTAGAGCCGGACCGAGACCAGTATGGACGCGTTCTATCAGTTTATTGGGGCCAGGATGGGTAAAAAGGATTCGCCTGATCATGATGGAAATGTGGAAGCCGTTCCGAAACAAGCAAGAATACTCCCACGTCGAAAGCAAGAGGCGTACCTTTATGAAATGCCAGACATTCACCTTCCTGGCCAATCCGCAGAATCTCACGGGCAGGGCCCGCAAGAACCCGAAGCTCCTGCTCGCCGCCAACAATCGAATCCACACGGCTTACCCGCTTAAGGAATCCTTCGCGCGGCTGTGGGATTACACCAGCGAGACCTGCGCACGCCAGTTCCTCGAGAACTTGCGCGGTCAACTCAAGTGGCAGCGATTGAGACCCTACGCGCCCTTCGCCATCATAATCGAGCAAAACCAGCATGGGCGTCTGGCGGCTTACTGAAAACCCGAGAACATAGTCTCTCTCGGCATCGTCGAGGGAACGAACAACAACAGCAGTGCGCTTCAACGCCGAGCCTATCGACTGCGCGACGAGGAGTACATTCGCTTGTAGGTCATAACCTGCATGCTACCTACACTTTGAGCACAAGATGATCAAATATCACCCACGCTAAGTCCGGAACAGCCGTCTATTTGCCAATCTTTCTAATTGCATCCATTTCTTTTTAGCTATCGCTCTGACCAAGGGACTGCCTAGTGCACCAAATGCTATCGTAAAAATGCTTGCGGCTACTAATACCCAAAATGCTGAAAATCTATCTGTTGGTTGTGGGAGTAAAATGCGAGTAATGATGACTGCTAAAATGCTAAATAAAAATGTTTGAAGCAAGTTGTTCTTCAGCCACTGGAGATGCAATCCCACTGAGAAACGCCTATGTACAATGGGAACCCACGCAATAAAGGTAAGCGCATTGATTGCCAACCAAGCATAAGCAGCCCCTATGGCACCATATGCCCATGCAGCATATGTCAACGTGGGAATCAACAACAGAAGAAATAGAATATTCCCTATCACATGCAGCTTCAAGTCTCCCTTGGCGTACTGGAGATAATATGGGAATGCGTCCAAAACCAGTAACCCGTTACCTAATGCATATAGGCGCAAAACTGGAGCGGCCTGCGACGCAGCAACTGTGTCTCCAGTCCACGCCCAAAGCCCCAACTCTGAAAAGAATGCAAACACCAAACAGGTTGGTATAGCAATAATTGCAACCACTTGGGTTGCTTGATGGTATAGATAATAAAAGTCTGCCTCATTACCCTCAGCCTGAAGTTTGGCCATACGAGGCATCAAAGCATTGCTAACCGGACCGCTGATCATCATAACTCCGCTTGCCACCATAACAGCTAGAGTGTAGTAACCATAGTCTCTCAGCAGCAACATCTTGGAAAGAATTAATTTGTCAGTCTGCGTGACCAGCACCATTACTGACGAGGTAAAAGCGATAGTCAGTGAAAACTTGAATGCAGCTTTGAGCGGAATCCAATCCCATGGCAATTGCTGGCCCTGGGGAACGTCAGGTAGAAGACGATAGGCAAAGAACAACAGCACTGCCAGCTCTAACAGCGCCACAGCGGATTGGAAGCAAAAAAAGATCGTTGGCGTCGCTCCAACAATCATTAATAACGGCAGCACTCCAATGAACCGCAAGGTTGCTATTATCGAGTTGCAGCCGCCCAACCATATCAATCGTTCCGAACCACCAATAACACCGCGATACAAACCACACATCCAGCGCAGCGCAATGATTATCGACATTAGCTGTATCGCTGCTTGCACCTCACCCTTAGGAAGCTGCGATTCCTGCAGCCAGTCGTGAGCGATATAACTTGACGCAGCAAACATCGCGGTGGCACCAACTAGCGCTACGATTACAAAAACACCCTCCAATGCGCGTACCAAACGGCGAAAAGTCAAGACATCATTTCGCCCTCCGCGAAAGCTAGCCGTTTCCCGCACCATGGTGGGCGTCAGCCCCATGTCCAGCAACATAAACCAGGCCTGTAACATGGCGAAGAATCCCACTAACCCATAGGTTTCCGCGCCCATATATTTAATATATAAGGGCACCATAACGATGCCGATCAACGTGACATATATTTGACTAGCATAACTAGCAAGGATGTTATTCTTAAGCGACATTATATGCGCCGGCATATGATGCGTCCCCTCGTTTGCACAGCAGAAATATGCTGGCACACAAGTCCGGGTATAGCTGCCCCAGTTTGTAGCACCCTTCCAGATACTCCTTGGAAATAATGTCCGTCCGCAATAACTGATCCCACTGGAAGTTCGCCAGTGCCTTAAAGAATATCCCGGAACGGTGAACAACCTTCAACCCCGCTGCCACTGCATCTCGTTCTAGAGTATCCAGTGTGTAAGTGCAACGATGTCCGTGTGCGGACTCTGCTGGTGTGACGGCGGTATTGTGCGAAAGTAATCCCATCTTGACAGCGATCTGTCGCGAAGGTGCGTTTGCATTCGGGCACACAAGAAAGACGCGCCCACCATCGGCCAGCCATTCGTCGTTGATGCGCTTCAGCACCCCTATCGGATCATCGAGATGTTCCAGCACATGGGTGAGGACAATATTGTCGTATCGCTTGGGCAAATCTGCCTTTTCAAATAACGAATTGACAAATGTTACTTTGCCACTCAGATTCTTTTTAGCTTCTTCGATTGCGACATCTGATGCTTCAACACAGGTGACGTCCTCGAAATAGGGCAGAAGCCTCTTAGTGAGGTCGCCTTTGAAACTTCCCAATTCGAGCAGGCTTCCCTTTCCAAAGAACGCCTCGAACGCTTTGATCATAAGGGGATGCATCACATCAAAATCAAAACTGTAGGCGTACTTGTGGTCGCTCGTGTCCCTTATTTCGACATTGTAGTCACGCTTGCCGTTCATGCTCTTCCCCGCGGGCTAATAGTAGATCCATACTTAAGGATGATGCGCTGACCTTGCCTGCAACGAAGCCAGCCTTTTCATACAGCCTTATGGCAGGTATATTGCCACTTGCCACCTCAAGGGTCATTTGCAGCATACTTAACGCCTCCGCGTGCTCAATGCTTTGCTTCATCAGTTTCACTGCAATACCTTTGCCCATCCATTTGCGCAGCACGCTAACGCTCGTGATGTAAACGGTGCGGCTCTTCAGATCGTTACAATAGGCTGCTATCAATCCGATCAGTATACTGCCTGACCATGCTTCAAACCGCGTGGCATTTTTCGTGATTTTTCTTGCGTAATCTATTATCTCCACCCGTCCGCTCAGACGAGGGACAAACTCTGCGTCACAATGCAAAAGGTGTTCGGCAATCTGTGTTTCTGAGGCTTTGTTCAACCGATATCTGACTGTTGTACTCATCGCTCCAATACCGCCGCCCCAAAGCCGCACTGACCAAATTCGTTACCGTTATAAAGAAGGTAGATTTTGCCGTCACACTCGAATGCATGCGGGTAACACTGCATATCGCTGTCCCATTCGCCTGGAGTGCCTTCGAGCAACGGATGCTCGTCATCGCGCGTCCAATCCAGCAGGTCTTCCGACCAGGCATGACCGATGCGGTAGCCCCGACCCTTGCCATTTCTGAAGTCGAACGATTCGCGATAACAGAAGAACATATGATAGCGACCGAGGAGCCCGATCACCGTGGGTAGCGCCTGACACTCGTCCGGTCCCAGGCGGTCCGGAATGATCTGGCGCGCTTCTTCCTTGTCCCAGTTGATGCCATCTCTGGAAGTTGCATGGCCTATTTTGTAGGTGCGATCAGGTGGCGAATCGGCAGAGAACGTCCTCCAACCAGTACCGAAGATGTACCACATGTGAAATACGCGGCCGATCACTCTCACGAAGCCGTCGCCAACCAAACAGGGCTCGTGTAACGATGCTGCTAGCACTGGTCCGTCTCCGATGCGATGAAAGGTAAGCCCGTTATCGTGGCTTACTGCCAGACCGACAGCGGTATCGACAGAGACTGAGGCTCTGCGATTCCAGCCGCAGGTATAGCCATACACAACATCTTTGTAGCGCAGTACGTTCATGGGGAAGATGCCATGCTCGTCAAAACAGCCCAGTCCGCCGAGAGGGATGACCGTCTGGTCAGATACCCAAATCACATCGTGCAGGTTCTTCCGCATATCGACGAAAGCGATATGGCTAAGATACTTGCCATTACTGTTGTCCACAGAGCGGGTGGAGAAATAAATACGAACGAAATCGTCAAATACCAAAGCTTGCGGCGACTGGGCGAATCGCGTGCATCCGTTGGGTAGCGTGTGCTGCGTCGGGTCGAATATCCTTCCGAGCTTCTTCCACCTCATCGCACTCATCCCCTAGTCCAGCTTTCCATCTAGCACCGCAAGACCGAATCCGTAACGACCAACATGATTGCCGAGGTAGGCCAGATAGATCCTCCCATCCAGCTCGAACACGTGTGGATAGCTGATCATCTCCGAATCCCAGCCCTCGTCCGATACGTCGATGCCGGCCTTCGCGTCATCGCGCACCCAGTCGAGCAGGTTGGTGCTGGTGGCATAACCGATACGATAGCCGTTCTCCTTGCCTCGGTAATTGCAGCTGTAGCGGTAGCAGAAAAACATGTGGTATTTTTCATTCGCGTAGAACACATCCGGACTGGCTTGCGCCTCATCCTCTTCGACGCGGCTCTCGATTAGGTCTTTGTTGGCTTTGTTCCAATGTATACCGTCTTCGGATGTCGCCATTCGAATTTTATAAACTGGCTCCGCGCGTCCATCCACCATCTTCCACCTGCGTCCAGCGATGTACCAGAGATACCAAGTGTCCTTGAAACGCCGTATTTTTGGTCCGCTCAACACGAACGGCTCACCCAGCGAATACGACAACACCGGGCCGTTGCCGACTCTGGTAAAAGTCTCGCCCTCGTCTCGGCTTACTGCCACGCCGATCGCCACGTTAAAGGGCACCGATTCGCAGCGCGTCCAGCCGGCATAATAAGCGCGCACTTCGTTGCCATTGCGAATAACGGAAACGGGGTAGGTGCCGAATTCATCGAACTCACCTAGCTCGCCCAGCCTCAGGATGGGCCGTTCACTGACATGCCGCACCTTAAACAGATCAGCGCGATCCAACTCTACATAGGCGGAGTAACTGACGTACTGCCCATTCTCCTCCGCCGACGGGCGGCAGGAGAAATAGATGCGCACAAAATCATCGAACACAAGCGCTGCCGGGGCCTGCGCATATTCCTTGAGCCAAGTTCGCCCTCCCACTTCCTGCGGCGAAAACACCTTACCCAGCTTTTGCCACCTGAACATGTTTCAGATCAACTCATAGTTAGTTGAAATACAGGTTTGAATGCTATCGACTGGATTGAACATCATTACATCAATGATCGATAGCCAAGGCACGAATTCATTGTCGAACTGTGGATATTCAAATGGTTTCGACTGGATAAACTTTAAGTCGATATTCTTCTCCCGGAACATAGCTTTCGAATATAGCGCAACGCCACCGATGGCATTCACGTACGAAGTTGCGCCGGCCGCCTCGCACAAAGCAATAACCCTATCCTGATTCTTGAGATCATGGTCGATCATCAGACTGGAAGAGAGCTTGATCTCCGTCGTAATACCTACGTACTCGCAGATTCGAGCGATAGAGTGGTACAGGAAACGAAACAGGTTTGCATCTTCATAACGTACAATGTTCTCGATTAGCGGAAAGGCCTGCGCGAAATACGGCGCGCGCGCGTAAGCTCCTTTGAATTGATTAAGTAGTTTGTCGCGATTAAGATCCGCTGCCAATACACGCTCACGCACATCCAAATAATCCGAATCACTCTTCAGTGGTAGGGTAAACATCACATCCTTACCATTCTGCAACATGCGGTTGCGATTGATCCAACCCTTCTTCGTATATTTGATATCGTCATACACGACAAACATATCCACAGCGGCAATCAACTGGAAATATCCAATATAGGGAAAGTAGTACGGCTGCATGATGGCTAATCTCATCTCAACTCCATCTGAAACCATTTGCTTGCTTTTCGACCACTCTTATTGCGCCGCTATGAAATGGACAATGCTTTCTACGACCGGCATCTCCAGATCGGGATAGATCGGCAGACAAAGAACATTTTGTGCGGCAGCAACGGCTACAGAAAGATTATCTCCATTGGCGGAAGGCAGGTCGCGATACATGGGAAAATCGGAGATCAATGGATAGAAATAGCGGCGCGTATAAATCCCGATGTCTTTGAACCTTTGACAAAGATCGTCCCGGGTGATCGGATAGTCTGATTCAACCAAAATAGGGAAATAAGCATAGTTGGCAATTTTTTCGCCAGCATCTTTCAAGCAGCGCACTCCTCTTATCCTATTCAGTCGCTCACGGTAGGCATTATCAATGGCCTTGCGGCGCGCAAGCGCCTGATCTATATATTTCAATTGCAGCAAGCCCAAGGCCGCATTGAATTCGCTCATCTTGCCGTTGATGCCTGGGGCCACTACTGTCATTTCTCCGTCATGACCGAAATTCTTTAGCTGGTCGATACGCACCTTGGTCTTCGCATCTGGGCAAATTATGGCCCCACCCTCAAAGGTGTTGAATACCTTTGTGGCATGAAAACTCAATACCGAAAGGTCACCATGCCGAAGTATGCTGCCTTTCCCGTCATTCACACCAAAAGCGTGCGCCGCGTCATAAATAACTTTGAGGTTGTAGTTGTCGGCAATTCTTTGAATGGCATCCACATCGCATGGGTGCCCATAGCAATGGACAGGCATGATGGCGGTGGTTTGCGGCGTGATCGCCGCTTCGATCTTGGTTGGGTCAAGATTAAGTGTATTCGGATCGATGTCAGCGAATACCGGCTTAATACCATTCCAAAGCAGCGAGTGTGAAGTCGCAACGAACGAATACGGAGTGGTTATAACTTCGCCAGTTATGCGGAGCGTCTGCAAGGCAGTTACTAGCGCAATGGTGCCATTTGTGAATAAGGCGATATGCTCCACCCCAAGATACTCGCACAGCGCTAACTCCAATTGCTGATGGAACGGACCTCCATTGGTTAGAATCTTACTATCCCAAATCTTTCCCAGATATGGAATAAATTCCTCCAGGGGAGGAAGATAGGGTTGAGTTACAAAGATTGATCGTTGACTCATCTTTTCCCCTTGAGCATCGTCATCATGCATAGCCCATAACTGTTCTTGATTAGCCTTTCTGCAGCTGCCGCTAGTTGTTCGGCTGAGGGCCAGCCGTTGTGAAATGCGATCTCTTCCAGGCATGCAACCTTATAGCCCTGTCGTGTTTCGATTGTTTCAACGAAGTGCCCCGCCTCCAACCAATCAAGGCCACGACCGAGCTGCACGACCTTGAGATCACCCCTCTCTAGATTGGCTTTGCTTATGCCTGTGACTTCCAATTCTCCCTCTACTGAGGGGCGAACAGACTTTGTCATAATGACAACATAATCGTTCCAAAAATAAGGGTTTGTTACGGCTTCATTAGATATGGATATTTGGGTTTCCCCTCATTCGAGACAGCTCGCATGTTTTCGCCAAATGCGGCAGCTCCAAAGTGCTCCGGGTCTTTGACCATGTAATCGATTAGGGTCGCCCTACTTTGCTGACTCGCCGCGTTACGCAGCATGGGTCCGGACCCTTGGTCATAGAACATCTTGTCTCTCAGCACAAGACAGACCGAGCTATTGCCGCTGAATTCTTCACAGATAATGAACTCTTGCACCAAGCCATCCGAACCAGGTTGCACTCGGTTGCCAAAATGAATCCCAACGTCGCTACCATCCTCGAGTATCCGCATGAACCCCGCTTGATCTTCCTATGTCCTAATCACCAAGTTTTTCCGCCCTTCTACCAACATCAGTACCGACAGCGGCTAGCAGATTATCGGCTTGTCGCATGTCGGCAGCAACTGCTTAGAAACACCACGCGTTGCGCGATAGAACCGAGTGCCGGAACCACCAGCGAGAATGATGCCTTTTCGAATCATGAGGCAAATATCTTCGCGGGTTCACGAGGAAACGGATGGTTAATTGCTTTTGAAAGGTGATGGGTTGCAACGACGCTTTCGTTCCTTCACAACGACATCACCGGTAATGAGATTGGTCATTGCCACTCCCTGATAGACATTCTTGATGTACGAGGGCATCGCTTGCTCTACTCCGGCCTGAATAAGATCCGAAGCAATGGGCATTTGAACGGCGACGATAATGCAGTTGCACTGATGAGGATCGCGTATCTTTGTTGTGAGGTTCAGCAGTTTTGCGGCTGGCAAGTCGTCCGAAGCAAGTTCTAGGGTGTGGGCATGCTCAGCCTGAAGTTCGGCAATTCGTTTCTGATTAATGTTGACTCCAACAACTGGCCGCTTCTTGCCGAATTCAACCGCAAGTGGCAGAGCAATGTAACCAAGACCAATAATTGTGAGTTTGAAGTCTTTCAGAATTGTGTCCAATCCACAGTCACAGATTTAGCGAGATATCTAGACTTATAGATATCCGTGTTCCTGATGAGGCCACGTAGTAGGCCAGCAAGCCCACTATTGCAAATGCCGTCATACTAAATTGCAGAACAAATGACCAATTACATCGGCGTACTTTTTTGAAACTAAACCAGAGCAATTACCCAAAGCACTCTGCCTCAGCCAGGTGCTTCGCTACGAATCCCTGGCAAAAAAAATGGGCTTCTCGCTCAAGGGCCAGGCAATTCCGGGAGATGGATCGTTCCACAACAAGCTGCGCTCATACTCTGGATGCCAGTAGTCAGTCTTCCTATACAAGAACTCTGCTGCGTCAAACGTAAGGTAGAAGCCATGAGCAGAACCTGGCGGCATCCATGCCATGCGCTTGTTCTCAACCAACAGATTAGACCCCACTCACTTGCCGAATGTGGGCGACGACATGCGGATATCCTCCGCAACGTCGAAGACCTCACCTGCAATGACCCGGACATGTTAGCGCTGGGGATGCCAACTTTGACGATGAAGCCCGCGAAGTACATCCTCTGCCGGTTTTGAGTGGTTGTCCTGTACGAACTGGACATCTGGTCCAGTAGCTTCCTGCGAGGATTGGACGTTGGTGCTCTCATATTAGAAATCGCGCTCATCCCCAAACATTTTCGGTTGCATTATGACGACATCTGGAATAGGAGTGTGAATAACCTTCATCAACGGCTCTTTTCCTTAAGCAGTCCATGGAGGTACTGGCCATAACCGTTCTTTGCAAGGGGTTGTGCCAGGCGTTCCAATTGCGCGTCATCGATCCATTTTTGCCGCCAGGCGATTTCCTCGGGGCAAGAAACTTTGAGTCCCTGGCGACGTTCAATGGTTTCGATAAAGTGACTGGCTTCAATCATGGCCTCGTGGGTACCCGTATCCAGCCAGGCATAGCCCCGGCCCATGGTCTGAATATACAACTGGCCACGCTCCAGGTAGAGGCGGTTGAGGTCAGTGATTTCAAGTTCTCCGCGGGCGGAAGGCTTGAGGGATTTTGCCAATCCAACGACGTGTTGATCGTAAAAATACAGGCCGGTAACGGCGTGATGGGATTTCGGCGCGCTGGGTTTCTCTTCGAGGCTCACTGCCTTGCCTTGGGCGTCCATTTCGACAACGCCATAGCGTTCTGGGTCATTGACGCGATAGGCGAAGACAGTGGCGCCACTTCGCTTATGCGCAGCTTCCTTCAGTAGCCCCTGTAAGTCATGGCCATAGAAGATATTGTCGCCAAGCACCAGTGTGCAGCAGTAATTGCTAATGAACTGTTCACCGATGAGGAATGCCTGAGCTAGGCCACCAGGTGAAGGCTGAACAGCATATTGGAGATCGAGGCCCAACTGTTTGCCATCACCCAGGAGCTGTTCAAAACGCGGTGTGTCCTGCGGAGTTGAAATAATCAGAATGTCACGTATATCTGCCAGCATGAGCGTGCTGAGGGGGTAATAAATCATCGGTTTATCGAAGATCGGCAGCAGTTGCTTCGATACAACTTGCGTGGCAGGGTAAAGCCGGGTACCCGAACCACCAGCGAGGATGATGCCTTTGCGGTTAGCTGTCGCCATTCCTAGTTCAATCCCATGTATTCGTTCGGCATTCTATCAACACCTTGTTGCCAATGCGGCGACGTCAACCCTAAAGTATTCCGAATTTTGGATGTATCCAATCTTGAATTTAACGATCTTGCAGCCGGCAAGGGAAAACCCGAGGTAGGGATTTGCAGAACGGTATCCGATGCTACCCGTTTGTTGCCGCCGTCGTTTGCATGATTTCGGATGTAGTCGATCACGTGACTGGCATAATCATGCCAGCTTGTTTAACCGCCTGCAGTCAGATGGTAGAGGCCCGCCAATTCCAAGCGGCTTTGCACAACACGAATTGCGTACGCCGTAAAGTCAGCCAGCAAATCAGCCCCGGTAGGTGAACCAATCTGGTGGTCAATTACGGTGAGCCGGTCCCGCTCCCGCTCCCGCGCGGGCGCAATATGGTTTCGGCGAAGTTGGCACCACGGGCCGCATAGACGCAGCTCATTCGAAATATCAGGTGCTTCTCGCACTTGTCAACTGCTATACCAACCTCCAGCTTGGTGCGTCCATAAACGCTCAGAGGACTCGGTTTATCCGTCTCGCCAACGTGAATAGCAACTAGCGTCAAACACATAGTCGGCGGAGTAATGCACCAGCCAGGCCCGAGCTCTTGCGCTTCAGCCGCTGAAACGCCAGGCGCCAGCGCATTGAGCGTGCGTGCGAGTTCAGGCTCGGTCTCGGCCTTATCCACAGCCGTATGGGCCGCCGCGTTCACGATCACATCGGGCACGAACTGACGGGCTGTGGCAGAGTTACCCTCCAGGTCGGCAAAGTTGCCGCACAAGCGCACACTATCAGAATCCAGGGCAACGACTTCGCCCGCGGTGCCAGACTGCGCTGCAGTTCCCAGCCTACCAGCCCGCCTTTGCCAATGAGAAGAATTTTCATGGGAGGGGAGAGGCGAGATGCAAGGAACAAGTTTCTCAATCATTACCGTAGTGCTTGGTGACCCATTTGCGATAGTCGCCACTCAGCACATTGGCGACCCAGGGCTGGTTATCGAGATACCATCGGACAGTCTTGCGAATACCGGTCTCGAAGGTTTCCAGCGGTCTCCAGCCCAGTTCGCGTTCGATTTTGCCGGCGTCTACGGCGTAGCGCTTGTCGTGACCGGGGCGGTCGACAACCGAAATCCTTTGTTCCCAGTAGCTGCGGCCGTCGCTCCGCGGCTTCAATTCATCGAGCAAGGCGCATAGGGTATTGACCACTTGCAAATTGGTCATTTCGTTGTGACCCCCAATATTGTAGGTCTCGCCCGCTAAGCCGCGCTCGAACACGAGCCGCAAGGCGCGGGCGTGATCATCGACATAAAGCCAATCGCGAATATTGTCGCCCTTGCCATAAATTGGCAGCGACTTCCCTCGCACGGCGTTGAGGATCATCAGTGGGATCAGCTTTTCCGGGAATTGGCACGGACCGTAATTGTTGGAGCAATTGGTGGTAACCACCGGCAGTCGATACGTGTGGTGCCAGGCGCGAACCAGATGATCGGATGCCGCCTTGGAAGCCGAATATGGAGAGTTCGGCTGGTACGCCGTACTCTCCGTAAAGAGCCCCGCATCTCCAAGCGAGCCATACACTTCATCGGTCGACACATTATGGAAACGGAACGCAGACTTTGCGGCATCCGCAAGACTACTCCAGTAAGCGCGGGTCGCTTCAAGTAGCGAGTAGACTCCCGAAATATTGGTGTCGATAAAATCCCCCGGGCCGTGAATCGAGCGATCCACATGGGACTCTGCAGCTAGATGTATAACGCCTGCCGGCTGGTACTGAGCAAAGAGTCCATCCAGCGCCGTACGGTCACAGATATTGGTGCGTGAGAACCGGTACCGCGGATTGTCACCGACCGAGAAAAGCGACTCGAGATTGCCGGCATAGGTGAGCTTGTCGATATTGAGCACGTGCCAGTCGGTATCTGCGATCAATAATCGAATCAGGGCAGAACCGATGAAACCGGCGCCGCCGGTAACAAAGACAGTCTTCACTATTTCGATTTCTTCATTGATACATTATGGACAACTTGCCAGCCACAACTTCACTGACCCCAAGCCCGCTGTTTACCAAATATAGAAAAAAGCATTTACATAAAGCAGCGCAATCGACTTCAGCAGACTACTACCGCACTAACTCAACTCCCGCCCTTCCGGACGCGCTACTCCCACGCGTGGCATCGTACGACCAAGAACCAAAGAGCCAGACTTTTGCGCTGTCGCCATAGCGGTGCGCAATATTTGCTTCGACCACCTGAGCCACTTCCCGCGGCATCCTAATGACATTGGAATAAAGGGTCAACCTGACTTAGTGAGGGTGGAATCTGATCATTATAGTGTTCAAAGCATAGGTAGCATGCAGGTGGGGATTCAAGCGATGGTATTCCTCGTCGTGCAAGCCGAGGCGTAGCTCCGCCTGTTAAGACAGATTTCTACTTTGGATAGGTGGGTCTGGCTAACAGCCTGTCGGATTTAATCGTACGACATGCGCGATAATCATGTAAATTCCTTGCAGTTATTGGCTGTCTCATAACTAATGCAATAGTAGTCGCCCCAGCCGAAGCGGAGCAGTGGCATGGCACGACCGACGGGATCTGCGGAAGTGATCGAGGCGCGGCGCCGCCAGGCGCTGCGCCTGCTGGATGAGGGCTACTCGCTCGGAGAAGTCGGGCGCATGACGGACAGTGCCGCCAGCTCGGTGATGCGGTGGCGAGATGCGAGAGAACGCGGTGGCGAGAAGGCTCTGAAGGTTCGCCCGGCTCCAGGTCGGCCGCCCGCACTGAGCGAGGCGCAGCGCCAGCGGATCATCAATCGGCTGATCAAGGGCGCTATGGCCAATGGCTTTGCCACAGAGCTGTGGACCACGAGCCGTGTAGCCACGCTGATTCATCAGTGCTGCCACATTCAGTTTCACCGCAGTCACGCCGCTCGCCTGCTGCACGAGTTTGGCTTCAGCTGCCAGAAGCCCGAGAGCCGGGCACTGGAGCGCGATGAGGCGCGTATCGAGCAGTGGAAGCGCAAGGACTGGCCCCGGGGAAAAAAAACGCTGCGCGGTTGGGTGCGCACATCGTCTTTGCCGACGAATCGGGCTTCATGCTGATCCCCACCGTCCGGCGCACCTGGGGTTTGGTCGGTCACACCCCGATCATTCGCTACCGCTACGATCACGC
>Ga0075015_100000025_pt1 | contig 30819 bp, 29 predicted proteins | sample AleBraG_ABR_2013_FD_71476 | JGI IMG/M metagenome (GOLD analysis project Ga0075015, IMG submission 71476) | Freshwater sediment microbial communities in response to fracking from Pennsylvania, USA - Alex Branch Run_MetaG_ABR_2013 | ecosystem: Environmental > Aquatic > Freshwater > Creek >...
CGCGGTTGGACGCTTCGCTCGTATTCCGCCGAGGTCGCCCCCGACCGCAAAACCTTGCGAACCGTGTTTCGAGACACCCCAAGGTCCCGGGCGATCTCCTTAATGGTTTTGCCTCTGACGAAGTACTCGCGCCGAATCCGCGCAATCGTCTCCACGACCAACATCCCCTGACCCCCCCGCTTCAAACCAAAGCGGGAAGCCTCCAACGGCCACACCTCAGGGGGTCAATTTTGGACGCCGATCCCCCGGCTTAGGGGGTCAATTTTGCACGCCGAATAACATCGAGGCCTTTGCGGCATGGCCCGGGGTCCCGAGGGTCGTCCTCTACGACAATCTCAAAAGCGTTGTCATGGAGCGTCACGGCGACGCCATCCGTTTCCATCCCACCCTGTTCGAGTTCGCCGGACATTATCGTTACGAACCACGTCCCGTAGCTCCCGCCCGAGGCAACGAGAAAGGCCGGGTGGAGCGCGCTATCCGCTACGTCCGCGACAGCTTCTTTGCGGCCCGCGAATTTGTCGATCTGGACGACCTCAATGCTCAGGCCGATGCCTGGTGCCGCGGCCTGGCGGCGGATCGACCCTGCCCCGAACAAACCAGCCTCAGCGTTCGCGAGGCCTTCGCGGCGGAAGCGCATCTTCTGATGAAGTTGCCCGACAACGCCTACCCGCTGCTCGAGCGGGTGGCCGTCACCGCCGGCAAGTCTTCGACAAGCGCTCAGACGCCGTATGTCCGTTTCGATCTGAACGATTACTCCATCCCTCACACCCATGTGCGCCGCCCGCTCACCGTGCTCGCCGATCCCGGCGAGGTGCGCATTGTCGACGGCCAGCACATCCTCGCCCGTCATCGACGCAGTTACGACAAGGGCGCCCAGATCGAGGACGCCGCCCATATCCAGGCCCTGGTCGAGCAAAAACATGCCGCCCGCCAGCACCGCGGCGCCGACCGCCTCTCTCATGCGGCGCCCGCCAGCAAGACCTTGCTGATCCGCGCCGCCGAGCGCGGCAGCAATCTCGGATCCATCACCGGAGCCTTGCTGCGGCTCCTGGATCGCTACGGTGTCGCCGAGCTGCAAGCCGCCATCATCGAGGCGCTCGACCGCAACGTGCCTCACCCCAGCGCCGTCCGCCTCGCCCTTGAGCGGCGGCGCCATGAGCGCCAGCAGCTGCCGCCCGTCGCCGCCAATCTGCCCGGCCATGTCCAGGCGCGCGACGTTGCCGTCCGGCCGCCCAGGCTCGAACTCTACGACCAACTCAAGGGGACGTCCGATGAATAATCTCGATGCCCTCCATGCCAGAGCCAAGGCGCTGGGCCTCCACGGCCTGCTCGCCCATTGGCACGACGCCACCGCCGCCGGATGGCTCCACGATCTCATCGAATGGGAGGAGCAGGAGCGCGCTCGCCGCAGCCTGGAACGCCGCCTCAAGGACGCGCATATCGGCCGCTTCAAACCGCTGTGCGACTTCGATTGGGCGTGGCCAAAGAAATGCGACAAGCCCGCCATCGAAGCCCTGATGTCGCTCGAATTCCTCAATGACGCCACCAACGCAATCCTGGTCGGCCCAAACGGAATCGGCAAATCGACCGTGGCGCAAAATATTGCCCATCAGGCGGTCCTCCACGGTCACACCGCGCTGTTTACCACCGCGGGTCAATTGTTGGGCGACCTTGCCGCACTCGATAGCGATTCAGCGCTGCGACGCAGGCTGCGCCACTACGTCAACCCGACACTCCTGGTCATCGACGAGGTCGGATATCTCTCCTACTCGAACCGCCATGCCGATCTGCTGTTCGAGCTCATCTCGCGCCGCTATGAGCACAAGAGCACCCTGGTGACGACCAATCGCCCGTTCGCCGAATGGCGCGAGGTCTTCCCCACCGCGGCCTGCGTCGCTTCCCTGATCGATCGCCTTGTCCATCACGCCGAGATCATCGCAATCGACGGCGAGTCCTACCGCCTCAAGGAGGCAACCGAACGTTCCGAGAAACGGGGACGTCAACGCCGCGGAGCCAAGACATGACCACCAAACAACCCGACACCCGGCACGGCCTGCCACTCACCATCAACTTCGAAATTCCCGCCTACTGGACGCCGGAGCAGGCCCTCGCGGTATTCGAACTCCTCGACGATCTCCGAGAAAAAATCGGCGCTCACTACAGCGAACAGCTGTTCGAAATCAGCCGCGAACAACATCTGTACACCGGCACAGATGACGACGACGACGACACCGAAGGCGACGATCAACCGTTCTGAACCCCACAACCTGAAAAACAGAAGGGCCTCAAACGGGGCCCTTCCCCATCCCAATAATGTGTCGCCGTATTCTGTATGGTTTTGCACCGCCGGCAACACGGCAAGCGGATCAGCCCGCACGTCATTCGCCATTCGACCGCTACGCATCCGCTCCAGGCGGCCGTCGACATCAACACGATCCGAGCCTGGCTCGGCCAGGTGTCGCTCGACACCACCAACATCTACGCGGAGACCGATCTCGCGACCAAGAAGCGGGCATTGGCGACGTTGGATCGCGGACGAACGCGGAAGGTGTCCGGGGGCTGGTCCCGGAAGCCGGATGTGATGGAGTTCCTGCGATCGCTGTAACCTCGCAGATATGTGGCGCAGGATGTGTCGATTCCAAAAAGAACATGGCCGGGATCGGCTCTGCGCCACATATTGGGCTGCGTCACATACCCGCCATTATGTGCTCAAGCACATAAATGCCGGGAAGCGGAAGCGGGAAGGCCCATCAAACAGCTTGAAGACGGCACCATCATTTTCCGCGCTCACGCTCAGCGACCAAGGCTAAAGTGTGTTCACGCTCGGTGTTGCACACCTTACGGGTTCCGACCGCTCGCGCCGGAGCACCCGCCACGATCGTCGCGGCCGGCACGTCGGACAGAACGACAGCGCAAGCGCCGACAACCGCACCGTGGCCAATCCGCACTCCTGGCCCGACAAATGCCCGCGCCGCGATCCAGCATTCTGTTTCAATTATGATTGGATGCGCGATCAACGGAAATGATATTTCGCAATGGTCATGCGTTCCGGTGCAAAGGTAGGCCTCCTGAGACACGACGCTGTGCTCCTCAATCGTAATGGTCTCGACATTGTAAAGAACTGCGTTGTCGCCGATCCAGCAATGCTCGCCGATTACGACCTTCCAGGGGAACAAGACTCGAACGCCAGGCCGGATCAGAGCGTTGCGACCAATCTTCGCTCCGAAGAGCTGCCAAGCCAGTCGCCGCCAGGAATAAAGGGCTTGCGGCGTAGACCGCACCAAGAGGGCATCGAAGATCCACCACAGCTGAACGAACCACGCCGGTCGCCCGCGAGATCCTTCGGGAATTCGGAATCGAGATAGGTTCTGAAATTGATGGCGTTGCAATGAGACGCCTAACGGTTAGAATCGGGAGCCCGCTTGGTGCCGAGCACCTCGTCGTAACATTTTATCAGCCCGACTGCGGCTTCCGGCCAAGTCAGGTTTTTCCTCGCATACCCGCGGCCACGATTACCCATTAACCTGAGCCTCTCGATATCTTGCAACAGCGACATGATGCTCTCCCCGAGACCGGTCTCTATCTGCTCTTCATCAAGAACCAGGCCCGCACCAGCCTCTTTCACGTATGGCCAAGTATTGACCTTATCGCTGATGATGACCGGCACTCCCATCTGCATCGCTTCCGCGACCGTGATGGCAAAATTCTCCTGGCGCGACGGCAGCAAGAACAGCTCCGCGGATGCGTAGGCTCCCCATTTCGCTGCGCCATCGAGCCTGCCTGTCATCAGCACGTTGTTCTCCAGACCTTGAGCCGCGACGAACCTGTCCACGGCCGCTCGAAATTCAGGCGCGCCATCGCCGGCAATTGTCAGCAGCACATTGGGAAAAGTCCTGGCCACCGCAGGTAAAGCTGTCAGAATGCGGTCGAGCCCTTTCTTGAAGTGGAGACGCCCAAGAAACAGAAGCCGGCGGCGATTCCGCGCCTTGGGAAATCTTTCAAGGAATTGAGATACCAGTTGCTCCGAATTCCCGTCCGGCGCATCGGCCCCCAAGGGTATTACGACGCCTTTAGCGGGAGAGCCCAACTGGGTCGCAGCCAATCGCGCCTCTTCTGGTGTGGTGTAGATGAGACGGTGTGCAGATAAGATGTTCCTTTGCTCGATTGCCCAAAGATAAAGCGCCTTGCGCCAGCGCTTCACTGACAATGAGTAGGGATCCAGCATGCCGTGGGGCATTAAAACGTAGGGCCGGTGCCGACGACCGCATTCGCGCCGCACCAAAGTATTGATGGGATTCCAGAGCGTATGCAAGTGGACGATATCGGCAGCTTGAACGCCCTCGCCGAGACGGCGCCGGCTCGAGGCATCCAGAGTGAACATTCTTGATTGTGCCAGAAAGGTGGTCGGAGCCAATACATTAAGTTTCTTGAGCAGTATGGATTCGTCGCCAAAGCAGAAAAGCGGCGTCGACACGATGTTCGACAGGTGCCCACATCTGGTGGCCTCACGCACGAAATTTTCGACGACGACCGGCGGTCCGCCGGCACTCGGATGCATATACGGAATTACATGCAATATGCGCACGACAGACCAGACGTCCGCTTCGACGTGCACAGGCGTCATCAGCGCCGTTCAACGCTTGTTTGGTCCAATCGCCGAACGTTCACGGCAGGTGAGCGAGGCAGTCCAAACTTTCCGTAAAACCAAAGCGCCAGCGATGGCAGCATGAACGGAACCATCGTCAGCATGCTGCGCATTGCCATGGCAGCACAGAGGAAACCGGACGCATAAAGCACCTGCGCAAATGAGGAATTGATGTCGCGGCCTACCCGGTTCCACAATTCGGCCGCTGCGCCGAACAGTAAGCTGGCCAGCAGTATAGCGAAAAAACCACCTGCCATATAGGCTTCTCCAACGAACGTACAGGATAGCGTTGTCCCTTGGCCGGCCCCAAGCGCCGCCTCGATACTATTGCTTAAGCCTTCGGGCTTGCCGGGCCACAAAACCCGCGGAATCGGCTTGATCAGCGCATTAAACGGGATTTCAAATCCGAGAAATTCGATCGACTCGGGAAATACCTGCGTCAATTGAGATAGATTGACCATATTGTGATCGATAAAAAGCGTATCATAGTGACGCTCTGTTGATGAAAAATTGGCGAGACCAACACCTCTAAATTCCAGCATGTAGGTCGTGGCAACCAACAACAAGGCAAGAATCGGTACTCCTAACAATAGTATCTGACCTATTTTAATACGGGGTTTCGTGAGAAAATACGCACCGGCAAATGCGATGACGTAAGTGGCGATTATGTTTCTCGTACCCGACGCAAATGCGTAATAAAAAGTGAGAGCAAGCACAAGCGCAACTACGATCGTTTGAATGAGCGTGTACTCGTTTGCGCGTGCGTAAATGAGACCGCCCACTGGCGGAAGCAAGTAAATGAGCATCCCAAGTTCGTACAATAAACTATATGCGTCGCCGTACTTACCCCTCCCCCAGGATTGGGAAAACCGTGGGAGAGACATCTGACGTAACATCTCAAAGGGATCAAAACTCACCGCAATTAAAATATGCAGAAAGCCTACAACCGCCGCGAACAGGAAAAGCGAAAAAACGTGCCTCGATTGAACCGATAATTCTGACCGAACTTGAGGAATTCTTGGGATCAGATGCCGTCCGACTGCGAGGCCAGCAAACCCGAGGAGCATGGCCTGGGTCCCGGCAGTCGCGGCTGCGGCAGACACCAACGCCTCGACATCAGGCTGCGGAAAAAGGAACTCCAGGAATGTTAGACCGTAAAGCGCCCAAAGCATCAGAATGTCGACCCGGATCAGGCTGCGTACCCCTTCCACTGCCTCGATGCCGGTTGCAATGCTTAGGGAGAGGCCGACACCGACTGCGGCAACAGTAAACAAGTCTACGACGCCATCCAAAGGCAGAAGGAACGCGGTGACCGCAAGCCCAGCGAGGATCACAGCCGTGGGCCCCACCGCCGCGCGAGTCCGCTGCTCATTCATCGCCAATTCCCAAGTTGCAAGGCCTCACCGATGATATTGCTGTTCGGCTCAAATTGGGGAAACCCCACCATTACATCTTGCTATTGCGTCGGCGTAGATGGACCCATACGATTCGGCCATTTTCTTGACCGAAAGCTTATCCTCAACAAGGCAACGCCCGCTCTTTCCGACCTGTTCAATGACAAGCGAATGACGCAGCTTTTCCGCCAGCTCCTCGACGTCATCAACAAACAAGACGTTGCTTTCATCAAGGAACGGAATCTCGGACGAGAGGTCGCGCGTCACTGCGCATGGTAACCCCGCAGACATTGCCTCGATCATAACGAACGGCAGCCCCTCGAACTCTGCTACGTGGAGCAGAAGATCACCGGCTGCCAGATACGGCAGCACATTGGCCTGCCATCCTGCGCACGAGATCGCGCCTTCCAGCCCTTCATCAACAATCGTTTTTTTCCACTGTTGTGCGAGCTTGCCGTCTCCCACCCAAAGAAATCTCATACCTGGAAGACGCCGGCGCAATTCATCTGCGATGCGCAAGAACAGAAAGGGGCGCTTCTGCTCTACCAGCCTGCCCACCCCAAGCACAAGAAAATCGCGAGCCGACAGGCCCAGCTCTTTTCGTTTCGCCACCCGCAGCGAACGCAAAGCGGAAGCCTCCACTCCCGGGACACCATTGAATATGGTCGTCGTGCGCGCACCGGGCAGAAAATACTGCAGCATCTCGCGTCGCCGCTCTTGTACCGCTACCAATACACCTTTGTATCTGCCGAGCTGAAAGCGAGCAATCCAATCACGCAACCATCCTGCCCTCGCGCGGAGATAAGTGGACGTTTGCGTGAGATGGATAGTGCAGACGTTTGGCAACGCCGCATACCGCGCCGCGCGCAGCAGATCGAGACCGTCTTCCAAGTTCTGCTTGTTAATATGGATGACATCCGGTTGGAGGCCTTTCCATTCGCACGCTATGCGGAGAGAATTACCCCAATTGAAACACGTTGAAAGCGAACGCCCCCGGTAGTCGTAAGTATTATGATAATCGGCGCGGATCACTCGAGCAAATCTCGCGCATTTTTCGGCGAGTTCATCCATCCGTGAATGCTTGGGAATCCACAACAAGACGTCGTGTCCGCGCTCGCTCAGTCCCTTGCCCAGATAGTCGAGGAATATCTCGCCACCGCCGCGTGCGCCGGAACCGCTGCTGACCAAAAGTACCTTCATAAGCACAAGCCTGTGCGATCGTCAACGCGCCGCAAACAAGCTGTCAAACACTTGCACCCACTTCTCCGCTCCAACTTCCGGAGTGAGCCCACATGCCTTGTTTCGGCAGTTTTGACCCCATTGGCGTGCCGTGACAGGATTCAAAGCCAGCATTTCCATCGCTCCGTATAAGGCATCACCGTCACTCGCAGAAAACCGCATGCCGTTGACGCCATTCTCGACAAAATCGAGGCCCGCCCCGACAGCATCCGATGTAATGATTGGGAGACCTGCTGCCAAGGCCTGATTAATCACGACGCCCCACCCATCATGGCGACTGGGTAACACAAATACATCGCTCCTCGCAAAATATTCCGGCAGCCGTTCGGGAGGCTGGAAGCCCTCGTAGTGAATCTTCGACCGTACGGCAGGGCTCACGACTTTCATAAAGTGCGGCAATTCTGCCTCGCGTCCAACCAGCAACAATCTTGCGTCGACTTCCGCCGCGACGAGACGTTCAAACGCAGACAGCAGCAAATCCACTCCTTTGCGGTGAATCATCTGGCCACAAAAGAGGAACGTCACCGGATCGCGGAATCCTCGACTGCGAGTGATCGCAAAGAACGCGGAGACGTCGCAATGATACGGAACACAATAGTGAGGGAGATTGGGAAACCTTCGATGATAGTCATCTTCCGCCGCGCGCCCTATCCCGACAATACCAGAAGAATACAAAATCGGCGCCGCGAGGTGGCGCTGGACGACCTCTTTCATCCCGCAATTGCGGCGAAGCCGCTCACCCCAAAACAGCCATCGCTTGCCGCGCAATCCTCCGCGCATCAGCCACTGTCCCGTCAACGACGTGAAACTGCTTAGAACCACAACATCCGCCGTGCTGGCATCAGGCAGGCCCCAATTTACATGTCCGCGCGCCCCGCCAAAAGGCAGCCAAAATCCCGGCATGACACGCTCAAACGGCCGCAACTGCTTATCAGGCCATGGGGAGTCCGGCGACGATGCCTCCATATAGCATACGCGCAAGTCGACATCCTCCCGTGCCGCAAGTGCGTCGAACAAATCGCGTTGGTACGGCGATGGCACAATAGTAATAAATAGCGCCTTATACCTCCTCTTTGTCGGAACAGATCTGGCTGCCACTTCGTCGTTCACCGACTTACTTTCGCTCTGCCGAAAAAGGCGCGGAACGCTCCGTGTTTTGGTTTGATCGGAATCCGCATTGTCGTCGATCATTTATAAAGCCTATTGCCAACGTGCCATACTAATCGAAGACCTGCAACCATTGCTGGCCGACATGCGCCAAGCTGAACTGTTCGGCTGGAAATGAATCGGTCGAAAATTTTTGCAACAAATTCGGTTCCGCCAGCAAACGGCAAATCGTTACAGCGATCATGTTCGAGGTTATTTCCGATAGCAGCCATCCGTTTTCTCCATCCTTCACCACGTCTCCGCAACAATTTGTAGCAATGATTGGCAGCTTCCAAGCCTGCGCTTCGAGTTGAGTGAGACCGAAGCCGTCGGAAAACGTCGGAAAAAGAAATACGTCCGCATCCTGGTAGAATCGGGTCGCCTCCCGACGGGGGACCGAACCGATCCAACGGATCTGGGGATTGTCATACAGATCCGACGGGATCGAAATCTGCGTCGGCCCCACAAATGTAAATTCTATCGGTTTCCCGCGCAGCAATCTGATCGCGTCAAACAGCGGCCCAACTCCTTTGCGCAGGTTGATCTGCCCCAGAAACAGGGCACGCAACGGTCGAGCAAAAGTAAATTCCGCCGGATATTCGCGCTGAAATGGTTGAAGACACTCCCGTTCTTCAAATGCCAGCGGAACAACTTTGATCTTTGCCGCCGGGATACCCTCGGCCACAAGCGCCGCATGCGACCATTGTGAATTGACCACAATGCGATCTACCAGCGCGCATTCCTCCCGCCAGTTCGCCCAATATCGCTGTGGCGGCGGCTGCCAGTTCCCCTGGTGAACTCGGTCCTGCTCGTACAGACTCGCCACGATTCGCTCTTCCTGCGGGCCCGGATCGATCTGACTCAGCACGGTGCGCCAACCGCGTGCACGCGCGAATTTGAATATCTCCAGCGCGGCATAACTGTATGCCATGAGCGTCAGCGGGGTATGGATCGGTTCAGTTCGCGACAATCTTGCCACTGCTACTTTTTGGAACCACTCATTGCGGGCAATCATCAGTGGCCAGTTGCGAAGGCGCGCGAGCCTGGCACGCACCTCAAAAGCGATATTGCGCGCGTTCGCCGCATGGACGTTCGCAGCTGACAGATCACGATGAAAGCGCGCGCGCAAACCGGGCTTGACGCTCCCAAGTGGATTCGTCGGCCAAACCCAGGCATCAGTCAATAAGAGGCGGAGCGCGCCGCGCTGGTGCAGAGCACGTGCGACGGCATAGTGCTCGCGCGCCCCCAGCTGACAGCAAATCCAATCTGGATCCCGCTTACTCAACAGATCACAAGGCCTAACGGCATTTACGCTTAAGGTCTCGACTTTGACGCAGAATCACAATCCGACCATGAATATTCGCCTGAACGATGCCAAGCCAAACCGGTTTTACGAAATTCCAGAAACTTCTTAACCGTTTTCCAGGCGATCGGCTGTCGATGCTGGCGGTTACGATAGCAATCGACTGGTATGCGCAGAATGCCAGACAAGATGCCGCGAATGCGGCCCTTTCGAATGCAATAGGCGACCTTATTCGCCAGTTGAAGAAGACCCCGGCCCCAGCCCCGGATCGGATAGTTCAAGAAGGCGTAGAGGCCGACATTGGCTATAGCACCCGCGGTGACTTCCGGCGACTGATGGTGCTTTAGATCGGTGTCGTGAAAAACGCGCAATTCTCCGGCTTCGTATATGGACCAACCTGCCGCAAACAATTGCAGACTCAGATCACTTTCCTCCATCCCATATGCCTGCGGCCGCGAAAGATATCCGCGCGTTTTCTGGTATGCCGCCAGACGAATGGCATGACCACATCCCATGTAGCTCGGCATGAGAACCACATTTTCGGTTCGCATTTTTGCAGGCTCATGACGATGCCAAATGGACGTTCCAAAAATGGCAGCTTCCGGATGCCTCGAATATAGCCGCTCCACTGTCGAAAAGAAGTCAGTATCTACCGGATACGAGTCGTCATCAAAGCTCACAGCGTACGGTGCACGGCAGGCCAACAAGCACCGGTGGCGCCCGCCGCCAGGACCCAACTGAACCGGCGACGTCAACACGCGGACGGCGGGAAATCGTCGGCGCAGCTCGTGTTCGAGCATGCCGTCCGCCGAGTCGACATGAATCCAGATTTCTGCCGGCATGGGACGGCACTCGTGAATTCTCCCGAGCACGGAAAGAACTGCCATGCCCCGGTTATAGGTCGGAATAACAACTGCTACGGAAACTACATCTGTCAAGTGAGGCTCCAAAGGAACCTGCGGCTTGCTCGTCACCGCTGGCACGCCGAAACGCACTCAGCGGCATCGTTGGGAACAATCGAACGTCCGTATTTCATTGTTGCGGAGCGTGAGCCGATTGCCCGCGCCGGCACGCCCGCCACCTTCTCGTCGGGAGCAACATCACGGGTCACGACCGCACCTGCGCCAATGACGGCACTGTTGCCTATGCTGACGCCCTTCAAAATAACTGCACCGGCACCGATCCACACATCGCTCCCAATCCGCAAAGGGCTGCTGACAAGAGGTTGCTCAGCGATAACCGCCCCCGGTTTGGCCCCATGATCGTGGTCGGTGATGTAGCAAAACGGGCCGATCAGACAGTTGCGTCCGACCTCGATGCTTTCCGATGCATCGAACATGGTGAAACGGTTGACATAGGTACCGCCGCCAATGACCAATCTCGGGGTAGCGCGGCGCGCGCCGGTCGTTAGCAGCACGACATCATCATCCAGGCCCACCATGTCATCTATTACGATATCCCAGGGATTTCTCGGCACGCGAATGCGTTTGATCCAGCATTTGCGACCAATGCGTACACCAAGTAGACGCAACCGTGCGATACGCAGACGAATCGCAATCGCACCGGGATAGCGGATGACGCGGTTGACCAAGTCATCACGCGAAGCCACTGCGTTCATAAAGACCTGGCAACGTTCCTGTGACGGAATTGTTGTGCTACTGCCAAAAAAGGAAAGGCTGCCAGAAACTTCAACCGTCCCAGCGATGCGTTCCACGCAAATGTTGAGACATACAAATCCCATGCCTCCCGCCCAAGACCTTTCCGCAAACAACTGAGCGTCACAGGTCGCGTATGGCGCGTCAGAATGCGACGCCGTTCCATTGCCCGCACATCTCTTCCCGGATAGCGCCCGGCCTTTTCAGCGAGGATTTTGGACCGCGCTCCCGCAAGCGTCCGCTTGAGATCCTTCATCGCACTCGCCTCATGCTCGCGATATGCAAATGTTACGGGAGCAGTGACTTGAGCAAAGCCGGGCGCCAAGCCCAACCGCAAAGCCAGGTCGGCATCCTCGCCGTTGCCCCACTGTTCGGTAAACCCATCCGCTGCCTCAAATGAATCCCGGCGAATGACAAACGACGATGCGCCCCACCAACGCCATTGATCGCCCGACGCGAGATAGTCCGCAAACTGTTCATAACTTCGAACGCCCGCGACAGCGCTGCTCTGATCACGCTGTTCCGAAAAAACGTGAGGTTTACCGGCGATAAATGATGGCTCCCGGCAGTCACGAATAACGTATCCATATACGTCCAACGTCCACGGAAACCAAAGATCATCGCTATCCAGAAATGCGATATAATGTCCTCGCGCCGAGCGCGCGCCGGTATTTCGTGCTGCACCAGGTCCGCGATTGGCCTGCCGGATCGCGCGAAGCTGACTCCCTTGTGAGACAAGCCACTCCCACGTGCCGTCGCTCGATCCGTCATCCACCACTATGACCTCATACTCCGTGCAAGTCTGTGCCCATACGGAGCTGAGCGCCTGCTGGAGAAATTCCAATCTGTCGCACGTCGGGATTACAACCGAAAATCTGGGTCCCTGGCTCATGCCGATCACATTCAAACAGCATCGGACATGGAACGTCGAATTCGCTTACGGGCCGCCGCAGCCAACCTCTCTGCGGCTTGAAAACCGAGCGAATGAAACGCCAAACGGTAATGTGCCGGGGCTGCCGCGCCCGTTGGTGAGAATTTCGGGTCCACGCTTTGTATTTGACCGATAATTTTCTGCGCGAAATCCTGATCATATTGCCAAGCATTCCGTGCGATTTGAAAACGCGCCTGATTGATCGCGCGTAGTCGGGCGCTAGTAAGCTCGTTGCTTTTTCTCAGGTAGTCCTCTGCTCCCTGCTCAATTTCAAGTCGGCGGCGATGAACTTCTGAGATATTCCGCTTACAGACCGTCTCCGCACTCCATTGACGGTACACGGCGCCGCTCGTGGAATGATATCCAAATCGCTTCTCGCCGATGAGCAACCTCAGATAAAGTTCGTGCTCCTGGCAACAGGGCTGGTCGTGCCTCCACCCGCCCACATCGAGGATCGCCTGTTTCCGCCAAAGCGGGGCCCCCGTCTGCGGCAGCTCCCAGCTTGCGAGCAGAATCCAAGGATCATCTAGCTCGGAAATCGGCAGCAGTTCGTGCCGAGTACCGTGTTCCGACCAGTGCTCCAAGGTTACCGGACCAAATACCAAATCCAGATATCCACGCGTGGCGATAAATTCCATCTGTTGGCTGATTTTATTGGAAAGCAAATAATCATCTGCATCGAGATATTGCATCCACTCCCCTCGAGCCAATTCAAGCAATCTGTTCCGCGCGACATTGCCTCCGCGGTTCGGACCGGCCTCCCAACGAATGAGATCACCGAACTGCCGAATGACAGCGAGACTGCCGTCCGTTGATCCATCATCAATGACGATCACCTCTTTGTCGGGCCATGTCTGCCCCAACGCGCTTTCAATTGCCTGTGCGATCCACCGCTCAGCATTGTAGCAAGGTATCAAAATGGAAACGGGCGCCTGCATAGTTTGCTGTGTTCGGAAACCGTTCAACGCCGCCCCTTGCATGTACGCCAAGCCCCTCTCAAGCGCAAAGTGCCCGAAAAAGGCCGGCGCCCCCGACCGGCAATCATAACGTCATTCCAAGCAGCTCGAACGCCGATAATTCCGGACATCATAACATCCCATCAGCAGCGTAGCGGTATCCCTCTATCGTAAGGTCCGCCACTCTATCCCAGCTACACGACACTCGCCAAGGAGAGGCCGCCCGGTAGTCAGGTGCCACGTTAAGCACCTCGGCAAGCTCTTCCTCAAAGTCAGTTTCAAATTCGGTAAAACGACGAACGTATGGCGTCGGCTCGTCGAGATCAACGGTGTTCAGCCGCTTCGGAAGTAAAATAGGAACACCATAGGAGCGCGCAAGGGAGGCCGCTCCGGAGGTGAAAATCGCGCAATAGTTGAATATTACGACGTTTGCCGCACTCAGCCACAGCTTCAGCAAATCGTCCGGCAGCCAACCAAGGCGATGGAGGATGTTCCGCGAAACGCCAATTCGGTCTACAATTCGCGCGCCATATTGCGGTGTGCAGGGTTTACCAACGATAGCAAGCCGGACATCCGACTGCGGGCGTTGATGCCACCACGCGATAACTTCTTCCAGGCCCTTGTATGGATCGACTGTGCCAAACATGAGCGCAATCTTTCTGGAATCGACACCTAGGTTGCGGCGTGCTTCGGGCGCGGCAAGTGGCGCACCAATGGCGACCGACAAATCGCCATGCGGAATCACTCGCACCTTTTCGACAGGCAGATCGAACGACTCCACAAGCCGCTGCTTTGCCATTGCGGAATGCGCGAAAACTACATGTGCATTGGTATGTACACAGCAAACGTTTCTTTTCGCAAACGGCTCTTCAGCGCGACCGTGGGGGTAGAAATTGTGCGCAGTGGTGGCCAGCACACATCGCTTTATTGTACCCTTGAGATCAAATGGAAAACGCGCGAATCGCACCCAATCAAATGCATCCTTGCGATTTGGGTAGTATGCCTCGGGCCAATGAAGGTGCAACAAGTCACATTGTTTCCCGGCTAGCAAGCGTCGAAGCGGAAAAACGCGCTTGTAGCCGGCGAGAAAGTCGACGTTTACAGCCTGGCCCTGAAGCGCCGTGGCAAGCAGTTCTTGGTACGGCACACCTGCTCGATAATCCGGGGCAAAAATGACGTTCAACATCGCACCGTTGAATTGTTATGCGCTTACGGCGTGAAGAACGCCCAGAACGGAAGAAATGGAGAGCTCAATGCCGCTCAAGAAAGCCTGCTTTCACCAAAGTTGCGATACCCTCGCTGTACATCAAGTGACGAATCTCACCGATGTAGTGCCGGAAGCAGCGACCGCCGATGCCCGGTTCCAATCGAAGAGTGTATTCATCTGGCAGCAACTCAACTCCATAACGGGAACTGCACAAGGCAAATAGCGTTTGCTCAATTCGCCAAAAGTGACCGTCAAGGAGCCCCGGAAGCGAAAGGAATTCTTCGATCCAGTCCCGGCGGATGGATTCCCGATGCACGAGCCCCAGCCCACTATTCACCCGCGGGTGGAGTGGATGACCAATTAGTTCGCGTACCGCTCCAGGTTCAACCGTGTACGCGTCATCAATGTCGGAATTGAACGTGTTTCTCAGACATGTACGATCTTCGATCCGTTGCAAGTAAGTTTTTGGCTCGGCGAAGAACAATAGGTCGCTGTCGAACAATGCCATTCGGTCGGACTCAAGAAAAGCCGCGAAGTCAAATATTTTCGGCGCGAGTACGTTGGTATCACGGAATGATCGACTCCTTGGAAATTCTCGCAACAACTTCGCGACCTTCGCATCTGCCAGTGCGCGCTTGATGATCCGGGCATCCGGAAAATGATGCGCCAAAGTTTCAGTCTCCGAATCCGCGAGTGAGCCGTCCTCATGAATGCACAGGGCATAATGCCGACCGCTCGCCGCATAAAATGACTTGAGCGTCCACATCAAATTGAGCCAATCTTGCTTCGATGTCAGGACGTGAATCTCACAGCGCTTGTCCGTCGTGCCGGAAACCGGCGCCGTCGACAGAATTCGCGGTCGCACCGCATCCCGATACCAAGCGACGTGCAGTCCGTGCCCGAATTTCTTGCGGAGTTGCAGCCACAGTGCGCCAACCGTAGGCCTCATTTTGACAATCGTCAGCTTGCTCTCCGAATGGACAAGAGGCCCGAAAGTCTTTCGCGAAATTGACGGCTAGCCACAATGTCCGGATGTAGAATTGAAAACCTGGCCAGCCTCAGCAAGCGCTGCCAGCGTTTCTCCTTCTGCCGCAAAGAAAGTTCAACTTCCTTCCGAAACTTGGCGTCAAAATTCCATTTTCCTTTCAATTCAACTCGCTTCGATCGGCTGACCAGATGATCCCTGCTAAATATGTAAGGACGAACGACCTGCAGCAGCTCATGAGCCGTCCGCGCAGGTTCTGTAGACTTTTGATTCGGCTGCAGACGAAAAGCTGCGAGTTCAGTATCAACAAATCCCACGCGACCTCCTGCACGCAATATTCGCAGCCAGTATTCGTAATCCATAACCCAGAATAGCTCTTCTTGAAATCGGCCGACTTGGTCGCCGATCCGCTTCCGCCAGAACACCTCCGGCTGCACAAAATTCCGTCCCTTCCACCACACGTCCCACAGGTCCAGGATCTCGTCATAGCGCGTAATTGAACCGCACCGCTCACCGATCTTGCGACCTTGCTCATCAACGATCCGGCATCGCCCGTGAAGCAGGTCGACGTCCGGATGGCGACTGAAGTGTTCGGCTACGCGCGCCAAAGTGCCTTCGATATAGTAATCGTCGCTGTTGAGGTAGGCGATGACGTCGCCGGTCGCCTTCTGCAGCCCTTTGTTGATGGCGTGCGTTTGACCACGGTCTTTCTCGCTCACCCAGTAGTCGATGCGATGCTGAAATTTCCGAATGATGTCAACGCTATCATCCGTGCTTCCGCCATCGATGACAATGTACTCCAGGTTCGGGTAGTCTTGGCCGATCACTGACGATATTGTTTGCTCTATAAATGCAGCTTGATTGAAAGAAGGCGTAATAATTGAAATTCGAGGAAGCAACGTCATGATGGCGAATCGCGATTCTCTCTGGACCCAAATTTAGCCGCGCAGAGCTCGGCACGGACATCTTGTGGAATTGATTCGGAAAGTCGACAATGTGGCCAACAGCAATATCAGTGAACGGCAACACTCCAATCCAGGATCGGAGCGACCAATCCGGGGCGATTCTTTTCGCTCAATGAATTCCAAAATGGCGATACTCCATGTCTTAAGTTCAAGTGGAACTTAAGAACCGCGTCCTCATGGACAATCCACGAGACGTTGTGGATACTAATTCGCGGACTCAAGAGGAAATCTCCCCCATTCAGCAGACCTTTCGGGATTTTGCAGCGCCAGCGGTTTTGTCCCATTTTCACCGGCGGCCAATGCTCTTGCGGCAGGTCCGTCTGGTACGTCCGAAAAATTGTCACGCCCTCGCAATTCGTCAAGTCGAAGCCCACACAGAGGCTGGCGTTGGTTTCTTGCACGAAAAAATCGAGTCCGATAAAAACGTCTTGATCGCTATCAAAAGCGCCGCTCGGCCGACCATCCGAGGAAAATACGCGTATCGCCAAAAGCGCGACGTTTTCGTTTCCCGGAGCCGTGTCTCGATTCCAAACCCTTTCACCACTAGATGATTGGGCCTGCGCCAGATACCGCGCGACCACCGATCTTGATGCATCTTGCATGACAATGGTTCCAGTCTCCAACATGATCGCGCGATCACACAGCGATTGAACCGCCTGCAAATTGTGACTTACGAACAGAACCGTGCGATTTTCCCCGACGGCAACGGAATGCATCTTTCCAAGGCATTTTTTTTGGAATTCGGCGTCGCCAACGGCCAACACCTCGTCGACAATGAGAATTTCGGGCTCCAGATGTGCCGCAACGGAGAATGCCAAGCGCACGTACATGCCGCTGCTGTAACGCTTCACCGGCGTGTCGAGAAACCGTTCGACCTCGGAGAAGGCGACGATTTCGTCGAACTTCGTCTTGATCTCCGCCCGCGTCATGCCGAGGATCGCGCCGTTGAGAAAGATGTTCTCGCGGCCGGTCAACTCGGGATGAAAACCGGTGCCCACTTCGAGCAGGCTGGCAACCCGGCCGCGTAGCGTCACCCGCCCACGATCGGGCTCAGTGATGCGGCTCAGTATCTTCAACAGGGTCGACTTGCCTGCCCCATTCCGTCCGATGATGCCTAGAACTTCGCCGCGCTTGACTTCGAAGCTCACGTCGCGCAATGCCCAAAACTGCTCGACTTCATCGCCTTGCACGATCTGAATGCCGCGCATGAAATCGAACGTCTTGCGTGCAAAATTGCGGGCCTCACGGGCAATCACGTCGCGCAACACTGAATAGCCTTCGCGCTGAGTGAACCGGTGCCCCACCAAATAGCTCTTGGACAGGTTCTCGGCGGTGATGGCGATGTCGGACATGATGGTAACAAACCCCGAGGATCAGATCAGATCGGCAAAGCTCTTTTCCATTTTCCTGAACTGGCGGATACCCGACCACAAGAAAAAGCTACTAACGGCGACGCTGAGCCAGAGACCGGGCCAGTAAAGCTGACTTTCACCGCGGAGCACGCACCAGCGAAACCCGTCGATGACGCCGACCATGGGGTTGAGCGAATAAACTAGGCGCCATTCATCGGGGACGATGGCGGAACTGAAGCCGACTGGAGATACATAGAGGCCGAGCTGCACAATAAATGGAATGACGTATCGGAAGTCCCGATACTTGACATTGAGCGCCGTGACCCAGGCGCCGACGCCGAGGCTGGCCATGAAGGCGATACCCGCAAAAGCGGGCAACAACAGCAACTGCCAGCCCGGCATGAACTGGTACCAAACCATCAGGCCGGCAAGAATCGCAAAGCTGACGACAAAATCTACGAAGGCCACCATCACTGCTGCGACCGGCACGATCAGCCGGGGGAAATACACTTTGCTGATGAGATTTGCATTGCCGATGAGGCTGTTCGAGGCATCAGCCAGCGCGGTGGCAAAGAAACTCCAGGGCAGCATGCCGGCAAAGACCATCAGTGCATACGGCTCCGCGCCATCGGAGGGAAGCTTCGCAAGTTTGCCGAATACGATAGTGAATACCACCATGGTCAGGAACGGCCGGATGAGCGCCCAGGCAGCACCGATCACGGTCTGCTTGTAGCGGACGGAAATGTCGCGCCAGGCTAAGACTTGGAACAACTCGCGGTACTGCCACAGATCGCGCCAGTAATGCCGTTCGGCGCGACCGGACTCAACGATCAACTCGTAGCCGCCCGCACCAGTGTCTTGAGATAGAGGCCGGCCCCGGTCGGTGCGCGGAATGACGTTCATATCTTTCAACAGCTTGGCCGAGGCAATCGACATCGGAGCGTGGGTCGCCAAACGATCCTGGCTCATCGGTTCCGGCCCGCGATACCAAGCCGCCGAAAGGAACTAATGTTCTCTGATCGCTCAATTCGTACCACGCTCGGTTTGCGTTCGCTCACGATTGCACGTTCCAAGGCGCGTAGAGCTTTCACCAGTCCATCGACATCGCCTACATCGGCCCGATGATACCGACCGGGCGGCAGTGCGCCATTGGCCAGCAGGTGTACATCGGAATCCTGGCTACCGACGAACAAAATTCTTTTTCCCGAATCGATGCAGGCGTGAATTTTCGAAGGCACGACATAGCCCACAAATGCATCTCGCAGTGCGATCAAGTGCACGTCCACGGCAATTAGAAGCCGCGGCAAGTCATCGAGCGGCACCAGGCTCGATCGATGGAACGATACGCCGCGAGAACGAAGGTCTCGCTCAACCCGATCAGCCTTGGCGCCGGTGGCATTCAACCAGAAGCGAAGGCCATGCCTGGATTGCCGCCAGTAGTGCGCGTATGCTTCGATGAATGTGTGATCGTCGTGTGCAATACCCCAATTTCCGGAGTAAAGAATAACCCCGGCGCCGCCGCGCACATCATCTGGTAGTCGCAGCGGCGCAAGGTCCGGCGTAAATGTCACGGGTGAAGGATTGCGCTTCAAAATGATGCGTTGTTCCGAAATACCGATATCCATCAACCGCCGTCGCTGATCGAGGCCCAGCACTTCGAACGTGTCGATGCGACGGCGCCAAAAATACGTAAGACGGAGCAAGGCACGAAGCAGCGGTCCACTGCTCCCACGCTCCGCCATGAGACATTCCGGATGGAAATCCATGATGCGATAGATCAGGCGCCTGCGCAGCAGGACATTAAGCGGTGCGATAAAATGCAACAGGAATGGCGGGCTGCCAGTAAACAACACCGCATCAGCGCGCCGCATCGCGTTGAATGCGACGGCAAGCAGCATCACGTTCGCGCGGATCGTCCAGCTGAGTCGCCTGAAAAATCTATGTTTCTGGTACGTCCGCCGATGAACCCGAATGATTTCGAGCGAACCTTCGCTTACCGGTTCGACCACCTGGCGGCGCGACGGACCGCTCGTCAGTCCAACGAGGGTGACCGCCCAGCCCTCGCTCGCCCGTGCGCGGGCATCAAGCATGGCGTATTGACCTACTGCTCCGAAATCCGGCGGAAGCCAATCGCAAATGAACACGAGCCGTTTTGTCATCTAGCTTTATGTGCCGAATACGGCCGATCCGCTTGCTTTGTCAATTGCTTTGTCGATAAGTTGCCCACGCTACCGCACTGCGGGTGAAATGCCTCGCCCGAAACAATAGCAATAGGAGCAGCGCGCAATGGCGCGCGACAGATTTCATGCTGCCGGCGAGAGTGCCGAACGGTGAATCGACACGGGAACCGCAGTTCCCATCAACTTGATCAAGACCTGAACCCGTCCGGCGTCATCAAGTCGCTCGAGCGGACCCACAAAATCTGCGAAGGGACCGGATAGGATTCGCACGTTCTGACCTTTGACGAGGCCCGCATCCAACCGAATCAAATTGCCGTCGGTCTGACCGACCAGGGATTCCACGATGCCGGTGGGAACCGGAACTGGCCGCCCATCCTGAGTGAAGAGACGCGAAACGCCGATCGTGCTGCGCACCGATAGCCACCGATCACGATTGATATCCAGAATGATGAACAGATAACGTGAAAACAGAGGTGCCCGAACCGTCCGCAGCTTACGTGCATGGCGAACGGTTTTTTCAATTTGCGGATAATAAGTACGAAATCCCTGCGCCCCGAGATGAAACTCGGCCTTTCGCTCGCCGTTTGACAGCGTGTGAACGAGAAACCACCTCTCGCTCCCTGCAAGCATAAGCATACCGGATTGCATGGACATCATACTCAACTCACCGCACTCGCATAACGGTCTCGGCCATAATAATAACTGGCGCCATATTTATCGTAGCGGCGAACAGTTGCCATATCGACCTTATTCAGCACCGCGCCCACAATTTGTGCCTGCAGTCCCGGCGCATTTTGCAGCGCATATTTTACGAGATCAATCTTCGTCGTACCCCACTCAATCACAAGAACATAGGAATCAATGACACGTGAGGTCACGTGAACATCGACTTCGGCGACCAGCGGTGCAAGGTCCACGATCACATACTCATACTTATCCCGGAGCAAGGAAAACAGCGCATCTGCCGCATCCGATGCGAGCATTTCGATAGCGTTGGGCAGGGCCGCATTGCGGACAATCGGCAGAAATGCCATCCTGGTATTTGGTACTGTCCAGACGGCATCTGCAAGGTCAACCTTTCCGGCAAGCACATCCAAAAAACCAGCATCGGCATCGGGGGCGAGTGCCCGCGACAGCGACGGATTACGAACGTCACAATCCACGAGCACCACGCGTGCTCCACTTTGCGCTATGAGGGTTGATATTGCGACTGCAACGGTCGACTTGCCCTCATTCGGAAGACATGAAATCAGTCCAAGGACCTTTGACTTTCCGGATCTTTCGTTCAAATCCAATGTCACTTTTACGGCCCGAATAGCATCTGCATAGGGCGAAAACGGGGCCGCAAAAACCGCCCGCAACATTGTTGGGATCGAGCCGATCTTAGCGGGCCTGTCACTGCGGTCGGCGCACCTCGCAAATTTCGACTTTATTCTCGACAGCGTTGCCAATGCCCTGGTGGATTTCCAATCGGGCGCAACGCTGATCGAGCCGTCGTTTGCAATCATGGGCACCAACCCAAGGCAATTGGTCTCGAGTACGGAACGCACCTGCTCCCTGGTTCGAAACCCGCGATCCAGCACTTCGCGCAAGGCGCCGATCCCGAATCCGAGCATTCCTCCCCCGAAGATCGTCAGCGTCCAAGCCTGCACGACCTTGGGCCCGGTCTTCGTCACCGATGCCGGCGAAAGCGCTCGAGCATCACTAATCGGGTAGGATTGCTGCTGCTGGGATTCGGTGTATTGCTGCAGGAAATTATCATAGAGCTTACGGTAGCTCTGCGCAGCGGATTCCAGACTGAACAGAGCAACCTGCGCCTGATTGGTCTCGGTTGACTGCGATACGAGTGCGGTGAGCCCCTTCTCGGATTCCTCCTGGCGCTTTTTGGCAATTTCGTATTCGCTCTTATGCGTCTCTTCGATCCGACCTAGTTCATCGCGGATAGACTTGCGAAGGTCCCGGATCTGGTTACGCAGATTTACGACCGTAGCATGACCTTTGCCGAGGCGCGCCGAAAAGTCCGCCTCCCGATTCACCAAGTCCAAATATTGAGTTCTTAGTCTCGTGATGATCCCATTATTCATTGCCTCGGTAATTTCTTCGTCAGCCGCAGCTGATGGCTGATCCTGTTGATAGGCCTCGCGGACAGCTTGAATGCGTTCGAGGCGCAACTTCAGATCAGACGCTCGGGCACGAGCAATTGTGAGTTGGCCGGCCAACTCGGTCAGTTGCTTATCATTCATAAGCGTTCCGCCGGCTTTCACAATATTGTTTTTGGCCTTGAAATCGATGACGGCCCGTTCAGCAGACGCGGCCTGTTCACGCAAATTCTGAAGCCGCTCCTGCAGCCAATCGCCAGCCCGCCGGTTGGACTGGTACTTGGCGTTCAACTGATCGTAAATGTAGCCATCGATCATGGCGTTCGCGATCTTGACCGCCTGCTCCGGATTGGCAGACCGGAATTCAATGTTGATCATGTAGCTTAATCCGACACGCCGAATCTCGAGCTGGCTCCGCAGGACCGCAACCGCCACGGCGGTGCGGTCCGCGTCCGATTTCGCGGGCTCCTGGCTGAAAACCCTGTCGAACAATCCGGTGTCGGAGCGAATAAAATCGGGATCTTCGGCCAGCCGCAGTTGTTTGACCACATAGGCTGCGACGTTTTGCGACTTCAGAACTCCGATCTGGCTTTCGATCCATGGTCCATCAGCAATTGTCTCACCCAGAAGGGATTGTAGTGCCCCCTTTCGGGTGTCAATCATCATGGTCGCATTCGCCGTATAACTCGGTGGAGTGGCGAAGTAGCGCCATGCCCCGACCGGCAAGGACAACAATAGACCAATCAGAATGACCACATACTGTCGCTGCAGAAAGCCCGCGACAAAGTCCATGCGTTCTCCGAAGGTCGAAGGCGCAGGGACGATCTCCGATCTGCCGATCAGAGTTGGTGGCGAATTTTCGATCTTAGACACTAATATTTCTTACCTTGGTTATGTTGAATTACTCCCGGAACTGCTCACGCAAGCGACTTTATATATTGTACCGCAATATTGCACCGCGACCTCGGTGTCAAAACAAAAACCAACTTTTCTGGATTTCACACAAGTTTGTTACAAGGTCCCGATCACGAGATTCGATTTGATGAAATGTCCGATCGTACCTGAAAGCCATCATCATCCAGGTCACGATACCGCTTGTACCCCCCTCCCCGGCTGGCTGGTCACCCTTTCAATCAGATCGATAGCCAATACTGCATGGGACGAAAGAGGAATATATTTAACTCAGCTCATCCCAGAACAGCTGCTCCGCACCACAATTCGGCGCCGCGATGACAGCCAGCACCGGCGCGGCCTGAGCATTCAATCCCAGTTCGCGTTGAAGCCTGGCCCAAAGGAAATCGGATACGGTGAGCCAAGTGGGCTGATCGGCGTAAACCTTGCCCCGGTACACGACAAAGACGCGGTCTGTCCCCGTCGCAAGACGGCGAATCACGTCGCGATCCGAACCGATTGGTGGAGATTTGGCCACGACCATGCGGCAGCTGCCGGCGGTCGCTTGAAGCATCGGTCGCCCCTGTTCGATTTTCTCAGTGCTGACAGGAGTAAAATGCTGGCGAAACAGGAAATCGGCGACCCTGCGCTGGACTTGCCTGTCGTTGAGCTCGCCCAAATCGGCACCTGGCCGAACGGCCAGTTTCAAGCCAAGCGTAAAGAACAGCATCGAAAGGACGAGCCATTTAAGCATGGGCAAAGAGCTCCCGCCGCGCCCCCAGCACGCTCACGCCAACCATCAGGACCAGCATGGTGGAGTTGGTAACCAGGTCGCCCCATTGGCTATGGATCGCATCATAATTGCCGCGGCTCAGACCCATGAGGCTGATCCGGGTTACATTGACGGCGATGACTGATGCACATGCGAGCAGCGACCACAGGATATCTGCGGCAGACCACCGGTGCTTCGCCCATTGCGTGACGCTGATCCAGCACAGGAAGGCGAGAGACATATTGGCGAGCGAGGAACACGCCGGCAATACAACCATGTAGCCCGAGTCGTCGACGAATCGAACCATGTTGCCAAGGCGTTCGGTGCCGAGCAGCGACGCCACCAGGCTCGCGTCAATATTCAAGATCGGCTTGGCGAAAAATTGAAACAGCAGGCGGCTCCAGATCATGGGAACCGTGAGCGCAAGCAGGATCAAGGCGCCGCGTATCCGTCCGGAACGACCGTGCGCGAAGAATGCTTTGGAATCGCCGCTTGCAAACATGAAAATGTAGAGACTCAGCCCGGTCACCGCGATCCAGCTCAGAGGTGAAATCGGCAACGACACCAGGACGATGAAAACGGCCGCAACGGCGAGGTCAGTGGTGCGTAACTCGTCCTTGTCGGCGCCGAGCAACGCCGAGACGCCCGCAAATGCAGCGAACAGCACGATGACGTTGATATCGATGCTCAGAGCCGCGCTGGTCCAACCGTCGATATGGGCGGACTGCAAGAAACGCCCCAGCAGCCCATTGGCGCACCCAAGGATATAAAGGCCTGCAAAAAACTCATCGCGACCGATTGACGTTTGCAGAGTTACAAACAATCCGCGGCCTGGTGAGATCAATTCGTTGGAATTCGCGCTCACTTCGACGCCTTCGCCTCCCCTCGAACCGACGAGCGGTTTGAATCACCTGAACTCATCATCAAATAAGTGAACTTCTCAGCCTAAAGCGATTTGTCCGCCGCGTTCGCGAAAGATGGCTGTAGAGGAGGAAACGATTGGATTCGTTTCAGAAACTCGCCCCATCTAAACCAGAATTCCGCGGTCGATCATTTTATCGACGAATATTCCAAAATAGCCGCTGCTTGGAGATGACACTCTGATGACCAGGGAAACTCAGCCGCGACAGCAAACCAAGCGTACCATTCGCCACGTTGAGACCAAAGAATCTCCCCAACAAAAACGCTATCACGCCCGAAGAAAGCTAAACACCACCTTTCCTTGCACGTCAAATGGAAATTTTCAATATTTTTTGCGCCATCTCGGTCGGAGACTCTCACAAAACAATATTCTCAAATTAAATCAATAGATTACATCATTCGCTTGGGTGCCGGAGGGCTGCAATAAAAGGTACATTGTACACAGGATTTAGCGGATCGATTGCATCTGGGAGACAACAAGCATTGCCCGGCTTACCGTCTAATGCTGCGTCCGCCACCGTAAGGCCCACATTGCGACAGCGCGCTTTTCCACAGGTTCCCGAAAGGCTCAACGCGGCCTGCACAACGGGATCATAACTATTGAACTTGTCGACCTCAGGCGTTAATTGCCACCGAGTCGTTTCCGCCCAAATTGACGAGAGCAACCAAAAATACCGACCAATTCCAGCACAAGGCAAAATTTCATGGCATCCATCAATACCAAGATAGCTTACTTGCGATCAGCATCCATACTTGCCCTGCTGGCGCTCGCGGCGACCGGCTGTTCCAAGGCCCCCCCTACCAAGGACCAGATACTGTCGCGCGCCAACGAAGCTTTGGCCGCCGAGCAATATGACAAGGCCGAGAAGGATTTTCGCGAGGTGCTGCGGCTGGCATCGGCTGACCCCGTGGCGCTGCGCCAACTCGGCATCATCTATCATGACCAGGGCCAGATCATTCAGGCCTATCCGCTGCTCAAGCAGGCCGCGGAACTGCGCCCGGATGACGTGGATGTGCAGCTCAAATTCGGGCAGACGCTGCTGTCGGTTGGTGATTATGCACAAGCCCGGGATGCAGCCCGGCAAGTTCTCGACAAACAGCCGGCCAACGAACAGGCGCTGCTGCTGATGGCTGATACCGCCGTTGCGCCCGACGAAATCACCGAAACGCGGAAGTTCGTGGAAGGCCTTCGCGAAAATGATCAGGATCGCCCTGGTTACCATTTGGCCCTGGGCGTGCTCAATCTGCACCAAAAGGACGAGGCGCGCGCAGAAGCTGAATTCAAGACGACGCTCGGTTTGGACCCGAAATCAAGCAACGCCTACATCGCGTTGGGCACGCTCTACTGGAGCCGTAACGATCTCAAGGCAGCCGACGAGGCCTTCAAGGCTGCTGCCGATCCCAGCCCCCTGCGGTCACCCATACGGCTGCGACATGTGGATTTCAAGATTCGAACCGGAGCCGCTGCTGAAGCGAAGGCTCTGGTCGAAGACATCAACCGCAAGGCGCCCGATTTCCTGCCGCCCCGCGTCTACCTGATGAAGGCGGCCTGCGCCGAGCGCCAGGAGGAAGATTGCACCGCGCGCGTCCAGAACATCCTGGCGCAGGATCCCATCAACTATGACGCTGTCTTCGTGGATGGCGGCCTCAACCTCGCCAAGGGCGACGCCGCCAAGGCGATTCGCGAGTTCGAGTATCTCAGCAACACCTATCGCCGCAATCCACAGGTCCGATACCAGCTTGCGCTGGCCTATCTGCTCCAGGCAAAGACCGCCAACCCGGTGGACGGCCGGAATGCCATAGACAATGCCGACAGCCGCCTGAACGAGGCCATCAGTCTCGATCCGCATTTTGAACAAGCGATCCTTTTGTTCGCCGAACTCAAGATCCGGAAGGGCGGTGCAGCGGCCGCGGTCGATGCATTGGTGCCATTGATCAAGGATAAGCCCCAGACGGCCCAGGCGCATTATCTGCTCGCGTCCGCCTATTTGGCCCAGCAAAAACCGGACCAGGCGCTGGCGGTCTACCGGCAGATGACGGACCTGTTTCCGAAGGATCCGCAGCCCCCCTTCTTGATGGGAAGCGTCCTGCAGGGGCAAGGCAAGCCACTGGAGGCCCGCAAGGCTTTCGAGAAGTCCGTCGGAATTGCCCCGGATAATCTGCAATCCGTGGAACGGCTCCTGGACCTGGACATTGCCGAAAAACACTACCCGGCCGCAATGGAACGGGCGCAGGCGCAGGTCCAAAAGAACGCGACGCTGGCGCAACCCTATGCATTCAGGGCCAAGGTCTATCTGGCACAGCAGGATATTCCCCACGCCGAGGCGGATTTATTGAAGGCGATCGAGTTGGATGCCAATCTCGAACCGGCCTACGTCGTGCTGGCACAGATCTATGTTTCCACGAGCCGGCAAAACCTGGCCATCGCCAAGCTCAATGCCTTCGCCGAGAGGAACAAGACCGTTGCCACCCTGATGCAGCTCGGAGCGATTCATGAGCAGCTGAAGGATTTTTCCGCTGCGCGCGATGCCTATGAGAAGCTACTCACCGTCTCCGCCAATTTCACCCCGGCGCTCAACAATCTCGCGATGATCTATTCCGAGCACCTGGGACGGCTCGATACCGCCTATGACCTCGCAAAGAAGGCGCACGAGAGCGCCCCGAACGAGCCGCATATGGCCGATACGCTGGGCTGGATATTGTTCAAGCGCGGCGAATACGGCAACGCATTGCGCCCCCTGCAGGATGCGGTAGCCGCGCTGGCCGACAATCCCGAGGTTCAGTTCCACATCGGTATGGAGCAGTACATGTTGGGCGATGAGGCGGCGGCGCGGGTTGCATTGCGGAAAGCCGCCGACGCCAAGACGGAGTTTGCCGGAAAAGAGGAGGCGCGGCAGCGCCTTGCCGTGCTCGCGATCGATGTGGCGACGGCAGATTCGGTGGCACGAACGCAATTGGAAAAACTCCTGCGGGAAATGCCAAACGACCCGGCCGCGATGGTGCGCCTGGCACAGATGCAAATCCGCGACGGCGCAGCCCATCAGGCGATCAAGACCTACGAGAAAGTGGCGGCCGAATCGCCGCTTTATGCGCCCGCACCACGTCAACTCACTCTGCTCTACAGCCAGCGCCTCGCCGACGCCCCGAAGGCCTACGATGTGGCCTTGAAGGCCCGCCAAGCCTACCCGGACGATGCGGAAATCACCAAAGCGCTGGGCATTTTGACTTATCGACGAGAACTTTACCCGCGATCGGCCGAACTGCTGAAGGAAGCCGCCGCAAAGCGGAAGGACGATGCTGAACTTCTTTATTATCTTGGTGCAACGCACCACGAACTCAAACAGTGGAACGAATGCAAGGTCGTCCTGGAGCGTGCCGTAAGTTTGAACCTCTCACCTGGACTTGGGGACAAGGCCAAACTGTTCCTGGCGGATTGCTCGGAAGCGCTTCCCCAGTAAAGACGGATGGATTTCTCCCTTAAAGCCCTGCTATCTCGCGTACACCAAATTCTGTGTCAGCGCTGTGGCATCGCGCAATTCTGTCTGAAGTTGAATTGCGCGATCAGCTTTCACGCGAGGTCAGTTTGGGAACGGAACGTCGTGGAATTCGCGATAAGGTTAGGCAAACGACGGACCGTGACGTCGGCGGTGAACCTCGACGGGGGCGGTGCGGATTTCCTTGAGGTGGTCGGACCGGATACGACTGGCATGTGGCAGCGTCGGAGGCGGGTTCTTGCTCACTCCTGAAATAGAAAGACCGCCTTGCGGCGGTCCCTCAAATTCGGATTGAATCCGTTAGATCAGGCGGATGCAACAGCAGCAGAACCATCCTTCTCACGACGACGAAACCAAGCGAGAAGACCGCCGCCAGCCAACACCATACCGGGAAATCCCGCACCGACGATGGGGCCGGGCACGGCACTAACACTTATTCCGCCTATAGCGGCGACGTAACCATCGGTCAACGTAAAGTACGAGATGTCCGCAGTACTGTCCTTGAAGCCGTAGAAACTGTTAGGGGTGACATTGTTCGACCCACCAGAGGAAAGAATGAGCGTGTCGAGCACTACGTGAGCAGAATTCAAGGCAGAGATAGTCACGGGAGCATTCGAAGGAACCCAATTCAGAACGGATCCAATGGCACTTACCGGATTGCTAAACGCGAATGTCATGGTGTCGACGACACCATAGTAATCAGAGCTGTCATTCAGGCCGACTAGAGGGATGCCAGAGGAAAAGCCGTTGCCCAGGAAACCGTACCCTCCGCTATAACCATAAACCGACCCTCCCTGATAGGTAGCGTTAGTTGAACTCCAGGTAATCCCAGGCGCTACCGTGATCGGCCCCGGAGTGAATAGATTCACGTTTGCGAAAGGAATATAAGTAAGGCCTGCGGGACTAGTAATGGTTGCCGCCGAGACCGGCAACGCACAGCAGACGACAAGCCCGGCGATCACACTGGCCAATTTCGCAGTTTTGGTACCACCTACCTTAACCGATATAAACGACATGAGATGTATCTCCTCATTTCCAAGTTGCGCACATTTAATGTCAATCAACCTTGATCTTGCCATGTGCGCGGTTGACAAGCACGTTGACGCTCAGACCATCGCGGCTTTATTCTGCCGGCGTCGCGCACATAATATTCGCACCGCATGCGGCTTATCAGATTCCACACAGCCGGCACGTTCACAACTCAATTTAAGTGGGATATCTCAGATCAGAGCGGCTCTGTTCCGGCGGCGTCGCGCTAAGGCAAGTAAACTACCGCAAGCCAACATCATACCCGGAAGTCCGGCACCGACGACCGGAACAGGTACCGGCGCCACTTCGCCGGAAGATATCGTCGCGGTCGCCGTGGCGCCGCGATGATCCGCCAAGGCGATCAAGCTGGAACAATCAGTATGAAGCGCGCAATGCATTGGATTTGTGGTGAAATCCACATTAGCAAATTTGGTCGGGAAATTGCCTTTAAACGCCGCATCGCCTGCTATGGAAGTGATCGTAAGTGTCCCGATAAAAGTTGCCTGCGATGTGCCACCTTCTATCAAACTCCATTTTATCAGCCCCATAAGGATATCTGGGCCAATCTTCTCCTTGAAAGTAAACTTCTCGCTGTTCAACCCGGCCGAAAAAATGCCGCCAACCTCCGGCCCGGCCGAAAACGTTGTCGAGCCGAAAGTGTAAGATCCAAATACACCAAGGTCGGATAAAAATGCCGTTCCGGTTAACATAGGCATCGAGACTGAAACGGTCCCTGCCCCCTTGCCAGTAAACGAAATGGAAGTTTTGCTGCTGCCAAGAATAATCGTGTCTGCCTCCGCGCTCGGCGATGCAATGAGCAAGCCAAAAGCAAGGCCGATCGCCGCTGTCCCTATTAATGATAAATGAACATTCATCGAAACCCTCCACCATCGATTGACCGCATTGGTGACGAAACAAAGTCATTATTCGGGCACGCTGGTCAAGGACAGATTTTCGAAAAATTCCCTGATTTACAATTTTTACAACCCATGCGCGCGTCGCGCATCTTTATAACATCAATTAATTCAATTAGTTGCACGATAGTGTGGTTTTTTTGTTCCACACGACGCGCCTTTTAAATGCATCTGGAAGGACGGCGAAAATGCGGCAATCACTTTTGGGGCCAACCGAAGCAAGCCAATGTCGCGCAGCGGATGCTCTCTTAGGATCACCGAAACACTGCGAGCGCTTCAGAGATCACCGAGAAATCAATATCGTGCAGTGGGTGATCGCGAAGGTTGCGGCTGAGTGACCGCACCGGATTCTGAATACTTTTCAAGGCGTTGCAGCTATCCGTCAACCCGAGCGGAGCCCTGGACGTGGCTGCTCCCGAAAGGCCCTGCTGCTTTCGCGCTTGCACCCAGTGATAATCGCACGGCGGCCCCACCGCAGTAGCCCATCTGGAGGCAGATCAGCGCCGTAGCCAGTTCCATGACACTTTGGCCGAATCCCGCGCTGCCTGTGATTCGCGTCGCCACGGCAATGACACAGGTGAGCACCACAGCGAGAATCAGGGCGGCTACGGTGAAGCGGCGGCCGATGACGGCCCCGATCAGGGCCGCAACAAGGACAAATGGTATCATGGCGAACATCCTCCCGCTGCCTGGAAGCATTCGCCCGAGCTTTTAATATCCGGCTAAATGGTTGTTGAGACT
>Ga0075015_100000028_pt1 | contig 30226 bp, 31 predicted proteins | sample AleBraG_ABR_2013_FD_71476 | JGI IMG/M metagenome (GOLD analysis project Ga0075015, IMG submission 71476) | Freshwater sediment microbial communities in response to fracking from Pennsylvania, USA - Alex Branch Run_MetaG_ABR_2013 | ecosystem: Environmental > Aquatic > Freshwater > Creek >...
TATCAGCGAGCTGTGGAACTCGATGCGAGCGAGCCCCACATCTTCGATTTAGGCACGGAGCTGCTGAGACACCATGCCGCCGAGCAGGCCGCGGAAGTTTTCACTCGAGGCGCGAAACTGTTTCCGCGTTCTCAGCGAATGCTACTGGGCTGCGCGGCTGCCTGCTATGCGCGCGGCATGTACGATCAGGGCCGGGAATGGTTTTTCCGGGCCGCCGACTTGGATCCAAGCGATCCCGCGCCCTATCTGTTCCTGGGCAAAGCGCAAAGTAGCGATATCACCGAGTCCGCCGGCTATGCCGAGCGGATGGAGCGCTTCGCCAAGCTCCATTCGGACAACGCGTGGGCCAATTACTATTTCGCGGTGAGCTTGTCCAGGCGAAACCCCGAAGATGCGAAGGCGCGCACGCTGCTGGAGAAAGCGGTTCGTCTCGATCCTCAACTCGCCGCAGCCTGGCTGCAGTTGGGCATCCTATTTGTGGCGTCGAACGATCAAGAAAAGGCCGTCGCCGCCTGGCAAAAAGCCATCGCTGCCGATCCGGAAATGGAAGAAGCGCACTATCGGTTGGCGCAAGCTTACCGCCGCATGGGGGAACCAGCTAAAGCCAAAACAGAACTGGCGCTGTATGAACAGCTATCGAAGCAATCGGCAGAGCGGGTGGAACGCGAACGGGCCGCTACGAAGCAGTTCGTGTTTATGGTCCAAAAACCCCGATAGCACAGACTAAACTAAAGTCACAGACGCTCCAGAAACCCATTCGTCAAGCCTGCGAAATGAGCCAAGGGGACACTGCTGCGATAGGTCTGAAGCGAAGGAGTTCGGACTCGAGCCCGCAGTGTCCCCATCCGCGTCGGGAACTGCTGGAAGTTTCTGATCGCCCGGGCGGCAGTCTGTGCCACGGTTATCGGAAAACGCCGGTGTGGCCAAGTGAATAGCGCCCTGGCTGCGGATATACGCACAGCCCGTGCGGTCCGCGGCCCACGGGAATGCGCGCCAGCAGTTTGCCCGATTCGGTATCCAATGCGTACACTTCCGCGTTGTAGCGGCCGGACAGCCAAAGCACCTTGCCATCGGCGGAAACGCCACCCATATCCGGGGAGCCTTTCGGAATCGGCCATTTCTGCACCACTTTCCTGGTGGCGAACTCGATTAGAGAGACGCTTCCTTCCCCACGATTGGAGACGTAGAGGTATTTTGAATCCCGGCTGGCGTACAGGCCATGCGTGCCTCCGCCGGTCGGGATGAACCCCACGATCTTGAATGCATCCGGCTCGATCATGTACACGCCGTTAGCCACCATGTCGGCAACGTAAAACAGCTTGCCGTCCGGCGACGTTTTTACATCCTGTGGCATGCCGTTCATGTTGAATGCCTCCACGTGTCCGGGATGCTTCATGGCGCGATGTTCGCCTTGCGCTTTCAAGGCCAGCGTGCCCACCACTTTCTGTTCGGCAATGTCCACTTTGAGCATCAGGGCCGAGAACTCACAACTAGCGATTGCGAAGCGCCCGTCTGCAGTGAAATCCATATGATCGACGCCCTTGCAGGGCACTTCGAGGGAATGCACCAGTTTCATGGTTTGCGGATCGCGAAAATCCAGGCGCCTTTTTGCCTCGGCCACAACGATCGCGAACTTGCCGTCGGGCGTGTAGTACATGTTGTAGGGGTCGTCCACCGGGAGGGTCTCGCCTTTTTTCCCCGTAGCGGGATCGACGCGGGTCAGAGAGTTGCTCAGATCGTTCAACACCCAAAGCGTTTTCAAATCCCAGGACGGCACGACATGTTGCGGCTGCCTTTGGACCTTGAACGTGTCCACCACCTTGTAGGTTTTGGGATCGATGACGGACACGGTGTTGCTGCCGCTGTTGGGCACATACACCAAGGATGGGAAACCTTTCACGGCGGGACTGAACTGGTTGGGCCGATCGGCGGAATAGATGTCGTTGGGGTCAAGAACCGGCGGCATGCCCGGCAAGTTAGCAAAAAGATACAGCAGAAGAGCGGATGTCAGCATATCAGTATGCGTCCAGACTAACAAAAACAGGGGCGGAGGCAGTGGCGTCTTAGGTTTTAAAGGGGGAGACGAAGGTCAATTGAGGCGTACTCTTAAGTGAGCAAACGCCCGCGTCGTCTCACAACGACGCGGGCGCCCAATAGCCCTCGGAGGATTGAGCTATTTCTGGAAACATTATCGCTCCGTTTGTCATCAAGTTGCAAGCATGGTATTCCAGGCCACAGTACGATGAACCAAAGCCTGCGTCAGATGTGTCCCCAGTGTGGTTGGAACGATACACGCCCTTCGCATAAGACCACACTGGACGAAATCCTTGATTGGCTTTGGCTGGACCCTTTCCGCTGCCGATCCTGCAACGCCCAATTCCGCGGTTCAGGCACTGGTGGGCGCGGCTGGTGACGCCCTTGCTGGTGGCCGGTTTCCTGCTGACAGCGGCGGGAGCCTTGGGCCTGCTCAATCACGAGCGCAAATTATTGAATCAAAAGGTGAAGGCGCGGGCACAGGTCAGCGCTCCAACGCACCCTCAAGGGCGCTGATCAGAATGCAGGCGACTGCGAATCCGACGACGCCGTATTGAATCCACCCTCGGGTCAGCGACAGCACCAGACGGAGATAGTCTTGCTTGGTGAAGTCATGGGTGTCCGGGAAATCCATACCCGTCCAGTGTTGGCCAAAACAACAGGGAGACCTATGGGTCTTGGCTGGGTTTCGGTGCAGGACTGTGGGCTTTCGCTGCCAGTACCGATATGATGTGATTCTTGCTGGCTCTGCTCGAAAAGACACACCGGTTGGGGCGGGACTTCTACAATCGCGATCCGATTCGCGTGGCTCGGGAGTGCCTGGGAAAGGTGCTGGTGCACGGGGAAACCGTCGGCCGCATCGTGGAGGTGGAGGCATACCTGGGAGTAGACGATGAGGCCGCCCACGCCTGGCGCGGAATTACGAAACGAAATCAGGTCTTGTTCGGCCGGCCCGGATGCGCCTATGTTTACTTCATTTACGGGATGTATGAGTGCCTGAATTTTGTAGCGGAGCCGGAAGGCAAGGCCGGTTGCGTACTGATCCGAGCGCTGGAGCCGCTAGCCGGAATCGAGCTCATGCAACGCCGCCGGCCGGTTGCCAGGCGCGTCGAAGATCTGGCGTCCGGCCCGGGCAAACTGACCCAATCTATGGGGATCACGCGGAAGCTCAATGGCTCGGATCTGGTGTCCGGTCCGCTGGAGGTTCGCGCTTTTGCCGGCGAGGCGCCGCCCGACATCGCCGTCACGCCGCGGATCGGGATCACCCGCTGCGCGGATTGGCCGTTGCGGTTCCTGATTCGCGGCAATCGGTTTGTCAGCGGGAGGCCGGTTCACATGTAGACTGGAACCGCGATGCCGAGCACACCCAACGTTCGCTCCAGTTGCTGGCGGAAGTAATCGGTCATCCACAGCAGGAACGTCCGCTTCTCCTGGTTCTCTTCCGACAGGACCTGGTAGTCGTGATAGAAGGTGTTGAAGGCTTGCGCTAACTGGAAAGCGTAGCGGGCCACGTGCGCCGGCTCGCCGGATGCGATTGCGCGCTCGATGGCGGCCTCCGCTTTGGATGCCAGCAGCAGCAGTTGCCAAAAGTCCTCCGATTGAAGGTGGCGATTAAAGCTTGCCACATCCATTGTGGAGAAATCCGGGAGGGCTTGCCCGCGTTCAGCCAGCTTGCGCAGGATGTTGCGGGCGCGCACGGCGGCGTACTGCACATACGGCCCGGTCTCGCCTTCAAAGCTCAAGGCCTCGTGGAAATCGAAAGCAATCACGGAATTGCGGGTGAACTTGAGCATGAAGTAGCGCAGCGCGCCGACGGCGATATGTGCGGCGACCTCCTTTCGCTCGCAGGCTGGGGCTTCGGGATGGCGCGAATCCACTTCATCGAGGGCCTTCTCAATCAGCTTGTCGATCAGGTCGTCCGCTTTGACGCCGCGGCCCTTGCGACCGGCTACTTCCACGTACGGTTTGCGCTTGTCTTCTTCCGAGAGCTCGATGCCTAACTCGACGCAGGTGCCGGGGGTGAGCGCCACCATCTCGTAAGAAAAATGGACGGAGCGGTCCGCCTGCTGGTTGTAGCCGAGCGCCCGCAAGCCCGCCACCACCACATCCTGCAAATACGATTGGCGCGAATCGATCACGTTGTAAACGCTCTTGCCTTGGCCAAAGGCGGGAGCAGTCGTTTCCTGTGGCTGGTCGGCGCTGGACCACACAACGTGGCCATCGGGATAAGTGGTCCACTTGCGGTAGTGGAAGTCTTTGCCCAGCAGACCGAACTTCCAGAGCTGATAGGCAATATCCTTGCCGACATAGGTGACGGTGCCGTTGGAACGCACGATGACCTTGCTGTCTTCCTCGCCCGCGTCCTCAGAAAATGCGGAACCGGGCATCACCCAGCAACCGTTGTTCTTGCCTTCCGTCTCAAAGTAAATGGCCTTGCGTTCTTTCAGCAGCTCAAACGCCTTGGCCCAGAATTGCAGGTGCAGGATCTCGCTTTCGCGCGGCAGCACGTCGTACTCGATGCCCAACCGCAGCATGGTCTTCAAGTGCGCCGCTACAATGGCGTCGGCGACAATGTGCGCCAGCTCGGCAGTGTTTCCTGTGCCGGCTTCGATGGCGTGCAAGGTATCGTGGCGCCAGTGCAGGTCGTCGGGATGCTCAGTGAAATAGGCAGACATGCTCGCATACAAGTCCCAGCAGACGTAGTCGAAAGGGCGATCCCGGCTCTCGATCAAGCGCTGAACGTCGGCCGGTGTGCGTTTTTCCAGGTGCTCAAAGGCCGCAACCACGTCGGCCACTTGCACGCCGGTGTTGTCGATGTAGTTCTGCACCTCCACGGTGCGGCCGGCGGAGCGCAACATGCGGACAAACGTGTCGCCGAGAATGGCGTTGCGCAAATGGCCAATGTGGGCGGCCTTGTTGGGATTGATGTTGGTGTGCTCGACGATGATCTTGTCGGCTTGAGTGGCGGGCGTTTCAGAGCTTTTCAGTAGTGACGCGCCGTACGCGCCGCGATCCAGGCGGACGTTGATGTAGCCGTTGCCGGCCACTTCCAGCGCGGACACGCCGCCGATTTGTCCCAAACCAGCCACCAGTTCCGCGGCAATGGTTCTGGGCGGCTGCTTCAACTGGCGCGCCATTTGGAAGGCAACGGGGATGGCCAACTCACCAAAAGACGGGTTTTTAGGCTGTTCTAAGCTGACGGGCGCATCGGCGCCGTAGCGCGCGCGCAAGAATTCGGACACACGCGCGGCAATCTGAGCCTCGAGAATATGGAACACAAACACAGTATGCCAGTAGCGAAGATTTATAATGAAGTTTGCCCAAAGTAACGATCGACGGAAAGACAGTAGAGTTCGAATCCGGAAAGCTGCCGTACCATGAGCACGGCAAGCCGGAGTCGCTGCTGGATGTTTGCTTGAATTTCGGAATGCACCTGGAACACGCGTGCGGCGGCAGTTGCGCTTGCACCACGTGCCACGTCATCGTCAAGAAAGGCTGGGAGAACCTCTCTGAAGCCGAAGACGACGAATTGGATCGTCTGGATTTCGCTCCCGGACTGGAACTTCGTTCCCGCTTGGGTTGCCAGTGCGTGGTGACGGGCGACGTGGAAGTGGAAATCCCCACCTGGAACCGCAACTACGTGAGCGAAGGCGGCGGATCGATTAACCTGGGCGACGCCATTCCTGTTGGCAAGAAGTGATCCCGGTCGCAGAATATCTGAAGAAGGTCTACGAGCCCGACGCGGAGTATGTCGATGGCGAAGTCGTGGAGCGAAATGTAGGCGAGCACGATCATTCCAGATTGCAGGTACTAATCGCAGACGCGCTCTATCAGCTTGAGAAGCGCTACAAGCTGCATGTTCTTCCGGGACAGCGCATTCGCGTCGCCGACACGTCCTTGAAGAAGCGCTACCGTATCCCGGACATAGCGGTGCTCTGCGAGCCATTCGAAGTTACTCGCGTACTCATGCAGCCTCCTCTGGCCGTAGTCGAGATCCTTTCGCCAGAGGATCGGATGTCAGTGATGTTGGTCAAGGTCGCCGATTACTCGCAGTTTGGCATCCAATATATCTTTGTGATCAATCCGGCCGAACGCCAGTTGTTTCTCGCCGATTGCGGTGGCCTCAAGAGCTTGCAGGACCAAATCTTTCGCTTCGCCACACCTTCGGGCGAAGTCGCTGTCGATCTCAAGCCGTTGTTCGCCGACCCTACGCTCGTTGCCTCTGCTGCACAAAACTGAGTATGTCGGCTCCTGCAAGCATCTCTGCCGCGGAATACCTAGAGCAAGTCTACGAACCAGACGCGGAGTATGTGGATGGCGAAGTCTTAGAGCGCAACTGGTGTGAGCACGATCACGCCAGGTTGCAGACGCTGATCTCTCGCGCGCTTGGCCATTTCGAGGACACCCATCGACTTTACGTGCTCGTGGAACAGCGCGTCCGGGTCGCCGATACCGCGACGCGAAAACGCTATCGCGTTCCGGACGTTCTGGTCCTCGGCCAGCCTTTCCGGATTACTCCGGTCCTGCAGGATCCGCCACTCGCCGTGATCGAGGTTCTATCGCCGGAAGACCGGATGTCCATGATGCTGACCAAGGTTGCCGACTACGCTCAGTTTGGAATCCAATACATATTTGTGATCGACCCGGCCGAACACCAGGTGTTTCTTGCCGAAGCCGGCGGCCTAAGGCCGGTGGCGGATGGTAGCGTTCGCTTCGCCACGCCGGCGGGCGAGGTTGCCGTCGATCTCAACCCGCTTTTCGCCAGCTTGCATCCCCAGCCTTGATCCCTAGCCGTTTTCCTTCTGCTGCACAAAGCTGAGAATATCGAAGCGTTTGATGGTGCGATCGGCAAAGAAGCTGTTGATGGCGTCCTGCTCTTCGTTGAAGATCTCAAAGACAGTGGAAAGCTTAGTGAGCACCAACAACTCAAGGTTACGCCGGTTCAACTTCAAGAGCTTGAGCGCTCCGCCGGTTCTTTGCAGGCTGGTGAAACAGATCACCAGGCTCCCCAGACCGGTACTATCGATGTGATCGACCTGCTCCAGGTTGAGGATTACCTTGTTGTTCCCCTGGGCCGCCTCCTCATTGGTCTTTTCCCGAACGGCGTTGGAAGCTTCGCCGAGAACCAGTCGCCCCTTCAAGTCCAGAATCACGATGCCTTCATGCACGCGCCTGCCGATGTCCAAGTGTGTAGCCACGAAACCACTTTAACGCATGTAGTATTTCACTCCTATTGCTTGATTCGGTAGGGTCGGCTACATTTGAGGCATGTCCGTTTGCGGCAGAGTGTGGTGTCTGCTCGCCCTTGCCGGTGGCTGGCTAGGTCTGGCCCAGGCGCCAGCCCGCTGCGTTCTCGCAGGCTCGGTTGTCAATTCCGCTACCGGCGCGGCCATTTCGCACGCACTGGTTTCTTACAACGGAGTTGCATCCGGATACCGGTTTACCGACGCCGGCGGTACGTTTCGCGTTGACAACGTACCCGCGGGGAACTACATGCTCACGGTCTCCAAACCGGAATTTGTGGCGGAAAAGGAGTTGGCGCCGGTTGCTCAGCCAAGGTGGCTGCCGGCGATGGACCCGGAGCCGAACCGGCCCTTGCTCAACCCGGCAACAGAACAGTTTGAGTTGGAGCCCGATTCGCCACCGGCCCGGATTCTGCTTGTGCCGGTTTCTTCCGTCGTAGGCACAATCCTCGATGAAAATAGCGAGCCGATCCAGGGCGTTTCGGTGGAGGGGGTTGCCGTTAAGACTTCCCTTGGCGACAGCGGCTACGCGATAACGCAGACCGCTAGAGCCGACGACCGTGGCCACTATGCGCTGCTCAATCTTCCACCCGGCGACTACGTAGTGCGCCTGGCGGGAGAAGCTTCCTCTACGCGGTATTTCAGCGGCAGCACGCTCAATCTCAATAACGATCATCGCGGACTGCAACCCGTCTACTACCCCAACAGCGATTCAGCATCTTCGGCCTTGGTGCTACACTTGGCGCCCGGAGAGCGGGCGAGCGCGGATTTCCGGCAAGCAACAGAACCAGCCTTCGATGTCAATGGAAGTCTGACGGGGTTCGTTCCGCAGGCCTGGACGCAGATGCAACTGTATCGCGAAGGCGACCGTCTGCCGTTGGGTGGAGCTTATGTGAATATTTCATCGGGCCAGTTCCGCATGATCGATCTGCCTCGCGGGAGATACACGCTACGAGCGGTTCAATACCAGGCGGATCCGCCGAAATGGCTGGCTGCGGAAGTGCCGCTGAATGTGGTATCGGAAGCGACTCACAATCTCGTTGTTGAACTGAAGGGCGGCGTCGACATTCCTGTGACGGTTACGTATGAAGCAGGAGCAGTGGCCGATGGACCAGTTCAAGTAACGCTGCAGGCGCAACACACCCGTCAAATCAGACAGCAGTTAATACTGGGCAAGGTTCCAGAGCTGGCGAGGCGATCCGCCGGCAGTTCGCCTCAAGAACCAGTTCCGCAGCCGCATGTGTTCACTGGTGTGATTCCCGACAAATACAAGTTGAGCGCGATGACGTTCGGGTCCGGGGATTACGTTGCCTCCGCGAAAATCGGAGAACTCGACGTTTTGCAGGGCGAGTTCGCTGCTGGCGGAAGCGCAGGCGAACTTCATGTGACGATCAAAGGTGACAGCGCCACCGTACAAGGTCAGGTGTCTTCACAGGGGAAGCCCGTGGAGGGCGCGCAGGTCCTTCTCATGCCGGCAAGCGGTGACCGAGCCGCGCCGATGTTCGGCTTTTGCGATGAAGAGGGTAAGTATCAAATCACCGGTGTACCTCCCGGCGAGTATCGGATCCGAGCATGGCGGCGATCTCCAACGGCCAAAGAGGTCCTATCCGCATCCGGCGAGACGTTGACACTGCAACCGAGCGAGCACCGTACTATGGCCCTGGAGACCACGCCGTACACGGGCACATCGGAGCAACGATGAGGGCGGCCCTGGTCAAGGCTGTCACGTCAATTTTTGCGCTCCGGCTGGTCGAGTTTTCTCTCGCCGCAGCCAACTACGGCGTTGCCGGCGTTGTTGTAGATTCACAGTCACAAACCCCCCTTGCCAATGTGCGGGTTTCGTTGGCGCCGACCACCAAGCGGGATCAGAAGCTGGAGCAAGTCACCAAACAGGATGGGCGGTTTTCGTTTGGCGTGGACGAAGCAGGCAAGTACACTCTGCGCATCGCCAAGCCGGGATACCCGCCTCAAAGCTACCGGCAGGCCGGATTTTCAGGCGTTTCCAGCGCGATCGCCGTCGGCGACGACCAGGACACTCGTCAGATTGTGTTCCCAGCGAATCGCGGAGGCGTGATTTCGGGGCAGATAAAGGACGAGGATTCCGAACCGGTGGGGAATGCGCTGGTGGCGATTTTTCAAGCGGTGGTGCAGGCCGGCGAACGTCGGCTGATCCGACGCGGCCAAATGCGCGCGAATGCAGCCGGGGAATTTCGGTTTGCAAATCTTGCGCGGGGCAGCTATTACGTTTGCGCAATGGGACGGCCGTGGTTCGCCGATTCGCTGATCCAGCTCCAACAGTTGCACGATCCTTCGAGACGGTTGACGCTGAATCGCCGGTTCACTCCGGGAGACCAGACTGGCCGGCCTGCTGTTGAGCCGCCTTCGCCGGATCCTAATGTTCGGGGAACCGCCTTTATGACGACTTTTTACCCGAGCGCCCAGACGATCGAAGAGGCCTCGGCCGTGTCGTTGGGGGCAGGCAGCAAAGCGCAGGTGTCCATCACCCTTCCCCTCGCGAAGGCGGTGACTGTCAAAGGCTCCATCGGCCTGGGAAGCGAGACCAGTGGTGGCCATGCCAACCTGGTGAAGAAAATCGACGGCCAAGCAATGTCCTTTCTGGAACAAGGGGTCGGCAAGGACGGAACATTTGAGTTTCGCAATGTACCGGCGGGCGTATACGAGATAGAGGCAGCCTCCCAGTCATCCTCGGGGCCTTCCAGTTGGACCATTCGCCAGGACGTGGCGGTGGGCGCGGCCGATATGGAAGTTGCTTTGAAGCCGCCAAACATGGGTTCGCTGTCGGGCAGAGTGATTTTAAGTGGAGCGGCTGCTCCGCTTCCGGCCAATGCATTTGTGTCCCTTCGAGACGAGAAAGGCATCGTCGCGCGGGCGGAAGTTGGCGCGGACGGAAGTTTTTCTTTGAGCCGCCTGCCGCCCGGAAAATATGAAGTGACCGCGGCGTTCAATGACTATATCGCTGCCTATCTTACAGGCCTAGGCCGTGAGCATTTGCCGCTTACCGTTGAAATCGCGCCGGGCGTGGCCGGGCGGCGCGATCTGACGATGGCGCGCGCCGCGTCCGTGATTCAGGGCACGGTGCAAAAAGGCGGTTCGTCAAAGGTGGGAGCCTTTGTTCTGTTGATGCCCAAGGACCCGGCGCAGCGTTGGGCTTATCGGGTGGATCAAACCGACAGCGACGGCAGCTATCGTCTGGCAACCATTTCCTCAGGAGACTACTTCTTGGTGGCGCTCACCGAAGGCAGCGAGATTGCCTACCGCGATCCGAAGATTGCGTCGATCCTGATTGGAATCGCCAAACCAGTCAACGTCGAGCCGAATGATCGTCTCGAATTGAACCTGGATATCGTGGACACCGCGACGCTGAATTTGGCGCAGTTACGCTAGCAGCTAGCTTGCTCGGAAGGACTCAGCGCCGGCGCCTCCGCGCCCTGCGCCGGCGCGTCGGCCGGCAGGCGGACAGTGAACCGCGTCCCTTTGTTGAGTTCGCTCTCCACCTCGACGGTGCCTCCGTGCGCCTTGACGATCCAAGTGACGAAACTCAGTCCCAAGCCCAAGCCCTTCTCTGGATCGGCGGACGGCACGCGATAGAAGCGATCGAAGATATGCGGCAAATGGTCGGGAGCGATTCCGACGCCGGTGTCCTCCACCACGAAGACAACCTGGCTCGCCTCATTGTTCAGACGCACCCGTACCGTGCCGCCGGAGGGTGTGTATTTGATGGCGTTGGAAAGCAGGTTGGTGATCAAACGCTCGATCTGGATGCGATCCGCTTGTAGCAGGCAGGCTTCCGGCGCCTCGGCGATTAGCCTTACGCCTTGCGCATCGGCGGGGATTTGATACTCGTCCACCAGGTCGCGCACCAGTTCGGCCAGGTTGATCTGCGTCTTCTGCAGCAACAGTTGTCCGCTTTCGGCCTGAGAAAGCATCAGCAGCGCGCGGACGATATTGGAGAGCCGGTCCACATCTTCCAGCGCGTTCTCCATGGCGTCGCGATATTGTTCCGGCGCTTTGGCCGTGAGCAGCGCCACCTCCAACTGGCCGCGAATCACGGTCAGCGGGGTCCGCAACTCGTGCGAGACATCGGTGGAGAACTGGCGGATTTGGTCGAAGGAGAAATCCAGCCGCTGCATCATGCGATTGAAGGCCTCCACCAAGCGGTCCAGTTCGTCTCCCGCGCCGCGTAGCGGAATCTGCATGTCGAGATTCTCGTGCGTGATCCTTTGGGCGGTGTCGGCCACGGAGTTCACCGGCTCCAACGCGCGGCCAGCGACGAACCAACCCAGAAAGCCGCTGAGGACAATCAGCACGGGCACCAGACTGAAATAGTTGAGGGAAAAATCGCGTAGCGCCTTGGTGTTGTTGGCGATGGAGCGGCCGATGGCGAGGTAATAACTGTTGTGGCGTTCATCCACCATCAGGCCAGCTCGAATCATGTACGGCACGCCCGCGGGGTCTTTGCGGACCCAGGTGGCCTGTTGGCCGGATTTCAGGATGGCTCGGATCTCCTCCGGCTTGTCGAAGCCCAGGGACCGGTAGATCTCGGACCACTGCATGGGGTGACCCTGCGGGTCCGCGATCATCGACACGTGCCGCAACTGCTCTACCGTGTAGCTCTCATCCGGGTCGTTGAGATCGTGAAACCAGTCGAGCCCCTGGTCGGTCGTGCGGATGTAGCTTTTTGCCACAGCAAATTCCTCGCGCAACGTGTCGGTGACTTGCGAATCAAAGATGCTGCTCAGCGTCTGCCGGAAAAACAAGCCCAGCATCACGATCAGGATGGTGAAGAAAATGACGTAGCTAGCCGCCAGGCGGAAGCGCAGGTTGCGAGTGATTCGCAGCGCCCGGCCCAACAGGTTCATGCAGGCTGTTCAGGCGCCTTCTCAGCCGCCCGTTCCGGCGCATCCAGCATGTAGCCGATACCGCGCACCGTTTGAATCATTTTGAGCGGCCACTTATCGTCGATCTTGCTGCGCAAATGCCGGATGTACACATCCACGATATTGGTCAACCCGTCGTAGTCCATGTCCCAGACGTGCTCCACGATCATGGTGCGGCTGAGCGGACGCCCGCGGTTGCGCATCATGTACTCGAGGATGCTGAATTCCTTGGGCGCCAGTTCCACGTTCTCGTTGTTCCGCGTCACTTTGCGGCGGATGCAGTCCAGCGCCAGTTCGCCCACCTGCAAACGTTCCGGCGTGGGTTGGCCGCGGCGCATGAGGGCGCGCACACGCGCCAGCAGTTCGACGAAAGCAAAGGGCTTGGTTAGATAGTCGTCGGCGCCCAACTCCAGACCCTTTACGCGGTCGTCCACCGCATCCCGAGCGCTTAAAATCAGGACCGGCGGACTGGTCTTGCGGTTGCGGATTTTCTGCAGAACGGAAAGACCGTCGGTATCGGGAAGCATCAGGTCCAGGATGATCAGGTCATACTCGGTGCTGTGGACCCTTTCTATCGCAGTGTTGCCGTCGCCCGCCACGTCGACGGCATAGCCGGCGTTTTCCAGCCCCCGCGACAGGAAATCCTGAATACGCTTTTCGTCCTCGACGACTAGTATTCTCATAAGTTTTGCGTTCGCAGATAAGTGTACCATTCGCTGCTGCTGTTTCCCTGGGCAGTGCTATTGGAAGCTGCTCCGTTTCCTACGAGCAGATCTACAACTATTTCCGCGACGCTCCGGAGTGGGGCAAGCGAAGTCGCTGGAGCGGTCAGAACCATCGCACGGTGGCGTACTTGCGCCGGTGCCGTTTTTGGTGACAATCGACGGACATACTCAACGTATCTGGGGGCAGGTGGTCACGCCAAATTGCTTTGACGTGCTGGCGCAGGCCACCAAAACCATTGTTTCCGATCCGCTACCGATCATCGGTGCCACGGTGCTGCTGGGAGGGTTGACCATGCTGGCGTGCTACTTGCCGGCACTTCGCTCATTGCGCATAGACCCGGTGACGATGCTGCGGACTTCGCTGGCGGGGCGAATTGCTAAAATGACACTGTCTTGTTTTCACGACGTCGGTTCTTCCTGTTGACGGCGGCCATAACCGGGTGCAAGCCCTCACCCGCGCCGCCGTTGACCGTGGCCGCGGCCGCGAACTTGACGGATGTTTTCACCCGCATGGGCCGTGATTTTGAACGCTCCACGGGCATTCCTGTCGTCTTCAGTTTTGCGGCAACGGGCGATCTGACGAGGCAAATCGAGAATGCCGCGCCGTTTGATGTCTTTGCCGCAGCCGACATGGATCACGTTCGCCAACTCGAAAGGCAAGGCTTGTTGCTGCCGGGCACCGTGCATGTCTATGCGCGCGGGCGGCTCGCTCTGATTGGCCGCGCCCGGTCGCTGCAGGATTTGGCTACGGACGCGATTCGTTTTGTAGCGATCGCCAAACCCGATGCGGCGCCCTACGGTCGCGCCGCCGTGGAAGCACTAAAAGCCGCCGGCTTATGGGAGTCGATTGAGCCCAAAGTGGTCTATGCCGAGAATATCAACATCAGCCGCCAATACGCCGTTACCGGAAATGCGGACGCGGCGTTTACGGCCTATTCGCTGGCGCTCCACGACCTGCCAGTTCTCGTTGACCCGAAACTGTACAGCCCTATCGACCAGGCAATCGGCGTGTTAAAGTCTTCCGCGCGCGAGGGGGCAGGCCGGCGCTTTGTGGAATACGTTATGGGAGCGGAAGGGCAGCGTCTGTTGGAACAGAGCGGCTACAACGAAGCGGGCTCGTAAGCTTGTGAATTCAGCTTTCGAGAATCACGATCGCCATGGCTTGTTCGGCCGTGTGCGTTAAGGTGAGCACGACGTTGCGGACTCCCAATTCGGCGGCAACTTTCTGGGCCACGCCATGCAGCAGCAAGGTGGGCCGCCCGCTCGGCAAATTGGAGACTTCAAAATCCAGCCAACGGACGCCGCGGCGCCATCCGGTGCCGACGGCCTTCATGCCGGCCTCCTTGGCGGCAAAGCGCGCAGCCAAGCGCTCAAAGCGGCTGGCCACACTCCTGCGGTCGACATAGGCCAGCTCGCGCGGCGTGTACACGCGTTCCAGAAAGCGCTGGCCATGGCGCTCGACGGCCAGCCGAATGCGTGGTACCTCCGCCAAGTCAACTCCCATGCCGACGATCACAAGGATAGTAAGTGCGGAGTTACTCGCCCTTAGCGCCGGTCGCTTTTCGGTACTCGGCCCAGCGCCGCTTTTGAGCTGCCGCAATGCGTTTGCGCGCAGCCTCACTCAAAGGGCGTCTGGCATTGGCTTTCTTGGCCGTTTTAGCAGCAGGGGGGCGACCGCGCCGTTTCGCCCCATCTCCCAGGCGTGACCGCACAGTTTCAATCTGCGCTTCGATTTTCTGCCGCTGCAATTCCAGCCCCGTCAGGGCGGCTTCCAGTAATGCTCGCTCATCCATTGCCGACGATGGTCGCGCCATTTGATCTCCTTGAATAAGTTTAAATGACTTACAGTAAGTTTGCCAACAACTTATTTGTTAGAGCGCGATTCGAGAACAAAAGTTACAGGGCCGTCATTCACCAGGCTGACGGCCATGGCCGATTGAAACACGCCGGTTTCCACGGGAATGCCCGTCCCCTGTAACTTGCCGATGAGATACCGATATAACTCATTGGCGACATCCGGTGAGGCCGCCGCATCAAAGCCGGGCCTTCTTCCTTTGCTGCAATCTCCATACAAGGTAAACTGCGAGACTACCAAAGCCGCGCCGCCGGCTTCCAACAGGCTCAGATTCATCTTGCCTGTGTCGTCGGGGAAGATTCTCAGATTTGCGATTTTCTCCGCCAGGTAGTCCGCGTCGCTCTCGCGGTCGCCTTTTGCAACACCCACCAGGAGAAGGAGACCGCGGCCAATCTGGCCCACGATCGCGCCATTTACGGTCACGCTCGCTTGGGAGACTCGCTGTAACACTATCCGCAAAACTTGTAATCCTTTTTGTTGGTCAGCTAGGGTTACTCTAGCAGGCTGCTGAAAAGGCCTGCATTTTTGGCTCCGTGTCAACATTCGCAGAATGATTAACCGAGGCGGCTTCGAAGGACGCGTTCGGATGTGTCAACTTAAACAACCCGGCTGCGCTCGAAAGGGGACACTGCTGCGATAGCTTGGAGCGAAGGAGTTCGGACTCGAGCCCGCAGTGTCCCCGTCCGCGCCGCCCAGCCTTTTTCAGCAACCTGCTAGGGTGACAGATTGGGTACTACTAAGGTAGTGACCGCATTCGATGGCGCGCCAAACCAGTACATACTTGGGTTGTGATCTATAAACGCAAGCGGATTCACAGCAAAGTGGCGGGAGGGTTCTTCCATTTTGAAGAGCTGAAATCCCGGACTCACATCCATGGCTATGGTCACGGCGATTATGTACGCTTGCGCGACGAATTTGGCAACGTCTGGAAGGGCTCCGCCGAAACTCTCGCCGACGAAAGCGTAAGGTATACGTTCCGCGACGCCAACGGGCACACCATTACCGGCCTTTCCGACTCCGAGTGCTCGGGAATCCTGCTGCGGGACTCGCGCGGGAAAAGCTGGCGCGGTTTTCTCGATTGAAGGCAAGCGTCGGCCTAAGTTGACGGGCGGTTCAGATACTTCTCGTAGAGCCGCCGGTGCTTGTTGTCGAGATCGACATTCTTCCCTTTGATAAACAACTGCTTGACCTGCGTCTTGGCTTCCAGGGGATCCCCGTCCGTAATCATCAAATCCGCCCACTTACCTTCCTCGATCGATCCGATCTTGTCCCCGAGTCCCCAGATCTGCGCCGCATTGAGGGTAACGGACTTTAACGCTTCCTCGCGAGGCAAACCGAAGGCGGCTGCCGTGGCTGCCTGGTAGGGCAGGTTGCGGGCGAATTGATTATCGAAGCTTCCGAAGGCGAACTTCACACCCGCTTTGTAGAACTCGTTGGGCAACGTATAGGCGGCGTCGTAGGGATCGTCATTGTGTTCGGGCAATTCGAGAGTGGGACCGAGAATGGCGGTGACGCCCTTGGCTTTCATCGCGGCGCCGGCCTTGCCCAATTCCTTGGGATTGGCGATCACCAACCGGACCTTTTGTTCATCGGCGAATTTCACGGCATCGTCAATCGCGCGTTCGCGGTTGGCCATCACCACCAGCGGCGTTTTGCCCTCCAGCACGGGCAGCATGGCTTCATACTTCAGATCGATCTTGAAACCGGCGGGCTTGGCGGCCTTCGCTTTCTGATAGCGGCGGGACTGCTCAAAGAATTCGTGCAGATCGCGAAGCTGGGCTTCATACGTCTTCTTGGAATCCGCATAGGAGTAGCGGAACAGATTGGGAGGCGCGTCGCCAAAGCGCTGGGGTGGGGAAGGGATGATGGGGAAATGCATCGCCATGCCGGCGGATTTTTTGATGTCCATCTCTTCCCAGGTCCAGCCGTCCAGGTGAACCAGAGCGGCCTGCCCGGTGATGATGGGCTGGCGTGCGTTTCCACCACCGCGCGGCCCTCCTTCTCCGCCACCGGCGCCCATGGGAAGAACAATCGCGGTTGTGATACCGTTGGCGCGCGTGACGGGAATGTGATCGCTGGAAGGATTCACCGCCACTTCGGCGCGCAGTTGCGGGTTGAAGTCGCCGATCTCGCCCGTGTCCACGCTCTCGCGAACCGCACTGATTTCGGCCAGCCCTAATTGCGTGGCCGAGTTGATCATGCCCGGGTAAACATGCATGCCCTTGGCTTCAATGACTCGGGTCCCGCGCGGCGCAGCCAGATTGTGGCCGATGCCGACGATCTTGCCGTCGCGCACCAGGATGGAGCCGTCTTTCATCTCCGGTCCCGAGACCGGATGAATGGTGGCGCCGCGGATCAGCAGGCTATCGTCGGTACCGGCCAGGAGCGGAAGACTCAAAACAAAGATGAGGAGAAGCGATTTCATACGGTGGCCCTCCTAACGGGCGTCACATGCCAAACGCCCAGGGGGACACTGCTGCGATGGCTGTGAGCGATGGAGTTCGGACTCGAGCCCGCAGTGTACCCGTCCCCGTCCAGCGCTGCCTTTTTCGGCAGACTGCTAGGGTTGGCGCCGGCGCCAGGGCGCTTCTCCTTCTCCTTTTGCTTTTCCTTTTCCAGCAATTTGGCCTTTTCTGCCTCGCGCTGCGCGCGATCGGCGAGATCCTTGTTCCGGTCAAAGTACGCTTGGCCGTCGACGAATACCTTTTCCACTTTGGCGTAGTTGGAGAGAGGATGCTCATCAAAGATCACCAGGTCGGCATCCTTGCCAACTTCAATGGAACCCACTCGCTTATCGATGTCCAGTTGCTTGGCGGGGTTGATGGTGATCAACGATAGCGCTTCGGTTTCCGAGAGGCCGCCGTACTTCATGGTCTTGGCCGCTTCGTCGTTGAGATGGCGCATCAGTTCCGCGGAGTCGCTGTTAAGAGACACCAGCACGCCCTTGCGCACCATAATCGCGGCGTTATAGGGAATGGCATCGAAGGCTTCCACTTTGTACGACCACCAATCGCTAAAGGTAGAAGCGCCGGCGCCGTGCTCGGCAATTTCTTTGGCAACTTTGTAGCCTTCCAGCACGTGCTGCAACGTGCGAATCTTGAATCCGTAATCGTCTGCCACGCGCAGCAGCATTAGAATTTCGTCCTGGCGGTAACAGTGCGCGTGGACAAATCGCTTACCCTCCAGAACCTCGACCAAGGCATCGAGTTTCAGATCGCGGCGTGGCGCTAGAAGCTGCTCTCCGCGAGCAGTCTTTTCGTTGTACTCCTTCCACTGCGCCTGATAAATTTTGGCGTCGTTGAAGGCCTCGCGAATTACATCTTCCACGCCCATGCGCGTGGCCGGATAGCGCAACACCGCATTGGCGTTGATCCGCTGGCCCCCGGGATTGCCCGCTCTCTTGGGATTTTCGCCCAAGGCAAACTTGATACCCGGCTTGGCGCCTTCAAAGATCATGTCGCGCGAGTCCTTGCCCCAGCGCATCTTCATGACCACGGTTTTGCCGCCGATGGAATTTGCGCTGCCATGAAGTACATTGGCGGTGGTGACTCCACCGGCCAGCGCCCGGTAAATCGCGATGTCGTCCGGATTGATGGTGTCTTCAATTCCCACCATGGAGGAGACGGAGACACTGCCCTCATTGATGGCGTCGCTGGCGATGTGCGAATGGCAGTCAATGATACCGGGCATCAGATACTTTCCCGATGCGTCGATTATCTCCGCGCCGGCCGGTTCGGTAACCTTCTCGCCCATTTCCACGATTTTGCCGTCACGAATCACAACTGAGCCGACGAATGTACCTTTGGTGACCGTGAGCACGGTCGCATTCTTGATTACGATGGGCGCCGCATGTAAGGCAGCCAGCAAGAGCAAGTACACGCTATATTTCACTGGATGTTACTCCGTTCTAAAGTTGGCCGCGCCGGCGGCGGTTCTTCCACCGGTTCATATTTCACGCCGTCCACAATCACAAACTTCACTTCCGTTTTCTCCTGGAACAGGTCGCCCTTGGTCACCAACAGGTTGGCGATTTTACCTTTTTCGATGCTCCCCAGGCGATCCGCCACTCCGTAGATCTCCGCCGGTGTCAACGTGAGCGCGCGCACGGCATCGTCTTGCGATAGCCCCGCGTCCAGCGCCCGCTTTACCGCCGGGAAAAGATCGGTCCGCCGCTCCATGCCGTCGGCAAAGAAGGCGAACTTCACGCCGTTCTTGGCCAGCAGCGCCGGCGCCGATGGCGCTTGATCGCGTGTCTGCAAGGCGCGCAGTTCGTCGACATCGTCCGGATTGGTTTCCTGGGGCTTGGCGGGCCACTTTAAGCTCAACAGAACCGGCACGCCGGAACGCTTCAGCAAATCAACCGAGCGATAGGCTTCGGGAATGCCATAGAGGACCGGATGAATCTTCAGCTCGTTGGCAAACCGGATCATGCGGTCGACGTCGATGCGGCGCGTGGCCGGCAGCAGCACTTGCGGAGAGGCCAACACGCCCTCCAGCGCGCGATCATATTCCGGCCGCTCCATGCCTGCCGGGTGCGCGGCGTACATCTGCCTGGCCTTCTTATAGTGATCGGCGTCCAGATAGATCTGCCGGATGTAAGCGAACACACCCATCAGCGAAGCCGGATAGCCGGAGCCGAAACCGCCGGTGGCGGTGGTCACATACTGCCCGACGTTCTCGGCCACTACCATTTTGCCCGTGGTGTCGCCAGCCAAATCGATCACCGCTCCCTGCCCGGCGAAAATGCCTTTGTGAGAAAACGTCACGGCGGTGGTGAACCCGGCGGCGCGCGCGACCTCCAAGCGGCGGTCGGAAGTCTTGATCATGTCGGCGGCACGCTGCCAGCTATAGGTGCTGGGGCGGTCCTCGGGACCGCGCGCCGGAGGAGTGGTGGAGGCGGGTGCCGGCGGAGGCGTTGCAGGCGTCGCCGGTGGCGCACCGGTCCGGCCGGGAGCTGGTGGCGCTTCATCCGGCAAGCCGATCGTACTCAGGCTGTCAATCAAGCCCGGATAGACGGTCAATCCGTCGCCCTCCAGCACCCAGGCGTCGGCGGGAATGTTCCCGTCCGGGCCCACGCTCTCAATCAATCCATTGCGCACCACCACCGTACCTTTGGCGATAACCGGGCCATTTACGGGCACGATGCGAGCGTTGTGAATGGCCAGCGCGGTGGGCTGTTGGGCCCACAATGCGCCGGCGCCGAGGACGACCAACATGAGTCTGAGTTTCATGGGCAATCGCTTATTATAGAGGTTTGCAATAAGAAGATGGCGCTCACCAAACAGTTTGGTTACACGGACGCGGGTGTAAATATCGATGAAGCCGACCGCGCCGTGGCGCGCATTCGGAAACACGCCAGAACCACATTCACCAAAAACGTACTCACGGATATCGGCTCGTTTGGCGGCGGCTATCTGTTATCGGGATGGAAGCGTCCGGTTTTGGTGAGTAGCGCCGACGGCGTCGGCACCAAGCTGAAAGTGGCATTTGATGCCGGCCGGCATGACACCATTGGCGAGGATCTGGTCAACCACTGCGTCAACGATATCGCTGTGCAGGGTGCGGTGCCGTTGTTTTTCCTCGATTATTACGGGACCGGACATCTGAACGCCGAAGTTGCCGGTGAAGTGGTGAGCGGAATCGCGCGCGGCTGCCGCAACAACGGCTGTGCGTTGATCGGCGGCGAAACCGCGGAAATGCCAGGCATGTATCAGGGCGAAGAATACGACCTGGCGGGATTCATTGTCGGAGCGGTGGAACGAAAGGCCATGCTGGATGGAAGTTCCATCGTCGCCGGCGATGTGCTGCTCGGGCTGCCGTCCAACGGTCTGCATACCAATGGATATTCCCTGGCACGGAAGCTGCTGTTTGAGGTGGCGCGCTTGCCGCTGAATCAGGAACTCGCCGATGAGCTGCTGCGGGTACACCGCAGTTATCTCAAACCGCTTCGCGCGCTGATTAACGCCGGATTGCTGAAGGGCGCGGCCCACATTACCGGCGGCGGGCTGACCGACAATGTGCCGCGCATTCTGCCGTCCGGACTGGGCACGGAAATTCGATTGGGCTCCTGGCCGGTGCTGCCGATTTTCGAGCGCCTGCGCACTCTCGGTAACCTGGCGGACGACGATTACCGCCGCACTTTCAATTTGGGAATCGGCATGGTGCTAGTAGTCTCCAAGCGCAACCTCTCGAAAGCCTGGGCGCTGCTGGACCGCATGCAGGAGCGCTCGTTCGACATAGGCGTAGTAGTGAAAGCCAAGCAGTGCCGCGTGCAGTATGTTGGGTAACCGGCTGGGCATTCTCATCTCCGGCCGGGGATCCAATTTCCAGGCGATCGCCGACAGCATTGCCGCCGGCCGATTGAACGCCACGATCGCAGTGGTAATCTCCAATCGGCCGGAGGCGCCCGGGCTCGATATTGCCCGCGAGCGTGGAATTCCCGCGCTGATTCTGCCTTCCAAAGGAGTCACGCGCGAAGACTACGATGCGCAATTGGTGAAGGAATTAAGCAGCCGCCAAGTTGACTTAGTCTGCCTGGCCGGCTTTATGCGATTGTTGACCGCAACTTTTATCCACGCATTTCCGCAGCGCACGCTGAATATCCATCCTTCGCTGCTGCCCGCGTTTCCCGGTCTCAACGCGCAGGCGCAGGCGCTGTCGTATGGCGTCAAGGTGACGGGCTGCACGGTCCATTTTGTCGATGACGACCTGGACTCCGGCCCCATCGTGGCCCAGGCCGCGGTGCCGGTGATGAATGACGACACGGTGGAGGCGCTGTCGGCGCGCATTCTGCTGGAGGAGCATCGCATCTACAGTGAAGCGGTGGCGCGAGTGCTCGCCGGGCAATGGCATGTGCGCGGCCGGCGCGTGGTGTTTGAGTAGACGGAAACGCGAAGCAGTTCCTGTATGCCCACTTTGGACTTGGTCACGCTCATCCACGCGCCAATCGAGGTATGCTTCGATCTTGCTCGGAGTATCGAGCTACACATTGAATCAACGAAGGGAACCGGTGAGAAGGCTGTTGCCGGAGTCACCGGCGGGCTGATTGGCCTCGATCAGGAAGGGACTTGGGAGGCCAGGCACTTCGGAGTTCGGCAACGACTCACGAGCCGCATTACGATCTTTGACCGCCCCAATCGTTTCCACGATTCACAGGTTCGTGGTCCGTTTTCCCGCTTCGATCACGATCACATTTTCTCGGTTGAGTCGGGGGTTACTCTGATGCGAGATATTTTTGACTACACCTCGCCGTTGGGCTGGTTGGGAAGGTGTGCCGACCGCATTTTTTTGCGAGACTACTTGGTGAGATTTTTGCAGGAGCGCGCTCTTGTGATTAAGACAGCCGCCGAGTCACGTTAGAATAGAGCCACGGGCGCGTAGCTCAGTTGGTTAGAGCACCTCGTTTACACCGAGGGGGTCCGGGGTTCGAGTCCCTGCGCGCCCACCATCCCGCCTCAAGCAGGTTCGTTGGCATTCGGAGCCCCCCGAGCTAAGTCACTGCAGCGATTGACCAAAACAAGGCTGGGTGCTTTGTGCGGCAATCGGAGGCAGAGGAGTCAGACACCGGTTAACGCCGGTTAACTGAACAAGAGAAGATCGAAGCTGAAGGTGACTCGCATCGCCTCGGCCGGGTGGGCTTGCAGGGGGCGGTAAATGGACTTGAGGACATCTTCGACGGCGGCGGCGTCCAGGTCTGCAACGGTGGTCACGCGGCGTTGGTCGACTAGCTTGAACTCCGGGGCAAAAGTCTCCACGGTTCGGCTCACACGGTCGCGGCCGACGCCGCGGAGTTCGATGAGATCGTCGGGGGCGGGGAGCGCGACCAGGAGGCGGCCATCCTCGCGCAGGACGCGGCGGAATTCCGGGGCATTCATCCGCGCCGTGATCGACAGCACGAGCGAGAAGGAGCGGTCCGCATACGGTACGTAGCGATCCGCATTGGCCACAATCCACTCGCATTCGGGATAGCGCTTGGCGGCGGCATCGATGGCGGGAATTGAGATATCGACGCCATGCGCGCCGAAGCCGATCTGGCGGGCGAGCGTCCCGAGATAGAAACCGTCACCACAGCCCGTATCGAGCACAACGTCGTCTGGACGCGCGGCAATGATTTCCGCGATCACCCGCAGCAGCGGCTCCGAGACTCCGCGATCGTGCAAGCGGCGGCGCGCCGCCACCGCAGCCACCGTGTCGCCCGGTTGCTTGGACCGCCGATCTTGCGGCTGCAGGAGATTGATATACCCGCTGCGGGCGACGTCGAACGAATGCAAGCTAGGACACACGAGCCGGCGTGGCTCGCGGAACAGAGGCAGATGGCATTCGCGGACGGGGCAGCAGAGCATTAAGCCTTTCGGTCAGATTCTACCGCTTGCTCTGCTGTATGCTGAGGGTTTGCTCAACGTTAAGGAGAATGCTTTTTGTTGAAAGCGAAAATCACTTCGCTCGGCACCTATGCTCCTCCAGGAGTGCTGACCAACCAGGACCTGGAAAAGATGGTGGAGACGAACGATCAGTGGATCGTGGATCGGACGGGCATTCGCGAACGCCATATCGCGGCTCCGGAAATGGCGACGTCGGATATGGCGGTGGAAGCGGCCAAGATCGCGCTGGAGCGGCGGGGAATTAGCGGCAAGGAACTGGATGCAGTGATCGTGTGCACGGTGACTCCGGACATGCTGTTTCCCGCCACGGCTTGCCTGGTGCAGGATCGGCTGGGCGCTAAAGGCGCGTGGGGTTTCGACTTGATCGCCGCCTGTTCGGGCTTTGTCTATGGACTGACGGTGGGAGCGCACCTGGTGGGCGCGGGCACGCACAAGAAAGTGTTGATCATCGGTTCCGACACCATGTCGCGGGTGATTGACTACAAGGACCGGTCGACTTGCATTTTGTTTGGTGACGGCGCGGGCGCGTTTCTGATTGAGCCGGCGCAGGAAGGGGAGGAAGGGTTCATCGATTTCCTGAATGAGATCGACGGATCCGGCGGCGATTATTTGAAGCAGCCCGCGGGCGGCAGCCGCATGCCGGCGACGGCGGAGACCGTGGCGCAGGGCCTGCACGTCGTAAAGCAAGACGGGCAGCAGGTGTTCAAATACGCGGTTCGCAAGATGTTCGAGACGTCGCGCGATTTGCTGGCTCGCAACCACTATCAAGGCAGCGACGTGGCCTTGTTCATCCCGCACCAGGCGAACAAGCGCATTATTATGGCAGCCACGGAACGCTTGGGCATGTCGGCCGACCGCGTGATGATCAATATCGACCGCTACGGCAACACTACGGCGGGGACGATTCCGCTGGCGACGCAGGACGCCGTTACGGCGGGCAAACTGAAGAAGGGCGATTTAGTCTTATTTGCCGCGGTCGGGGCGGGCTACACCGTCGGCACCAATCTGTGGCGCTGGCAGATTTAGCTCTCGCTAGCGAAGACCCCTCCCTGCGGTTGGGGCTCAGAAAGCGGGCGTCGGTCTGAGGCCCGACCGGCAGGGAGGGTTGCCGTACTGAATCTAACTCTTCAGAACCGGCACGGCCGCCGTTTCCGGCTTCCCAGGGGCGGCTGAGGCGGCGACCTCCCGATTCTTGCCCAGGTAGATCTGCCGAGGCCGGGCGATCTTCTGCTCCGGATCTTCCAGCATCTCCTGCCATTGCGCCAGCCAACCCACCATGCGCGGAATCGCGAACAGCACGGTGAACATGTCGGGCGTGAAGCCCATGGCCTGATACATCATCCCGGAGTAGAAGTCCACGTTGGGATACAGCTTGCGTTGCACGAAGTATTGATCTTCGAGTGCGATCCGCTCCAATTCGAGCGCGATGTCGAGCTTGGGATTCCGTCCGGTCACCGCGAACACCTGTTCGGCGGCCTGCTTGATTATGCGGGCGCGCGGATCGTAATTTTTGTAGACGCGGTGCCCAAATCCCATCAGCTTCAGTTCGCCGGTTTTCACGCGGTTGATGTAAGCCGGGATGTTATCCACCGAGCCGATCTCGTCCAGCATCTTGAGGACTTCTTCATTGGCGCCTCCGTGCAGCGGACCGGCCAGGGCTGCGGCCGCGGCTGCCGCTGTCAGGTAGGGATCCGGCAGCGAACTGCCCACGCAACGCATCGCAGTGGTGCTGCAATTCTGCTCGTGATCGGCATGCAGGATGAACAGAATGTCGAGTGCCCGCGCGATCACCGGATTGGCGCTGTACTTCGGTTCGGTCATCTTCCACAGCATGTTCATGAAGTTTTGCGTGTAGCCCAGGCTGTTGTCCGGATAAACGTAGGGCAGCCCGAGACTGTGACGATAGGCGTAGGCCGCGATTGTAGGGATCTTCGCCACCAGCCGCAGCACCTGCAGCTTGCGCTCCGAGCGATTCTTCACCTGGCGGGCGGATGGATAGAATGTCGACAACGCGGCCAACGTGCTGACCAACATTCCCATGGGATGGGCATCGTAGTGGAAACCCTCCATGAACTTCTTGGTGTTTTCATGCAGCATCGTGTGGTGCTTGATCTTTTGCTCCCACTCGTTCAGTTCCTCGGCGTCGGGCAACTCGCCCATCAGCAGCAGGTAGGCCACTTCCAGGAAGGTATGTTTCTCGGCCAGCATCTCGATGGGATAGCCTCGATAGCGCAGGATTCCCTTATCGCCATCGATGTACGTGATGGAGCTCTGGCAGCAAGCAGTGTTCAAGTACGCGGGATCGTAACTCATCGTCCCGAAATCGTCCGGTTCGACCTTGATCTGACGAAGGTCGGTGGCCCGAATGTTCCCGTGGTAGAGAGGTAATGTATATGTGCGTCCCGTCCGGTTATCCGTCACCGTAAAAGTTTCGTTTGGCATTCGTTGGAACCTCCTTTCCGGCGGTCTCGCGAGCGCGGACCTGGCCGGAAAAACATCTCAGTTAAGGCTAGCAATCTGCTCTCCAAACCGTTTCAGTCCTGTTTTGATGGGCTTGCGGCGTGAATCGAGCAGCGGAAGTACACAATTGGGTCAAGAGACGCGGTGCCCTCCTTGCAGTGCTGAATTACCAGCAGGCGGACCAGGGGGGCCGCTCCACTTAGGGTAGTCGCAAAATTTAACTTCACAGATTGGGCGCGATGGTGTAGTTCCACCGGGGTCGTACTTTACCGGGCTTGAGATCGAGTGCTGAGATGAGTTGGTGGTCCGGTTTGAGGCCGGTGGAGACTCTTTTCGATCCAGATACGCCCTCACAACCAAGCCGGTCTTGGTGGAAGCGCGAATGAAGCCCAGCATTTTGTCATAACGGACCAGCGGTTCGGCGGCCCAGTGCTTGGAAATCTCCGAGAACAGACGATGTTCGATCGGGTTCCATTTGGACGCGCCCGTCGGGTAGTGAGCGACGATAGCCGTGATGCCAAAGCTGGTGAGGTAATCCAGCAGCTTGAGTTTACGGAAGACCGTGACATCGACCGAGGTGCCGAGGGCTTGTTTCAGTTCCTCGAGGGTGGCGATCTTGCTGCGTAGGAGCAACGAACGCAGTTCGTCGGAGCGGAAGGAGAGAGGTCTCATAATGTTATAGTTCCGTCTTACTTCGGTCCTCCTGCTCGGAACTTATAACAAATCAGAGCGCCCTTGTCACTGATGGCCCCAAGCACCAAACAGCCCTGCCTGTCCGCAGCTCAGGCTACTTGGCGCTTTCATATTCAGAGATGAAGCGATGGCAAGTTATGAAATAGAAACGACTACGTGGTAGTACTTATTGCTGCGGCCAGCCTAAGTAAACTCCGCTAACGCCGGACGCGTCGCCCCCGCCAGCCTAAAGCACCTGCTTCAACACGTCGCTATCCACGTTCCCGCCCGATATGACGATTCCCGTTCGCCCCAGGTCCTGCGGCAGCTTATGATGCAGCACGGCCGCCGCAGCCACGGCGCCACTCGGCTCCACGAGAATCTTCATGCGGGTCAGGAAGAACCGCATGGTTTCGCGAATCTCGTCGTCGCTCACAGTGACCAGATCGTCCACCAGCCTTTGCACGATAGGCCAAGTAATCTGACCCGGAGTTTGCGCGCGCAAGCCATCGGCGATCGTGGCGGGCGGCGGAATCACCACCCGCTCGCCCTTCTGCCGCGAGAGCCAGAAATCGTTGCCATCGGCCGGCTCCACGCCAAAGACTCGAATGCCCGGCCGCAGCGCCTTGGCCGCGATGGCGCAGCCGGAAGCCAGTCCACCGCCGCCTAAGCAGACGACCAGCGAATCGAGATCGGGAACCTCGGCCAGCAGTTCCAGCGCCGTTGTACCTTGACCGGCAATGGTCCAAGGATGATCATACGGTGGCACCAGCTTGGCGCCCGTTTCCCCGGCAATCCGGCGCCCAATGGCCTCGCGATCGTCTTTCAGCCGGTCATAAGTCACAATGGTCGCGCCGTAGCCGCGCGTGGCTTCCATCTTGGAGCGCGGTGCATCCAACGGCATCACCAGCGTGGCCGGAATGCCGACAGAGAAAGCCGCTATGGCGACCGCCTGCGCATGGTTGCCGGAGGAATACGCCACCACGCCATGTTCCCGTTCAAAAAGCGGAATGGAATATACGAAGTTGGCCGCGCCTCGGATCTTGAACGCTCCGCCGCGCTGGAAATTCTCGCACTTGAAGAAAGCCGTCGCGCCCGTCAAACTGTCAAAGGTGCGCGAAGTCAGCACCGGCGTGCGATGGGCGATCGGTTGAATCCGTTCCGCTGCGGCGCGGATATCTTCAATATTAATGTCCACTAATACCCCGCTATCTTGTCCACGATGTTCCGCAGAGGCTCGCCTTGGACAAATCGCCGGGTGTTATCCAGAAATACATCCACGGCCAGTTCGAGCCAGCCCGGAATGTGATCGGCGCAGTGTGGTGACAAAAGCACATTCTCCATCCGGTAGAAAGGATGCTCGGCCGGAAGCGGTTCCCGATCGAAGACGTCTAGTGCCGCACCGCGAATCTGCCCGTTCTCCAGCGCCTGGATCAAGGCGGACTCGACAATGATCGGCCCGCGGCCGACGTTCATGATCACGGCGGTCGGCTTCATCGCCGCCAATTCTTGAGCGCCGATCCAGCCGCGTGTTTCCGGAGTCAGCGCGGCAGCCACTAGAACAAAGTCGCACTCCGCCAGCATCTCTCTCAGCCGATCGGGCGCATAGCTTGCCGCCAGCTTGGGATCAGCGTCCGAGAGCGCGGGCCGCCGCCGGACTGCCAGAACACGCATTCCCAGGCTGGCAGCCAGTTGCGCGGTGGCGCTCCCGATCTCGCCGTAACCCACAATGCCGAGCGTCTGCCCGCGCAGCATCCGCATGTCGAATTGCTCCCAGCGGTGGGCTTGCTGGTTGCGCAGCAGCCGGCGCAGATCTTTGGCGAAGAAGAGCATCGCCGTGATAGCGTACTCGGCCAGCGATTCTTTAAAGGCGCCCCGCCCGTTGGTCAGCGGAACCGGACTGGCGACGAATTCCGGCGTCAGCAAGTAGTCGACGCCCGCTGAAAGGCTGTGTACCCAGCGCGCTTTGCCTGCCAGGGGAAAAATTGTATCAAAGGGTTCTGGTGCGAAATTGGCGACGAAAATAGCGTCGGCCACCGGCGCCTGCTGCTTAGCCCATTCAAGGTCGACGCCGATCTCGAGATCGACGAGCGTACGAAGGGTGTCGAGCGGTTTGAGGTGCGGAGCGCGCGGATTCCCCAGCACCAGCAATTGAATTGGATTTGCCAACCCAGGAGAGTAGCACGGCCCGCCAAGTGCTAACGTTAGGGCTGAGGTGATTTATTGTGAAATGGATTCTAACGTTTTTCCTGCTTTTGGCTGTGTCTGTCTTTGGACAGGAGAGGGCCAAGGGCGATCAAGGACACCCCAGCGGTGGTGTCAAGGGCGTTGGCGGCGGGCACATTCCCGCGCGCGGCCCTGCTCCCGCACGGCCGCAAGCGCAAGCTCCAGCCCCGAAACTTGCCGACAAGAAAGGCCACCCCGAAGCTCCGCACGTCCATACCAACGACAAGTGGATTGGACACGAACAGGGCCGGAACGATCCACGCTTTCATCAGGATCACCCGTGGGAACACGGGCGCTTCACCGGCGGTTTCGGACGAGGCCATGTTTGGCGTCTCGGCGGCGGAGGCCCGGACCGCTTCTGGTTCAATAATTTCTACTGGAGCGTAGCCGCGTTCGACCTGGCTTATGTCAGTGGCTGGCTCTGGGACAGCGATCAGATCGTGATCTATGAAGATCCCGACCACGATGGTTGGTATCTGGCGTACAACCCCAGACTGGGCATCTACGTACACGTCGTGTATTTAGGTATTTCTTAGCTCCTTAGCGCCGGCCGAAGCTACGCAATGTTCGTCCCGCGCACTCTTCAGATTCAAAGCCGTCATCCCACTTGACGCTGGCCAACCACCACCCGAACCCGCGGTCAAGGGGAGCCCAGGTTCGAGACAACAGCAACCATCGAAAATGTCAATCGAGGTCCGTCAGCCGCCAGCCGCCGGGCGAAACAATGCACTGCTTCCGCGGATCGGGCCGAAAAGAGCCACTAGACCTGACAGCGGGACGTGATCACACCGCCCCCGGAACGATTGGGTCTTAGAAGGGCAAATCTTCGTCTGACGCTAGCCCAGCCTTCGGACGCGACCAACTGAAATAGATGTCGCTTCCGTTAGGCCGTGTGACCTTGCGGAAGTTCACCGCACGCCCGGCGAGTTCGGGCAGACTTGCTTCGAGTTCCGACAGACGGTCCAGTGACAGCCCACACTTCTCCAAGTCCTCTTTCAAGTAGGTGAGCGTGTTCTCGGTAATCACGCGGCTCTTGTAGATCACGCGGCCCGCGCCATGCGGACCTTCAATTCGCAGTGTCCAGATGACAACCGGACGTTGCGTGGAAGCGGTTTCCGACAGACGGGCTTCCTCGATTGTGGCTTCATAGTCGCCGTCGGGCAGGCCGGCGTAACGATCCTCCGGCGTGCGCGCAGGCGTTTTGCCCCACTGCTCCTCAAAATCTCGGAGGCTGGCGGATTTGCCAGCGGGTTGTTTCTGGCCAGCAGGTTGTTTTAGAAATGTGTCGTACATGGCGTTCGGCAAGGTAGTGCCGGGGAGGCCGTGGAAATCTCTCGTGAAATCGCGCATAATATAGCCAACGAGGGGTTCTCATGCTTGACACCACCTTCCGCGCTCTTCTACTGCTTGGCGGCTGCCTGACCCTGACAGCCCAGGCGCCGACCACCGCCAAGGCCGTTCCCATCGACACCACTCCTGGCCTGACCACACCACAGCCTACCGTATCCCGCGTGGCTCTTGGGCCGGAAGCGCGCGGCGACATCGCCATGGCCCGCAAGAACTATCGCCAGGCGGTTGCGGACTATCAGGAGGTTCAGCCGCAAACCGCCGTCCTTCTGAACAAGACCGGCATCGCCTATCATCAGATGCTTGAATTGGATTTGGCAAAAAAATACTACGAGAAGGCGATCAAGGCAAACCCGAAATACGCCGAAGCCATGAACAATCTGGG
>Ga0075015_100000032_pt1 | contig 28862 bp, 27 predicted proteins | sample AleBraG_ABR_2013_FD_71476 | JGI IMG/M metagenome (GOLD analysis project Ga0075015, IMG submission 71476) | Freshwater sediment microbial communities in response to fracking from Pennsylvania, USA - Alex Branch Run_MetaG_ABR_2013 | ecosystem: Environmental > Aquatic > Freshwater > Creek >...
GTGCCCTCCCCGATTCCTGTACACAACAAGTTCTACGGAAGAGATTATTCTTGTCTAGAGTCTTTTAGGAGAAATCGTCATGAAGAAATCCCTGGTTCGGTTCCTCGCATGGGTGGGCGGAATTGTCCTGCTGTACGTGGCCGTGGTTGCGCTGGTGCTAGTGCTCCGCAAAGGGCACGTGCCCTCGAAGACTATTCTCGAGGCCAACTTCGAGCAGCAGATGATCGAAGATGCTCCGGACGAACCGGTAGCGACGGTGATGCTCTCCGACCGTCCCCGTGTGCGCGATGTGGTGGATGCGCTCGATCGCGGCGCGAATGACGACCGCGTGCAGGGCTTGATCGTGCGCATCGGCGCCGTTCCCATGGGCATGGCGCAGACGCAGGAACTGCGAGAAGCCGTGATGCGTTTCCGGGCCAAGAAGAAATTCGCCGTCGCTTACGCCGAGACTTTCGGCGAGTTCGGCCCGGGCAATGCCAGCTACTACCTGGCTACCGCCTTCGACCAGATCTACCTGCAGCCTTCGGGCGATGTTGGCCTGAACGGGCTGATGCTCGAGTCGCCGTTCATCAAGGGGACCCTGGGCAAGCTGGGCGTGAAGTTCCACGGCGATCATCGTTACCAGTACAAGAACGCGCTCAACTTCTACACCGAGACCAAGTACACGGCGCCGCACAAAGAAGCCATGCAGAAAGTGCTCGGCTCGTGGTTTGCGCAGCTGAAAGACGGCGTGTGTGAAGCGCGGCATCTCGATCCCAACCAGTTTGCTGATTTGGTGAACCGTGGGCCCTTCCTCGGCAAAGAGGCGGTGGACGCGAAGCTGGTGGATGGTCTCGCCTACCGCGACGAAGTTTACGAGCAGGCGAAGAAGAAGGCTGCGGGCGCGGAGTTGCTCTACCTCAGCAAGTATTTCGAGCGCGCGGGGCGTCCGCACGACAGCGGCAAAACTGTTGCGTTGATCTACGGCGTGGGCGGCGTGACGCGCGGCAAGAGCGACTTCAGTCCGGTGAACGGCAGCGTGACCATGGGCTCGGAGACGGTAGCGGGCGCATTTCGCGCGGCGATTGACGACAAGGACGTGAAGGCAATTCTATTCCGCGTGGACAGCCCGGGCGGATCGTATGTCGCTTCCGACACAATCTGGCGCGAAGTGGTGCGTGCGCGCAGGGCAGGAAAGCCTGTGATTGTCTCGATGGGCGACCTGGCGGGTTCGGGCGGTTACTTCGTGGCCATGGCGGCGGACAAGATCGTCGCCCAGCCCGGCACCATTACCGCTTCCATCGGCGTGCTCGGCGGCAAGATGGTGACTTCCGGTCTGTGGGATAAGGTCGGCCTCTCGTGGGATGACGTGCACACCTCGACCAACTCCACCATGTTCACCGGCACGCACGACTACAGCCCAACGGAGTGGGCACGGTTCGAGTCGTGGCTCGATCGCGTATACGAAGACTTCACCAGCAAGGTAGCCGATGGGCGCAAGCTGCCAAAAGAAAAAGTTCTGGAGATCGCCAAGGGCCGCATCTGGTCGGGCGCGGACGCGAAGGAACTTGGGCTGGTGGATGAGCTAGGCGGATTCGGCACGGCGCTGAGGCTGACCAAGAAAGCGATTGGCGTGTCGGAGAGCGATGAAGTGAAGATCGTCGTGTTCCCGCACCGCAAGAGGCCGATCGAGTTGCTGCTGGCGCGTGGCGGCGGGGATAGCTCCGAGAAAGAAGCGGCGACACAGGCATTGACCGATGTTCTGCGGGTGGTGCAGCCGGTGGTGAAGCGGGCGGAGTCGATGGGGCTGATTAAAGAGGATCAGGTGGAAGATGTGCTAAGGATGGAGCCGATGGAGATGGAACGGTGACGCGCAGCGGAGTTTCGACTTCTGCTGGGGCGGGCGAGTCGCCCGCCCCCACACAGGCCAGTCAGTCTCTTACTGATAGCTGACGGCTGACAGCTGACAGCTGCTCTACTTCGTCCACTGATCCACCCAATCGTTCACCGTCTTCCACCACAGCTGCGAGTTCTGCGGCTTCTGCACCCAGTGGCCTTCGTCCGGGAAATAGAGCATTTTCGACGGGACGCCCAGGCGCTGCAGTGTGGTGAAGAGCTGCAAGCCCTCGGACACATCCAGCCGGTAGTCGCGCTGGCCGTGAATCACGAGCGTTGGTGTCTTGAAGTTTGGGGCGGCGAGGTGTGGCGACCATTTGCGGTACATGTCGCGGTTCGTCCAGGGCGTGCCTTTGAATTCCCACTCGTTGAACCAGAGTTCTTCCGTCGTGCCCCACGCCGAGTCGGTGTTGAACATGCCGTCGTGCGAAACGATGCACTTGAAGCGGTTGGTGTGGCCGAGAATCCAGTTGGCCATGTAGCCGCCGTAGCTCGCGCCCATGGCGCACTCGCGGTTCTTGTCGATGAACGGGTAGTGCTCTTCGGCGTAGTCGAGGCCTTTCATCAGGTCTTCGAAGGGCGCGCCGCCCCAGTCGCCGTTGATCGCGTCAATGAACTTCTGTCCGTAGCCGGTCGAGCCGTGGAAGTTGATCATGATGACCACGTATCCGTTGGCGGCAAACAGTTCCGGATTCCAGCGGTAGCTCCAGTCATCGCCCCAGGCGCCTTGCGGGCCGCCGTGGATGAGGAACTTTACGGGATATTTCTTCGCGGGATCGAAGTTGGGTGGCTTGACGAGGAAGCCCTGGACTTTGTCGCCGTGCGCGCCCTCGAACCAGAAGGTTTCTTGTGGGGACATGGCGATATCCCAAAGCACAGATTCATTTACATGGGTGAGTTCCTCGGGCAATGTTACAGATGAATAGCACGGCCGATCCGTCGGCTTCCCCTGAGCGTCGGTATTGTCTTCTTTACACACATGAACATGACTGAGGAGAATCTCGCTTGGAGATTCTAGAGATATATTGGTGAAAAGAAGAATACCGTCGGACGCAACTGCGAGATCATCCTTGAACCCTTTACTACGATCCCCCAGAGGCCCGTTGGGGCCGTAGAAAAAGGGCCTGCGGGTAATGACTTCGAGAATTGCTTCCTTCTTTCCAACTTCTTCTCGCAGAGGCTCCCAAGGATGGTTGATGTTGATTTTGAAGATTGGAGCTTCCCCTTGTGATTCGGCAACGAAGAAAACAAAAGCCGACTCTGGGGACCAGACAAACGTTCCTACCCAACCATCGAAGCCCTCCGTCAGGTTTGTCTTCTTGCCCGTCTTCCGCTCATACAGCATCAGCCGGAACCGGTCGCTCTCATACCCCGGCCTCTGCTGCGCGCGGTAGGCGATGTACTTGCCATCCGGCGAGTAGAGCGGCGTCGAGTCGCTCGCGGGATTGTCGGCGGTGATGTTCTTGGCTTGGACGGGCGGGACGCCCGTCCCTCCATTCACAGGAACGATCCACAGATCGTTGTTGGTCGAAGTCGCTTCCACCTTGTCATGGTTCGAGGTGTAGCAGAGTTCCTGGCCGTCGGGCGAGAAGGCGTAGTTGTCCTGTCCGCCGAGCGAGAACACGGGTGACTCGTAGTCGCCGGGCGTGAGGTCGCGCGGCGGGGTGCCCCACCCTTCCCCGGTTTTGGGAAGGGTGGGTTCTGTTACCGCTGGCACTGGGACCACGAAGATGTGGCTGCGCTTGCCTTCCGTGTAGGCGTTCCAGTGGCGGTACAGCAGGCGGGTGAAGATCTGCGCCTTCACTTTCGATTTCGCCACCTCGTCGAGCTTTTTCGCGTTGCAGGCAATCTCGGCGGCGGGCGCGCCGTCGCACTCGGGATACACGCTCGAAACGAACGCAATGTTCTTGCCGTCGGGTGACCAGATCTCGCCGTCGGCTTCGGTCGCGATGGAGGTCAGCTTGTGCGTGGCGGTAACGCGGCCCGCGGCGGAATCGAAGTCAGCCATCCAGACCTGCGAGCCGCCGTCCTTCGTCGAGATGAAGGCGAAGCGCTTGCCGTCGGGCGCAAAGCGCGGGCGCTGCGCGTCCTGGTCGGCGATGAGGATGCGCTCGTTACCCACCCTCCCCTCCGGGGAAGGGTGGGGCACCCCCTCTGTGGAAAGGGGGACGATCCAGATGTGCGGCGTCTTGGTGTTGGCTTCGAGGCTGACGTCCACCACCGAGAATACGACCCACTTGCCGTCGGGCGACGGGATCGGCTCGCCAACGCGCTTGAGCGCCATCATGTCTTCGAAGGTGAATGGGTGCTTGGTCTGGGCCAGAACGGGAAGGATGAGAGCAAGTACGAAAAGAGCAAGAACAAGACGGCGCATGCGGCCTCCTGTGGAACAGGACAGTGTAGGGAGGCGGGCGGTGCGGGCGCAAGGGCGGACGCCACTCTTGTCATTCCGAGCGCAGCGAGGAATCCCTATACCCGGCAGCACTCGTGGGGGTAGGGATGCTTCACTTCGTTCAGCATGACAGATATGAACAGGTTGGGGCGCGCGGGCGAATAGTGCGCGGCGATCAGAATCGCACCCTCCGCTGAAGCGGAAGGGTGCGGCACCCCTTTTTCTTGTGGTACCCGCCTTTTCTGCTGTACTGGCTTCGTGTGGCGCGCACTTTTACAAAGATTGACGAAACACCGGCAACGGCGGCATCGCGCGCAGCATCTATGCAAGCAGAAACCGCAACTTCTCCGTCCCCCGGCGCGCAGCCTGTCCGGGAAGTCAGGCTCGGGGGACGGCAGAAGGTCTCGCTACTTTGTTAGTCTGGAAAAGAGAAAGACTCCTGCCATCATGAAAAGTCTTGTTCGCGGTTGTTTCCTGTTTCTGGCTCTGTCGGTGTCGCTACTGCCTGCCCTGGCGCAAGAAGAAGAGGGTGAAGGGCGTCTCGACACCTCTGCGCCCAAGGGCATCACCTCCGAAGAAATCATTCGCAAGTTTGCTGCCAAGGAAAGAGAATTTCGCGAGGCGCGCGAGAACTACACCTACCGTCAATCGGTAAAGGTGCAGACGCTCGACGGCGACACGGTCGACGGGCAGTACGAGCAGACATTCGACGTCACTTTCGACGATCGCGGGCGCAAGGTGAAGAACGTAGTCTATGCACCGCAGAACACGCTGGTGCGCATCGGCATGACTTCGGAAGATCTGGATGACATCGAGAACCGGCTACCGTTCGTTCTCACCAGCGATGAGATTCCCGACTACGACATCGTTTACGCCGGCCAGGCAGCAGGACGAACTGCACACCTACGTGTTCGAGATCGCGCCCAAGCGCATCGAGAAGAACAAGCGCTACTTCCAGGGACGCATCTGCGTGGACGATCACGATTTCCAGATCGTGAAGACCTACGGCAAAACGGTGCCCGACATTCGCAAGAAAAACGGCGAGAACCTATTTCCCAAGTTCACCACCTATCGCGAGCAGATTGACGGCAAATACTGGTTCCCCACCTACACGCGAGCGGATGACACGTTGCACTTCTCCAATCAGGACGTGCGCATTCGCGAAGTTGTGAAGTATACGAACTACAAACGCTTCGGCTCGAATGTGAAGATCACCTACGAAGGGCAGGAAGTGAAGAAATCGCAGGACGGGCAGCCGCGAAACTAGGGCACAGCAGGCCTCGAGATCGTGCCCGCGCTGCCCGGCTGGCGCATGCATTTCTGAATGTGGAATGCAGGCCGGCTACGCGTGCACGGCCTGCACCCGGCTCCGGGAGCCATCCATCTCAGCACTCTCCACTCGGACCTCGCACAGTTCTGCAATCAGATTTCCCGCCCAGCGGTAGACGTTGTTCTCTTTGACTAGGCGGCGCATCTCGCGCATGCGTTTGCGCTGGTCGTCCTGCGACATCTCGAGGGCAGAGTGCAGGGCGTCGGTGACTTGCTCAATGTCGTACGGATTCACCACCACCGCGTCGCGCAGCTCTCGGCACGCGCCGGCAAAACAACTCAGGATCAGGACGCCCTGCTCGTCCTGCCGCGCCGCCACATATTCCTTGGCCACCAGGTTCATGCCGTCGTGCAGCGAGGTAACGAGACAAAGGTCGGCGATGCGATAGTATCGGCTGATTTCCTGGTGACTGTGCTGGCGCTGCAGGTAGACGATCGGCTTCCACTTGCCAGTCTGGAAGCGCCAGTTGATACGCGATACTTCAGCTCCGACTTCGGCCAGCAGATCGTGGTAGCGCTTGATATGGGTGCGGCTGGGCGCGCCGATTTGAATGAAAGTAAAACGTTCGCGGTAGGCCGGATACTTGTCGAAGAGCCGCTCGAGCGCCAGCAGACGTTCCAGAATGCCCTTGGTGTAGTCCACGCGGTCCACGCCCACGCCAACGTACAAAGACTCTGAACCCAATTCGCGCAGCACCGCGCCGCGCTCCGCATAGACGGATTCGGCGGCGGCCGCTTCCTTCGCGGGTTCGGAAAATTCCACGCTGATGGGAAAGGGACGGACCACGGTCAGATGTTCTTCACGGTTGACCTCGAAGTGCTCCCACTCAATGCGGGACTCGAGCGCGCGGTCGACGGTTTGCAGGAAGTTGTTGCAGTGCGACTGGATGTGGAACCCGATCAGGTCGGCGCCGAGAAGGCCACGCAATATTTCGCGTTGCCAGGGACAGATTCCGAACGCCTCGGCATTCGGCCAGGGGATATGCCAGAAAATGGCGATGCGCGCATCGGGGCGCTGCTGCTTGATGATCTGGGGCAGGAGTGCGAAGTGGTAGTCCTGCACCAGAACGACCGGCCGCTCCGTGTCGGCCATCTCCGCTAGGATTGCCTCGCCGAATTTCTGATTAACCTCGAGATAGGTCTTCCAATCGCGCGCACGAAAAATGGGACGCGTGTGCGCGATGTGGCACAAGGGCCAGATACCCTCGTTGGCAAAGCCGTAGTAGTAGCCGTCTTCTTCATCTTTACTGAGCCAGACGCGGCGCAGAGTGTACTTCGGATCCTCGGGGGGCACACGCAGGCGGTCATGAAGATCCACCGTCTGGCGGTCAGCATCGCCGCTGCCGTGCGCAATCCAGGTTCCGTCGCAGGCGCGGAGAATCGGCTCGAGGGCCGTGACCACGCCGCTGGCCGGAATCATGACCTCGACTTCCCGGCCGCGGCGCATGTGGATGTAAGGCTCGCGGTTAGAAACGACGAACAGCCTGCTGGGGCCAAGTTTTCCCTGCACATGCACGGCTAAGCGTTCGCCGGTCCAGATGGATTCGCCCGCGTCGCGCAGGCGCGCCTCCGTTTCCGCAGAGGCGCGCGCAGCGGTCAGGCTCTCGGCAAACGTGGTCACTTCGCGAGCCAGCGGCTTCAGCACGTCGAGGTCGGGCACGGCGGGATGCCCGGGATCGCGGCCCATGCGTAACGCGCGCATCCACTGCGCGGTGCGTGCGATGGGGTTGATCACGCTCCAGCGGACGATGAGCAGCGTAGTAAGTGCGATGAAGAATCCCTGCACGAGCACGCGCCAAAACGTATCGGGCCACACGCGCTGTGTTTGCGCTGCGATGTAGCTCGTGTCCTGAACGATGGCCAGGCTGCCGAGAAACTTGCGCTCATCGCGCACGGGGATTTGATAAACGTGAACGGGGATCTCGCCGAGTCGCGTGAACTCGCCGTGCGCTGCATCCTCTTTGCTATTCAGGCCGAAGTTTGGCGGATGTTCCTTGATTCGCGCCGCGAACACGGGATTCACTGCGAGGGCTGCGCCCTGACGATCGTGGACGACGACACCGAGAAGATGTTCCCGGGCGGCGAAACGGTCGACTGCGCGCTGAACTTCGGCGCGGCTGCCGTTTTCGAGCAGCGGCTCGAGAGTCTGCGCGAGGTTTTCACCCAAGAATTCGGCGTGATGTTCAGCATCTCTGCGAAGGTGTCGCCGGTCGCTACGGACCTGGTAGTAACCGAAGAGCAGCGACACCACGGCAAGACCGAGTACGAGCGACACGATGAGACGGAGACTCAGGCGCACAATCCCTCCTCACCCTAGTTTTCGGAGAAACAGTACCTGGGAATTTTCAGTAAGTAAATTTATGGGTGCGGACCAGCGGGTCAGCAGCATGAGAGAGCAACTGGCGTGCCTTCTGAATTGCGCCCGTAACTTAGTCGCGGATAAAGAGTTGCGGCGTGTTGGCCGACGCCTTTCACCGTGCGCCGGGTAAGAACTTCCCGCCGGGCTGACGAGTGTTGGAGAATTCGCTAGACTGTTGGCATGAAACGCCATTCTGTGTCGCGGTTCCGGTTGGTGTCCCTCCTCGTCTGCGCCGCCCTTGGGTTGGCGGCCGCGCAGGAAGACAAGAAAGGCGATGGGGGTCTGGATCCGTCGCCGCCCAAACTCACGCCGGAGGAGATCATTCGCAAGTTTGCCGCCAAGGAAAAAGACTTCAAGGAAGCGCGCGATCAGTACACGTATCGCCAGTCGGTGCTGGTGCAGACACTCGACGGCGACACGGTGGACGGCGAGTACCAGCAAATTTTCGACGTCACCTTCGACGACAGGGGACACAAGATCAAGAACGTGGTGTTCTCGCCCCAGCCCTCGTTGACGCGCATCGGCATGACGCAAGAAGACTTTGACGACATTGAGAATCGGCTGCCCTTCGTGCTCACCTCCGACGAAATTAATGAGTACGACATCCTGTACGTGGGCCAACAGGCGGTGGATGAACTGCACTGCTATGTGTTTGATATCGCGCCCAAACAGATCGAGAAGAACAAGCGCTACTTCCAGGGGCGCATCTGGGTAGATGACACCGACTTGCAGATCGTGAAGACCTACGGAAAAACCGTGCCGGAAACCCACCTCAACAAGAAGGGTAAGGGCCAAGAGAACCTGTTTCCCAAGTTCACCACCTACCGCGAGCAGATTGACGGGAAGTACTGGTTCCCCACCTACACCAAGGCCGACGATACGCTGAAGTTCTCGCTGAACGAGGTGCACATCCGCGAGATCGTGAAGTACACGAATTACAAGCGCTTCGGCTCGAAGGTGAAGATCACGTACGAGGGCAAGGAAGTGGAGAAGAAACCGGACGACAAAAAGCCGGACCAGAAACCGCAGTAGGGAACTTGTAATTGGCAATTTGTGATTGGCGTACTCGTAAACTTCCAATTACAAATTACTCAATTGCCAATCTTTCCTTCCCTAGATTCCATTAATAGAACAAGTACTTGCGCCACTTGTCATCGCTGTGTCCCATCATGCGCATGATGTGGCGGCTGGTGTGCAGGCTGAAGGGGCGCGGCTCGCGAATGGGGTGCATGCTGGCCTCGTGCGGCAACTGGTTGCCTTTGCGGCGGTTGCAGGGATGGCAGCAGGCGACGAGATTCTCCCAGGTGGAGGCGCCGCCGAGCGAGCGCGGGATAACGTGGTCAAGCGTCAGTTCGCTTGAGGGCAGCGTCTGGCCGCAGTATTGGCAAGTGTTGCGGTCGCGCAGCAGGATGTTCTTGCGCGAGAGAGCGCGCGTCTGGTGCGGAATACGGCGGTATTCGAGCAGGCGGATGACCGAGGGCACGCGCAGCGCCATGCGGGCGGCGTGCAGGTAGTGTCCGTTCTCTTCTTCCGTGCGGGCTACGCCCTTCAGCACGAGCACGATGGCGCGGCGAGCGGCGCAAACGTTGATCGGTTCGTAGGAAGCGTTCAGCACTAGCACCGGCGCGTGCAGCGGTGGCCGCGGCTCAGGCAAGATGACGGCTTCGGGGCGGACGTGTCCGGTGCCCTGCGAACTGATCGAGTTGTTGGTGCGAACCGACATTGCCTTGTGTCGCCCCTTACGGGGCTTGACGTTTATTGTCTGCCTGCCCAGCGCTTGCGCGCTGGGCTAATCTCAGCCGCCGCCTTCGGCGGTTGGGGTGAACTCTCGGGTATCTGAAATCTCCGAATCTGGAAGTTCCGTCAATGCTTCGAGCCTTGGCTCTATCTTCAACGTGCGCGCAACGGTGGCGACCCAAACAGCTGAAGCTCCAGCACGCCGCAGCGCGCGTGCGCACTCGGCGGCGGTGGTGCCCGTCGTCATGACGTCGTCCACCAGAAGGACTTCGCGGCCGCGAATTTCTTCGGGCGCGGTCACGGCGAATGCGCCGCGCAAGTTTTCACGGCGCTGATGGCGTGTGAGGCCGATCTGCGACTGCGTGGCCCGGACGCGACACAAAAGCCTGGGCCGCAACTCCAGCTTCGAAGTCGGACCGAAGGAACGCACCGCGATCTCGGCCAGTGTCTGCGCCTGGTTGAAACCACGCTCGCGGCGTTTGCCGGCAAACAGCGGTACGGGAATCACTAGCAACGCGCGGTTCGTCACTTCCGGACCCAGCCGACGAATTGCTGCCGCCAGCATTCCGGCCAGCACCGGGGCGGCGGTGCGCACACGGTCGTACTTAAGCAGGTGCAACAACTCCCGCAGGTTGCCGTCGTAGGCGCCGTACGCGACGGCACGAACGAAGGGCGACTCGATCCGGCGGCAGAGGCCACAGCGTGGGTCGAAGGCGACTGCCGTTTCCGGAACACGTTCGCCGCAGACTGTGCAGAGCGGGCCGTCGATCTCACGGATGGAGGCGAGGCAGTCGCCGCAAACAGGCAGACGCGACGCGTGAACCAGTGGCTCCTGGCAGAAGCGGCAATTAGCTGGAAAGACGACAGCGAAGAGACTATCGGCGGCAGCGTGCAGCCAGGAGGCATACCTAGGGCGGAGACCTGCGGGAACGGCCTGCGGAGTCCGTTTTACGTCGCCACTACTGCTGAAGACGACCCTCCTGCACACCAGTCCGCCAGAGACGGCGGCGACTGGAGGCTATGGCCTCAGTATAGTCGTGGTCCGAACTGCGCGCAACGCGTGGCAGTGGGCAATTGAGCAATTTGTAATTTGAAGAGCAGCGCTCAGCAGAAATTGCGACTGGGTTGGGAGAGAAGGCGGACTTACGCGGCGCGGCGCTGGTGGTGTTCGGGAACGGTGCTTCTTTCGTGGACTTCGGTGAGGAAGAACACATACTTGCGCCGATAGCAGCCACCGCAGCGCACGGGGCGCAGCAAGAGCAGCGGCAGCAGGAAGCGTTCGGTAATGGTGCGCTGCCGGGAGCGGTAGGCAACTTCACTTCCGCAGGTCGGGCAGTGGAACTTGGACCGCATGGGCACTCCGGGGGTCGTGCCGCGAGGGTTGGCCCTCGTTTGCTATCTGCATCTTACATCTGAAACCGAAGAAAAGGGAGCGCTGGTTGGGAGGTGGCAGCGGGCAGTGTGGCGCGCTGCCCTTGTAAATAGGCCGCGGGGCGTGATAACGTGCGCCGTTTGGCCTAGAAATCATTCACTCACGAGGACTTAGCACATGAGCACGCAAACGGCTGGCGGCCCGAAAACGTATCGTCCGTATGTGCCCGAGACGATGGAGATGAAGGAGTTCACGTTCAGGGCGGTGCTGATTGGGCTGGTGATGACGGGGATCCTGGGGGCGGCCAACGCGTATCTCGGGCTGAAAGCGGGCATGACGATTGCCGCGACCTACCCGGCCGCCGTGATCGGCATGGCGCTGCTGCGGCTGATGAAAGGGTCGCTGCTGGAAGAGAACATTGCCCGGACCGTGGGCTCGATCGGCGAGTCGGTGGCAGCGGGAGCGGTGTTCACGATTCCGGCTTTCGTGATGGCTGGCCTCTGGCCCGGTTTGGGCTACGAGCAGTATTGGAAGTCGGTTGCGCTGATGATGATTGGCGGCACGTTGGGCATCCTGTTCGTGACCCTGTTGCGGCGCGTGATGGTGGAGGACCCGGACCTGCCCTACCCTGAGTCGGTGGCAGCGTCGGAAATCCACAAGGCGGGGCAGCAGGGCGCTAAGGCAGCGAAGATTCTGTTTGCCAACATGGGCTTCGGCGGACTCATGTACCTGCTGGGTGCGGTGAACCTGTTCTCGCCCAACAACACTTACCCGGTGAAGATCAGCGAACTCGGCAAGAAGCTCTTGCTGCGTACCAGCACCAATCCCAGCGTAGCTACGACCATTACCGGTGGGACTTCGTTGTTCACGCTGCCGGACATCAGTCCTGCGTACCTCGGTGTGGGTTACATTATCGGGCCGCGGCTCGGGGCGCTGAACTTTGCCGGAGGCGTGCTGGCGTGGGGCCTGTTGGTTCCGCTTCTCACCTTCACGATCGGTCCTTATATTCAGGCGTCGCTACCGCCGGGGCAGACGATCTCTTGGACGCTCCTCTCGGGGGCGATCTACTACTCGATCGTGCGGCCGATTGCCGTGGGCGGCATGCTGGTGGGAGCTTCGTACACGCTGTTCAAGATGCGGAAGCAGCTGGCGACGGGCATGGGGCGCGCGGTCTCTGATCTAAGAAAATCAGCCTCGGTGCACGCTGCAACCAACCGCACCGAAAGAGACCTGCCGGCCAAGGCGATCTTCGCCGGTATCGGCGTCGTGTTCGTTGCCATGATCATCCTCTACCACTACTTCATTGGCGGCGCCGGCAACCTGAGCGGCTCACAAGTGCTCACCGGGTCACTCGTTGCCGCGGGTGTCATGGTGGTGGTGGGATTCTTCTTCGCCGCGGTGTCCGGCAACCTGGTTGGAATGATCGGTTCATCGAACAACCCGGTTTCGGGATTGACGCTGTGCACGCTGGTGATTGCGGCGCTGCTGATGGTGGCCCTGGGCGTGTCGGGCAGCGGCGGTGTGGCCGCCGTGTTGGGTGTGGCCGCGGTCGTTTGCGTGTCGTCAGCGGTTGCGGGCGAGATGCTGCAGGACCTGAAGGTGGGACACATCCTTGGCGGTACACCCGCGAAAATGCAAATCGGGGACCTACTTGGAATCGTGGTTGCGTCGCTCGTGTTGTTTGTTCCGCTCTTTGTGCTGGACAAGGCGTACCACTTCGGGAGTGCGGCCTTGCCCGCGCCGCAAGCCGGGTTGATGGCGATGCTATCCAAGGGCATTGTTGGCGGCGACATGGCGTGGCCGTTGGTCGTGGTGGGAATCCTGCTCGGGCTGGCCATGATCTTGATCGAAGTGAAGAGCGTAATGCTGTTTGCCGTTGGTATGTACCTGCCACTGGGAACGACGTTTGCAATTTTTCTCGGCGGGGTCATCAGGTGGCTTACTGACAAACTGCGTGACCGGCGCGGCTACAACGATGCGCAGAAGGCGCGGGTGGACAACGCAGGAGTGCTGACTGCCTCCGGCCTGATCGCGGGTGAAGCGCTGTGCGGGCTGGTGATTGCTGGCCTGGTGGGGTCGGGACATGATGTGACAGTGTTCAAGTGGACTTCTCCGCTGGCGGTGGCCCTGGTAGCTCTGGCCGTGCTGATCATAGGCATGGTGCGTACGCCACTCGCAAATGCGGGACGTCCGGAAGACCCGGCGCCGCCGACGGCAATCATGTAAACGCGCTGAGCGGTTCGGCGGAGCAGCAGGCAAAGGCTTAACCACGAAGGGCACGGAGGGACACGAAGGAAATGCTTCGTGATACTTTGTGTCCTTCGTGGTTTTCGTTTTGGCGCATGGCGATCGCGGAAAACATTGCCCGGGTGCAGGAGCGGCTGGCGGCGGCAGCGCGGCGCGCGCGGCGGCATCCGGACGCGATCACGCTGATGGGCGTGAGCAAGACGTTTCCGGTCGAGGCGATTCGCGAGGCGCATGCGGCGGGGTTGCGCGTGTTTGGCGAGAATCGTGTGCAGGAGTTTGCTGAGAAGGCTCTTGGAGTGTCGGAACTTGTCGGCGCTGAGTGGCACCTCATCGGGCATTTGCAGTCGAACAAGGCAAGCAAGGCGGCCGAGATTTTTCATGCGGTCGACGCGGTGGACTCGCTGCGGCTGGCCGAGAAACTCGACGCGGCAGCGAACAAACTCGGAAAGAAGCTGGCTTTGCTGATCGAGGTCAACATCGGCGGGGAAACAGCGAAGAGCGGGCTGGCGGCCGGGTCGGCGGAGTTCGCGCAGCTTTTGCAGGCAGCGGAGCGGCTCGAACATCTGGAAATTCGCGGCCTGATGACGATTCCCCCGTTCACGGAGAATCCGGAAGACGCGCGGCCGTTCTTTCGGCGGCTGCGCGAGCTGCGCGACGCGACTGCGATGCGGCGGTTGGCGAGGGTGAGGATGGAGACGCTTTCCATGGGGATGTCACATGACTTCGAGGTGGCGATTGAAGAAGGGTCGACGTGTGTGCGGGTGGGAACGGCGATCTTCGGGGAGAGAGAAAGGCCATAACCACAAAGGGCAGGAAAGAACACGAAGTTGCCTTAGGTTTCTCCGTGACTCCGTGGTGGAAACAGCTTGTGATCCGCCGCGGGCAGATTGCATAGGTTCTTCGCGCTGCTCAGGATGACAGGATTGAGAGTTGGTGGAAGTCTGGGCGGTGCTATCGCCATGACAGGGATTGGGAGTTCGTGATCACCATTACGCAGAGTGCTGAGGGAGTGACGTTTGCGGTGCGGGTGCATCCGCGGGCGAAGAAGGACGCCATTACGGGCGAGTTGGGCGATGCGCTGAAAGTGGCACTGACGGCGCCTCCGGTCGAGGGGAAGGCGACTGACGCCTGCATTGCTTTCTTTGCGAAACTTTTGAAGGTTCCGCGGTCCTCCGTTAGTATTGCTGCCGGCCTGACCAGCCGGAATAAGGTGGTGCGCGTCGCCGGGTTGTCGGCGGAGGAAGTGCGCGCGAGGTTGGGTTAACCACAGAGGGCACAGAGGAACGCGCAGAGGCTTTCTCCGTAGCTCCGTGCCTCGGTGGTGAAAACAAGCTGTGATTGTGCAGTACCTGGGAGCGACATTTGAGCTGGGCAGAGCGTTTCGAAGAAATTCGTACGGGATTTGAACGTCCGTTCTGGATCGCGAACATCACGGAGATTTTTGAGCGCCTTTCCTACTATGGGGCTTTTGCCTCGCTCGCTCTCTACTTACAAGAAAAACTAAACTTCTCCACCGAGCAAACTGGGACCCTGACAGGTCTCTTCGGCGGCATGGTGTGGTTCCTCGCTATTTTTGGAGGAGCCGCGGCAGATCGTCTGGGATTTCGCCGCGCGCTGTCGATCGCGTACCTCATCCTGGCGGCGTCGTATTTTCTGATTGGCTCGATTGGGGCGGCGTGGCTGGCGCCGGTGCGCAATCTAGTCCCATTGGGGTTGTTCGTCGGTGTCATCCTCATTCTGCCTGCGCTGGGTGTTTCTTTAGTGAAACCGTGCGTTGTCGGTACAACGGCGCGCGCCTCCAGGGAGAACGTTCGCTCCATTGGCTACTCGATTTACTACACGATGGTGAATATCGGCGGCGCATTCGGTCCGCTATTTGCCTCCTGGGCGCACCGGCACCTGGGCGTCGAAAATGTTTACCGCGTGGTGGCGCTGGGTGTTTTCGCGATGTTTTTCGTGGTGCTGCTCTTTTTTCGCGAGCCGCGCAAGCCGGGCGATGCGCCTCCGCCGTCGGTCGCGGAGGTGGCGCGAAATTTCTGCGTCGTGGTTGGCAATTACAAGCTGGTGCTGCCCACACTTCTGATCGCGCTTGTGCTGCGCGTTGTTGCATGGCTCAACCCTGCGGTGAGTGTGCCGTGGTGGATCTGGGCCGCCTTCCTGCTCGTGGTGCTGGCGGGTATCAGCCGCTTCATGTGGTTCCTGGTGATTTTCACGGGCTACTGGGTTGTGTTCTGGCAGCAGTACATCAGTTTGCCGGGATACATTCACGGGTACATCAATGGCAAGGCGGATGTGGAACTCATACTCGTCGTCGATGGCGCGACCGTGATCTGCCTCACGTTGCTGGTGAACCTGCTGACGCGGAAGATTCCGGCATTCCAGGCAGTGATTCTGGGGACGCTGATTACTTCGCTGTCCTGGCTGATCCTCGCCTTCCAGCCGACGCTCTGGGGTGCGGTTACGTCGTTATTCGTGCTGGCGCTGGGTGAGATCATCCAGTCGCCGCGCTACTACGAGTACATTTCACGGCTGGCGCCGGAGGGGCAGCAGGGGACGTACATGGGGTTTGCATTCCTGCCGATTGGAATTGGGTCTCTGATCGGAGGGTGGTTCGGCGGGACGGTCATGCATCATTATGGAGAAGTTGCGCACCAGCCGAGCCGCGTGTGGTGGATGGTGACAGCTGTCGGAGTGGTGACGGCGGCGCTGTTGTGGATTTACGACAGAGTTGTGCGGAAGGACGCGCCGGGTAGCTAGCGACGTCCCTTGCGCTGTGGGCAGAAATCGGAAGGGTTCAGTTTTCGAGGGCCGGGATGTTGCCACAAAGCAAGACGCCAACCTATATCGCGCGGCACGTGCAACGCGTGCTGAAAGATGGCGGATCGGCACCCCATGCCGAGGGTGTGCAGCACTTCTTTAAAGAAGAAATCCAGTCGCGAGGATGGTACACGCACGAGCTGCGCAAGGTTGCGGTGCGCTTCCGGCGGACCATTGTGCGCGAGGCGGGCCTGCCTTTCCTGGTGCGGGTCGCCGACCGGTTGTTCCGTGGGCGCATGCTGGAAGAGAAAGTGTTCGCGGTCTTCCTGTTGCAGGGCGAGGTGGCGCGACTCGGCGATGCGGAGTTCCGTCTGTTCGAGTCGTGGCTCGGGCGGGTTTCGAGCTGGGCAGATCATGACGGGGTGGCCAGCTATCTGTTGGGTCCGATGATCGCTGCGCAGCCAAAGCGGGCGGCGCGTGTTTTTGTCTGGGCCAAGAGGAAGAATCGCTGGTATCGTCGGGCGGCGGCGGTGGCGTTGATCCGGGGAGCGCGGGCGGGACAGTTCGAGCGGGAGATCATTCGTGTTGCGGGTTTGCTGCGCGGCAATTCGGACGACATTGTCCAGAAAGGGCTCGGGTGGCTCCTGCGCGAGTGGGCCAAGTTCCATCCGAACCGGGCCGTGCCGTACCTGACAAGGACCCGAGCGCAGCTGCCGAGGTTCGTGCTGCGCACGGCGTGCGAAACGCTTCCAGCAAAGGTGAAGAGCAAAGTGCTCTGTTGAAAGAACCTTTGGATACCCCGTGTCAATCGAACGACAGATCTATTGTGCCAAAAAGTAGGGACTAGGGGGTTTTCAACAGGCACCCGTCGGGTGCAAGTTCTTGCATAGGGCGACCTTTGTGCGGTTACATGCGGCGCTGTAGGGAAAAAGTTAGGAAACGTTCTTGCGATGGGTGTCACTACTCAAATAGTTCGTAAACGCTATTTCTCACAGTGACTTTAGGGTTACAATACGCAGACTCAGCGCGCCCAGTGGGGTGGTGTGCGTTGTTCCTTTCCCCTGGAGGAACTTCTGTTATGTCTTCGCCTTGGTTGGTTACCTCGCCGTATTCGGGCTTGGGTTCGCTTTCTGATCTTGAAACAATTATCCGGAACATGACACAGGACCTGGTGATGGCCTTCAACACCGGGAATTACGATCAGGCAGCTTCGTTGTTTGCGCCCGATGGCGTGTTCATGTCGCCCTGCCACGAGGCAGCTCACGGCAACCGTCCGATCGAGCGGCGGTTAGCTGAATGCGCGGAGGCGGGGTACCACGACCTGCGCCTGGAGACGAAGAGGCTGGAGTACTCCGGTGACATGGCGGTCGAGATGGGTCGCTACCGGGTTGAGATCCGCAGTGCCGATGGTGCGATGCGGAAGGATTCGGGATACTACCTGACGACGTGGCGGCGCCTGGGAGTATGGCGCATTCTCGCAACATGCTGGAGCAGTTCGCAGCCCGCTGCAGAGGGACGGAGCGCAGCATGAAGACGGAATCGGCAGCTGCCCCTGGAATGGCGCGGCAGGAGAACGTTCCCACGGATACTTCTGCCGATGCGATGCGTTGTTGCCCCAATTGTTCGACGACGTTGCTGGAGCGCCGCTGCAAGCTCGCTTGTCCGACATGCGGCTTTTATCTGAGTTGCTCTGATTTTCACTGAAGAGCTGTTGGCTCTCAGCTGTCAGCTTTCAACCACTAAAAACATGGTAATTGCGGGTGAGCGCTCCCACGCCGGGAGGCGCCTGCGCGGGACGTTCGACGCCCAGTCGACTACAATGATCCAAGCCTGAGGGCACTAATTCATCTTCGTTGAGGGAGAACTATGGAGCGCAAAGCGAGTGCGGTGTGGAAGGGCGGGCTGAAGGACGGCAAGGGGACGGTTTCGGCGACCAGCGGCGTTTTGTCGAGCACCCCGTATTCCTTCACCACGCGGTTTGAGTCGACACCAGGGACCAATCCCGAAGAGTTGATTGCGGCGGCGCATGCGGCCTGCTTTTCAATGGCGCTGTCGGCGCAGTTGGGTGAAGCCAAGCTCACGCCGGAAAGCATCGAGACGGCGGCAACGCTGACTATGGAGAAACTCGACACGGGCTGGACGATCACGAAGGTCCACCTGGATGTGAATGCGAGCGTGCCCGGGGCGGACGAGGCGGCGTTCATGACGGCGGCGAACAACGCGAAAGCGGGTTGCCCGGTGTCGAAGGTGCTGAAGGCGAACATCAGCATGAGCGCGAAGCTGGCGAAGTAGGGGCAGGGCATTTCGCCGGCGGAGAAACGGTCACGGTTGCAGAAACACTATGTAGGGTGAGGCGCACCGGTTTGTCAGGTGCGCGCTAGTGGGGTCTGTGGGGGTTGTTCCAACATCGGATTGAATTGTGAGCAGGAGAGAGTTATGCTCCAGGTAACGATTCCTGGGTGAGCCTTCCTCGCTCCGACTGGTTAGGTTCGACGCTTCAGATCCGAGGCCGAGTCATGGCAATGCGGGCGATCTTCATCAGCTACCGACGGGATGACAGCGAAGGCCAGGCAGGCCGTCTGTATGACGATCTCAGCCGGACATTCGGCAACAGCTCGGTCTTCATGGATGTCGCCGCGATCGAGCCAGGGCTTGATTTTCGCAAGGTCATTGATCACAACGTGGCATCCTGCGGCGTGTTGCTGGCCCTGATCGGACCGACGTGGCTCGATTCGAAGGATGAGAGTGGTCAGCGCCGCCTCGATAATCCAATGGACTTTGTGCGCCTGGAAACGGCTTCGGCGCTGAAACGGGATATTCCGGTGGTTCCAGTTCTGGTGCATGGCGCGAAGATGCCCAAGCCCGAGCAACTGCCCGAAGATCTGCGCGAACTGGCCTATCGCAACGGATTAGAACTGACCCATACGCGCTGGGACTCTGACATCGAAATTCTGGTTAAAGCTCTGCAGCGCCATGTAAAGGGCGAGGTCGCAGCCTCTCCCGAACTCTCACGCGCAGAGCCTCCGCGCTCCGCAGCAGTTGCCAGCCCGCCGCAGGTGGTACCGAGAAAAGGCCACCGTGGCCTGATTGTCAGCCTCATGGTCGCAGCTGGCGTGGCTTTTGCAATGTACGGCTGGGTACACTCCACATCCACTGCCGCCAAGCAGCCCGTAACCATAACAACGACATTGCCAGCGCAGCAGCAATCCTCCAGCCCGGCGACGAACGCGCCTAACCAGAAGTCAGGAACGCAACTGTCACAGTCGCCGTCAAATCCTGCCGCGCATGCGGTCGTCCCCAAATCGTCACGATCGGTTGTGCCCGCATCGCGGAATGTCGACGTAGCGGATCAAGACAGCGATCCCCTGGCGTCGGCTTCGAACGCAGGACCCGTACAACCCGGGTTCGTTAACGGCGGCTCGAAAGTAGTCGGATCCTCGCCTGCAGTGACCAGGGTCCCCGAATCCTCCGCTGTGACGACAAGCACTACTGTGAGTCCGCCGCCCCCCATGCCATCCGCTGTCAGCCCGCCAATGGGATCAGGCATAAGCTCCCCAAGTATCAACCCTAACCTCCCGGCTTTCGCGGTGGTGCACTACGGCGGGGTGACGGCTGAACAGATGTGTGCGGGATGGTTGACCATTGACGGAGGCGTTGTGCGCTACCGTGCCATTAAAGGCACCCACGGCGTACACTCGTTCGATTTTCCGGTCGGCCAAATCAAGGAAGTGAAGAAGAACGCCATGGTTCTTTCGGCGTACCAGGCCTTTCACATCCGGATGCAAAATGGCGAGGTATATAACTTTTCACAGGTTGATCCAACGTCGGTACAGTTTATGAATCCCGACAGACTGATCAGCGCAGTGCACATGGTTGCGCAGAGGTAGTGTTGTTCTGTAGGCCGGGACCCTCTCAAGTCCACCCCTGAGTCGGTGGAATGCGCTCACTAGAAGATTGTCGACCGAATCACGCGTTCCGTCTTCCAGAGATTCCCTGAAATGGCAAGCCCGCACCCTCCGCCAGTTAGGTAAGCAGCGAAACATCCGGTTTGCTGAACGTTTGTCGCGGTCGAGCGTTCGCTTGTACAATAAAAAGTTTGGAAGGCGGTTCGGTCGCGACCTGTCGCGGTTGCGCTTCCAAACGGCAGTGCCGAAGTGGCGGAATTGGCAGACGCGCATGGTTCAGGTCCATGTACCCGCAAGGGTGTGGGGGTTCGAGTCCCTTCTTCGGCACCAACGACCTGATTTCCGAGCTAAGATGCTACGGCCTTTGAGACAGGAACAATGAGGCACGGTCGGCTGCTTCTAGTATCCTTAGCGATGGGGTTGACCTTCAGTCCCACGCTCGCTGTCGGACGAGACAAGCGCTCTGCCAAGCCAAACTATTGTTCCGTCGACGCGAACAGCAACAATCCGACTTGCGCCTATCCCGACTCCCTTAAGGGCAGCGGCATTCAGGGCAAGGTGGTCCTGAGACTGGTCGTCCTTCAAAATGGATGTACGCGGGACATCACAGTGGTACGCAAGTTGCACCCTCAACTCGACAAAATCGCGACAGAGTGTGTCGAGTCGTGGAGACTTAGTCCGGCGAAGAAGGATGGCAAGCCCGTCATGGTAATGATCGATATGGAAGTGGAATTTAGAGAGCCCTAGTGCGGTCGCGGCGCTGCAAGTCCGCAAGAGATGCCGAGTTGTGCTAACCTATTGCGTCATGCAGCGGACTTTCATACCGGTCAACGTGCTCTCCTCGAGCCGCCGATACTGCTTCTACTACCTTCGATTTTGGCGCTAGCCCGCGCCTCCTCCTTTCTGTTTTTCCGGCAAAACCTGTATCGTTGAAAGCTCTCTCTTATGGCTTCGCTATTGGACCAAATCATTGTTGCGACCCGCCGCCGCGTGGCGGAGGCGCAGCGGTCTGCGAACGTGAGCGAGCTTGAGCGGCGGGCGGCGGAGCATCGGGTGCGTGGGTTCCGGTGCCGATTGCAGGAGAAGGCCGCGGGCGGCGTGACGGTGATCGCAGAACTGAAGAAGGCGTCGCCATCGAAAGGGCTGATTCGCGCTGATTTTGACGCGAGCAAGTTGGCGGCAGAACTGGAAGCGGCGGGCGCGGCAGCGCTCTCGGTGCTGACGGATGAGCAGTACTTCCAGGGGTCGCTTGAGAATCTGCGACGAGCTTCAGCGGCGACGGCGATTCCGTGCTTGCGGAAGGACTTCATCGTAGACGAGTTTCAGCTGCTGGAGGCACGCGCAAACTGTGCCGATGCGGTGCTGCTGATTGTGGCAGCGCTGGAGCAGGGGGAACTGGTGAGGCTGGCGGAAAAGGCGCGGGAGGCGGGACTGGACGTCCTGTGTGAAGTGCATGATGCGGAGGAACTCAAGCGAGCTGCGGATGCCGGCTGCGACCTGATCGGCGTGAACAACCGCGACCTGCGGACGTTCAAAGCGGATATTGAAACTTCGCTCCGCCTGGCAAAGCAGATGCCCGTGAACGTAGTTGGAGTGGCGGAGAGCGGGATTCATTCCGCGGAAGACATTGCCAAATTGCGCGCGGCTGGGTTTCATGCGTTTCTCATTGGCGAGTCGCTGATGACAGCGCCGCATCCCGGAGAAGCGTTGCGGGTTTTGCTAAGAGCTAGGAGCTAAGAGCTAAAAGCTGCCGTATGACCTGGATCAAGATCTGCGGGACGGCGAACCTGGAGGACGCGAAGCTGGCCGCTGAGGCTGGCGCCGACGCGCTCGGCTTCGTGTTTTACGAGAAGAGCCCGCGGTGTGTTGATACAGCGGCGGTGCGGGAGATGATCAGGGAGATTCCAGCGGAGATCGAGAAGATCGGGGTCTTCGTTGATGAATCAGCGGAGGAGATTGCCGAGATTGTGCAGGACGCGCGCCTGACCGGAGTCCAGCTTACGTTGCGGGAGTCGAGCCCACGTGACGTGCGCGATTTCAAGATCATCAAGGAATGCGGAACGGATCCGAAACTGATTGTGGCGTATCCGGCGGAACGATTGCTCGACGATGCGTCTTTCTTCATTACCGAAGAGGCCAAGGAACTGGTGTACGCGGTGTTGTTCGATTCGGGTTCGGCGGCGCGGCCGGGGGGCACCGGCAAGACTTTTGACTGGGAGAAATCGCAGGCGCAGGTGCAGGCGGCGAGCTTTGTGGTTCCTGTCATCGTCGCCGGTGGCTTGCATGCGGGGAATGTGGCGGAGGCGCTGAATTTGTTTCGTCCGTTTGGCGTGGATGTTGTATCCGGTGTGGAAGCGCGGCCGGGGAAGAAAGATGCGGAGAAGGTGAGGGCGTTCGTGCGCGCGGTGCGGGCGGCGGAGCGGACGTGCTAGGGAAGGCTTGAGAATGGCAAAGCGGAAGACGGTGAAGCAGCGCAAGGCGGCGAACAAGCCGGATACGAATGCCTCTGCGGCTGGGCGCTTTGGTGTTTACGGGGGCCGCTATGTTCCCGAGACGCTGATGGCGGCGCTCGAGGAACTGGAGCAGGCGTACGAGAAGGCGAAGCGCGATCGGGCGTTTCATCGTGAACTCGACGAACTTCTGCGGAACTTTGCCGGGCGTCCGACGCCGCTGTTCTTCGCGCGGCGGCTGACGGAGCAACTCGGTGGCGCAAAGATCTACTTGAAGCGCGAAGATCTGCTGCATACGGGCGCGCACAAAATCAACAACTGCCTGGGACAGGCGCTGCTGGTGCGGCGCATGGGGAAGCACCGCGTGATTGCCGAGACGGGCGCGGGGCAGCATGGTGTGGCGACCGCGACCGTGTGTGCGCTGATGGGGTTTGAGTGCGTGATCTATATGGGCACCGAAGACATGCGGCGGCAGGAGTTGAATGTGTTCCGCATGCGGCTGCTCGGGGCCGAAGTTCGCGGCGTCGATTCGGGACAGCGCACGCTGAAAGACGCAATCAACGAAGCCATGCGCGACTGGGTCACCAACGTGCGCACCACCCACTACCTGCTGGGAAGCGTGCTGGGCGCGCATCCTTATCCGACCATGGTGCGCGATTTTCATACGGTGATCGGGCGCGAGACGAAGAAGCAGATCGTTGCGGCGGAGGGGCGGTTGCCGAACGCGATCGTCGCTTGCGTGGGTGGCGGGTCGAATTCGATTGGCATCTTTCATGAATTCATCAAGGACAAGAAAGTGAAATTGATCGGTGTGGAGGCGGGAGGGCGCGGCGAGGCGCTGGGCGAACATGCGACGCGTTTTCGTGGAGGGTCGCCTGGAGTCTTACAGGGTACCTACTCTTACGTACTGCAGGATGACGCAGGCCAGATTGCCGCGACACACTCGGTCTCGGCAGGCCTCGACTATCCCTCGATTGGGCCGGAACATGCGTGGCTGAGGGAACAGGGGCGTGCGGAGTATGTGGCGGCTTCGGACAAAGAGGCACTCGAAGCGTTGGGTCTGCTGGCGCGGATGGAAGGAATCATTGCGGCGCTCGAATCGGCGCATGCTGTCGCAGAAGCAATGGTGCGCGCGCCAAAGATGAAGAAGTCGGAGATTGTCGTCGTCAATGTTTCCGGACGGGGGGACAAGGATATCGGGATTTTGCGGGAGAACTTGAAACTGCAGTAAGAGCTTTCAGGATCGCTAGATTGAAAAGGAGGCACATGAGACGCCTGTTCGCATGGATAGCCGGAATTGTAGTGGCACTTTCTCTCGCCGCATCTGCGGTTGCGCAGGACAACGCAAAGACCCCGGATGCCGGTGTGCGAAGCAAACTGATCGGGGCATGGCGCCTCGTCTGGGATGAGGACCGCGGTCCTGACGGGAAGACGATCCGGCTGAACGAAACCGGCATCATCATGTACACCGCTGATGGACACATGGCCGTGCAGATCAGAACCAACCGGCCGAGTACCCCCAGCGGTCCAGTGCAATACGAACACGGCGGCTATGAGGGATATTACGGGACATACGAGGTCAACGAGAAAGAGCACAGCGTGACCCATCACGTGGAAGGCGCGCTGGTGAAGGACCTGATCGGGAAGGATCTCACCCGCGTGTACAAGTTCGAGGGTAAACAACTCATGCTGCGGTCGTCACGGGCGGACGAGCACTGGACGATATGTTGGGAGCACTACTGAGGTTGAGGCTTAAGGTCGAATGTCATGCCATTGAACTTCACAAGACAGCCGGGGCTGGTGGTTTATGTGACCTGCGGCGATCCGAACCTGGAGACGACGCGCGACGTGGTGCTGGCGGCGATCGACGCGGGTGCGGACGTGATCGAACTGGGTGTGCCGTTCAGCGATCCGCTGGCTGATGGTCCGGTGATCCAGCGGGCCAGTGAACGCGCCCTGCAAGGGGGAACGCGGCTGCAGGATGTTCTTAAGCTGGCGGGCGAGATCCGCCGGCGGCGGGCGGAAGCGGGGCTGATCATCTTTTCTTATCTCAACCCGTTACTTCGCCTGGGCATGAAAGAGTTCTGCGCGCTGGCGGAGGAGGCGGGCCTCGATGGTGCGCTAGTCACGGATCTGCCGGTAGAAGAGGCCGGAGACTACCTGGCGCAGATGCGCGAGCGTAATTTGGCGACCGTGTTTCTGGCGGCGCCGACGAGTCCGGACGAACGGTTGAAGCACATCGCCAAGTCGAGCAGCGGCTTTGTGTATGCCGTCTCGCGTACGGGCATCACCGGCGCGCGCAGCGAGTTTCCGCCGGAGGCGAAGGACCTGGTGGCGAGAATTCATCGTTATACACAATTGCCTGTGGCAGTCGGTTTCGGGATTGCGACTCCGGAGCAATTTTCGAGAGCCGGCGCGTTCGCCGAGGCGGTTGTGGTGGGTAGCGCCATCGTGGAAACGATTGAGCGGAATTCCGGGCGTGAGCCCGACGCAGTGGCACAACTGGTGGAGAGCATGGTGGCGACACGTGGTAAGAACGGGGGCGCGAAATAAACATGGACATTGCTGATTGGCGAAAACAAATCGATGCCATCGATCGCAAACTAGTCGAGTTGTTGAACGAGCGAGCGAAAGTCGCGCACGAAATCGGACGCCTGAAGAAACAGAAAGAACTACCGATTTATGAGCCGGACCGGGAGCGGGTCGTTTTCGACAATGTGCGCGAGTTGAACCCGGGGCCGCTGCCACATCGTGATCTGGTGGCAATCTTCGAACGAATCATGGACATGATGCGGAAGATTCAGCAGGAAGAAATAGCGCCACCAACCCAGCTGAGCGACGCCACGGAAGCCGATCAGGACACGGAAGACTGATCGCGCCGACGGACAAGGCAAGATCTGAAAGACAAAGGACAAGGCAATGATCGTAGCCATGCAGGAGATCGCCAAAGAGGATCAGATCCAGAACGTTGTGGATCATCTGGTGAAGATGGGATTCGCCGTGCATCGCACCACCGGAGTGCGGCAGACGATTCTGGCGGCGGTGGGCGCGCGGCATGAGTTCGACACGCGCGATCTTGAAGTGCTGCCGGGTGTGCAGGAAGTGTACCGCGTCAGCGCGCCGTACAAGCTGGCGGGGCGGGCGTTCCGGCCGGAAGGCACGATCATCCAACTGCCAAAAGGTTTGAAGATCGGCGGCGAGGACGTGGTCGTAATTGCGGGGCCGTGCTCGGTAGAGTCGCGCGAGCAACTCTTCACCGTCGCGGAGAGGATCGCCAAGGCAGGCGCCAAAGGACTGCGCGGCGGCGCATTCAAGCCGCGATCGTCGCCCTACACCTTTCAGGGCATGGGTGAAGATGGTCTGAAGTTGCTGCGGGAGGCGGGTGACAAGTTCGGGCTGATCGTGGTCAGCGAAGTGATGGAGATTTCGCAGATACCGTTGATGCTGACCTACGTGGATGTTCTGCAGGTCGGCGCGCGCAATATGCAAAACTTCAACCTGCTGCGCGAACTGGGCAAGATTCGCAAACCGGTGCTGCTGAAGCGGGGGATTGCGGCGACGCTCGAAGAGTTGCTGCTCTCGGCGGAGTACATCCTGGCCGGCGGCAACTATGAGGTGATCCTGTGCGAGCGCGGCATCCGGACCTTCGAGACCTATACCCGCAACACGATGGACATTTCGGCGATTCCGATTATTCACAAGCTGTCGCACTTGCCCATGACGGCGGATCCGTCACATGGCACTGGGCGCCGCGACAAAGTAGCCCCGATGGCGCGGGCGGCGATCGCGGCGGGAGCGGATGCGCTGCTGATCGAGGTGCATCATGATCCCGAGCATGCGCTGTCCGATGGGGCGCAGTCGCTGTTTCCTGAGCAGTTTGAGGAACTGATGCAGGAATTGCGCATGATTGCCCCGGCGGTCCGACGGAAAGTCGCCTAAGGCGGCGGTAGCTGATCATGGTGGGAGAACCCGACTAAGGACTGCTGATCCCAGACTCCAGATCGGACAATTAGGGGACGAATCTCGGGAGGCAGCGCGCAATGCGGCAACAACGAATTGCATGTTTGGTGATTCTGGCGCTTTGCGGTCTGGCGTCAGCGCAGGTTGATCAGACTGTCAAAAAGCTAAAGGGTGCGAAGATCAGCGACCTGACGTTCATGTCGGGCCACTGGCGCGGGGAATTGGAAGGGGAAGTGACAGACGAACACTGGGCTGAGCCGCTGGGCGACAGCCTGATGGGTGTCTTCCGCTGCGCAAAGAGCGGCAAGGTGACCTTCTACGAATTGATGGCAATTGAGCAGGAAGAGAAAGGCCCGGTGTTCAAGCTGAAACACTTCAATCGTGGCCTGGTCGGGTGGGAGGAGAAGGCGGAGGTCTGGAGCTATCCGCTGGTCGAACTGCGCGATGACTATGCCGCGTTTGAGCGTCCTGACAAAAGCACGAAGTTGATTTATCACCGCGCCGGCAAGGACACGATGGAGGCCACGCTGGAGCGCGTCAAGGACGGGAAGAAGACAACCGAAGTGTTGCGCTTCTGGCGCGTGAACGAATGATTCGTCGCGTCACGATCGTCGGCACCGGCCTGATCGGGGGCTCTTTGGCGCTGGCGCTGCGCAAAAGCAAGTTCGCCGGCAGGATTGTGGGCTGCGATCGGGCCGCGGTGCTGGAGAAGGCGCAAAACCTCGGCATCGTGGATGAAGGTTGCACCGATCCGCTCGACGCAGTGCGTGGTAGTGACCTGGTCGTGCTGGCGACACCAGTGGGCGCCGTGCTCGACTTGATTCGCTCGCTGGGCCCGGGCTTGCCATCGCGTGCGTTGCTGACGGATGTGGGCAGCACGAAAACCGAAGTGCTGAAGGCGGCGCAGAAAGTCTTCGGCAAGGACGCGGCGAAGCGGTTTCTGGGCGGGCATCCGATGGCAGGGAAAGAAGTTTCGGGAGTCGAGAATGCGGACGCGGACCTGTTTCAGGGGGCCGCGTGGTTTGTGACGCCGCTGCCCGGACAGAAGCTCGGCCAGGGACTGCACCGCGAGTTCCTGGAGTGGGTGGAGAAAATTGGCGCGCGGTTGGCCAAACTGGAGGCCGAGCCGCACGACCGGTTATGCGCGTGGATCAGCCACGTGCCGCAGATGGTCTCGACGGCGCTGGCGGCAACGCTCGTCGATGAGTTTGGCGAAGATGCACCCCTGCTCGAAGCGGGTGGTCGAGCCCTGCGCGAGATGACGCGGATCGCGTCGAGCCCTTACTCCATGTGGCGCGACATTGCGCTGACGAACAAAAAGAACATTGCGAATGCGTTGCTGCTGCTGGAGCAGCGGCTGGCGCATATCCGGGAGAATCTGGACTCGCGTGAGTTGGCGGTGGAGTTTGAGAGAGCGCAGCATTTGAAGAAGACTCTACCGCCGGGTACGCCGAAAGCGCAGAAAAAATGACTTGCGCTCTTCACCTTCCGCCCCGGCATCCGTGAGTTTGCCGAACGGCCCGCCACAAAAGTAGAATCCCGAGCATGAACAAAGTGGTTGCTAACGCCGACGAGGCGATTCGCGACGTGTTTGACGGCGCATCCATCATGATTGGCGGGTTCGGATTGTGCGGAAATCCCGAGAATCTGATTCGGGCGCTGGTGCGCAAGCGCACGAAGAATCTGACCACCATCAGCAACAACGCCGGTGTGGACGGCGCGGGAGTCGGCATGTTACTTGCGAACGGGCAGATCCGGCGGCACATCGGGACCTACGTCGGTGAGAACAAGTTGCTGGAAGAAATGGTGCTGAAAGGGCAGGTGGACCTGCAACTCGTGCCGCAGGGAACATTCTCCGAGCGGATTCGCGCAGCGGGCGCGGGCATTCCTGCCTTCTTCACGCCGACGGGAGTCGGCACAGTGGTGGGCGATGGCAAAGAAGTGCGCGAGTTTGACGGGCGGCCGTACCTGATGGAACGCGCGCTGCACGCGGATTTTGCCTTTGTCAAGGCGTGGAAGGGTGACAAGTGGGGCAATCTCATCTATCGCAAAACGGCGCGGAATTTCAATCCCATGATGGCGACGGCGGCGAAAGTGACGATCGCCGAGGTGGAAGAACTGGTGGAAGTCGGCGAACTCGATCCCGACCTGGTACATACTCCGAGCGTCTACGTGAAGCGCATCTTCAAGGGCGAGCTGTTTGAGAAGCGGATTGAGCGGAGAACGGTGAGGAAAGCATGAGCACGCTGCCCAAGACCGACAAGCAGAAGGATGTTGAGAAGCGCGAACGCATCGTAAAACGTATCGCGCGCGAACTGCGCGACGGGTTTTATGTGAATCTGGGAATTGGCATGCCAACGCTGGTGGCGAACTACGTTCCAGCGGGCATGGATGTGATCCTGCAAAGCGAAAACGGCATGCTCGGTATCGGGCCGTGGCCGCTTGAGGGACAGGAAGACGCGGACCTGATCAACGCGGG
>Ga0075015_100000034_pt1 | contig 28434 bp, 38 predicted proteins | sample AleBraG_ABR_2013_FD_71476 | JGI IMG/M metagenome (GOLD analysis project Ga0075015, IMG submission 71476) | Freshwater sediment microbial communities in response to fracking from Pennsylvania, USA - Alex Branch Run_MetaG_ABR_2013 | ecosystem: Environmental > Aquatic > Freshwater > Creek >...
CGGCTCCGGCTACGGCTCCGGCTACGGCTACGGCTCCGGCTACGGCTCCGGCGACGGCTCCGGCTCCGGCTACGGCTACGGCTCCAAAGAATATTGGCTTTCGACCGTCGCTTGGTTCGCACTCAAATGGACAAAGGCACAGCAAGATCGGCTCGCTTATTTACAAAATTCGGGGGCGACGATTGCCTTTTGGCTAAGCGACGCGAGCGGGCGCGCCTGTAACGGCGGGTCTCAGTCTCAACCCGTAGCAGCGGGTACAATTGAAAAAACGGCAGGGCCACTATCTCTCTGCAATAACGGGACACTTCATGCCACATTTATTCCGCCGAAATGGAGAGGTGACCGCTGGTGGGTCGTCGCGCTTATCGGCGATGTCGTTCATGAAGACGACAAATGTGGCGCGCTGGAGCGTGAAATTATTGGCGAGTGTTTATGAACCGAGCGGAACGCCAACGCTATCATCGAGTGACAATGGCAAAAAGGAGAAAAAGTAATGGGCTCAGGAAGATTCGATTCAATCGCCTACGCTTCGTTTTCTGCTTCGATCAGAGGAAAAACGACAGACGAAATCTACACATCACGGACAATCCACAAAGACTTAAATCCCTATGGCGTCAAAATTCGGGAATCGCGTGACAGCGCAGACAATCCTAATTCCACACCACTCATCGTTGCGATCGACGTGACGGGAAGCATGGGCATCATCGCGGATGTATTAGCGCGAGAGGGGCTCGGAACCCTGTTCACTGGGGTTTTGGACCGAAAGCCCATTACCGATCCGCATGTCATGTTCATGGCTGTCGGGGACGCTAATTGCGACAGTGCGCCGCTGCAAGTCTCCCAGTTCGAGGCAGATAAGCGCATCATCGAACAACTCGCGCAAATCTATTTGGAGCACGGCGGCGGCGGAAATAATTTCGAGAGTTACAACCTGCCGTGGTATTTCGCTGGATTTCACACTGTCCACGACAGCATGGAGAAGCGCGGCAAGCGCGGCTATCTCTTTACGGTTGGTGATGAAGAAGCCCCTCGCGATCTCACCGCAGATCAGATCAAAACGTTTATCGGAGATACACCGCAAGCGAACCTCACGACCAAGGAACTCTTGCAACTCGCACAGCGAACCTACGACGTCTTTCATATCGTCATCGAGGAGGGCGATTACGCGAGTCGTCATATAGACTCGGTAATGAGCACGTGGACAAGCTTGCTCGGTCAACATGTCATCAGACTAAAAGACCACAAAAAGCTCGCTGAAACCATCGTCAGCGCCATCGAGGTAGCAGAAGGTGTCGACGCCGCCGCGTCGGCGAAAGGGTGGGGCGCTGGCTCGCATGTCGTCCATGAAGCCGTCAAGAATCTGCCGCGAGGGCGTCAACCCAAGCTGATCGGAGCGTCGTAATGCGAGCGCGCGCCGTCATAGGGGCCAACTTCGGAGATGAGGGCAAGGGGCTCGTCACCGATTATCTATGCGCCACGTATGGCGCAGAGATGGTCGTTCGCTTTAACGGCGGCGCGCAAGCTGGGCATACTGTAGTCACTCCAGACGGAGACCGGCATATTTTCAGCCACTTCGGGTCAGGAACACTTTGCGGCGTGCCGACGTTTCTGTCGCAATTCTTTGTCTGCAACCCAATTTTATTCCTCAAGGAATTCGACGAACTCGTTGCCTTGGGGATTGAGCCCACCGTGTATGCGCACCCTAACTGCCTTGTCACTACGTTCGCGGACATGATTATCAATCAGAAAATCGAGGACGCGCGCGACAAACGCCATGGCAGTTGCGGGATCGGGGTCAACGAAACGATCATGCGATCTGACCTTTTGCCGCTCAAGATCACCATGAGCGATTTGTGGAACAACATCAGTCTGAAAACTCGCTTGTCTGAAATATGCGGGAAATATGCTGAATTTCGCTGTGGCGAACAGATTGGCAATGCAGAAGCGATGATCGTCGAATTCGAGAGACGTTGCGAACGGTTTGCCTCGCTCGTCCATCCTTTGGGGATCGCACAGTGCAAGGGAGAAATCCTCTTTGAGGGCGCACAAGGTCTCTTACTCGACCAAGACAACAAAGAGTTTTTTCCCCATCTCACCCGCTCGAATACGGGAATGAAAAACGTCCGAACACTGTGTGCGCAGGCCGGGATCGATGACGTGGATATCTACTACGTCTCGCGGACCTACCTGACGCGCCACGGCGCCGGGCCGCTTCCTGGCGAAACGCCGACGATGCAGTTTGACGACGAGACAAACACCGAGCACCCCTATCAGGGGAGGCTTAGATTTGCGCCATTGGATATGGATGCGCTTATGCGCCGGTGCGCGGCCGATGCGGAGTCGGACAACTTCAATCTTGTCTTGACGCATTGCGATCAATTGCCACCGAAACACAACGGCGCGCATCTCCACGCCGCTGGGCCATCGCGATTGGACATCGAGCCATGAACCGCCTCGAAATTGACCGCGCCCGCAGCCGGGCCAGAAACCACGATCACCCTGGCGGGCTGACCGAGCATCAGTGGAAGTTTCTCAGCGGGTTGCGATACACGGCTTGGCAGGTGATCGACGGGCACCAATTTGAGATGGCGCGCGTCTTGAAGAAGCAAGGCTTGGTGACGCTCCGCAGACGCAAGGCGCACAAGGCTGTGCTGGCGAAGGTTGGCATCACTCAAAGAGGCTTTGATCTCGCGAAGGGAGCAAAGAAATGAGCAATCACTGGAGAGAGCCGATCAAAGACTATCCTGACGAACATGGGTATTGGCTTGTTTCGAACGATGATGATGACGAATTGCCATACGCCAGCGAGCCCGGCGACCTTGGGGACGATCTGTCCGGCGCGCGCGGGATCATCAACGCCATCGTCGGCGTGCTGCTTCTCGCGGCGGTGATCGTCGTCATCATCTTCGGGGTTGGGTTGGTCCTGTGAGACCGATGCCAGATCAGAAGCTGGAGAAGCTACGCCTTGTCGGCTTTGAGCTGGAGCTTTACGGCACAACTGGCGCCGGTACGGCATGCGGGATTTTCGGTGTCAAGCGGAAGGGTCAAGCGCTACGCATTATCGCAAGCGACGATCAGGGCGAGGGCTGGGAACATGTCAGTGTGAGCCTTGAGGATCGCTGCCCGACTTGGGACGAGATGTGCTTCGTTAAAGACCTGTTCTGGCTTCCGACCGAAGCGGTTATGCAGTTGCATCCGCCCGAAAGTGAATACGTGAATAACCATCGTTTTTGCTTGCATTTGTGGCGTCCGACGAAAGAAAACATTCCACTTCCGCCCGCGATCTACGTGGGCGTCAAAGCGGCCGGCATCTTGGAGACTGATGAAGACGCCCGCGCATTGCGGCAGAAGGTTCTTGGGACATGACCAAATACGAGCGCACTCGCGAAATCCTTTTTTGGCTCGTGCCGATTACAGCGGCGGCAGTGCTGTTGGCGCTTCAGGTGAGCAGGTGAGAACCCCGACCGCCCCGCGAGATTTGTTGGCTTGGCACCGTAGCGCCATGGCTGGACACGCGCCACAGATTACCTCGGAGCCCCAAGTTGGTTGGTTTCGTCGTCGCCTCGTGCGCGGGGGGCCTTGGGTGGCTGCCCGTATCTGGCTCGATCAGGAGCTTGACGAAGACGGCTATTTGACGGCGGACGAGATTCTCCGCTGCGAGGTGGACGGAAAGCCGCAAGACGCGACCGAAGAATGGTTGCGGCTAGCGGACCACCCGATAAGCGAGAGTGAGTACAACTACCTAGTTGCGACCTCGAAATGGGCCGCGAAGCACGCGCCCGACGAGCCCGAGGCGAACCCGCGCGAGAAAATCGACATGAACAAAGTCTCTCTTCCCTTCTGAAAGGAACTCAAAATTGGGCAAACCGAAAGAGCGTTTTTGTTGGAACTGCGGCGATAGCATGGGCGTGATCGAGGACAAGTATTATGACCGCTCGGACACATGCGGCAAACGCGAATGTGAGCGTGAGGCTCGCGATCAGGCTCGAGCCGAGCGAGACGAAGCGCACGAAAAACTTGACCGCGACATGGGGTGGTAGCCGATGATGGACGACGGATTTTCCGAGGTCATCACCGACCCGACGCATAACCAGCCCAAGGGCTTGCGCGAAGGCGCGGAACTTGCCGATCACATCAAACTCACACATGGGAATTTGCTTATCCGAGGTAGGGAACTCGTAGACGCCGAGCCCCGTCTGCCCGCCATCGTTGACGAAGAGACAGAGTCCCAGGCGACCGAGTTCGTCAAGATGATCCAGGTCTGCGAAAAGGCCCTCGACCAAGCCCGCATCGCCGAGAAAGGCCCCTACGACGACGCCGCATCCCTCGTACACGCCATCTTCAGGGGCGTGCAGGACAAGCTCGTGCGCCAGACAAAGGGGGCGCCGGCAGCCCTCAAGGAGCGCGTCGAGCAAAGGTTAACGGCCTACAAGCTCGCCCGCGAGGAAGCCGCCAGAAAGATCAGGGAAGAGGCCGCGCGCAAGGCACGCGAGGAAGAGGATCGCCTTCGCAGGGAGGCCATGGAGGCCGCGCGCGCCGCAGAAGCAGCGGCAGCCGCCGCCGCCCGCAAGCGTACCGCAGAGGCCAGGGAAGCCGCACGCATCGCTGCAGAGGCAGCAGAGGCCAAAGCGGCAGTGGCCAGAGAAGAAGAGCGCCAAGCCGCGAACGCACGCGCTCTGGCTGAGAAGGCCGCCGCTGTGCCGACCGCCGATCTAACCCGAAGCCGGGGAGCACGTGGTGGGGTAGGTTCATTGCAAACGTTTTGGAGTTTCAGAGACTTGGACAAAACCAAAATAGATTTGGAGTCGCTTCGCTATCATTTCACAATCGAGGCTTACGAGATGGCAGTCCGCTCCTTTATCAAAGCGAATGAGGGGCAACCTCTTCTGGGAGTCGAGATTTTCAAAGACCATCGGACAGCAGTTCGATGATTAACATCGCCGGAACGCTGGTGAACCCGGATCACATCTCTTCGGCAGAGGTCGTGACGCGCGATTACATGAACGGGTCAACGCACACGCTTGTCGTGCGCCTCTTGGGCGGCAAAGAAATACGAAAAGAACACGGCTATGGGTTCAATGGCTTTGCCGAGCTGGATCATATTTTGGAGGTTACAAAGAAATGAACGACATGACCAATGAAGACAGCGAAGCCCTATCCAACGAGCGCGTAAGCTTGCCAACCGTGATCGATGAGCGGCCGCGCGGCGCGATCGACGTCGCCGTTCACCGGAACGAGGTCCGGATATTCCAGAAGCTCAAGGCCATCGCGGCGGCGGCGGGCGATGATTTTTTCTATAGATTTCCGGTCCGAAACAAAGACGGCACGACAAAATGGATCGAAGGCGCTTCGATAAAATGTGCCAACGCGGTCGCGCGAACCTACGGGAATAATGCGACTCGAATTCGCAGCCAAGATAACGGCGACCATTGGATATTCACCGCGCAGTTCTATGATTTCGAAACAGGGTACGTTCTGGAGCGGCAATTCCAGCAGCGCAAATCTCAGAAGACGATGAAGACCGATCCCGACCGCCAACTCGATATCGTCTTTCAGATCGGACAATCGAAGGCGATCAGGAATGTCATAAACAACGCGCTATGTGAATTTACCGATTACGCTTTCGCGGAAGCGCAGCAAGGCGTGGTCGCCAAAGTAGGCCAGAATATGAAGGGCTACCTTGAGCGCGTAAGGAGTCGCCTGAAGGAACTCGGTGTGGACATCAAGCGCGTCGAACTCGCAGCCGGGCGCTCCGCAGAAAATTGGCTTGCCCCCGACATCGCGCGCACCATTGCAGAAATTCAATCCTGCAACGATGGGATGGCGTCGCCCGACGATGTATGGCCGGCGCTGGATGACGGAACGAGCAAAGAGCGACCGAAGCGTGAAGACTTTGTCGAAGGAAAGGCAGGTGATGCGGCTGGAGGCGCGGAGACGCGAGGAGGAACGGGAGCAGGAACTACGACGAAGCCCACGGAGACCCCAGCGGTAGCCGTGGGCGAGCCTGCCAAGCCCAAGCGCGGGAGACCGCCAAAGGCGGCGGCAGAGGTGCAGAAAGAGCCTGAGAAGCCAACTGAGAAGGCGCCGGCACCGGTCGCCGAGACCAAACCCAAGGAAGAGACGCCGCTGCAACGCGGACTGAGAATCCTTGGCACGCTCCAAAAGGCCGTCGATATCGCGGACCTCAGAGCGACGATTGCGGAAGAAGTGCCGTTGGACGAACAAAACCGATGGAACGTCGCCTGCGATGAGCGTGCCCGCGCTATTGGAGCTTAGATGGATAAATCGGCGGCATTCGCTAGTGCGGCTATGAAAAAACCGCCCGGAGAACCGGGCGGCTGAGGTGGGCGGGGGTTGAACCCGACTGGAGGAAAACCGTCACTAACGCGAAGATGACCACCCTACGCCTTCTGCCGACCAGCACAAGCCCTATTCCGCCAGTGTCACGGTTGGGCGACCTCAATCACATGAGCCTCTGCCACGCCACTGAACGGGAATGTCCCGATGTACTTCACGAAGTCAGCGGGTAGTTCGTCCGTCCCGATGATATCGAAATAACGCGGATGCGTGGACTTGATATCGTCCTGGGCAATCATCACGAGAGAAATCGTTGCCGTCTCGCGGTGAAGTCTCAACGCCGCCTCGGACGATAGATTAGGAATCTCCAGCGTTACGCGCTGACCCAAAGCGGTGAATGTTCCTGATACGGTTACGAGCTTCATGGTGCCACTCCTAGTGTCCTTGATTGCTGTCTTCTGCTAGCCCCGTCTCGGGAGAGTCTTCGTTTCTCTCCTTTGCGATAACACGCATCGTGTCGCGAAGTTTGATGTGAGAATCCTCGCCAAGATCGTTGAGTTGCCATAAACCCTGGTAATCACGTTTCAGATGGCGAATTGGGTCAAATCCGATCTGGGCGAGGAGAGAATGCTTGCTTGCGTACCCACGGGCACTCTTGCGGCCGTGAAAATGATGGAGAACAGTTCCATCCATCATTCCGACGTTGCGTCGAATGTGGCGTTCGCAGCTTTCGTACCACGCATATGCGAGCTTCCGATAATTCGGATGCAGATCATTCCGCATCATCTCTTTATGCATTCCTACTAGGGCGTGTCCCATGACGAAATCGCCACCCCCCCAGATATGGAAATCCGGCAACCCGCCTACCGCATCCCACGCTTGGCGCGTGCAGGCCCAAGCGAGCCCCGGCCACATACGGCCCGCCCCGTACCCATAAGTGGATTGCTCCGGATTTCCGGTAGGCACCTGTGCAGGCTTGCCCAGAACGCCCTGAGTGAAGGCCCTTACAAAGCCAATACCATCCGCGTGCGGATAATTTGCGGGAAGAAGCTCGTAGTTCGGTCCGACGTCTCGAGCATGGCTGAACATCTGAAGGAATGCATAGTGCTGGAGCTTCTGGATACACTCACCGGCCCAGTTCGGCCGAACGAAATGAATATCTCCGTCCAACCAAGCGACCTGCTGCCAGTCGGGCGGAAGATGCTGCACTCCGACGTTGATCGCGTTCTCTTTGAGCCAAAGTTCGTCCTTCGTGCGCAGCGGGATGTAACGGTGACGGAAGTTGTGGTCAGATCCGAGCACGCCGCAGTTGGCTGCGAACCCGTCAATTCCTGAATCAGCAAAGACGAACTCACGCCGATTGAACGCGATTTCGACTAAGTAGACGACGACGCCACTGTCAATGAAGTGCTTGATCGCCCGTTCGGCGTGTTTGAAGCGCGTTTTCCAACGCCATGGATTAAAGACCGGGACAATGACGTATAGCGGCTCTCGGACGGCATCCTTGGAAATTAATACTGTCATTGGGTCTTCTCGTTTCTGGCCCTGCCTGTCGCGTTAATCGCCGCTTGAGCGATCGCATCCCAGTCCAATGGTGGATATGTCCGGTTAGGGCACATCCCTTGTCTCAACAAGGCCGCGCGTATCGCTTCCGACACTCTTGTCCGTTCTCTGAGGCGACGTGCGGCCATGTGGTCCTCATTATCCCCCCTCCAATTTTACGCACCAGAAATCACCAGATAGGTTCGGGTCAGAGAGATATCGGTACGGCATGTAACAATACCCCTCCGCTCCCCATCCATGCCCCCAACTGTTGCGCACAATGAAGCGCTCATACTTGTCGATGTAGCCGACCGCCATGACAGCATGTCCGCCAAGAACGTTTTCGTTGGGGCCCGGCATCGGGACTACGCCGTTCGCTGCCACCTTGTCGCTTTCAAACGACTCGAAAACAGTGAATCCAAACACGAAAGGAAATCCTGAAGCGAGACATCCCTTCATCTGCTGCAGGGTCTGGGAGACGCTTTCGTAGGACGTCGTCCGATAATGCACTGCCCACTTATAACAAACATCCGGCGGCTTCGTAGTGAATTGGTTCACGTCATACGGCCATTCCGTCTCGGGACAATCTCCCTGAGATGCGACGCTTTTCAAGCCGTCTCGAATCGAGGCACCGGCATCCGAGTTGATCGTGCCCTCCATGGCGCGCTCGTTGTAGTACAGAAATAACCGGCTTGGAACGAACGGCGGCACGAGGCTTTGCCTTTGGCGCTCGAACTGCACCGCGCCGGCGATCGCATTGGCTGTGCAGGAGCCCAAATCAAGTTGGTCATACACAGGCGGACACCAGGGGCGCAGATCAACTCGCGGGGGGAGCGATCTAATAATTCTGTAAGGAGCGGAATAGATGAAATCTCGATGGTCTGGGAGGTCTGGAATCCAGCCTTTTCTGAAAGTGCGCGCGAGTTTGGACATTTAATGCCTCAGTGTCGGAATCCGAATGTCAGGGAGCGGTCCAACAAACAGGAAAAGGACCCAGAGGACCACAGCGATCACAACCACGACGTTCAAGATTTGCTTAATCTTGGCATCCATGGGGATATAGCTGTTCACAAGGAAGAGCAATACTCCCACGACGATCAAAACAATGACGAGGCTTATGAGGGACATCGTGGGGCGACCTCCTGGGATGGGGGAAAGGCGCCCGGACAGTACGAGGCTTGTTGCGGTGCCACAATACGCAAAGGGATAGACTTATTGAATTATTTACGTCGTTTAAGGCAGGGTTTGCACGAATACTGACCAGTTTATCGTTGCTCCAATAATTCCAGTAATCTTGATATCCATCGACGTCGTTGTGCCTGCAACGGACGGTGCTGGAGGCGTGGGACTGAAATTCGTTGTGCCCCCAGTGGTACTAGCCGCGATGACAGAGCCGCCCGCGCGCACCCCTGCCGCGTATAAATGTCCCTCGTAGACATGACCAAACGCGGCGTCGATACCAAGGAAAAACGATTCTGTGAAGACGGCGCTGTTAATAGAACCCTTGCGGCGATCGTCCGAAAAAGCAGGTTCCGCAATTCGCGGTCATTTGTGCGCGGTCCACATGGTATCCACCTGTGCCCTGGTCGCCGCATGTGCGGCTTGGAGAGCAGAGAGGTTGACACTAAGTTTATCGATCATATCGCGCAGATTATTGTCCTGGTTCTTGCCAACTTCAATCGCCGCCTTAATTTGCGGCTCTTCTTCGGAGATGAGTTTGTTCAAATCAGTGCGTATCTGATCAAGCTCGCGCTGAATGTTTGCTTCCTGATTTGTGGCAACATTCAGGGATGCCAGAAGCGCTGGAAGGTCTTTTGCAGTCGTGGTCTCGATATTTGTAAGGCGTCCGGTATTGACCGATACTTGGTTTTGCACCACTCCCACATTGATGATCGCATATCCGAGCGGAATCATTAGCCCGACAATGGACCAGCTCACGCCCCAAGGGCCTGCATGTTCGCTTACTTGCGCCATTATCCACTCAGATCAACGGCGGAAAAAAGAAACAAATCACCTTGTTTCCCTGGTTCACCAGAAGGAACGCGACGCCGTGGGATGATCTGTTGGCGTCCTCCAGCGCGTGGTTGACCTTGTCCTGCGGGATCAGTATCTCCGAACCCCTGTGGATAGCGGCTGGAGTGATGACGGTGTTGCCCTCTTCGTCGGTGCTGACGGCATCGGGATAGTCCGCCGTGACGATGGCGTACAGCTCGCCATTGGGGCCCACCCGGAAATTATCCGTGATGAAGGCATCCCCATCCCCGCAGCAACTCGATGTGCGGAAATCAGGACGCCGGACTGTGCTGATCCAGGCTTGACACTTCTCCAAGGTAGGACCAGACGGCATATCGCACGCGTGTGGCCGGTCAGCATATCCATCCCGAGCAAATGCCGCCGAAGCGAAGAACAAGAGCGGAATCAGAAGGGATGGTGCGTATCTCATTTGCAGTCCTCTTGCCTCAGAGCAGCGGCTGAAAATCTGGCAAGTGCTGCCGCAATGTCGGAATCTGTCTTGGCGTTCGCCGTTTCATTGGTGCTAATGAACTGAGCCAACTGTGCCGGCGTCGGCGGAGTGCCGCCCATGATCTGTTCCCAGAGCGCGATTGCGGCCGGCTCAAGAGCGATGACGCCTTGGATGATCTGCATGGCAATGGCAATGATCGGGGGGAGGTTGGTGTTTCCCGATGAGAGAAATGGTGCCAAAGCCTGTAAAATCTCTGCAACGGCTTGCGCGATGGACGACAGCACGCCCGAAGAGAGGGTGAGACTTTCCTTTGGATCGCTCAATGTTTTATTCCTTGGCTGGTTGCGAACGAGTTAAACGTTGCGAGCGCGGCGTTGAAAGCGGCGTAATCCAAATTCTGACCCGCCGCGCTTGCCGCTTCGAGTTGACGTAAGGCCACCAGAAGCGTGTCGTTGATCTTCTGAAGCTCCTGCAGCGTCGCTTTATTCGGTGTGCCCGTATTGACGTACACATCGATCGCCATTGTGACCAGCGTATCGGCGGCCACTGCATCGGCAAGGGTGGAGACCTGGGAAGGTGTCGATGACGAGAAGAATTGCGTGATGTCGCCGACCCACTGAGCGAGCGTCGTGCATGAGCTGAGACCAAGCCCGAGGCCCAGCACGAGAATTGGGATTGAGAAGCGTTTCATTCTGGTTCTGACCTTCCCATGGGAGTTGTCGTTATGGAGCGAAGAACGGCCATTATGGCACCTAAGCCCATGACCACCCATCCAACGGTAGCCGGGTCGGAGGGCAGAAGATGAACCCAGTCGAGTCCTTGAAGGGCGCCGACGACCGCAATGACGGCCGAGACGATCATGGTTCGATATCCAGTAAGGGGCATGGCGGCTCTTTCCTTGTAGAACCTCTGACTGCCAAATTGACCGCAAAAGAGCATACTTGCAACCCAATAAGGCGGGGGTGTCATTGACGCGGCGTAATAAAACATCGCCCCCTGGGTGAAATCGGGTTGGGTCTGACAAAAGTGCAGAGTGCTGAGAAGCGCCTTCAATCCAGCGTCATTCGCCGGAAGATTAACCATTTTGGCGTAGTTGGGATCATTGTGATTCCAGCACGAAAACTGAGATGGAGCGCGGCACACGGCGTCGTAGGTTGACCCCCAACGGCCGTCGTTTCTACGGTTCATGATAACGTGGGCGACCGCTCCTTGACCCTCCAACGTCTCACCGCGCGCCTCGCCCCAAAGCGTTAACACTGCGGTGAACTCGTCGTAGGTCAATGAATCACCCCGGTGCCCTGGAGGTAGTCCTTATAATCGACCGTGTTAGCGCCCGGCGTGTCCGCGCAAGTGTGCGTGGTTACGGTGCTCGCGTACCAATTCCCGCTGCACCAACTATTGACGGCCTCCTGCACAAGCACGGTTCCATTGCCCCTGAAGTAATTATTGGTGACGGACCAGTTGGTTGGAGGGCTCGTGCCATTACTGTTTTGGCTACTGAAGATCGCGCGGGTAATTGCGCTTACGTCGTTGCCAACGATATGTACATTGATTCCCCCGCCGCCAGTCGTTCCTGTGACGTAGTAGACGAAATTGTTGGCGCCGGCAGTCCCCTGACCAACAACCGTCACACCACTAATCTTAAGATTGTTCGTTGTAACTGCGTGGACATAGTCTCCTACGTCAGACGCTGTTCCCCCGGTGATGTTGATCTGACCGGAGTGGAAGTTCAGAAGAAAGCCGCCCCAGTTGTTGCTGGTGTCGGTTTCAATGAAGTTATCGCCGTTAAAATTCAGTGTCCCGGTGTAGGCGCCCGAACTGGTGTCGACGGCATATATCCCGGCGCCGAGAGCCGAAGTTTTGATGAACGTGTCGTTGGTCGAAGTTAGATTCACATTCGTCAAGAGGTAGACAAACCCGTTGTTTCCACCAGCGACATCGCAATCTTGCAGAGTATTGTTCGCCAACGTGAATTTATCGGACGTGCCTTCGATGTGAATGCAGGAATCGCCGTTGGCGTTCTTCGCATTGCTGTTGATGACCGAACAACTGACGCAGGACGTGAAGGAGACAAACCTTTGCTCCACAGCAGGAGTGGGGAAGCCATGCGACCCGGTGAAGATGAAATTGTCGATAAGCCACTGTGTGCTTGTAACCGATGCGCCGTTCTGATTGACGGCATCTGTGTACATGTCCGACGCTGAGCAATTCGTGATCTTGACGTCATTCGTGGCCTTGCCACTAATCTGAAGGACGCCATACCCAGAACTGATGAAATTACAGCGATCGATCCAGACATGCGTCGCCGCACCAAGATAGAAAATCTGGCTCAGACCAGAGGGAATGCCAGTCGAATCCGCCGTCACGTTGATGAAGCGGATATTGGTGACGGAGGAGGTCGCTCCGACCTGGAAACCGTTCCCAGCGCCACCAGGAGAAAGAGCGACAAGAAGGATGTTCTTCGCTGTGAAGTTGTTCTTCTCGACATCCATGAACTGGGTGGTGCTGGGAGCCTCCTTCAGCGCCACGCGCGCGCCGGCGCAGTCCCAAGTCGTGTTATCGGTCGCAAGCGTGATCTGGGTCTGGATGGAATAGGTCTTACCCGAGCTGCACACGACACGCTGAGAATGTGCAAACGCAGCCGTGAACGCAGCGGCGTCGTCGTGGGTATTATCGCCGTAGGCCCCGCATTGATCGGGCTTCAGGGAAGTTTCAACCCGGTAATAGCGGTGCCCTGAAGAGTCGACGAAGATGTTGCAGCCGTTGTCGGCTGTCGTCGTATCGGATGAGACGTAGGTCAAAACACCCTGCCCGCCGTCGTTCTCCGCGTAGTAGCCAGCGAGATAGACCTTCGGGTATCCGATGAAATTGGATGCTCGGAACCCGGCAACGGTCGACGTTGCAAACATGTTCGCCGGAATATCCGCCGAAGCGGGCGCCGCCAGCAGAATGAGTGCAAGTGCGAATAGACGTGTGAGGATTTTCATGTGCGCATCCAGTTGGAGATGCCATCGCAAATGAGCGACACAGATTGCCCATTGGAAAGCATCGTGAATGTACTGACGTTGTTGACGGTTCCCGCGCTCGCCGTGAGAACGATCGGGTAAGTTGCGGCGTTCCCAATGTCATCTACGATCCGTAGGACGTTACCCTTCGCCCCAGCGGTGCAGGCGTAGAGCGTTTCAGTTTTGGGAGCTGTCGTCGCACTGTTCCACGCGATCGTTCCATCCGCTGACGTTGATGTGTCAGTTGCCCCCGTTGCGACAACGCGAAGAGGCGTCTGAACGGCGGCGTTCGGGAACGGGTAGCTCACGCCATTTAGGATGACGTTGAAAGGAAGATTGCCAGCGCCATTGTAGCTGTTGAGCTGCAAATAGGCTTGGCTGGTCGAGACGCCCCAACAGAGCTGCGTGCGCGCGGCTGGCTGCTTGAAGTTGGAGATGCAGAAGGGCGTTCCCGAATTCGCCGTTATCCCGAGGGTTGTCAGATTCCCCGATGTCGACACGCCGGCATCCTGAATGATGCCCGTTTGCGTCCACATGGCTGCGTGCGTTGGTGTTACGACACCGGACTGAACCACGGCTTGAGGTGCGGCCGCCGTCAAAAACGGCAGGATCGCCAAACTCGCGAACAACACTTTCTCTCTTGATGTTAAGCGCATCACTTTACCCCGATCGGCGGAACAACACGAGCACAATCACGAAGACAGAATACATGCCCGCTCCGGTAAGTTGGAGCACGCTCGGATTTGGCAGCACATACCAGAAGATCATGAAAGCACTGAAACAGAATGCCAAGTTTACGATCTGCGCGATCGCCACCGTCGCCCGCTGGGAGAGCTTCCCAAGCGCCAGCATCAGCGTGTTGAGCGCCATCGTGTTGACGACGTTGGGCGCGGCCGGGGACGGCTGCGGCGCGGGTTGGTCAGTTTCCTGGAGTAACTGAAGCCTTGAACGCGTCTCGCCTGAAGCCACGGAAATCTCCTTGTCCATCGTCGTCGTCATCGCGCTTAGCGTTCAATTTTCGCGTCGCGATGTAGAAAATGCAGAGCGCTTTCAAGGCGGCCGTGCGTTCGGGCAACGGCGCTTCGCTCTCGGAAAGCTCGTCGGCCATCTTGACCGCCAGCGCCTCCATCTTCTTGTCGAGGTCTTTTTTACCGCTCATTGCGTTGCCGCCGTTTGTCCGATTGCTGCTCCAATAGGGCCGCTCAAGGTTTTCCGAGCGCGTGCAGCTTTTGCGATATTCGCGATCAGTTTGTGATCGATTGGCTGCTTCACCGCAGCGGGATCAGAGTTGAACAGATAGTTTGCAATTCGCTCCGAGGTTGCCTCGTTAAGTCCGGACGCCCGAGCGATCATGCGCCGTCCCCATTTCACAGCCATCGGGATGATGCCCTTGCCGGTGATCGCGTCATTCACAAATTCCAGAGCGTCGTGTTGCTCACCAGCTATGCGGCCCGTGGGTGAACCACCCCTGACGACGCGCGTCGTCTTTGTCGTTTCTTTCTCGAGCTGCATGACCTTCGAAAAGACTGCAAATTGCCTTGGGTCATCAAACATCATGGCAATTCGCGCACGCCTGTCGTCTGTCCCAAAGATGCGCCGATAAATGTCAGCCCCGTCTTGGGCTTTCTCTAGTGATGTGCGGAGTTCCTTCATCGCGCCAACTCTGAACATGTCTTTCTCGCTTGGCGAGAGCGCCTGAAATCCCTTGGAGACCACATCAATGTCGTTTTTGAACAAGTCTTGGCCTTTGTGGAGCGCATCGAGCATCTCGCTGTGCCCAGCGTAGGATGCTCTGGCGGCGGCGTAATCTTTATTAAGCCCATCCAGTTCCTGCAGAAATGAGCGTCGCACCATGTCGATTGCGCGGCCGCGCTGGTTCAATTCAAGCCGCCCAGTCACGGGATTGCGATATTTGTTCAGAATATCGTCGAGCCCGCGTTTTGCCGCATCGAGCAGGCGCATATTGGGGACTTTGTCGATAATGGGATCGCCGGCGGCGTTGAAATCGACGATAGCGTAATCACGGGGATCGAACTTTTTACCTTCAGAGAGCGCTTCAAGGCGTTGAACCTCCAATCCCTTTTTAATTCCTTGGCGGATAATTGGGTCGTCAATAAATTGCTGGATCCGGTTATCCCAGACGGGGCCTGCGGCATAGGCTTTTTCATAGAGAGGTTTAGCCTCTGCTGACCGCTTCGCCATGATGGTCTGCGCTGTGTCATATGCGCGACCGTCATTTTTGAGCGATCCTCGTAGTTGCCCGCTTACACGCGCCGCCTGTCCGAGTTGGCGTTCCTCGAGAAATTCGGTCGCTTTCTCGCTTGCCTTGCCGGGAACTGTTTCGATCGTCCTGCCCAGGCGCCGCAGCGATTGCGAAAGGTCGGCAGCGACCGTTGGCACACCCAAATCGTGCGCTTTTTGCAGCGACCTGGAAACTTGATCTGGGGTCAACCCGGAGCGTTCCAGCGCACGCCCGACATGGCCTGCTGCCGCTTGCTCGGCTGGAATGGCGCCCAAGGCACCGCGTCCAGCACGAACCGCCGCAGGGATCATCTCGGACAGCGCCGGGACTGCGCCGCCGATCGCAGCCCCCTCTAATGCGCCCTGTTTGGCGGTCTGAACGCGGTTTTGAAGGCCCCCTTCGCCGCTGCCGAAGCCAGCCAACCCACCCGCGCCGGCCCCAGTCGCCGCGCCCGTGCCGATGGCTCGAGCGAGACTAGGCGCCGCACCTGCCACCTTCGCGGCGCCAGCACCGCCAGACGCCAAGGCCCCCAGCCCCGTAGCAGCGGTTGCTTGGATAGGGTGAGCCTTACGCCAAGCATCTCGTAACGAACGCCGATGGGCTAATTCTGATGTGTAGTCCGCGCTCGTTTGAGGCGCCTCGCCGTGCAGGAGTTCCCGCATGGTGTCGAACCCAGCATCAATCCCAGACGTAATTTCGTCGCCGAAACCAAAGAGAAAGCCCTGTTCGACCATTTCGTTGGTGAAGCCGTATTTCTCTTCAGGGGCATGGAGAGGGCGTGTGGGCGCCTGTGGGGCGGCATTGTCTGGCGTTCCCGGCCAGTTGCCTGCCGTTACCTTAGTCTCTTTCGGATCTGGGGTTCCGGGCCATTCAGCCATTTCATCGCCTAATCAGTTGACCGTCCGGAGTTGTGTACCACACTCCCTCTTGGAGCTTCTGCGCTTCGGCCGGCGTCGTCACGGCGAACGGTTGCTCCTTGGATCCCTGAGACGGGCTTCTTGGATTCCCTCCAGGCGTCTGCGCTTCAATCGCATCCTCGAATGTTTTCACGCGCGCAATGCCTTCATCGTGCATGGCTTTCGCGACCGAGCCAAACATCGCTGGCGTCATCCCCAAACTCGCCCACGCTTCGGCGTCCTTCCTCGCGCCTTCGGCAAGTTGCGCTCGGGACGCTTGGCCGCCGCCCAGAATGCGAGCGCTCTCGTTAGACACTGCTTTCATATAAAAATAAGCCGATGAATAAGCCGGATCGCCTGTCCAATACTCCACGTTCCGCGCCAACGCGTTGAATAGGGGCGATAGGTCTGACGAAGGCAGCTTTTTCAGTTCTTCTTGGGCTTTATCAATGTTAAAGTCGAGCTGCTTCACGGCCTGTCGAGTGGCTCCCAACATAGTATTAAGTTGGGTAGCACTCGTCTTACCCATTTGGAATTCGACACTGCGCTTGGCAAGCTCTCTGCCTGCTTCCGCGTATGTCATATTGGGCGTTTCGGCACGAATTTGTTCTATCGCGGCCTCTCTGGCTTCTTGACGCGTCGTTACTGCCCTAGCTCCATAGCCCGGGATGATCTGGTTCAAGGGCATCCCAGTCGCGGCCTGGGCGGCAGCGGCGTCTTTCTGCTCGGGAGACCTTCCCATCGTTCCACCAAGGCCGGCGGCTTGTCTGCGCTCTTCGATACTGTCCCTCATCACTTGAAGGCGTTCATCGAATTCGTCGCGACGCTCGCGAGTACGCTGCATAATGTCAGCACGTTGGATGTTGAATTTAGCGAATTCTTCGTAACCTTGAGCTTCAAGAATGCGCTGTCCTGCTACATCCTTGTTCGCCGTGAGTTGCATCAAAGTCTGAGCAGACTTCTCAGTCATCGTGAGCTTCTTGTTTTCGAAGATCGCATTCAAGTGCTTGAATTCCCACTCAGACCGCTTGAAGGCGTAATCCGTATTGGCCTTCCAGATGTCATGGGCTTGGTTGAACTCGTCCACATTGCCTTTCTGAATCGCCTGCATCCCGGCGGCCATCGCGTTGAATGACGCGGTCAGCGGTGTTTTGGTGAATGCAGAGGCAATCAACGCCAACGTCATCGCGGGAGATGCGAAAGCCTTCATCGGATCTTTGGGCTCGGGAGCGTTAAATTCCTTGCCCGGCACAGGCAGTTTTTCTAGCTCGTCCTGGAATTTCTTGCTTTCCTTGAAGAAATCCTCATAAGCGACATTGGCTTGCCCTACCGTCTTTTCGGTGGCGGCAACTGCCTCGTCAGACGCCTTTTTCCTGATATCGACGGCTTTTTTCTCGTATGCCAAACCTTGGCTGGTCAGCGCTTCGAGATCAGCGTCGGAGCGCGGTCCAGTAACCGTCACCGTTTCTGACGGGAGATCCGGAACGCCGTTTGTCATCTCATGCCGCCTTGCTTCCTGGCAGGTTCACCGTCAACCCGCCAAACGGACCGCCAGATGCAATCGCCGCAAAGTTCGCGATCGAACTCATCAGTTGGTTGTTCTGTTGCTGAGTGTTCTGCAGCAGGAAATTGTAAATCTGAGGCACCATGCCAGCTTCCTGAATGCCCTGCGCCAGAAGTTGATCGGCAAAGCCAAACGCTTGAGATGTAGCGTTCTGCTTCACGGTGTTGAGTTCGTCGGCCTCCATAGTAGAGCCGGTCAACCCCATGGCAGCGTATTTGGACCGAATCGTCGCGTTGGCGGCCTTGGTGGCTTGGTCGATCGCTGTCTGCGCCCCAGGAGGCAGCGTTCCGCTCGAGAGGTAGGAAGAAAGCTGGGTGGCTTGATTGCCAAGCGTGGTGGCTTCTGAAGCAAGAGCCTTGGCTTCGGGAAGCGGCCGCTGGTTTAGCGCCGAATAGCCTAACCCGAGGGCCGGGATCGCAAGGTTGGCGTTATCCGCGAGCGTCTTGCCGAAGCCAGAACTCGTGTTGATACCAGCCGCCTCGAGTCCTTTGCCAAGGATTCCCCCAGGTGGGGTTGCGGCCGCAGTTGGCGACCCCCCGACAAATCCTGTTGAACCACCGAACCCACTTAGCGACGGCGTAATGCCAACGTCCGGAATATCGCCACCTGCGCCAGAGGTAATGCCAGTCGGAAAACTTCCAAGATCACTTCCGGCAAGGCCCGTTGCTGTTGTAGCCAAATCTGGCGATCCTACGTTGGCAAGAGCGGGTAGATTGCCGCTGGAGACCGCTGACGGCCCTGCAACGCTCGTGAGAGGCGTGCCAGGAGCCCCAACATCGCTCAGCATGGGCGAGGGCTGACCACTGGGGAGGCCCTGTGGAACCGTTGTTGGGGCTTGTCCTAGCTGGGCGAACTGTGTCCCCGCAGGGGCGCCAGGGACGCCAGCACCAGATGGAGGCCCGCCGCCGGGACCGCCCGCAAACGCTGCCGCCGTGCCGCCCAAGGCAAGGGGGGCGAGGTCGGCAAGGCTAAGAGCTGGGGCAGCCGCAGCAGGAGCGAGCGCTCCTGTCACCGTCACTGTTTCGGGACCTAAAGCCCCAAGAGTGCTAACTGCTTCTGCCGCCGGAGCAGCAGAAGCACCCACCGCCGCAGCACCACCGAAGAGAGAGCCGATGGCATCACCAACTGCAGCTAGCGTTTCGCCAATTCCGAGATCGGGCATCTCACAGTTCCTTTAAATAGCCAATTTCGTAGGCTTCGAACCCGGCCGCTTCCATGACTCGTCCCGCCGCTGCATGGCCCAAACGATGTGCCCCGTTCACAAACTGCACTCCCGCGCGCTTCAACTCCTTGAGAGCAAACGACATAAACCGAAGCGCGATCCCGTAATGACCGCGCACTGAAGGGTCAAGAAACCAGACGAACATAAAGGCCCAAGATGTATCGGAATATTTGGGGTGCTTGGACAACGTGAATACGACGTAGCCGACGAGATTGCCGTGATTGCGCAACGTGAAAATTGACAATCGTCCGGCCTTGGCAAGTGCAGTAATCACCACAGGATCGACTTTGAGAACCAGCTTGTCCTTCAAAACGCCAACCTCCTCCCATTCACGCTCGAGAAATGGATAAAGCTCCGCGTAAAGAGCCTCCGTTAATGGCTCGGCGTGGAAACTGAATGCTGGCGTCGAAGCGTTCATAGCGCGATTGTTATCTCTACGTTGTTTTTCCCCTTCAGACCCGCCTTCTTGAGCATCGCGTGAACCTGGATGGGCAAAAGGTCGGAATAGATGCCGATGCCGCAAATGCCCTTCGCGCGCACGGACGTCGCCCAGGTGGCCAGTTCCTTGTAGAGTTCGGCCGATTCGTCCCTGAACTCCATATCGGTCACGTAAAGCAATATCTCACGAACGATAGGTTGCGGATCCAAAGGCTCGTTCTCAATGAGCGCAAAAAGGAGCGTGTGCTTCGTCTTGCGAAGAAATGCTTGGTTCGACATTATATAATTTTGTAGCCACGACACATAGGTTCGCTCGGAAAGCCGAGGCCAGCGCTGCTTCATCTTCCACAGAAGCCACGGACCCCAGTTCGGCATATCAGCCATAGTAAACTTGGACACAATCTCGACAGGTTTTGTCGTGTCGAACTTCGGATGTTCCGGCGGCGGCGGAGGAGGCGCGAACGGATCGATTTTTTCGAGAACGGCTTCCATCAGAAAATCCCTGTCTTTTGGCTCGATTGAAGGTGCTCGTTGGCGTGGAGATAAATCCAACTCGCCAGTTGAGCCGGATTGTTAAAGTCTACATCTGAGAGGTCGTTACCAGCAATGCCAAGGACCGAGTTCTGCGCCGCATGAATGGCTTGGTGAAGGTACAGCCAGCTCGGGTCTCCTGGGTTGATCGGATCCAGAATGTAGTCGGGAGGACGAATGCCGGTAACCGCCAGAATTTTATCGTTAACACGCCTGTGAAGGTCTTGATTAGCGAACGAGAAAACCAAGAAATCGGTGGCTTGGGCCGGGACGTTGAAGAGGTTCGCAAGCATTAGAGGCCATCCGTCCAGCCTTGACACCACCACCCTGCGCCCGCCGCGCTCGACTCCAGGTAGATGTTGGTTGACTCCAGCACCATCCAAACCGTGACCATGGCAGCAGGAGCCCCGCTATCCACGGCCCCGGGAGGAGGCGTCGTGCTTGCCGTTCCTGCATAGCCATTGTTGGGCGCGACAGCCACATTCGATGCGGTGCCATTGTTGTACTTGCCTCCGACGATGACCCCTATTTCAGATGCCGTGGAGGGAACAAAGGCCGTGACTGCCTGTGCCGCCCATGCCGGTGCCGTTGCGGAATACGTGCCTTTCACGCCATTGGCGATAAGTGGCGGCGCCACGTATTGCGCGCGCTTCCCTAATTGCAACGTGTTCACGAGATGCGCGCTGCCATCGGTCACCATCCAGCCCACACGGGCCTTGTAGGTGTATCCCGAGGGCATTGTCGGCGCGGTGGCGCTCGTGGAGATCAGCCCCGCAACAGTCGTGCCGTTGTAGATGATCCAGACCGAATACCACGTCGAGGCGGCGACCGACCCCACATCTAGGCCGTTGACCCCATTCGATCCCGTCGAGATGGAAACATTGACGGACGTGGCTTTGTACGTGGCGCCGGCGACAGTTTCGATAATCACTTCATCGGCGGTCACCGCAACTTGTGTCGTCGGCGAACCACCGTTCGTGACCTTCAGATTCTTGGCAGACCCTGCCACTCCCGAGGCTTGCGCCAGCGTGGCAGTCGATCCGGCAATGAGTTGGAACCCGCCGCTACCAGCGTTCAATGCTGAATTATAGCCGACGATATAGAGCGTCCCGGCCACCAGCGCGCCAGCCCCCGCTGCAACCCCAGACTGCAAATAGAGCGGAAGTGCGCTCAATCCCGTGATCGCGATCGTCACTGTCGATGTGCTTGAGGACTGCGCAATAAACGAGAACAGCGCGAAGTTGGCATAAGCGCCGACGTTCGGCGTGTTCGCAAATGGCGTCAGAACAACCGCGTTCGCGCCCACGGCCGTGCACGGGGTGACTGTCAGAGCACCAACCGCAGAGAAGTTCTGGTCGAGTTGACCGAGCTGTGGCGATGTCAGAGGCCCAAAGATTACCGGAAGCGGCATGTCCTCTATCCTTTACACATTGGCGCTGTAGTCCTGACCGAGCACCATCGCCGATATCAACGAAATGTCGGAAGCCTGAGTCACGATGGTCAGCCCTAGAAGTCTCCCATCTTGCGCTACGGTTATCGGGCCGAAAACGGTCAGTCCGCCCGCCCAGATGACAATCACAGCGCTATTGTTCGTCCAGTGAACAACATTGCTGCTGTTGTTATACCACGTTGCTGAGTTCGGATTTACCGATACAGGAGCCGATGGCGTTTGCGTCTCGTTGTCGATGTAGACCACCAGCGCGCCGGGCGTGGTATTCGCATGGGACATGATTCCGTAAACGCGCAATCCAGTCTTGGTGTAGAGGTACGACGGGTTCGAATATAGCTTCGATTGCAGGACTTTCTGGTACGTGACAGTGCTGTCCTCGAACAACTGGAATAAGTTAGTCCCGTCAGTCCCCCATGCCGTCAGCACGGAGTCGATTTCCTGCGCGGCGATGAACGTCAGGTTCCTGTCTTGCTGCGACGTCCACCACCGCTTTCCGTCCCACATCAACAGCTTGTTGACGAGAACGCCGGTGAACGAGTCCACGACGGGCAACAGAAGCATATAAACCACTATACCGAAGATGCCGGCCACTGCGCTCGAGGGATTGAAGCCGCCAAAATCGGGTCCAGCAGTGTTGTAGATCCCGTCCAAAGGCTGCGAGATTTTTGTCACGGCTCCGCCATAGCTGACGTGAACGCCGAAGCTATTGGCGAGAACGATGTTGCGAGAGAACACCTGAACGCTCTGCGCCCATGGAGCACCGATCTGAGGATCGACATTCAAATTGCTGAAGGTCGTCACCGCCGGACCGCTGCCCGATGTCGACACACCAGAGATGTAATTGATCGAGGAATCCGCGATCGTGTAGAGGAAGCCGTTCGTCTGTTTGAACTCAATGAACGCTCGCCGAAGAAACGAGTCCGTCGACTGCGCAACGCCCGCGCCATCGGATGTAAGGAAGTCGACCGGAGAACCAGGAGCTGAGAAAATCAGCTTCGGACCATTACCGATCCATACCCGGCTTTGGTACGTCTCGATCGTGGTTCCCTGAACGCCGAAAGGCATGATCATGCCGGTGCCAGTCGCGCTCGATCCCGAACCGGCTGAGAAATCGATCGTCACCGTATCGCCGACGACATAGCCCGATCCAGGATTGGTGACCTGTACGCTAACCACGCCACCATTGGCGACCGTCGCTATTCCAGTCGCGCCTACACCCGACCCGCCCGTAAATGTCACAGGGAAATTCGCGGTGTATCCGGTTCCTGCGGCAGTGATTGTGGTGATCGGTCCGAGAGACCCAGATTGATAGAGACTGGACCCATCCCAAATGAAATATCCGTTGGTTTGAGGCGCGACAAAAAGGATGTACTGGCTTCCCCATTGGGACAACCCAATGCGCAATCCAGGATTCAGGATCGTTCCGGCGGGAGCGATCTGCAGCGACACAAGCGAATTCGTGTTGACTTGGATAAGGCTACCATCTCCCTGGAGAATGATTGCGAGAGGGGTGGCGCCAATATTACCGAACCCGAAGAATTGGATGTTGTTCCCAGTGAAAATCGACGGACCACATCCCCATAGGCACCGCAAATTGTTCGAGCCCAACGGCATCCATCCATCGGACCACGCCATTTCTTCGTCCTTAATCCCGGGACGAAGCGCCTTCGTGTTGAGGCCCTCGAAACTCTCGAACGCAAAAATGCGAAGGCTATCGGGAAAGCCCGGCGCGACTTGAGGCTTTGCTGGTGTCGTCAGTTCTCCGGGCATCAGTAGCGACCGTACATATTATTGACGCGACCCGGTCGAGCGGCGTTGCTATAGCGGAGCTTGAAGTTGTCAAATTGAGCGAGCATCCCCATCGCCATATTCGGATTCTGAAGCTCGAGGTACGCCAGATATGCCGCATAAAACGGCACCGCGTCTTGCCACGGCTGTGGCAGAGCCTCGTAACTCCGGTCATCGGTGAGGTCGCTTGGGATCGCAAGGCAGTCCCACTCGCACTGATATGCTTGCGACGGTAGAGGATAGAAATACAACGACCCCGCGTTCCCTTGAGCGTACTGCGTCCACATCGTCGGAACATAGTAGTATTGGCGTGGATATTGTCGGATCGAGGCTTGGTAAGTGCTGAAGTCATAGAAGCTCGGCCGATAGCGATAATTCGAATAGATGATCGCGACATCGAGCACCGCAAAGATCGAGTCCACACCGGGAAAGTTCGCCACAGGAACGTCGCTGAAATTGTAGATTTCCTGGAACGGATTGAGATTGTTCAGCGGGTCAGTCGTCGCGACCGCCGTTGCGCCAGATCCCGTGCTGTCCGTGATGGTCACAATCGGCTGAAAATATCCGATGCCGCCGTAGATCACCTGGATGTCGGTGATGACGCCTGCAAGAACGGTCGCGATCGCCGTCGCTTGCGCCCCGAGTGGATTGACCAGCAAGCCTTGAGGCGAGTCCGGAGGCGTTATGACGATCGTCGGATTTGTGTAGTTGGCCCCGCCATTGGTGACAGCGATGGTCTGCACGGAGCCACTGATGGGAGGAATAACACGTATGCTCTGGGTTTGCTCCGCGATAAGGCGCCTGCCAGCGTTTATGTAGTCAACAAGATCGCCTACGTTCAGGAGGTTCTGATTTTGCTCACGGAGAAGGCGCATGGTCGATTTGAGATATTTATCGAGCATCAGCCACCTCCACCGCCGCGAGAGGGTTGGATGCCCAACTTGTTCTGAAGCGTTTGATCTGGAGTTTGGACGTATGCATGAGGCAGAACTTCCGGCGTCGCCGAGTTGCGAGCGCGACCAATGAACTCTTCGTAAATCTTATACATCCGGTCCGCGTCGGCCGACCGCTGCGCGCTCAGATAGGCGTAGTACGCCGCGAAATACGGCACAGCGTCCTGCCAGAGTTGAGGGATTGCCTCAATCGTTGTGTCGTCGGCTAAGGCGACCGGGAGGCATACGGTGTCGAGATTGAGCGTATATCCCATGTCCGGAACGGGCCAGACATAGACCGACCCATTCGCGCCTTGCGCATATTGCGACCACACTTGCGGTTGCCCTGTCGTCGGCACAACCTCGTTCAAATGGAACTGTCCGAACCATGGGAACGAGCGCACCCTCAACGGAACGGAACCACCGGCGACCTGCACCCATACCTGCCGGATGTGGATCACACTCCCAGCGCCGGAAACGCCGCTGATGTTGATCGACGAGAACGGGTACACAATCGTCGGGTTGATCAGAGCCAGTGTGCCAAACACGCGGATGCAATTCGTCTCGCCGGCCATCTGGCCTCGAGCCGTATTGATAAAAGCCGTGAGGTCGCTATCGAGGTATAGAGCAGTCGTCGCCGGCGGCAGTTGGAGCAAGCGGCGAGTACTCGTCAGATACGACGTGAGCACCGCGCCGCCCTCCTATCACAACACGCGCCTCAAAGTGGCTGAAGGACAACCGTATCCGGAGCGCCGCCCATGCCAAGCGTGATCGAAGCAACGGTTGTCACCGCACCGCCAATTAGGACCGCCTTTGGCGTTCCAGTGAACAGCCCGCTGTCAATGATGGAAACCGTGGTCACGGTGGAGAGCGTTCCGCCAACGGTGGAGACCATTGATGCCATGCGCGGGATATATCCGATGAGGTCGACCGAAGGATTGGCAACGGATGCGCTTTCGGTTGCCGCCGTCCGTCCACCCACGGTGATGACGCCGGAATCGCCGGTGTAGCCAGCGCCGGCCGCAGTCATCGTAGCGGTCAGGATCGTTTGCATCCAAACTGGGGTTGCGCGCGCCGCGCCATCGCCGCCCGAAATCGTGAGCGTCGGAATGGCTGAGAGCGCCTGACCGGGGTTGGTGCAAAGAACGGCTGCGATACCGCCCGCGCCCGTGGTGCCAAATACCGCTGTGCCGATCGTGATCGAGCCGATATTCGGGTCCGTGGGATCGGGAAGCAGACTGACGGTGAGACCGCTCGTGTAACCGGCACCTTGGTTGACGACCGTAATCGTCGAGACGGTTCCGCCTGAAAGCGCCCCAACCGCTGTCGCACCCACGCCCGGTGCGGACGAAGGCGGGGGAGGAATGAGGATCTGGGGAGGCTTCAAGTAGTTGCCGCCAGCCTTCGTAATGGAGGTCAGCGTCAGCAATCCGCCGACAACAGGATACCACGTCGAGTTGCCCGAGGAGACGGAGACGGTCGTTCCAGCCTGCGTGTAGGTCGTTCCGATCGTGGTAACGACGGCCGCAATCGGACAGCCCGTCAGATTGGCAACTCGGATGTTAACGCCATCGCTCTGGACAAACCGGAAAAGCGCAGGCGCGAGCTGCGCGAAGGTCCGCCAAGTCTGCGTGACTGGATCGTTGTACTGAAGAACGCAACTACCACCCGAGGCAACGCCGAACGGACCGGCAGGAATAACCATCGCATCGCCCGCGCCAAGCGCGACATGGTTGCCCGGTGGCGTCGACGGCGTATTCGTAAGATAGGCCGGGTAAAGCGCCTGCGGCAGCGGCAGGGACTGTCCTTGACCAGCAATTCTCTGTGCCATTGTCTATTTCCTCGTTCCGTGTCCGCTGGCGAAAAACATAGCAAATTCAATCAGTTAGCCCGTCAAAAAGCCCCGCCGGCAAACGAGGCGATCTGCGCCCCAGAGACCGGCTTGGCACTTACGATATTGTATCCTGTCACCATGACGCCCTGCTGCCCGATCTGCCCGAGCGGTACGAGGCTGTAGAAGCCGCTGAAGTCGAATGCAGCGTCTTCGCTCAAGTACATGGACGTGTACTTCATGTTGACAAAGAAGCAGGAGCCCTTGGGGCACCAATGGTCGGCGTAGATCGGAACGCCAGCGACATTGAGATTCGGGAACGATGTCCTTACCGGAGTCCCCATGTCGTACTGGTTGCCGGGCCGGGTGAAGATCGTCTCGCTGCCGATGAAGGCGTTGTTCAGCGTGGAATAATCGGACGGGTTCATCACGCCAAATGTCGGTGACTCGCCGCCCGCCGCATCCGTGATCTGGATGATGTAGTTCGACATGTGCTGTCGGTCGAAGCCAGAAGACAGCGCAACCGCGTTGTAATACTGGCCCTTCCAGAAGCTGTTGCCGGCCGATAATCGGTTGATGCCGCCATACGTTGCAACGGTCGTTCCATCGTCGAACGCATCCACGAAGCTGTCCGGAAACAGCGAATTTCCCGAATTGTTCGAGTAAACCAGACTTCCCATGTTCTGAACGGTCGTGCTCCATACGTCGTTCATGCGCGCCTTGAGCAACGAAATCTCGCGCTCGGTCGCCTGAATAACGGTTTCGCCGAACGGCAGCGGCACCGGAACAACCCAATAACACGTCGGGAACTGGGCATTCTGAATCCCGGGCGTGATGACCGGCGCATTGAACCCGCCGCCATACCCCGTGAACTGTCCTTGGACCATCGACTGACCCTGCACGGGGATGGTGATCTGAGACAGACCGCCCGCCGATCGCTGCGCATTACCGATCAGGTAGAACAGCGTTGGGGTCGAGAAGTAAATTTGAACGAATAGCCTTGGGATGAAAGCTCGACGTGTTACCGAGGTAAGTTCGTTATAAAGACTACCCGAGGGTACCGCACCTTGACCTGGAAGTGGCATCAAACTCTCCTATAGTTCAGCGGCGCCCTCGGGACTCACCCAGCACCTTCGGGATGACGACGTTGAGGAAGCCTTCGTCGTTCCCGTCCATGAGCATCTTGGTGAGCTTGCCTTCGTCTTCGTTGGCCGGGATGAAGGGATTGAATCGGGTCGAGACCGGTTCGACGGGCGGCGGCGGCGGATTCAGACGGTCATGGTATGCAGCAGCCGCCTTGTGATTGGCGATGCCCTCGGTTTCCATGAGCTTTTCGATCGCTGAAATGCCTTCCTCGGTGTAACCCTCGGATTTCAGGTCGGCGCGGCCCTTTTCCCACTGCTTTGCGAGGCGGTCCTTGGCGGCTTGGTCGGCAGCCTTCTCGTCCCGCTCGCGCTGAGCCTTTTCATTGGCTTCCAAGCGTTCGTTGAGCTTTTTGACCTCGGCCAAAACCGGCGCTGCGGCGTCGATCTCGGGGATCACGGCGTTCGGATTGTATTCCTTCTCGGCTTGGCGAAGGAGCGCGCGCGCCTTGGGATGATTGAGCATCGCCTGTACCGTCTTGGCGGTGCCTTGAAGGGCAACGAGCTGTTGTTCGTCGACTTCAACCATCGGCATCTGCGTTAATTCCTATTCGGCACGTGCGAGATGGGTAGCTCTCCGGACTTGCCCTGCTTGGGCAGGTGGTCCTTCCGGCCGGCGACCTCGGATTGTTCGAAGTCAACGCGGACGATCTGGGCGTCCTTGCGGGGGACGCTTTTCGTCGGATCCTGAAAAATATTCATTTTGTTGATTCTCCTAGGCTGCGGCTGGCATTCCGGGCGGCGGCGCGGGCGGGGCAGCGCCTCCACCACCTGCTGCGCGCATTGCGGCGATCTGCGGGGCCATCTGGCGTTGCTGATTCGCGATATTCTGGGCAGCGTTGATATTCACCCCCGAAGGGACCGATCCGGCCGGGACATGCTTGGCAAGTTTTGAGAGAGCTTGGAGAACATCCCGACCGGCCTCGGTGCTCGGACCGATTTGATCCAAAGCCTTTGTCATCATTTGCACTATGACGCTCAGCATCGCCAAGCCAGCCGCTTCGTGACCCCTATTGGGGGCCGGTGAAGTCGCAGGGGAGGAACCGATTGGCGGTTGACCCTGTGCAGCCCCCCCGACAGGGGAGGGGGG
>Ga0075015_100000035_pt1 | contig 28317 bp, 24 predicted proteins | sample AleBraG_ABR_2013_FD_71476 | JGI IMG/M metagenome (GOLD analysis project Ga0075015, IMG submission 71476) | Freshwater sediment microbial communities in response to fracking from Pennsylvania, USA - Alex Branch Run_MetaG_ABR_2013 | ecosystem: Environmental > Aquatic > Freshwater > Creek >...
GGGCCCGGGGTGTCGGCACCAATCTACGCGAGCACGGGCACCGGGCCGACCGACGCTGACCCCGCGCTGGGATGACGGCCGCCCGCCGGCCCTGGACGCTCACCGGTTCGGGGCGCTCCGGTTCGGGGCGCTCACCGGCCCGGCTGGCGCCGGGGCGGGGGGCAGCGTCAGTCGCACGAGTGCGCCGCCGGACGGTGGGGACTCGGCGACCACATCGCCGCCGTGGGCGCGGGCGATCCCCCGCACGATCGCCAGACCCAGCCCCGTTCCCCCTGGTCGGCTGCGACTGGGGTCGACCCGGTGGAACCGGTCGAAGACCCGCTCGAGCTCGGCGTCGGGGATCCCGGGGCCGTCGTCGCTGACCACGACCGTATGCGGCGCCCCGGCGGATCCGGGCTCCAGGCGCAGCCGCACCGTGCTGGCGGCGTGCTGGCGGGCGTTGTCCACCAGGTTCGTCACTGCGCGTTCGATGGCCGCCTGGTCGCCGCGGACCAGCACCGCCTCCTGGCCCGCCTCGACGTCCAGACGCACACCTGCGGCGGCGGGCCGCCGGTCGGCTGGTGGCTCGTCACCTGGGTCGGCGAACGCGGTCACGACCGCCGCGAGGTCCACCGTCTCCAGGCGTAGCGGCTGACCGGCCTCGGTCCGCGACAGCAGCAGGAGGTCATCGACGATCCTGGCCAGCCGCCGCGCGTCGGCCAAAGCGGCTTCGGCGGCCTGCGGCCAGTGGTCGCTGTCCGGGTGGGACTCGACGCCGGCCACCTCCAGCTCGGTGATGAGCGCTGCCAGCGGGGAACGCAGCTCGTGGGCCGCGTCCGCCGCGAAGTTTCGCTGCTGCACCACCGATGCGTCGATGCGGGCCAGCATCTGGTTCAGCGTCGTGGCCAGCCGGGCGATCTCGTCTCGGGTGGGCGGCACGGGCAGTGACCCGGCGGACGCCGTTCCGATTCTCATGGCTGCCGCCCGCAGGTCGTCCACCGGCGCCAACGCCGACCCGATCGCCAGCCACGCGGACAGCCCGGCGGCCAGCACCGTCAACGGCACTACCAGGACCAGGACCCGGTGCAGCGAGTCGACGGTGTTGGTCACGTCACGCATCGACGACGCGGCCACCACGTGGACCGGTGTTCCGCGTAGCCGGGTGGCGTCGACGACCACGCGCAGCGGCCCCGCGCCGTACCCAGTCTCCTGGACCGTGGTGGCGCCCTGGGCTGCCAAGGCGTCCAGGGACGCCGGCGGCACCAGCGGCAGCACCTTGCCGGCCGACGCCGTCGAGGCCAGAACTGTTCCGGCGGAGTCCACAACCTGGGCCAGCACCGGGCTGCCCGGCGGCACCGGCAGCGGCTGGGTGAGCTGGTCGGTGCTCACCAGCAGCGTCACTGTGGCAGCTTCGGCCGTGATCTGGTCGTCGAGGTCGGCGGTGCGACCCCGGGCGAAGAGCACGGCCAGACCCACTGTCCCCACGGTCAGCCCGAGCGCCAGGACCGCCGTGGCGAGCACGGTCAGCCGCACCCGCAGCGACCTTCGGCGCCACCAGCTGCTCACCCGCGGCCGCCCCGGGGTCCACCGGCGGGGCCGGCCGCGGAGTCGGCCGGATCGGCGGGGTCGGAGCCGGCGGCGCCAACCCGGTACCCGCTGCCGCGGACCGTGGCCACAGCGTCCGCACCGAGCTTGCGCCGCAGGTAGCCGACATACACCTGCACCAGGTTGGGGTCGCCGTCGGGACCGGTGTCCCAGACGTGCTCCAGCAGCTCAGTCTTGCTGACGGTCCGGTCGAGGTTCGACATCAAGTACTCCAGCAGCCGGAACTCGCGGCGGGTCAGCTCGACCTCCACGCCGCCGCAGGTGACCCGACGAGCCGCCGGATCGAGCAGCAGGTCCCCGGCGGCCAGCACCGACGGTCGGGGGGCGCGGCCGCGTCGGACCAGGGCGCGGAGCCTGGCCAGCAGCACGACGAAGGAGAACGGCTTGGCCAGGAAGTCGTCCGCGCCGTAGTCCAGGGCGTCCGCCTCGTCGTACTCCCCGTCCTTGGCCGACACCACCAGGATCGGGGTCCAGTCACCGCGGGCCCGCAGCCTGCGGGCCACCTCGTAGCCGGACAGCCCCGGCAGCATCAGGTCCAGCAAGATCACGTCGTACTCGCCGTCCTCGGCGAGGTCCAGTGCCGCCGGCCCGGTAGCGGCGACATCGACCGCGAAGCCCTCCCTGACCAGGCCGCGGCGCATGGCGGCCGACAGCTGCTCTTCGTCATCGACCACGAGCAGTCTCACGGCCCGACCCGCCTTCCTCGCCTCCGACCGCGGCCGGCCGCGGGTCCGCAGCGGCCATGTCCAACGATCATCCGCTGCCCCCGCGGCCAGTAGCCACCTCGACGCGGCGTCACCTCACACAGTCCTCTCAGGATCGCGGGCGCAGGATGAGTCCATGCAGACCATCACTGTCCGCCGCCTACGGTGGATCGCCCCCTTCGCAGCCGGTGCCGCTATCGCGGCCGCAGCCATCCTGCCGGGAGTCGCCGCCGGGTCGGAGCATCCGACGCTGCCGGCCCGTAGCGCCGCCCAGCTGCTCACCGACCTGTCCACCGCGTCAGTGCCGTCACTGTCCGGGACGATCGTGGAGACCGCCAGGCTGGGCCTGCCCCAGCTGCCGCAGGCCGGCGGCAGCGCCGCCGACCTGTCGTTGATGAACCTGGTCACCGGTTCGCACACAGCGCGGGTCTGGCTCGACGGCACGACACGGCAGCGGGTCGCCCTGGTGGGCGACCTCGCCGAGAGCGACGTCGTCCACAACGGGTCCGCCGTGTGGGTGTACTCCTCCAGCTCCAACACTGCCACCCGCCTGACGCTGCCGGCCGGCGCCGGGGCCGCGACCCAGTCCGCGATCCCGTCACCGGTCCCGACGCCGGCGCAGGTGACCAGCAAGGTCCTCGCCGCCGTGACACCCACCACGCGGATCAGTGTCGACAACACAGCCCGGGTGGCCGGCAGGCCCGCCTACCAGATCGTGATCGCACCCAAGGACGCCAGCTCACTGATCACCTCGGTGACCATCGCGCTGGACAGCCAGACCAAGATGCCGCTACGGGTGCAGGTCTATGGCCGCGACCGCGGGACACCAGCCTTCGAGACAGCGTTCACGGACGTGACGTTCAGCGCACCACCGGCCAGCGTGTTCACGTTCATCCCGCCGACCGGCGCGACGGTCACCCACAGCACGCTGTCCCAGTTCCTCGCCGGAGCCGGCGAGGGCGGCGGCCGCCAGATGTTCCGAAGGAGCGCGTCGACGTCGGCGCGAGTTGCGCCCCAGGTCACGACAGGACCCCCCGGTGCAGCCACGAAGTCCGCTGCGGGTGCCCGCCCGGCACGGACCATCGGGACGGGCTGGACGACCGTGTTCGTCACCGACGCTCCCACCCTGTCCGGCGCGGGAGCAGCCGGCGGTCCCGGTTCGCTGCGCAGCAGCAACGAGCTGCTGTCGCTGCTACTGAAGTCGGCGACCACGGTGCCCGAAGGTCGCATCATCTCCACGGCGCTGGTCACGGTGCTGATCGACAACAACGGACAGGTGTACATCGGCGCCGTCGACGCGGCGGCGCTGCAGCGGGTGGCGGCCACCGGACAGCCGGCGTGACCAGCATCGGGATCGCGGTGCCGGCGGCGCTAGCCGGCGCCGGCGTCGAAGCTGCCGGTATCGCCACCTTCGGGTTGACCCGGCGCTTCGGGCACCAGGTCGCCGTGGACGACGTCAGCCTCAGCGTTCCCAACGGAGCCGTGTACGGGTTCCTCGGTCCCAACGGGTCGGGCAAGACCACGACGATCCGGATGCTCTTGGGGCTGGTGGCCCCGCACGCTGGCACCATCGAAGTCCTGGGCCGGCCGATGCCGTCGTCGGGCGCCCTAGTCCTGCCGCGCGTCGGCGCGCTCATCGAGGGCCCGGCGTTCCACCCTTACCTGTCCGGGCTGGACAACCTGCGCCGGCTGGACGCCTGCGACCGGACCGCCGACCCGGCGACGAGCAAAGCCCGGATCGAACAGGCCCTGCACCGGGTGGGTCTGTGGGCGGCGGCACGCAAGAAGTACCGGCAGTACTCCCTCGGCATGAAGCAGCGACTCGGGCTGGCGGCGGCACTGCTGCAGCCACGGGAGCTGCTGATCTTGGACGAGCCCACGAACGGTCTGGACCCCCAGGGCACCAGGGAGGTTCGCAACCTGGTGCGTTCGCTGGCCGCCGACGGGACCACGGTTCTGGTGTCGAGCCATCTGCTCAGCGAGGTGGAGCAGGTCGCCACCCATGTCGGCATCATGAGCGCGGGCCGGCTCTTGGCCCAGGGCCGGCTCGAGGACGTCCTCGGGAACAAGGCAGCGACGCTGCGGGTGGAGACCGACGAGCTCGAGCTGGCCGCCGCGGCGATGGCCCGCTTCGGACTGACCCAGGTCAGCGTCGAGCCCGCAGCCGGCGCGGTGACCGCCCTGATGGGTGCGGCCCGCCCGCAGGACGTCAACGCCCGACTGGTCTCCGAAGGGGTGCCGGTGCGGGGTCTGCGGCTGGAACGGCCGGGCCTGGAAGACCTGTTCGTGAGCCTGACCGGGGAGGGATTCGATGTCGTCCGCTGAGCTCGACGGATCCACTGTCGCCGGCGGCCCGGGTGCCGCCGGTGCGGGCGTGCAGGTCGCCGACCGGCCCGCCCAGCGCCCCACCGCCGGTGGGGCGCAGCGTCCGCCTCGCCGCGGCGGGCTGCGGCGGCTGGTCGGCAGCGAACTGCGCCTGGTGTTCCGGCGCCGACGCAACCTCGCCCTGCTGATCGTCTTGGCCGGTCCGCCGCTGCTGATCGGCATCGCGGTCCGGGCCTCCGCGCCCCGCGCCGGTGACGGGCCGGCGTTCCTCGGCCAGATCACCAACAACGGCCTGTTCCTGGTGTACACGGCGCTGACGGTGTGCCTTCCCCTGTTCCTGCCGCTGGCGGTCGGGGTGGTCGCCGGTGACAGCATCTCCGGGGAGGCCGGGACCGGGACCTTGCGCTACCTGCTCACAGTTCCGGTGGGCCGAACCCGGCTGCTGTTCGCCAAGGCCGTCGGCGTGGTCGCCTTCGCCGCCGCCTCGGTTGCGGTGGTGGCCGTGTCCGGGCTGGTGACCGGCGCCGCACTGTTCGGCCTGCACGACCTCACGTTGCTGTCCGGGGACACGGTGTCCCTGGCCAACGGCCTGGGCCGCACCCTGGCGGTCGCGGTCTATGTCTTGGTGGCGCTGCTGGGCCTGATCGCCATCGGACTGTTCATCTCGACCCTGACCGAGGTGCCGATCGCGGCGATGGCAGCCACGGTCGCCGTCACCATCATCGTCGAGGTGCTGGACGCGGTGCCGCAGATCGGCTCGTTCCGCACTGTGCTGTTCACCCACAACTGGCTCGGGTACGGGGACCTGCTGCGGTCGAACGTGGATGTGGGGCATCTGCTCAGCGAGTCCAGCCTGCAGCTGGCCTACATTCTGGTGTTCGGGGCGCTGGCATGGGCCAGGTTCACCAGCAAGGACATCACCAGCTGACCCGACTGACCATCGGGTCATCCGGGGCGGCATGCCAGGGTTGGCGGCCAGCACGGTCGCGGGGGTGGCCGCCCTGGCGGCCAGCCACCGCAGCAGCGACGACAGCCGGTCAGCGCCGGCTAGGCAGGCTGTTGGGTCGGGAAGGGGCGCAGCACGTCCAGGTCCTCGATGTCATAGCCGTAGGCGCTGGCCCGCTGACCGTAGGTTCGGACCAGGGACCGGCGCAGCATCCGCTTCCAGGGCCGGCGGTCCGTGCCGAGCTGCTGCCAGGTCTGCTCGTAGGCGCCGCTGCGCCCGGCCTGCCAGCTGCCGGCGGGGACGGCGCCGTCCAGTCCGAGGAAGGAGCCGATCGCGTCGAGCTCGCGGTGCGGGTCGGCGACCAGCGACTCGTACTTGACCACGTGCAGGCGGGCCAGCATCGGGGCGTCTGCACTGAACGCGTCGTGGGCGGCGAACCAGTTGGCCATCGGGGTGCGCAGGCTTCGCCCGTGCAGCCACTTCTCGGTCGACAGCGCCACCACGACCGGGTGCCGCACGATCACCACGAAGTAGGCCTGCGGGTACAAGGCCTGCAGGAACCGCGTCATCACAAGGTTCGGTGGGGACTTTTCGACCAGAACAGGCCTGCTGGTGTCCCAGTGCGGGCGCCATTGGTCGAGCAGTCGTGCGGCGTTGGCGGCGTTGGCGAGCGCTGACCCTTCGGTCAGGTGTGCCCTGGGGTCCAGGGCGAACCGGCCGGCGCCACCGTAGGTACGCGCCGCCGGGTAGACGTCCTGCAGGTGCTGGCCCTCGTCCTCGGTGGCCGAGGTGCCGGTGAAGCCACTGACCTGGGGGTGCTCGGCGAGGACCCGCGCCAGCGGGGTGGTGCCGCTGCGGTGCAGCCCGCCCACGAAGACCAGCTTGTGGCTGTCGCCGGCTCCGGGTGGGCTGTGGTGGGCGCTGGTCTCGGGCGCCGGCGGCGGGCCGCCGGCCTGCGCCGTCGGGTCGCTCAGGTCCATGCCGGCGCTTTGGCGGGGCCGGCGCGGCGCCTGGTCGCCCGCAGCAGGGCATCGATCTCGAACACCTCGCGCAGCCGCCACGCGGTGAGCAGGTACCCGACCAGGCCGAGGGTCATCGCGGTGACCAGCACCGGCGCAGACCCGCCGAAGACGACCGCGGCCAGGACCGGTAGCAGACCCAGCCAACCGCCGGCGCTGGCCATCGCCAGCAAAGTGCCGCGGCCGAACGGGTGCAGGCGCAGCGAGATCGCCAGCTGAGTGACCGGGAGCACGTTGTTGGCGACGATGGCCGCGGCCCAGGCGATGGCGGCGCCTTTGATGCCGATCCGGGGCAGCAGGATCAGGTTCAGCGACACGTCGACCACCAGCGCCAGTGTCGAGTTCGCCAGGGTCCAGGTGGTCTTGCCGGCCATCGCCAGGACCACGTCGACCAGCCCCGCCCCGGTGGCGATCAGCATCGCGCATCCCAGGATCACCAGAACCGTCGAGCCGGCGTCGTAGCCGCGGCCGAAGAACGCCGGGATCTGTCGGGAGAACACCGCCAGCGACAGGTACACCGGCCAGGTGAGCAGAATCAGCCAGCAGGTGGAGACCTGGTAGACGATGCCGGCTCCGGCGACGTCGCCGGAGAACAGCTTCGCGCCGAGCTGCGGCTGGACGGCGGCCGTGATGGCCTGGGCACCGAGCTGTCCGAAGACCAGGAACCGGGTGACCGCCGCGTACACGGCGGCCTCTTTCGGTCCGATGAGGGCGGAGACCAGCACGATGTCCAGGCGCTGCAGCGCGATCTGGACGATGCTCTGCAGCGCCCGAGGGGCGGTGAAGATCCAGTACTCGCGGCCGGTGGTCTCTGAGCTGGCGTCCGGGGCGGTCGCGGTGGCGCCGCCGCGGGCGCCGCGGCTCCTTCGGCGCCGCTCCGCCCGGCGCAGCAGCCCGGCGGTCCACCACACCGCGACGGCGGCGGTCACCACGTACGGCAGGGCCCAGGCCGCGGTGAATCCGACCGCGGTCTTCGCACCGATGACGATCGCGGCCACAGTGAGGAGCACCTGGCCTATCGGGCGTCCGATCCGCTCGACCAGGACAAGTGGGCGCATGGTGTTGAAGCCGCGGCTGCCCATCAGCAGGGTGTCGGAGACGGCGGCCACCGGCACCAGCAGTGCCAGCACCCTCAGTGGAAGCACTGCGGCGTGGGCCTGGGCGGGGGCGATCCAGCGCGCCACCTGCGGCGCCGAGACTGCCATCACGGCCGCGACGACAAGGGACCCGGCGACCACCGGGGCCATGCCGATGCGCATGATCCGCCGCATCGTGTCGGCGCGGCCCATGGTGCGGGCCCGGACCAGGAAGTAGACCAGGCCAGTCGGCGAGCCCATCCTGCCCACCGTGCTGGCGATCAGGAACAACGAGGTGACGGCGAAGACCAGACCGGCGACGCTGCGCCCCGCCGCGTGGACCACGATCACGACGACGACAAGGTTGAAGACGGCGGACACGCCCGCGCCGACCAGGCCGAGCAGGCCGTCGCGGGCCAGGCGGTCTATCCCGCCGGCGCCGCCGGCCGGCTGCGCCGCCTTGCCGCCCATCGTGACGGCACCCGGCGGCGGGGCCGTTCGGCTCACCTGCGCCACCCCGGGGTCCGCCCGAGCCAGGTCTGGAGCCGCTGGTCGTAGGGCAGGAAGTGCTCGTCGAGCCTGGCAGCGAGGTCCCCCGGCATCGGCGAGCGGGGCCTGGCGTTGTGCTGGTCGAAGACGGCCCCGTCGAAGGCGGGTAGGCCGAGGAAGCGCAGGACGTCGGCGTAGGTGGGGGCTGGGCGCTCGAAGAAGTCGTGGCTGTCCACGACATGGATGCGGTCCCGGCCGAACAGGTGCTCCAGGCGCTCCAGCTGCTCGATGTACTGACCGCGGGTCAGGTACGCGTTGTGCTGCAGGTGGAAGCTGTCGTACCCGGGGTCGGTGAGCATCCGGTCACGTTCGCCGGCGATGCGTTCCGGCTCGAGCTCCAGGGCCCGTTCGAAGGTCTCGGTCTCGAAGCCGCGAGCCTTCTCGTGGGTGTACGCCGAGATCGCCCGTTCCACCGGGTCCCGGAGCAAGACGATGAGGCGGACCTCGGGCAGGTCACGTGCAATGCGGTCCGCTGCGAGCGGATGGAACATGTAGTAGGGGCTGGACTCCCCGGTGATCACTGCGTCAGCGCCGGCGGCCGCGCCGCGGGCGAGCCGGGCGGCTGTCGCCTTCAGCGGGAAGTGGCCGCGGTACCAGCCGGGCCCCCGGTCGTAGTTCTTGTCGAAGTAGTGGATGCCCTTCTGCAGCGGGGGCGCGACCACTGCCGGGTGCTGGCGCAGGTTCTTGAACATCGAGGTCGTTCCGCAGCGTTGCGCCCCGACGATCAAGAACGCCGGCCGCATCCTGGCCGCCGCGGTGGCGCGGCCGGCGACCCTGGCGCCGACCCGGGCTCCTTTGAGCATCTGCTCCCTGACGTCCGGCACCGCCGTCAGCGCTCCGTGTCGGACAGGCGGCTGGTGCCGAGCTGACCCGCGGAACCGGTCACGGGCGCGGCGCCCAGCTGCTCCAGGGCGGGCAGCAGCCACGTCTCCAGTCGGCCCACGGCCGCGCCGGCGGCGGCCTGGTCGTCGTGCAGGTAACGGACCCCGAGCGCGAACAGGTACAGCGTGGTCACCAGTCGGGCCTGGGCGTCGACCCCGAAAGGGGCCAGCAGCGCGGGTGCGTCGGCGACCAGGCGGCCGGCGGCTGCCAGCGGGTCGACGCCGGCGCCGATCGTGGTCTGCAGGCTCAGGTGCAGCGCGTCGAACCCGACTGGGACCCCGGTCTCGTACCGCTCCCAGTCCCACAGCAGCACCTCGCCGGAGCCTGCGGCGCAGTTGCCCGGGTTCCAGTCCCCGTGCCAGGCACCGGCCGAGACGACGTCGTCGCCGCGGATGGCGAGCAGGTGGGCGATCTCGCGGAGCCGGCTGGCTGAGTCCGAATCGGGGACGTCGGCCAGGGCCGCGGTGGTGCGCGCCCACCAGGGCAGATCGGCGACCGGGAGGCTGCTCATCCCTTCGGCGCTGGCGACTGCGACCATCGCCGCGGCGGTCTGCGCGGCGCCGGGGGGGCGGCCGAGCCGGCCGACGGGGAGCGCCGCCTGGACGATGAGCTGGTGGCCCTGCCAGGTTGAGCTGTCCAGCAGCGCGGGGATGCGCACACCCGCCAGGTGGAGCTTCCCGAGCCGGGTCAACGCGGTGGTCTCGGCTGCGACCAGCGCATCGGTGAGGGCGTTGACTCCGAGCTTTGCGTACCCGACGAGGGTCCCGTCCGCGGTGACCAGCTGCAGGACCGGCTTGCGGTTGGCTCGAGCGGGTCCGACCCGGAAGCCGACTAGGACCGCACGGCCGACGACCTGGCCCAGGTGGGTGTCGATCGCCGCGCCGTCGTCGGGGACCCGGACTTCGAGTCGGTCCCGCATGACCTGGCTGCCGACGCCGCAGCGCAGCCCCAGTGTCAGGGCCGCGCTTCGTGCCGCGGCACGGGTGGAGGTGGCGGCGGTCGCAGCCGACGCCACCGCCGCCGCGGCGGCGTACGGCGTCACGGGCACAGCGAGCTTGGGGTTGGCCGCGGACGGCACCAGCACGTACTGCAGGCGCCGGGTGGCTCCCACCTGGCCGTGGCCCGCTTCCGCGGGTTGGGTCTGGGCGCTGGTCTGGCCCGGGGTTCGGGGTGAGCGGATGTCCACGGTGGCTGGCGCCGGCCACATCAGGTGCGCCGCGGACACCAGCGCCTCGGCGCTCACCGCAGCTGGCCCGGTGCCGGCGGGCGACGCCGCGGCCCAAGACGTCCGGCTGGTGCCGGCGTCTGCCCCCGTCGACGGTTCACGACGTTGACACCGCCGTCCCGGCGGGCACCAGGATGATCCAGGTTCGGCCCGGGGTCAGGGCGATGGACAGGGACTTGGAGTCGAAGTAGTTCGTGATCTTCAGCGGCTGGGCCCGGATCCAGGTGCAGGACACGGCGTAGCCGCCGCCGATCACTGTGGCCGGCCCGGTGCCGATCAGGACCGCGGTGTGGACTGTGGGGCTCTTGGCGCTGGTGAGCGTCTTGTAGGAGACGGTCTGGACGACCAGGTTCGTGACCGCGACTCCGCCGGGGCCGACCCAGCCGGTGCCGTTGAACGACCAGTTCTGCCTCGGCTGACCGGGAACGGTCACGGACAGGTGTGTGACCGGGTGGGCGCCGGCCCCGGACTTCGCGGTGGGGCCACCGAACGACAGCAGCCCCTGGGGGGCCGGGGACGCGCCCGGGGCGCTGGCACGCAGTGTGGAGGTGGACGCGTAGAAGGAGGAGCCGTCCAGGTGGAACAGCGCCGCGAACGACGTCGTTGACCGCGGCGTGACGACGGTGGGGCCGACCTGCTTGACGAAGCCGGTTGGTCCGCCGTTGAAGGCCAGCACCGGCAGGGCCCACAGGTCCACGACCCGGACGTCCATGGGGGAGGTGGCGGCGACCGGGCCGACGCTGGGCGCGTCCTGCGACTGGAAGCCGGCGACCAGCCGGCTGACGCCGGGGTTGGGGAACTCCTGGTAGATCAGGTCGGCCTGGCCGACCCCGCGGATGCCGGCGCCGTTGCCGGTGAAGGTCACATCGACCACGACGATCGGCCGGGTCAAGGCGGCGGCGGAGGCTGCCGGCTGGCCGGTCAGCGGCAGCAGGGGGACGACGGCCGGTTTGGTGGCCGAGGTCGACGGGCTGGCCGACGGTGCGGCCGCTGAGGTGCTGGCGCCGGGTGCGGCGGCGCCGGCTCCGGCGCTGCAGGCGGCGAGCAGGAGCCCGGCGGCGGCGACGGCCGTGGCCGTCCCCGCCGCGGCGGACCTTCTCCTGGTTCTGTTGCTGAGGTGGATCACCCAGTCACCTCAGGTCCGCGACTGGGAGACCGGCTCCGCGGTGACGCCGTCGGCGTCGGCTCGGGAGGCCGTCGGACGCGTGAGCGCCGGCAGCGTCGGAACTACGACGGCGCCCGGAACGATCACGCCCATGACCTCGAGCTCGTCGAACGCGTTGGCCACGCCCGGGACCTTGCTCACGCCGATCTCGGCGACCACAACTGCCGCGCCGGTGCGCTGGGCGAGCTCCTGCGCCTCGACTCCGCCGGACACCGGCGGGGCCTCGACGACGACGTAGTGGCCGCTCTTGACCAGGGCGTCGACCAGGGCGCCGATGCGTGCGACCGGAACCTTCTCCAAGACGTCGGCCAGGTCGCGGCCGGGCACGATCACGCGCAGGCGGGGGCGTCCGGGGACGCTTTGGGCCATCGCGTCGATGGGGCCCTCGTCGCGGAGCAGGGTGCCGAGCCCGGGGCCTTCGTCGACGCCGAACATGGCGGCGGTCTGCGAGTCGGGGTCCGCGCTGACCAGGACGACGTCCTGACCGGAGCGGGCCTGGGAGGCGGCCAGGTTCCCGGCGACGAACGCTGCGGCGTTGCCGGGGTCGGTGGCGCAGACCAGCACAGAGTCGACCCGCTCCAGGGTCGCCGATGCCAGCCGCAGCCGCAGCCGGTCGAACTCGCCGCTGCCGGTGCGGGCGGTGAGGATGCCGGTGACCGCCTTGCCCCGGTTTGGTTTGGTGATCTCGGCCAGGACGGGGCGACCCACCCTTGCCTCGACGTCCTCGGCGGCGCGGATGCGGCGGTCGTTGCGGGCGGCCAGCACCGCGAGGCCCAGTCCGAGGATCAGGCCCGCGAACAGGCCGGCCCCGATGTACAGGGCGGGGATGGGCTTGCTCGGGGAGGTCGGCAGGGACGCGTCGTTGATGATCGCCCCCGCGGTGGTGTCGGTGGCCACCAGCGGCGACAGGCGGCCCTGCAAGGTGGCGAGGTTGTTCTCGAGGATCTTCGACTGTGAGGCGGCCTGCTGGTAGGTCTTGTTGGACACCGGCAGGGTCAGCTGCGCCGTGTAGATCACGAGCTGGGCCTGGGTGTCGGCGATCTGCTTGTTCAGTGCGGCGACCTGGACCGCGACGTCCGCGGCGGCCGCGTCGGTGCGGGACTGGATGTAGGCCACGGCGAAGGCGTGGGAGCACAACCGGGCCTTCGCGGCGGTGCCCGCGGTGCACGCGATCGACAGGACCGAGGTGTTGGGCGGCACGGTCACCGTGACCTGGCCCTCCAGGGTGGTCAGGTCAGTGGTGACCTGCATCAGCTTGGCGGCGTCGGCAGCGACCTGCACGCTGGTCGCGAACTGCAGCTCGTTGTCCATGTTCACGGTGCTGTTCAGCCGCGAGCCGACCACGACGGCCTGCTGCGGCGGCGGGTAGACCACCAGCGTGGTGGTCGCCGTGTATGCCTTGGCGACCGTTGCGGTGTACAGCGCGCCCGCCAGGGCGCCCAGGACCGCCCCTAGAAGCGCGAGCCACCAGTAACGTCGGATCCGGCCGATCGTTCGAGTCGAGTCGAGACTTCCGATGTCTCTGGCCAATGCGTCCATAGCTGGGGTGCCTGCCTCATGTGGTCGAAGGGTCGCGCATCGAGACTTGCATGAACCCGCCCCCGGCCCACGACGTCACGATATCCGTCGCCGAATGCTACGTAATGATCGCGGACCGTGTGCTCACCCGGACGGTCACACGGTGTCCACCGAACGGCCAGCGCGCTCGGTCCAGTCGGGCGGAATGGCTGGCGAAACGGAGACAAAGGGCTCCACGCTGTTCCCCTGGGTCGCTGACCGCGCGTAGCGTTCCGCAGGCGAGGCAGGGCCGGGGGCAGGGTCGGTGAGGTCGCCGAAACAACGGCCTGCCAGCAGGAGACTAGGGGTGCGTGACGGTGTCGCTGGACGCTTTGGGGTCGTCGGACCCGATGGCTGCGCCGTTGTCCGCAGGCCAGGTCGATGTGCAGCGGCCCCCGGTGGCGGTACGTGACCGCCTTGAGGTGGTCCGCGACGACGCCGAGCTCGCCTTCGACCACCTTGAGGTCCTTCACGACGAGCCCCGGGTCCTGGCCGGATCGGTGATGCTCGTCGGGTCCAGCGGCGGCCACCTGGCGCAGCTGCTGTCGGTGGCGCCGCTGTGGGACAAGGCGCGCCGCTCCTACGTGACATTCGACACAGTCGATGCGGTGTCGCTGCTTGCCGAGGAGTCGGTGACCTGGGCGCACCACCCCACGACCCGAAGCCTGCGGAACTTGGCGCGCAACAGTGTTCTTGCCGTCCGTGAGCTGCGCCGCCGCCGCCCCGACGTGGTGGTGTCGACCGGTGCCGCGGTGGCCTTCCCGTTCTTCCTCGCAGCACGCGCCATGGGGATCCCCACGGTGTACCTGGAGGTCTACGACCGGATCGACGGCCCGACGCTGACCGGTCGGCTGTGCCGCCCGGTGTCGTCGGTGTTCTGCGTGCAGTGGCCCGAGCAGCTCGACTACTACCGCGGCTCCACGCTCGTCGGGAGCCTGATGTGAGCTCGCCCCGCGCCGTCCCGCTCGTGCTCGTCGCGGTCGGGACCGACCATCATCCGTTCGACCGGGCGGTCGAGTGGGTGGAGTCGTGGCTGCGTACCCGCCTGGACCAGGTCGATGTGCTGGTGCAGTACGGGCACTCCAAGCCTCCTGAGGTGGCCCGCGGCAGCGCCCTGCTGGACCACACGGACCTGCAGCAGGCGATGGCGGGGGCGAGCGTGGTGGTCTGTCACGGCGGGCCGGCGACGATCACCGAGGCCCGCCGGCACGGCAAGCTGCCGATCTGCCTGCCCCGCGACCCGGCGCTGGGTGAGCACGTGGACAACCACCAGATGCTGTTCGCGCAGCGGATGGGTGACGGCGGCGTGGTGCGCCTGGCCCAGACCGAGCGTGAGCTGTGGGCAGCGCTGGACGAGGCGCTGGCCCATCCCGAGCGGTTCACCGTCCACGGGTCCGCCGGCCCCGAGGGGCGTAGCCGCGGTGACGGCCTGACCAGGTTCGCCGACCTCGTCGAACAGCTGCTCCCACCTGCGCCCGGTGCCGTCGCCGATGCCGTCCCTGTGCTGTACCTGGGGGGTCTGGGACGCAGCGGATCGACCCTGCTGGAGCGCTCACTGGGCCAGATCGAAGGACTTGCCTGCATCGGCGAGAGCGTTCACCTGTGGCAGCGCGGCCTGCTCCAGGACGAGCTGTGCGGATGCGGTGCAGCGTTTAGCCAGTGCTCCTTTTGGCAGCGGGTGGGCAAGAGCGCGTTCGGTGGGTGGGACCGCCTCGACGTCGCCGAGGTGATGCGACTGAAGGAGTCCGTCGACCGCAAGCGGTTCGCACCGCGGCTGCTGCGGGCCAGGTCACGTCGCGGCCAGGTGGCCGGCAGCGACTTCGACCGGCGGCTGCGCCGCTACGGCGACGTGCTGACCCGCCTGTACGCCGCTGTCCTGGAGGTGTCGGGTGGCCGGGTGGTCGTCGACGCCAGCAAGCACGCGTCCACGGCACTGGTGCTCGCCGCGACCGTGGGGGTGGACTTGAAGGTCCTTCACGTGGTCCGCGACAGTCCTGCGGTTGCCTACTCGTGGACCAAGCAGATCGCGCGGCCGGAGGCCGGCCCCGGTGAGTACATGGCGACCTGGTCCCCGGCCCAGACGGCCGCGCACTGGACCAGCGAGAACGCGCTGATCGACCGCCTCGCGCGCGGTGGCACGCCGACGCAGCTGATCCGGTATGAGGACTTCGCCGCCGACCCGCGGGGGGCCCTGTCGGACCTGATGGACTTCCTCGGCTACCACGACACCGAGCAGGCCTTGGGGTTCATCGAGGGCTCCACGATGCACCTGGATCCGTCGCACACTGTCGCCGGCAACCCGATGCGGTTCTCCAGCGGACCGGTCGACGTGGTCCCGGACCAGGCGTGGCGGGCCGCGTTCCCAACGAATCAGCAGCGCCTGGTCTGCGGTCTGACGATGCCGCTGCGGCACCGGTACGGCTACCCAGTTCGGGGCGGACGATGACGGCCCTGCCCGACGTCGACGTGGTGGTGCCGACCCGGGACCGTCCTGAGCTGCTGCGCGAGACCATCGACGCGATCGCCGCCCAGGACTACCCGGCGCGGGTGCGGGTCATCGTCGTGTTCGACCAGTCCGACCCCGACGTGGGTCTGGCGGCCAACGACCCGCTGCGCCCGGTGCTGGTGATAGCCAACACCAGGAGTCCGGGCCTGGCTGGGGGCCGCAACAGTGGGCTGCTCGCCGCCGACGCGGAGCTGGTCGCTTTCTGCGACGACGACGACACGTGGCTGCCGGGGAAGCTGTCGGCCCAGGTCGACATGCTGATGGCTGAGCCGGCGTCGCCGCTGGTGTGCTGCGGCATCCGGATCGCCTACGACGGCACGACGGTCGACCGGGTCCTTGCCAAGACCAGGATCGAGCTCAGCGACCTGCTGCGGGACCGTCTCACCGAGCTGCACCCGTCGTCGTTCCTGATGCGCCGGGAGTCGGTCGTGGCCGGTTTCGGTCTGGTGTCGGAGCAGATCCCCGGCTCGTTCGGTGAGGACTACGAGTTCTTGCTGCGCGCAGCCAGGACCGGGCCGATCTTGACCGTGCCGCAGGTCGGTGTGGTGATCCGCTGGCACAAGAAGTCGTACTTCACCAGCCGCTGGGACACGATGGCGCAGGGCCTGACCTGGCTGCTCGACAGCTACCCGGAGTTCGCCGGGGTCCCCGCCGGAAAGGCACGTGTCTGCGGTCAGGTGGCGTTCGCCCGGGCAGCCGGTGGCGACCGCAAGCTCGCCGTGAAGTGGGCCGGGCGAACGGTGCGCCGCAACCCGCTGGAGCCGCGGGCGTACCTGGCGCTGGCGGTGGCCAGCGGGGCCATCAAACCCGACACTGTCGTGCGGCAGCTGCACAGCCGCGGCCGCGGGATCTAGCTACCGCGCTCTGGTCGCTGGTCGGCTTCGGGCCGGTCCGCTTCGGTGTCGGGTCTGCGGACGTCGGCGGGTGCGCCAGTGCCTGCCCGGCGGGAGCTGCCGGTCGCTACAGCGTGGTCACGACGGTGCGCCACGCCGACTGTGAGGCAGCGTCCAGCAGCCGGTACTCACCGTGGACCGGGGAGTCGAAGTAGGTCACCCACTGGGCGCCGTGAGCGTCCAGGAACCCCGCGCAGGTCCGCAGCCACCGGGCGCGGCCGGTTCCCCGGTCGCCGGCGACGAGCTGGCTGCCGAGCTCGGCGATGCCGAAAGGCTTGCCGAGGGCGGCCGAAACTCTCAGGACCGCCGAGAACTCGGTGACCGGGCTCACGTAGCCAGCGGAGCGCAGCGCAGTGTTGTAGCAGTCGAAGCCCAGGGTGTCGACGAACGCCGAGCCCGGGTAGTAGTCGGAGAAGGTTCTGCCGGAGGCGGGGTCAAGGGTGTAGCACATCAAGATCAACGTGGCGTGCAGGTCCGGGTTGCCGGCCGATCCGGCCAGCGCCCAGATGTGCCGCCAGGCGGCGCGGTACTGCGCGGCGGTGAACTGCCCGCGGGCGATCTGGTCCTCGGGCTCGTGGTAGTAGCTCCACCAGATTCCGCGGCCGCGCGGCGCCGTGTCGAACCACGACCTCAAGGTGGCGTCGTCCCCGCCGGCCAGGACCTGCTGGGGGTCTGCGTTGAAGGAGACGACCACTGGTCCGCCGGAGTAGCCGGCCTCGCCGGGCCAGGCCGGTGGCAGCCCCGGGTAGAAGACGCGGTCGACTCCCAGCTGCCCGTACAGGCTGACCCTTCGCTGGTAGGCGGCGGCGAAGGTCTCGCCCGGGTTCTGGTAGATGCTCGACCCGAACAGTGTGCCTCGCGGCGGCGGGGACTCCCCTGGGGCTGTCGGGACGGGCTTCGGCGCCGTGGTCGGTGCTGGGGCCGGGGTGGGTGCTGAGGCCGGGGTTGGAGCTGGGTGTGGCCTGCCGGTCGGGGCGCCGGGTGGCGTCGCGGTGGCTGTGGGGGACTTGGGTGCGGGGCTCGCATCGGGACTGGACAGCCAGGTGTCGTCTACGAGCAGGGTCCGGCCGGCGGGAAGGTCGCGGGCCAGGACGTTGTAGTCCAGCTGGGCGCCGCTGGTCACCGTGGTGTAGTCGAAGTGGATCTGGTGCCAGCCGCGGCCGGTGACCGCGAGGTGCGCCAGGTGCTGGCCGACCAGATGTCCGGCGAGCACTTCGCGGATCCGCAGGACGGCGTCGACTGGGCCCTGGGGGGCCTTGACCCACACCGACGCGTGGTACACGGCGCCGCGGCGGGTTCGCAGCACCACGTCCGGGCTGTCCCTGAGTGCGACCGTGTCGGTCGAGGTGTCGGACAGGGCCGCGGACCAGCTGCCGCTGTGCCCACCCTTGGCGCGCTGCAGCTTCAACGGCGCCTGCAGTGCGGCCCAGCCGTCCAGGTTCCGCTCGAAGCCGGAGTTGACGATCAGGTTCGGCGCCGCCGCAGGCTGCCACGGCCTGGTCGCGACCGTGGTCGCGCCGGCGACCAGGACCGTGAGCGCCGCGACGGCGGCGGTGGCGCTGCGGTTCGGGGTGGGGGTGCCTGTCAGGGTCTGCGGGCCGCCGTGACGCATGGGTCTGCTCCCGAAGGGTCGTCGCGGGCCGGCTCAGGGGTGCCGGACGTTCGCCGCGGTGACCAGGACGTCGGAGTCTGGAGCAGGGCCCGGGTTGGGGCCGGTGGCGTGGCTTGTGGTCCGCCCGGGGGTGCTGGTGTGCGGGCGGCGACCCTGTGGGGGTCGGACTCGGGCAGCTGGCGACAGGTCCTGGGACACCAGATCCTGGGGCATCGGGGCGGCGTCGCCCAACCCCCGCACCGCCAGCTGTGGATATCTCGGAAGAGCGCTGCATTCTGCGGCGCTGCCGGCACGGCCAGTCGCTGATAGCCGCTCGGGTGGCTGGTGGTGGCCCTGACATTGCCCGGCCGGGCCGGGTTCCGCGGGGGCCGCCTGTCAGTCGGTGGCGGCCTGCTCGGGCGCTCGTTCCGCCGGCGCGGTCACCGAAGTCTCTCCAGCGGCTGGCCGGCTCTTGAGCTCTGTGCGTGCCAGCGGCGGCAGCCCGTGGGAGGACCGTACCCACATCCACACCAGGGATCCGCCGACGGCGACGCCGACGAGAATCCACGCGAGGGCGACGGTGGAGACCCCGAGCAGCTTCAGCGACGACGCAAGGAGGACGAAGGCGAGGGCTCTGCGGACCAGGCCACCGGGTGCTCCGGCCGACATTCGGGCCCCGACGTAGACACCCGGTATGCAGCCCACCAGAAGCGACGCCGTGACCGACAGCCGGAAGTCTCCGTACAGCACGTGGCCCAGGGCGGCTGCCGCCACCAGCGGGACGGCCTGGACCAGGTCGGTGCCGACCAGGTTCGATGCTTGCAGCGCGGGGTAGAGCGCGATCAGCGCGATGATGATCAGCGACCCTGAGCCGACGCTGGTCATGCCCACGATGAGGCCACCGACTGCCCCGATCAGGACGGTGGGCAGCGGGCGGACCACGATCGACGGTGCTCCGGGTCCGCGCAGTGTCGACTCACCGGCGGCGCGGCGACGAGCCCGCTCACGCAGGTTCATGTAGGTCTTGATGATCAGGCCGAACGCGGCGATGAGCAGGGCGTAGCCCAGAGCCAGGGTGACCCGGTGCTGGAGCTGGCTGCCGCCGAGCGCCTTGAGCACGAACACTCCGCAGAACGCGCACGGGACCGAGCCCAGGCACAGCCATTTCACCAGCTCGAGGTTCACCGTCCCGCGCCGCAGGTGCACCGCCGCACCCACGGGCTTCATGAACAGCGAGGCCACCAGGTCACTGGACACCGCAGCCAGCGGCTCGATCTTGAAGACGAGCACCAGGATCGGGGTCATCAGGGCCCCGCCGCCCATACCGGTCAGCCCTACCACGACGCCGACGATCAGGCCCGCGAGGGCCAGTCCCCAGTCCATCAGCCTTCACCTCCTGTCGCCGGGGGCAGGAAGCCACCAGCCGTGAGCATGTTCAGAACTGCATCGACAGCCTCGCAGGCGTCCTGGACTGAAGTGTCCAGGACGAGGTCGGCGTCGTCGGGAGTCTCGTAGGGGTCGCTGACCCCGGTGAACTCAGGGATCTGCCCGGCCCGGGCCAGCGCATACAGGCCTTTGCGGTCACGAGCCTCGCACACCTCGATCGGGGTGGCCACGTGCACCAGCAGGAACGCGCCCCCGGTCTCGGTCACCATGTCGCGCACCGCGGCCCGGGTCTGGGCGTAGGGGGCGATCGGGGCGCAGATCGCGACCCCGCCGTGGCGGGCGACCTCGGCGGCCACGAACCCGATCCTGCGCACGTTCAGGTCCCGGTCCGCGCGGGAGAACCCCAAGCCCTTGGACAGGTTTCGGCGCACCACATCCCCGTCGAGAAAAGTGACGGTGCGAGCGCCCCGCTCGACCAGGGCGTCGTGGACGCCTTTGGCGACCGTCGACTTCCCGGACCCGGACAGCCCGGTGAACAGCAAGGCCACGCCGCGGCGCGACGGGTCGGGCCGGTGCCGGCGCAGGACGGCCAGCACCTCAGTGGAGAACAGCTCGGAGTCGGCCACCACCCGGTCCAGCACGGCCGCTTCGGTGTCGGGCGGGCAGATCAGCTCAGTGCCGCCGAAGGCGGCGGCGACCGCGTCCACCAGCGTGACGTCTCGGGTGGGGTCGTCCAGGCGCGGGACGGGGACCGGCACGACCAGTGAGCCGGCGGGCAGCTCCGGCAGCGCGGCGAGCAGCGCTTGAACCAGCCCCACCGAGTTCGGGTACGGGCTGCGGTCGGTGCCGACCAGGGCGAGCAGCAGGACCGGCTGGCCGCCGGACTTGTCGGCGACCCGGGCGGCCGTGTCCTGCGTCAGCGGCGTGGCGGTCGCGATCACCAGTGCCGGTGGGCGGCCGAGCTGGTCGCGGACCTGCGCCGGGGACAGCCGCAGCTTGCGGAACACCCCGTGGGTCAGGGGTCGGGCCGCCGTGAGGGCTCCGGCCGCCAGCCAGGCCCCGTCCGGGTCCTGCCACATCCCGGTCACCTCGATGACCGCCACCGGAACCCCTTCGGCGTCCTCCAGGACGGCCCGTCCTGCGGCGCGCACCGCGTCGACGACGTCATCGGGCACCGGCAGCGGGACTGGGAGGACAGCAGTGTCCAGGTCGGCCTGGCCGCAGAACCCGGCCGATCCGACGACGCCGGCCAGGGCGAGCTCGATCAGGTCCAGCGCCGGCCCCTCGACGTGGACCGACGCGCGCTGGGCCGGCGGGTCGGCCGGGGCGTCGGTGGCGTCCATCACTCCCCTGAGGTGATCATCCCGGCGCCGACGGTCCGGTTGGTGGCCTCGTCGATCAAGATGAAGCCGCCGGTCGTCCGGTTCCGCGAGTACGGGTCGCACAGCAGCGGCTGCGTGGTGCGCAGGCGTACCCGGCCGATCTCGTTGAGGGTGAGCTCACTGGCTTGGTCGTCGCGGTGCAGGGTGTTGACGTCCAGGCGGTACTGCAGGTCCTTGACCAGGGCGCGTGCGCTGCGGGTGGTGTGCTTGACGGCGAGCTTCTGGCCGGGTCGCAGCGGCTGCGCGGAGTCCATCCAGCAGACCATCGCGTCGACGTCCTGGGTGACCAGCGGCTGGTTGTGCGGGCGGCACAGCAGGTCACCGCGGGACACGTCGATGTTGTCCTCGAGGCGGATGGTCACCGACATCGGCGGGTAGGCCTCGTCGACGGGGCCGTCCGCGGTGTCGATGGAGGCGATCCGGGAGGAGAACCCGGACGGCAGGGCGACGACCTCGTCGCCGGGCTTGAGCACCCCGCCGGCTACCTGGCCGGCGTAGCCGCGGTAGTCGGGGTGGGTTGAGGACATCGGCCGGATCACGTACTGGACCGGGAAGCGCACGTCGACCAGGTTCCGGTCCGAGGCGACGTGGACGTTCTCCAGGTGGTGCAGCAGCGACGGCCCGTCGTACCACGGGGTGTTCTCGCTTCGGGTGACGATGTTGTCGCCGTTGAGGGCGGACACCGGGATGAACGTCAGGTCGGTGATGTTCAGCTTCGTCGCGAACGCGGTGAACTCGGCGCGGATCTCCTCGAACACGTCCTCGGAGAAGCCGACGAGGTCCATCTTGTTGATGCACAGCACCAGGTGCGGCACCCGCAGCAGGGTGGTCAGGAACGCGTGCCGGCGGCTCTGCTCGACCAGACCGTTGCGGGCGTCGACCAAGATGATGGCCAGGTCCGCGGTGGAGGCACCGGTGACCATGTTGCGGGTGTACTGGATGTGCCCGGGGGTGTCGGCGATGATGAACTTCCGCTTGGGCGTCGCGAAGTACCGGTAGGCCACGTCGATGGTGATGCCCTGCTCCCGTTCGGCCCGGAGTCCGTCGGTGAGCAGCGCAAGGTTGGTGTACTCGTCGCCGCGCTCGCGGCTGGTCCGCTCCACCGACTCGAGCTGGTCGGTGAATATGGCCTTGCTGTCGTAGAGCAGGCGGCCGATCAGCGTGCTCTTGCCGTCGTCGACTGAGCCGGCGGTGGCGAATCGAAGCAGGTCCATCAGAAGTAGCCTTCCTTCTTGCGGTCTTCCATCGCGGCCTCACTGACCTTGTCGTCGCCCCTGGTCGCTCCCCGCTCAGTCAGCCGGGTGGCTGCGACGTCCTCGATGATCTTGGCGACCGTGTCCGCGTCGGACTTGACCGCTGCGGTCAATGTGGCGTCGCCGACGGTCCGGTACCGGACCTGCTCGACGAAGACTTCGTCGGCCTGCCCGGGCTGGGAGAACTCGGTGACGGCCATCAGCATGCCCTCGCGGACGAACACCTCGCGGTGGTGGGCGAAGTAGATCGACGGCAGCTCGATTCCCTCGTGTCCGACGTACTGCCAGATGTCCAGCTCAGTCCAGTTCGACAACGGGAACACCCGGATGCTTTCACCGCGGTGGACCCGGCCGTTGTACAGGCCCCAGATCTCGGGGCGCTGGTTCTTGGGATCCCACTGGCCGAACTCGTCGCGGAAAGAGAACACCCGTTCCTTGGCGCGTGCCTTCTCCTCGTCGCGGCGGGCACCGCCGAAGAGGGCGTCGAAGCGGTACTTCTCGGCCGCTTCGAGCAGGACCGGTGTCTGGATCCGGTTGCGTGAGCCGTTGGGCTCCTCGAAAACCACGCCCCGGTCGATGGCGTCTTGCACCGACGCGACGATGAGCTGCAGGCCCAGCTCCGCTGCCCGCAGGTCGCGGTAGGCCAGCACCTCGGGGAAGTTGTGGCCGGTGTCGACGTGCAGTACCGGGAACGGGATCGCCGCCGGGTAGAAGGCCTTCTCGGCCAGGCGCAGCATCACGATCGAGTCTTTGCCGCCGGAGAACATCAGCGCCGGGCGCTCCATCTCGGCGACGACTTCGCGCATGATGTGGATGGACTCGGCCTCCAGCGTGCGCAGCTGGGAAAGGCTGTAGTCGGCACCTGGGGCGCCGGTGAACTCTGCCGGCGTCACGCCGTTACCTCCGTGGTCATGTGCTGCTTGTCGTTGCGGGCGATCCGGGCCAGCTCGGCCAGCACCGTCGTGGCCAGCTCCTCGCGGCACACGACGAGGTCCGGCAGCAGGACGTCGGCCTGGTTGTAGAGCAGTGGCGAGCCGTCGAGGCGGCAGGCGTGCAGTCCTGCGGCCCAGGCCACGGCCACCGGTGCCGCCGAGTCCCACTCGTACTGCCCGCCGGCGTGCACGTACAGGTCGACCTCGCCGCGGACCACAGCGGCGACTTTGTAGCCCGCGGAGCCCATCGGGACCGGCTCAAGGCCCATCCGCTCGGTGAGCTCGTCGGCCACCGTGGGTGGGCGGGTGCGGCTGACCGCCATCCGCAGCGGCCGTCCGGCCACCGGGGCCGGCACGACCGGTGCCGGGTCGGTGCACAAGACGGTGCCGATGCCGGGCAGGGCCACCGCGCCCGCGACCAGGGCCCCGCTCTGCCACAGCGCGACGTGCACCGCCCAGTCCGCGCGGCCCTCGGAGAACTCTCGGGTACCGTCGAGCGGGTCGATGATCCACACCCGATCCGCCGACAGGCGCCGACGATCATCGGCAGCCTCCTCGGACAGGATGCAGTCCTTGGGCCTGGCTTCCGCCAGCCGCCCAGCGAGCAGGTTCTGCGCGCTGCGGTCCCCGAGGTCCTTGAGCTCACGGGGGTCGATGCCTGGGTGCTCGGCGCGGACCCGCAGCAGCAGCTGCCCGGCCGCGTCGGCCAGGTCCGCGGCGAGCGCGGCGTCGTCGCTCACAGTGTCTCCTCCTTGGCCGGCGTCGCCGGCCGGGCGGTAACGCGACCGGCCGGCACCGAGCCGTCCCTACCCATGGTACGAACACCCGTGACGCTGCGTGACCAGGCAGGTGCGGCGGCTACTGTTGCAGGGCTTCGGGACATCGGTGTCCTGGTGCCGCTAGTAGGCACCGCTGCCGCGCACGACGGCGCGGGCGGTCTTCCACAGGATGAGAAGGTCGGCGGCCAGCGACCAGTTGTCGACGTAGCGCAGGTCCAGGCGGACCGACTCCTCCCAGGACAGGTCGGCTCGGCCGCTCACCTGCCACAGGCCGGTCAGTCCGGGCTTGACCAGCAGCCGGCGCCGGACGTCGTCGCCGTAGCGCGCCACCTCTTCGGGAAGCGGCGGGCGGGGGCCCACCAGCGACATGGAGCCAGCCAGGACGTTGAACAGCTGGGGCAGCTCGTCGAGTGAGTACCGGCGCAGCCAGGCGCCGACCTTGGTGATCCTGGGGTCTGCGCGCATCTTGAACATCAGGCCGTCGCGGTCGGACTGCTCGATGAGGTTCTCGCGCTGCTGCTCTGCGTCGATCACCATGGACCGGAACTTGACCAGGGTGAACGGCGCTCCGTCGCGTCCGATCCGCTGCTGGGTGAACAGTGCGGGCCCGCGGCTGGTCAGGCGCACGGCCAGCGCGATCCCGACCAGGATGGGGGACAGCACGGCCACCGCGCACAGCGCCACGGCGCGGTCGAACGTCGACTTCACGATGCGCCTCCCGCCGGCGAACTGCGGCTGCTCGACCTGGAGCAGGGGCAGGCCGGACACCGGTCGGATGGACAGCCGGGGGCCGGCGACCTCGACCAGCGACGGCGCCACCATGAGGTCGGCGCCGGTCGGCTCCAGCTCCCACGCCAGCCGGCGCAGCTGCTCGGGGCCCAGGTCGGGGCTCGCCAGCACTGCGACGGTGTCGGCGTCGGTCAGGCGTACGGCCTGGGCGACGGACCCGAAGCCACCCACGACCGGCACTCCGCGCTCCATCAGCGACGGGCGCTGACCCGGCAGCGGCAGGCAGGCCGCCACGACCTGCAGTCCGTGGTAGCGCTCGTCGCCGAGGCGGCGCAGCATCTCCAGGACGGGCAGCTCGTGGCCCACCACGACGACGCGGTGCAGGTACTCCCCGTTGGCGCGGCGCCGGTGCAGCCAGCGGCGGATCATGTAGCGCTCGCCGACCGTCAGGACGATCACCAGTGGCAGGCTGATGAGCACGTAGTGCCGGGCGACCTCGATGGAGGTCGCGTAGGCGGAGAACGACACGATCGCGATCAGGGCGACTCCGGCGCGGCCGACCCGGCGGAACTCCTCGGACCCGACGCCGAGGAAGCGGGGCTCGTAGGCGCGGTTCAGTGACACCGCCAGCAGCCACACGACGGGCAGCAGCGCGGTGAAGATGAGGTAGTCGCCGTGGACCCGGGAGCCGAAGTGCAGCTCGTAGGCGGCGGCGCCGGACACGAGGGCGGCGAGTGCGTCTGCTGCGACGCAGCGCGCCACGTAACGGCGCTGCCAGCGAGACTCGGGGCGGTGCACGGACAGGTCGTTGGTCCGCGTGCGGGAGGTCCGAGTCTTCGGGGCTTCGGTCGGCGCTGCCGACACCCCGCCTCGGTGGTCCAGGACCGCCATGCCTCCCCCACTCCAACCCCGGTATGCACTCTCATCGCCTCGGCCATAAGGGCCGGAAGACGACTCCCCCTGCGAGTGACGACGTGAGTCTAGGGAGGCCCGACCTGGCGCTTCCAGGCCGGGAGCCATGAATAGTACGAACGTAGGACAGGCTCGGCCGTTCGGCTCCCCCGCCTGTGCAGCGCGGTTACGCAGCGTGGTGGCGTGAGGCGATTCGGGCGACTTTGTGGGCTGTCCGAGTCAGGCTGGTTCTGCGTTGAACTCGTTCTGGGCGCGCTCCAGACCGGCGGTGACGACAGCTTCCACGGCGTCGGCGGCGCGGTCGACATGGAAGGCGAGCTCGCGCTGCTCGCTGGCGGTGAAGGGCTTGAGGACGAAGACTGCCGGGTCCTGCTGGCCGGGGGGGCGGCCGACGCCGACACGGACCCGGAGGTAGCCGGGTCCGCCCAGTGACCGGGTCACCGAGCGAAGCCCGTTGTGGCCCCCGTCCCCGCCGCCCAGCTTCAGCCGCAGCCCCCCGTAGGGCAGGTCGAGGTCGTCGTGGACGACCACGATCTGGTCCAGGGGCACCTTGAAGAAGTCCCGCAAGGATGCGACCGGGCCGCCGGAGTCGTTCATGTAGGACTTGGGCTTGGCGAGCGCGACGGGTGTTCGGGTGGGCGATCCGGGGCCGCCGAACGCACCTTCGACGACGTCGGCGCGGCCGCGGTGCGCCTTGAACCGTGCGCCCATCCGCTGGGCGAGCAGGTCGACTACCAGGAAGCCAGCGTTGTGGCGGGTGGCGGCGTAGTCCGGGCCGGGGTTGCCCAGTCCCACCACCAGCCAGCGGCCGGGGTGGTGGCTGCTGCGCTCGGCCACGGCAGGTGGATCAGCCCTCGTCCGTGGCCTCGGCGTCGCCGGTCTCCGCCGGGGCCGCCTCTGGCTCTTCTTCCTCGGCGGCCGGTGCGGCGATGGTGACCACGATCATCTCGGGGTCGGCGCTGAGGGTCGTCCCGGCCGGCAGGGCCAGCTCGTTGGCGCGGATCACGGTTCCGACCTCGTGGTCGTCGATGTCGACCACGATCTCGGTGGGGATGTGGGTGGCCTCGGCCTCGACGCTGATCGCCGCGACGTTCAGCTCGACGATCCCGCCGGCCACGCGGCCGGTCACGGTGATGGGGACGTCGACGGTGACCTTCTCACCGGAGCGGACGATCACCAGGTCGATGTGCTCGAGGACCTGCCGGACGGGGTCCCGCTGAACCGACTTCGGGAGGGTGAGGAACTTGGTGCCTTCGAGGTTGACCTGGAGCAGCACGTTGGCGGTCTTGAGGGCGAGCATCAGCTCGTGGCCCGGGAGGGCGACGTGGGTGGGGTCGGCGCCGTGGCCGTAGATGACGCCGGGGACCTGCCCGGACCGGCGGACCCGACGCGCTGCGCCTTTGCCGAACTCGTTGCGTGGCTCGGCTTTGATGCGGACCTCGGACACGGGACTCTCCTGATCTGGGTTGCGCTCGGGGCACGGGGGATCGTCAGACAGCAGCCTCGGGGGGACGCACGACGACCCAACCGCGTCGATCACGGAGACCTGCGCAATGGCCGTCAGGCATCCCTCGCCGGGGCAACCCCGTGAGTCTACGGGACCGTTGCGGCCCACCCAAACCGGGGCGCGCTGGCCCGGCCGGGCGCGACGTCAGGCGTTGCCGTCGAACAGGCTGGTGACTGATCCGTCGTCGAATACTTCGCGGATGGCTCGGGCGATCAGTGGGGCGATGGACAGCTCGGTGAGCTTGTCGAACCGCTTCTCCTCCGACAGGGGCAGGGTGTTGGTGACGACGACCTCGGAGATCCTGCTGTTCTTGAGCCGGTCGACGGCCGGCCCGGAGAAGACCGCGTGGGTGGAGGCGACGATCACGTCGGCCGCGCCGTTGTCGAACAGTGCGTCGGCGGCCTTCACGATGGTCCCGGCAGTGTCGATCATGTCGTCGATCAGGACGCAGATGCGGCCCGACACCTCGCCGACGACTTTGTTCACCAGCGCCTCGTTGGGTACCAGCGGGTCCCGGGTCTTGTGGATGAAAGCCAGTGGGGTGCCGCCCATCACGTTGGTCCAGCGTTCGGCGACGCGGACCCGGCCCGCGTCCGGGGAGACGACGGTCAGCCGGGAGACGTCGACGCGGCCGCGGACGTACTGGGCTAGCAGGGGCAGGGCGAACAGGTGGTCGACGGGTCCGTCGAAGAACCCTTGGATCTGCGAGGTGTGCAGGTCGACGGCCATCAGCCGGTGCGCGCCGGCCGTCTTGAGCAGGTCGGCGATCAGTCGGGCGGAGATGGGTTCGCGGCCGCGGTGCTTCTTGTCCTGCCGGGCGTACGGGTAGAAGGGCATCACTACTGTGATCCGCTTGGCGGACGCCCGCTTCAGGGCGTCGACCATGATCAGCTGCTCCATCACCCATTTGTTGATGTCGTTGCCGTGGCTTTGCAGGACGAACGCGTCGCTGCCGCGGACCGACTCCTCGAACCGGATGAAGATCTCACCGTTGGCGAAGTCGTACGCCGACGTCGGGGTGACGTCGATGTCGAGGTAGTCGGCGACCTCGTCTGCGAGCTCGGGGTAGGCGCGCCCGGAGAAGAGCATCAGCTTCTTCTCGCTGCTGGTCTTGATCGAGCTCACTGACCCTGCCTCTCGATCTGGTCGACACGGTTCGCGTGCACGGCTCTGGCTCCGGGAGCATCCTCGTCGGCAATGGCAGGTTGTGTGCCGGCCCTAGCGGGCGCGGGTGCAGCGGCGGTGGGGTCTGCGCGTCGAGCGGCAGCGTCGGACGCCGAGCCGGCGCGCTTCCTGGCCACCCACCCTTCGATGGTGCGCTGGCGGGCGCGTCCGACCGCGAGGGCTCCGGCCGGCACGTCGGCGCAGATCACCGACCCGGCGGCGGTGTAGGCACCGTCGCCGACGGTGACCGG